>WNGE01017930.1_pt1 | contig 11195 bp, 9 predicted proteins | sample 5400651 | NCBI WGS metagenome assembly WNGE01 (sample SAMN13153370, study PRJNA577476) | soil metagenome | isolation source: 60 cm soil or saprolite under grassland replicate 2 | place: USA:California | collected 2016-06-15 | reverse complement strand
TCTGAGCACCGATCGAGAAGTACGGGTGCATCGACGTCAGCGGGTCCTGGAAGATCATGGCCATCTTCTGGCCACGCAGGTGCCGCACGTGCTCGGCGTCGGCGGCGAGCAGCTCCTCACCGTCCAGCCACACCTCGCCTGAGACGCGGGCGTGCCCCCGGCGGTGCAGCCCGAGGATGCCCAGGCTGGTCACGCTCTTGCCGGAGCCGGACTCACCGACGATGCCGAGGGTCTGACCCCGGTCCACCGCGAACGACAGCCCGTCGACGGCCTTCACCAGGCCGTCGTCGGTCGGGAAATGGATGTGCAGATCGCGGACGTCCAGGAAGGCCTGGGATGCCGGAGGGCGAGGGCCGAGGGGGGCCGATTGTCCGCCAGCGAGCAGATCCGTCGTCATACCGGCTCCTTTCTGGCTGCTCACGCTACCCGTACCCGAGGGTCAATGACGGCGTAGAGCAAGTCAACGATCAGGTTGGCCATGACGATGAAGAACGCTCCGAACAGGGTGACCCCGAGAATGATGGGCAGGTCCTTCTGGTTTACCGCGTCGATAGCGAGCTTGCCCACGCCCGGAAGGCTGAACACCGTCTCAGTGAGGATCGCGCCGCCGAGCAGCTGACCGATGTCGAGGCCGAAAACCGTAACGATCGGGGTCAGTACCGACCGCATGGCGTGCTTGCCGATGACCGTGCGCTCCCGCAGGCCCTTGGCCCGGGCGGTGCGGATGTAGTCCTCACCCACCGTCTCCAACATCTGGGCGCGGGTCAGGCGGGCGTAGGTCGCGGCGTAGATCAGCGCGAGGGTCACCCACGCCAGGAAGAGTTTGCCCGCCCAACCGAACGGGTCCGTGAAGAACGGCACGTAGTCGCCACCCGGGAACCAGTGCAGCTCGTGGACGAACACCAGTTGAGCGATGAGGCCGGTGAAGTAGATCGGCAGTGACACGCCGGCCAACGCGATCATCATCGTCGACCGGTCGAGCAACGTTCGTCGGCGCAGCGCCGAGACGACGCCCGCCAGGACACCGCCGAACAGCCATATGATCGCCGCGCCGATCGCCAGCGAGACGGTGACCGGCAGCCGGTCCTTCAGCAGCGGCCAGACCGCCTGGTCGGTGCGGAACGAGTACCCGAAGCAGGGAGCCGGGCAGTGCGTAATGCTGGGACCGGACTGGAAGTCGCGGCCGGCGACAATGCCCTTGACGAACCGTCCGTACTGGACGTAGACCGGCTTGTCCAAACCGAGCTTGACGCGGGTGGCCTCGACGTCGCGAGCCGTGGCCGACTTGCCGACGAACATCTGAGCCGGATCGGTGCCGGCGGCCTTGGGAACGAGGAAGAAGACCGCGAAGGTCACGACCGTAATCACGAGGAGCAGCACGACCGACGTCACCAGTCGGCGCAGAAGATAATTGACCACTTTCTCGGCCCAGCGCCGGTCGGTGCGGTGTGGTTCACCGCACCGACCGGCGCGCCGGCCTTCACCTGCCTTATCGAACTAGTGCCGCTTCGCCACTGTGCGAGGGAACTTACTTGCCGTCGCTGACGCCGAGCGCCGAGAAGTCCCACATTCCGTAGTACTCATTGACGAAGACGTTCGTCATGCGCGGGTTGCGGTAGTTGAGCGCCTTGTCGTACACGAACGGCAGCAGCGAGGCGCGATCCATAACCTTCTTGTTGATCTCGCCCCAGGTCTCCGCGACCTTGTCCGGGTCGGTCTGCGTCTTGCCTTTGTCGATCAACGCGTTGATCTCGGGGTCGTTCATCTCCTCGTAGTTGTTGTTACCACTCGGCTGGATCAGCCGGCCGTCGACGAGCACCTGCAGGTAACCCGGGGCGGTCGGGTAGTCGGCGCCCCAACCGGCGATCATCAGGCCGTAGCCCTTCTTGTGCACGTTGTCGGGCGAGCCGATGGTCGACCGGAAGTACAGCGACGGGTCGGACGCGTCGAGCGACGCCTTGATGCCAATTTCCGACAGCGACTTCTGCAGCGCCTCGCCGGTCGCGGGCTCCTTGCCCCTGTTACGGACCGCAATCACCGTGTTGAAGCCATTGGGCTGCCCGCACGCGGCCAGTTCCTGCTTGGCCTTGTCGATCTGCGGCTTGCCGCTCTTGGTGTTGTACGGATCCAACTTCGGGTCGTGGCCCTTGATGTTCGGCGGCAGCATGTTGGTGGCGATATCGCCGCCGGCGTCCGCGCCACCACGAGCGGTCTGCATCGCCGTCTTGTCCAGCGCGTATTGAACCGCCTTGCGGCAGTGCACGTTGTCGAACGGCGGTGTCTTCTCGCTGATCGCCACGTACCGGATGAAGCCGGTGATGGGCTCGTCGGCGTTTTTCTTCAGGTTGGCGTCAAGCAGGACCTTCGCCTGCGCCGCTGCCTGCACACCCACCTGGGCGGTGTCCGCGTCGAGGGTTCCGTCGAGGAGTCGGTTGTCGATCTCGTTCGCGTCAATGCCCAGCGTCAGGTCGATGGTGTCAGGCAGGGCCTTGCGGACCTTGTCGCTGCTCCGGTCCCAGTTCGGGTTGCGGACCAGGATGACCTTCTTGCCCGGCTCGATGCTCTTGAACATGTACGGGCCCGAGGAGATCGGGTGATCGGCGTACTTGTCACCGGTGTCCTTCGCCGCCGGCACCGGCGCGGCGCCGCCCATGGCGAGCAGGTAGGGGAAGTCCGCGGACGGCTCCTTGAGCTTGAAAACGATGGTGCTGTCGTCCGGCGTCTCCACCGACTTCAGGCCCAGCTTTTTGGGGTCGGTGTCCTTGTAGGGCCCCGGGTACTTCTGGCCCTGGTCGAGCGCGTCGATCAGGTAGGTGGGGCCGCCGGAGAGAACGTCCTGGGCGAAGACGCGCTCGATGCCGTACTTGATGTCCGCGGACTTGATCGCCGATCCGTCCTCGAACTTCATGCCGGACTTGAGTTTGAACGTGTAGGTCTTGCCGTCGTCGGTGATCTTCGGCAGGTCCTCGGCGAGGTCCGGCACCAGCTTCAGACCATCCTTGCCCGGCTTCGCGTCAGCTGCGACCAGGGTGCGGATGAAGTAACGCTGGAAGTTCCAGGCCCACGCGTAGTACGCACGGGCGGGGTCCCAGGAGTCGATATCGGCGAGGTTGGCAAACTTGAGCGTCCCGCCCTTCTTGTCCGACGCGTTGACGACCGCGTTGACGCCGGCGTTGAAGCCCGCCGAGGACTTCTTCGGGGCGTTGTCGTTGCCGGACTCCCCGCCGCAGGCGGCCAGCCCGAGGGCGAGGGCGACGATGGTGCCCACCACCATCCCTTTTCTCATATTCACTGCGTTCCTCCTTGTGGCGGCCCGGCGTTGGGCTCACCTGAAATGGCGCGAATGCGGAAGTGGTTGGTCTGACACCGGAGCAGATGGCTCAGCGGTTGGCCTTGGGGTCGAGAGCATCGCGCAGGCCGTCGCCGAAGAGGTTGAACGCCAGCACGGTAATGAAGATCGCCAATCCGGGAACGAGCATGTACAGAGGGTCGAACTGGTAGAAGTTGACCGCGTCTGACAGCAGCCGCCCCCACGACGGCGTAGGCGGCACGACGCCGACGCCCAGGAACGACAGCGCCGCCTCGAACAGGATGTTGGTCGGGATGATGAGCGTCGCGTAGACCAGGATCGGCGCCGCGAGGTTGGGAAGCAGCTCCCGGAAGAGAATCCGAGGGGTGCCGGCGCCCATACTGCGGGCCGCTTCGACGAACTCGCGTTCCCGCAGCGACAACGTCTGGCCGCGCACGATGCGGCCGATATATGGCCAGCTGAACCCACCGATGATCAGCACGAGCACCCAGATGCGCACGGAGTTCCTCGGTGGCAGCACCGAGATCAGCGCGATGGCGAAGAGAACCAGTGGGAACGCCAGAATCAGGTCCATCACGCGGCTGATCGCCGAGTCGATGAAGCCGCCGAAGTAGCCGGCGATAGTGCCTAGCACCACACCAATGAACACGGCGACCAGCGTCGCGAGGAACGCAACCAGCAGCGAGACCCGTGCGCCGTAGACGATCAAAGTGAAGGTGTCACGCCCGGTGACGGGCTGGACGCCGAGCAGGAAGTCCTTGCTCATCCCCCCGATGGTGCCGGGCTCCGGAATGCCACCGAGGCTGGGATTGATCTTGTCCTGATGCCACTCGTTCACAGGGTGGCCGAAGAGCTTGGCCAGCACAGGGGCGAAGACGGCGACCAGGATCAGGAAAATGACGACGCCGCCGCCGGCCATGGCGACGCGGTCCTGCTTGAGACGGGTCCACGCGATCCGGCCTAGCGACCGGCCCTCGATCGCCTTCGCCGGAGTGCCAGGCGGTGCAGCGGCGAGCTCATCCGCAGCCAGCGTCGTTACATCGGTGCTCGAGGTAACCGGTCCGAGAGGTAACCGGTCCGAGTGTCATGTAACGCCGTGCCCCTTCTCCGACCGCCGCACGGCTCCACAGCAGCGACCGTCGGGCATGCAAAGCCTCGCCGGCGAAACCGGGCCCGTGCAACGACAACCGATCTGGCCGCCCATTGCGTGGACTCTTGCGCTCACCCTAACGCCCCGGTTTGGGGCTTCAGCGGAGAACACAGACGCGAAGATGACTCGGTTAGTCGTCTTCGTTGGCTGAACCTTGTCTCCCAGGACACCAATCGTCAAGGGCGCGGGAGATTCCTGTAACCAAGTCCAGGCCGCACCGTGATGGTTGCGTGACCCGCACTCATCCGTTCAGTGGGTGTTCAGAGACGGCGGGGGGATGCGTCAGAGGCTTCCCTGACCCGGTGACGCTCCGGCGAGCTGGCCACATTGTCCGGCTAGACCGCCCGGCGGCCCTCGAACGCCCGGCCGAGCGTGATCTCGTCGGCGTATTCCAGGTCGCCACCGACCGGAAGGCCGCTGGCCAGCCGGGTGACGTGCAGGCCCATCGGCTTGACCAGCAGCGCCAGGTAGGTGGCGGTGGCCTCGCCCTCGGTGTTGGGATCGGTGGCCAGGATCAGCTCCTGGACCTCGCCGCCCGCCAGCCGGGCCATCAGCTCGCGGACCTTCAGGTTGTCCGGGCCGATGCCCTCCAGCGGGTTGATCGCGCCGCCGAGCACGTGGTAACGGCCGCGGAACTCGCCGGTGCGCTCGATGGCCACCACGTCCTTGGGCTCCTCGACCACGCACAGCACGTCGCCGGTGCGGCGCGCGTCGCGGCAGATCCGGCACTGCTCGGACTCGGCGACGTTGAAGCACGTCTGGCAGAACTTGACCAGGTCTTTGACCCGCTGCAATGCGGTGGCCAGACGCTTAACGTCGGTGGCGTCGGCGGACAGGATGTGGAACGCGATGCGCTGCGCACTCTTCGGGCCCACGCCCGGCAGCCGACCCAGCTCGTCGATCAGGTCCTGGATGGCGCCTTCGTACACGCTCTACCTACATTCCGGGCAGACCGAGGCCACCGGCGAGCGGACCCATCTTCGCCTCGGTGAGGTTGCGGGCCTCCTCGGCGGCGTTGTGTAGAGCCGCGACCATGAGGTCTTCGAGCGTCTCCACGTCCTCCGGATCGACGGCCTTGGGGTCGATCTTGACGGAGACGACGTCGCCGGCGCCGGTCACCGTCACCGTGACCAGCCCGCCGCCGGCCGTGCCGGTGAGCTGGGTCTCGGCCAGCTCCTCCTGGGCAGCGGCCATCTGCTGCTGCATCTCCTGCGCCTGCCGCATCAGGTCCTGCAGGTTGGGCTGTCCACCGGGGAACACGGCGTACTCCTTCGCGTCGACTTGCGTCGAGCCTAGTCGCCCGACGGGCGCGGGGCGGCCTCGGCAGGCCGCGTCAGCGGCGGCGGTCGTCGGGCTCGCCGATCTTCTCCGCGCCGAGCGCCTCCGCGAGCAGCCGGAGGGCCTGCTCCTCGCTGGTCTCGCGAACGGCCTGCGCGTCGTCGAGCGGCTCGTCCCCCGGGTCGAGCCCGGGGTAGGACGGGTCGCTGACCGGCCCGTCGTAGTCGGGATCGTATGGCGGCTCGTCGAGCGCGGAGCCGTCGGTCCAGGCGCTGCTCTGGTTGGTGGGCCGACCGGTCTGGTTGGTGGGCCGACCGGGCGCCGCACCGGGCCGGGCGCCGGGGACCGTGCCGATGCCACCACCCGACTGCCGGCTCGCGGCCCGCCCGGCAGCGGCGCGGGCGGCGGCCGCGGCCTGGGAACGCGCGGGCGCCGGGGTAGCCGGGCCGGTCGGCGCGGCGGCGGCCGGCGCGGCGGGTGTCGTGGTGGACGCGCCGGCGGGTGTCGTGGTGGCCGCGCCGGTGGACATCACCGTCGCCGTGCCGGCGGCCGTCGCCGTGCCGGCGGACATCGTGGTGGCAACACCGCCCAGTGGGCTGGCAGGTCCGGCAGTCACCGGCTGAGCGCCGGCCAGTGGCCCCGGCTGAGTGCCGGTCGGCGGCCCCGGCTGAGTGCCAGCCAGCGGCCCCGGCTGAGTGCCGGCCGGCGGCCGCAACTGAGTGCCGGCCGGCGGCGCGCTCACGGTTGAGGCGACACCGCCGGGGCGGGCCGTGGCCGGCCACTCCTCGGCGGGCACGGGCACCGGGGGTGAGGCTGTTCCGCCCGGTCGGGCCGGCGTCGGCCAGCCGTCGTCGCCGTCCGCCGAGGCGGAGGGGCGTACGCCTGCCGCACGCTGACCGCCCGGAGCCGAGCGGGGCGCGGGAGCCTGCGGGCCGGGACCGGCCGCACCCGGACCGCGACCGGGCACGTCCCGGCCCGCGCGCGGCGGGGTTGAGGTCGTCGCATTGGCGGTGGACGCCGGCGCGCTGGCGGCGCGCGGTGGGGTGGACGCCGGAGAGCCGGATGCTGGCGCATTGGCGGTGCTCGGCGTGGCCGGAGGGCCGGACGCCGGGGCGTTCGCGGGGCGTGGCGGCGCCGCGGTCGGGGGTGGGGCCTGGGGCGGCGTCGACGGGGCTGCCGGGCGGGCCGGGGCACCGCCTGCCGGGCCGCCGGCCACCTCGCAGCGGATCTGCCAGGTGCCACCGAAGACCTGAGTGACCGCCTGGGTCACCACCTCGGGCGACCTGGACAGCATCTCCGCGTGAACAGTGTGCTTGAACAGCAGGACGAGCGTGTTTCCCTCGACCTCGCGGACCGTCGCCTCGCGGACCAGAGCGGCGGCGCGCGGGCTCTTGCGGCGGACCGTGGTGAGGATCTCGTCGTCCCAGACGCGGCGCACCGCGGCAGCGTCCAGCACGCCGGGGGTGTGGTGCTCGGTGACCGGCTCCGGGCGTACCGAAGAAGGGTTTTCGGCGGGCGGAAGCGGCGCGGAGGCCTCTTCCACCGGCGGGGGCGCGACCGGGGCCGGCTGCGCGACCGGCGGGGGTGGCAGGGTGACCGGCGTGGGCACCGGCGGCGCGGAAGCCGGCTCGGCCGCCGCGCCCAGCCGGCGCTCCATCCGCTCCAGCCGCTGGAGCAGGGCCGATGTGGAATCGTCGGCCCCGGGCAGCAGCATCCGGGCACAGATCAGCTCAAGAAGCAGCCGGGGCGCGGTCGTGCCCCGCATCTCCGTCAGGCCGTTGTGCACGATGTCGGCGAATCGCGACAGCGTCGCCGAGCCGATGCGGGCCGCCTGCGCGGCCATCCGCTCGAGCTGGTCGTCGGGCGCGTCGAGCAGGCCCTTGGCCGCCGCGTCGGGCACCTGCTGCAGGACGATCAGGTCCCGCAGCCGTTCGAGCAGGTCGGAGGCGAACCGGCGGGGGTCGTGGCCGGCCTCGGTGACGCGGTCGATCGTGGCGTAGGCCGCGGCGCCGTCACCGGCCGCCAGCGCGTCGCACATCTCGTCGATGAGCGCCGCGTCGGTGACGCCGAGCAGCGCGACCGCCCGGGTGTAGCTCACCCCGTCGGGGCCGGCACCGGCGATGAGCTGGTCGAGCACGGACAAGCTGTCGCGGGCGCTGCCCGCGCCGGCGCGCACGACGAGCGGGAAGACGGCCGGCTCGACCTTCACGCCTTCGCTGTCGCACAGCTGCTCCAGATAGGGCCGCAGCACGCCCGGAGGGATCAGCCGGAACGGGTAGTGGTGGGTGCGCGACTTGATCGTGCCGAGCACCTTCTCCGGCTCGGTCGTCGCGAACACGAACTTGACGTAGTCGGGCGGCTCCTCGACCAGCTTGAGCAGCGCGTTGAAGCCGGCCGACGAGACCATGTGGGCCTCGTCGATCACGTAGACCTTGAAGCGGCTCGCGACCGGGGCGAAGAACGCGCGCTCGCGCAGCTCACGGGCGTCGTCGACGCCACCGTGGGAGGCCGCGTCGATCTCGATGACGTCGATCGAGCCGGCACCGTCGGGCGCCAGGTCGCGGCAGGACTGGCACTCGCCGCACGGCTCCGGGGTCGGCCCCTTTTCGCAGTTGAGCGAGCGGGCCAGGATCCGGGCGCTGCTGGTCTTGCCGCAACCGCGCGGCCCGGAGAACAGGTAGGCGTGGTGCAGCCGGCCGCTACGCAGTGCCTGGGCCAGCGGCTCGGTGACGTGCTCCTGCCCGATGACCTCGGCGAAGGTGCGCGGCCGGTATTTCCGATAGAGCGCGAGTGCCACGTGCGTCCTCCCCTCGCCGGGTCGCGGCGGCACCACGCTACCCCGGCCGTATGACGAGACGCAGGGGCGTCGGCGTGCCGACACGAAGGGCCCCCCGTGCACCCGTCAGAGCCTGCTTACCCTTGCTGCCTTCCGGCCCTGGGGGAGTTCACAGGATGTACGCCGCACGAGGGGCTTGGACAACTGTACCCGGTGCCGCGCGGGCCGGACGGCCGGGTATCCTCGGCGGCGGAGGATTCGCCTAGAGGCCTAGGGCGCACGCTTGGAAAGCGTGTTGGGTTAACACCCTCACGAGTTCGAATCTCGTATCCTCCGCCAGCCTGAGCAGGGCACATGCCCGGCCGGTCCGCCAGTGGACCGGCCGGGCATGGATCGTTGGTCTCGTTTACAGTCTCGATTGCCCAGCGTCGAGCCGACGCGGCAACGCTCTGCCGCAGTAGTCGCAGCCCCCGCTGTGCTGTATCGCCAACGGACAGCGGGCGGTGCGAGGTGCTTCCCAAGCTCGCGGTGACGTCGAGCTTGCGATCGGCCTTCCCGCGCCCTGCCGGGGGATCCGATCCCGAGGGGGCGCTGAGGGAATCTGGGAACGCCGAAGGGTGTCTGCGACTGGATGCGAGCACCGTCTGTGGAGCTGAGAACGGAGTGGTCAGTCAGACGGCGTCATGCTCCAGGGCCCGCAGCATCCGAGTGATCGCGTCGCGCACGACCTGCCGCTCCTCGTCGGTCAGCTCTGCTGTGCGGTACTCCACGATCCAGGCGATCCTTGGTAGATCGTGGATGATCCACGGTGTAAGCCGCTCGTCGCGTCCTGGCAACAGAAGCGTGTCGTGGGTTGTCATGTTTTGAGTGTGGTCCGCATGGTGGCGCCGGTCCAGGACGAGGCTACGAGGATCATGTAGTGCCGAATCGGCCGGATCGGCGACGTGACCGGCCGGATCAACAACTACTCGGCGGTCGAGGAGCAGAGTGAGGAGACCCACCGGGCCGCGAGCGACCTCGCCCGCACGGGCAGCGATCTGCAGCAGCTCGTGGGTCGATCCACGTGCTAGCGGGTCGGACGGCCCGGGCCAATTGGCCCGGGCCGCTCCGCATGATGTTTCTCCCCTGGTGCGCCCGTCAGGAGGGCAGTAGGCGCCACTCTGGCCGGCCGCCGAGCCAGGCGTCCGCGAGGATAAGCGCCGACGCCTCGCCGGGGCACTGCTGAATCTTCGACCGCCCGCCGGCACCGCCGGCCTGCGCCTCGACTTCCCACCGCTCACCGTCGGTGCGGACATAAACGTCCCGGCGTCCAGCCAGGCCACGGTTACCGTTCCACCAGTGCCGCTCGACTCTCACCAGCTCACGGTATAGCAGGCCAGTGCGTCGATTGAAGTTTTCGATCTTGCGTTGCCCGGATTGATACCAATCACAGAACGAGGTCGATCCGTGACGGAAAAGACCCGTTATCGGCGCCGCCCCTACGCCGACGGAACGCGCCCCGGACGAACGGCTCCGCGCCTGCCGGGAGCAACGGCGAAGGCCTGCCGATCCGCGGGAAGACGAACGCCGGGCGGGGTCCATTACCGACCGGCCCGGCGTTTGCCCTGCTAGAAGCGGTGGCGGCGGGATTTGAACCCGCGGAGGGCGCAAACCCTCACACGCTTTCGAGGTCTGTGATCCAGTGTTCACACGTGATCGGCACCGTTCCTGACCTGCATGGATCCGTTCTGGCGGACATCGGCGGACGACGGCGGACCACAGCGAATGAGACGCAAACTGAGACGGCCGCGTCCTAAGTGGATGATCCATAGCGATATCGGTAACTCGTGGGGCCGAACGCCTGGCCCCCTCGATGCGAACAAAGCTCACGGGCGTACGTTGGCCCCAATCGGGCCTGTTGTTCCTGGTCAGCCGCATGGAGTTGCCACCTATTCGGCGCATCTGACGGCCCCTGGGAGCGGATGCCCGCTCCCAGTCTGCTCCCACGTCCTGCTCCCACGTGTTGCCGGTCATGAACGCTCAGACAGCGCGCCGCTAGTGCTGTTGACTCCTGGCTGGGTCAGCGGCTCCCAGATCTCGCCAGAGAAAGGCCGATAGTCGACAGGAGCGGTGCCCGATAGGCGTGCGAGCAGGCGAAGATGGATCGGAGCATCCGGTCCGTTGACATGCTGCACCGTAACAACGAAAGGGCCAGCGTCGCGTACAACGTGTACGTAGTCCAGGAGGAGATCCGGTACCCACCCCATGGCGACATCGTCCAAGTCAGTCGTAAGAATCGCCCTCGGATTGACGGTGTTTGTGGGTTGAGAGCGGAGCCCGAGTTGGTCACCAGGCCGCAGTTTTTCGAGTCGACGCTCTACATCATTGTTCGCCGCTATAGCGTGACGTATGCCGTGGACAAGAAAATTGCAGCATGTGGACCCATCCTGCTCCACCACTGGCTCCGGAAAGACCATGATTGCATCGCCAGAGCGACGCCCCTCCGAGCGGGTCAACTGCTCCCAAGGGGTCGCCTCAGGAGACAAGTCCAATGTTCTGACATACCGAACAAAGTCTGGACGTCGAGGATCCATCACGCGCTGAGAAAACAGGGGGAACAACCGCGTAGAGCTGTAGGCGCGACCAACATCAGGAAAACTCACGAAGGGTACGAAGTCCTCGACGTTTTGAGCATTCCTAAC
>WNGE01008214.1_pt1 | contig 11195 bp, 15 predicted proteins | sample 5400651 | NCBI WGS metagenome assembly WNGE01 (sample SAMN13153370, study PRJNA577476) | soil metagenome | isolation source: 60 cm soil or saprolite under grassland replicate 2 | place: USA:California | collected 2016-06-15 | reverse complement strand
TTTGGGTAAGTATATGGATTGGTTGTTTTAGGTTTAGTCATACAGCAGTAGTACGATTAGATGAAGTGCTTCGTCAAATATTTGGATGGAAGCGGGTAGCATCAGGAACAACGTTTGGAAGATTTTTTAAAAGTTTTTCCGAATCCCGGAGCCATCAATTCTTTATTGATTTATATAGTTGGTTCTTTGAACAATTACAATTTGATAACTATACATTAGATGTAGACAGCAGTGTAATTACAAGATACGGTGAACAGGAGGGAAGCAAGAACGGTTATAATCCAACTAAACGAGGCAGAAACAGCCATCATCCATTATTTGCTTTTGTAAATGATACACGAATGGTAGCCAATTGCTTGGTTTTTAATTCAAAAAAATAGACATGTGCACAATGAACGATCAACAAAATGCTGATGCGGTATTATTCGATCTCGTCGGCACCATTCAAAATTTCGGTGATCCAATATATACATATCTCTATCATATCGGGGAGCATGAAGTTTTAAATCCTTTTCAAAAATTAGACTTCGGCATCAACGAGCCCATACTATGTGAGTTTTTCGAAAGATTTGGAATACGCAGGTTGATATTAAATGCATTGCCTGGCAGGTTAGCAATCTCTGATCATTGCTGTATTGAGCACGACAAAAAAAGTATAATCTCACGCAATTGGAATAGTATAAAAAATGATGTGATCATTGAAGAACTTAAAACGCTTTTTAGAAGCTGCGATATCATTCAGTTTGCAGATTGGGCGAGTGTATATAATGCTTCAGACTTTGGGACGGTCTTCTTTCCAATGTGATAAGACCACTTAACAAAAGGGGTTTTCAATTCATTTTTTACCTGGGAGATCTCACAAAAAGGTTGGTATTTGAGACAGATGAAATCCTTGATATCATAAGTGAATATTCTTCTTACGGAAAGGCTCCGTTAGTGCTTGATGAAACTGAAGCAGACAGATTGTGGAGCATAGTCAATGGCTGGAATCCCGGTTCGACTCATATTAGTTACAAGTCACAGAGGGCAATAGAAAAATACTTGTCCATCTTTAATACAATAAGAATCGATTTCTTAGTGATTTTCTCCGTCAACCGTACGATACTACTTTCAAGGGAGCAACGATTTGAGTTTGCGGGCAGATCATTGAATAATGCCAATGCATCAAAGTTTGCCAAAGATTGTTTCGATGCAGGATATCAACTCGGTTTGTTACTTAAACTAAAAATTACCCATTGCATCGCTTTAGGACTGACTATTCAGAAAGTACTTAGAGAATGAATCTGAGCCGAACCAAAAAGCACTGTATAAATACATTAAAAAGTGGATTGCCTAATTGAAATCAGAAAGGAAGAAACCAACAGAAAAAAATCGTTCAAAATGTATAGCGCCTTTGCCGATGGCAACAGCTGGTCAAAAGTCGTAGAACAATTGCAGGCAAAAGGCTATAGCGTTATTGCTGTACAAAATCCACTCACGTCGTTTGCTGATGATGTTGCAGCTACAAAACGTGCTATCGCTCAAATGGAGGGTCTCGTACTCCTGGTAGGACACTCTTATGGCGGAATGGTAATCTCGGAAGCGGGAAAAGATCCAAAGGTGGCCGGATGGTCTACGTTGCTGCATTGGTTCCTGAAGAAGGACAAAACGTTAGCGACGTTAATGCTGCGATGCCTACAACGGGAGTTGAACGGGCGTTCCAGCTTAGTCCCGATGGCTTTTTGTCCTTGCAGTTGGAGGGAATCAATGAGCACTTCGCACAGGATGTGTCACCCAGTGAAAGAAAAGTAATATTCGCTTCGCAAGGGACATGGGCTTTGTCAGCCACCCAGGGCTTATTTATTGAAAGCTTTTTTTATTGTGTTAAGCATGGGTTCAATTTCTTTCTTTAATGCTCCGCCACCTCAATCACAGGGGTGTAAGGGCTTTATGAAGTTTGAATATATAAATGCTTTTCCAATCTTCATACGGCTTAATAGTTTTTTAATGAATAGAGCTTTTCAATTGGAGAGAAGTTGACCGTGACAATAAGAAATTTACTTTATGGGATTGTTAACGGAGATGGTAATCATATTGATGAAGCATTTGAAATGGCAGGGTGCGAAATACAAAACTGCAATGAGTGATTTTGCACTGATAAAAGAGCTTGTGAAAGATATAACTGCAACATCAAAAAGAATCTGCAAATAGACGGATATAAAAAGCCGGATGCAAAAGCACAAGTGATGTTGCCGTGAAAAGAGTTCTATTGAAGAAAGGCGTGAGTGCGGAGTTACAAGAGATATTGAATGAAATAATGGAACAGGCTGAACTAATGCATAGGGAATCGCTTTGAGGGCACTTAAGCTACAAACTTACGTCGTTCACTTCCCCCACCAGAAAAACGCTTCCACATACTACAATAAGATCATCTTCATGTGCATGTTGTAAAGCTTCTGCGATTGCAGTATTTACATCACCAAAATTTTTGCCGGCTAATCCTATATGTGCTGCTTTCATCGCAAGTTCATGTTCTGACAAAGCTCTTGGTATCTGCGCTTTTGTAAAATAATATTCTGCATAACGGGGAAGCACTGCTAACACTTTTTCCACTTCTTTATCCTTCACCATGCCAATGATAATATGCAAATTATTATAAGTGGTTAGTTCTATTTGCTCAACGATTTGTTTCATACCATCAATATTATGAGCAACGTCTACAACAATCATTGGCTTTTGATGTATCAGCTCCCATCTGCCATGCAAACCAGTTAATTTTTTTGTTTGTGCTAATCCATTTTTTATTTGCTGATGCGAAATATGCCAGCCCTTTTTTTGCAATTGATGAACTGTTTCAAGAACGGTAAGAATATTTTTTGTCTGATAAATGCCGGCAAGATCTAATTCGTAAATAACACGCTCATCTTTTTGGTTGTCGGCAACAGTGATATTTAAGTGCTGATTTCTTAAATGCCAGTCTGCTACATATCTTTCTTTTGTTGCAAGGCAAAGAGAAGTGTTTTTTTCTGTTGCAACTTTTTCAAACACAGGTCTTGTTTCAGGTAAAATTTCTCCAATTATAACAGGAATATTTTGTTTGATGATTCCCGCCTTTTCATAAGCAATTTTTTCAAGTGTATCGCCAAGCATGTTCATGTGATCCCAACCAATATTGGTGATAACAGCTAATTGAGGAGTAACAATATTTGTACTGTCAAGCCTGCCGCCAAGACCTACCTCCACTACAGCCACATCAATATTTTGTTGAGCAAAATAAGTGAATGCCATTGCCACTGTTATTTCAAAAAAGGAAGGATGGATTGATTCAATTAACGGCTTTACTTTTTCTGCAAATGCAATAACAAAGTCTTCATCGCACATGATGCCGTTCACTTTTATTCTTTCCCTGAAATCTTTTAAATGGGGTGAAGTGTACAAGCCTGTTTTATAACCAGCCATTTGCAAAATAGCGGCAAGCATATGGCTAACAGAGCCTTTGCCATTTGTGCCTGCAATATGTATGCTTTTAAATTTTTTATGAGGATTATTTAATGCTTCACACAATTGTAAAGTATTGGTAAGGTCTTTTTTGAAAGCTGCAGCACCAATGCGGCTAAACATAGGAAGCGTACGATAAAGATAATCGAGTGTTTCTGCGTAAGTCATCCTGCCAAGTTAGAGAACTTTGCAGAAGGTTGTAAAGAGAATTTTTTGGGACAAGCATTTGTATTTTATGGCGTCATCGTTGTGTCACTCACTTGCACGTTCTGTTCGCTATGCATCAAAGTTGACTAACTATTTTACTATAGCTACTTAGATACAATTATTTTTTTTCTTAATAAACGGGGAATGAGATTCTTCCTCTTACAATCGCTTCAATGCAGCAATTGTTCCAACCGGATCTTTTGCACTAAACACTGTATTCCCCGCTACCAATACATTGGCGCCTGCTGAAACAATGGATGCAGCGTTATCCAGTGTTACTCCACCATCAATTTCAATTAATACATTCAATCCCTTTTCATCAATTATGCGACGCAATTGTTTTATTTTCTCTAATGTATGCGGAATAAATTTTTGTCCCCCAAAACCAGGGTTCACACTCATGATTAAAACAATATCAAGTTCATGCAGCACTTCACTTAGTGCTGTTACAGGTGTATGCGGGTTGATGGCAACACCTGCTTTCATGCCCAGTTCTTTTACCTGCTGAATATTGCGGTGCAAATTTGGACATGCTTCAATATGAACACTTAAATTATCTGCTCCTGCTTTTTTAAAATCCTCTGCAAATTTTTCGGGTTCAACTATCATTAAATGCACATCGCAAACTTTTTTAGTTGTTTTACGTACATGCTCAATAACCGGAAGTCCAAAACTGATATTCGGCACAAATCGCCCATCCATCACATCAAGATGAAACCACTCTGCTTCACTGTCATTAACCATTTTGCATTCTTCTTCCAACCTTAAAAAATTTGATGCAAGAAAAGACGGAGCAACGATTGCCATGTTTATAGTTTGTAGTTTGTGGTTTCTATTATTGCTTATTGCTAAGTGTCTATCGGTTCTTGTTTCTTTTCCTATTCTCCCAACCTCTCCAATGCTTCCCTCGTTTCAGGCGCATCTTCCAAATGAAGTGATTGTTTGAAACGTAATACAGCACTGTCTTTTATATTCATCATTTCATAACAGCGTCCCTGCCAGTAATAGGGATCTGCATCTAATGCATTTACAGTTGAGGCAAAATGAAAAACTTTTAGTGCATCACTGTATTGCCTGTTATCAAAATATACCAATCCCTTTTCAATATATGCCGGCATATAAGTATAATTGTTTGCGATGCATGTATCAAAATATTTTATTGCTTTATTTCCGTTGCCTGTTCTTGCATAATACACACCTGATATAAAAGCACAATGTGCATCATATTCTCTTCCCAAACTCATTTGCTCCACTTCGTTAGAAAAAACTAATGCTTTTTTATTTTTTTGTTCTGCATACAGATTGGCAAGAGCAAGCATTGCATTTGGCGATGGATAAACCCGCAACGCTTTATCATAACTCATCATTGCCCTTATTGTATCTTTTGCATCTTCAGCAATTTCACCGTTTGCAAACCAAAGTCCGAAGTTAACAGAATCTTTTTTTAGCAACGTATCCATTTGCCTGAATGCTTCTTTGTATGCGCCAATACTATCTAAAGCTGACGCCAAAAGCAAGCGAAGACCTGTGCTGTCGGGGTTTTGTTTTAACTGTGCAAAAAGCGATTGAACATTTTGAGGATAAGATTTTGCCGCATTTTTTGCTGTTGCAGATGAATTATTCTCATTCTTATTTTCTGTTGAAGTATTGCAGGAGAAAAGTATTATTGATACTATTATAATTAAAAACGAAACGTTCTTCATCCCGCAAAAATAACCGCTGATTTTGTTTATGACGATTTTCTGACAGAAAGCAGTAGAGTACAACCATTACTTTTACAAAAAATTATAACATTACTTTACTTTTTGTCCTTCTTCATAATATTGAGAGGATAAAGCTAAATATCAAAATGAGTTTATGATAACAAAAACGTGTTGCCTGCTGAATAGTAAATATCAGTACAAGAGTGCGACGCAAGAAAAGCTAAACAGTAGTATTGTAGCCTGGTACATAAAAAAATATTTTAAAATAATTACCAACTTCGCGGCAGTTCTCTTTTCTACATTTACATATGCACAATCGGACACATTGCATTACGCGGAAGAAAAACATTTTAAAAATATACAGCAACTTACTTTCGGCGGTGATAATGCAGAAGCCTACTGGAGCTACGATGATAAGCATGTGATTTTTCAGCGTACTAACCCAAAGGATGGAATTATGTGTGACAGAATCTTTCTTGGAGCCATCCCGCAGCAAGGGCAAACATTTTTTTTTAAACAAGTAAGCAGCGGCAAAGGACGCACTACCTGCGGCTATTTTTTACCTGATGAAAAACACATTATCTATGCATCTACACATTTGGGTGGTGATAGTTGCCCACCGGTTCCAGACCGCAGCAAATTCGGCAATAAATACATCTGGCCTGTTTATGACAACTATGATATTTTTCTTGCAGATACAAGTGGTAACATCATTAAACAACTTACCGTTACGAAAGGCTACGATGCTGAAGGAACGCTTTCAACCGATGGAAAAAAAATGATCTTTACCTCTGTCCGCAATGGTGATCTTGATCTCTATGTAATGGATTTAAAAACATATAAAGTAAAACAAATCACCAATACTTTAGGATACGATGGTGGCGCATGGTTTAGCCCTGATGGTAAAAAAATTGTGTGGCGTGCAAGCCGCCCAAAAACAGATTCTGCAATAAAAGAATATAAAGATTTGTTGGCACAGGGTATAGTGGCGCCAACACAAATGGAAGTGTTTATAGCCAATGCAGATGGAACGGATGCAAAACAAATAACCAATCTTGGCCAGGCTAACTGGGCGCCTAACTTTACACCGGATGGAAAGCATATTATTTTCTGCAGCAATCATGAATACAAACGTGGTTTCCCTTTCAATATGTATCTTATAAACCTTGATGGAACTGGCCTGGAGAAGATAAGCCGTGATAAAGGTTTTGATGCATTCCCCATGTTTAGCCATGACGGAAAAAAAATAATGTTCTCCTCTAACCGCAATAATGGTGGTGGTCATGATACAAATGTTTTCATTGCTGACTGGATAGAATAATTAATTTGAAAATGCGGCAATTTGAAATGCACAGGCATGATAATTGAAAAATGATATTTCAGATTTTGGGTTGACCATTGTAGATTTGATAAACCTTAAATACATAACTTATGAATGCAACCATATACAACATTTTACTCCATATACATAGCGGGGGACGCTGGGTAGTTTTACTCTTACTTGTAATTGCCATTTTCAATAGCCTGGTTGCTGGTGGTCGTCCGTTTATAAAATCAGATAACCGCACAGGTTTGCTTTTAACCATTTCTGCTGACCTCATGTTGCTGATAGGTCTTGCTTTATGGTACTTTGGCCCTTACGGATACCATCAAATAGAAAATGCCGGCGGATTTAGTGCTACAATGAAAGATCCAACTGCAAGATTTTTTGGCGTGGAGCATATAACAGCGATGCTGATTGCAATTATATTAATGCATATTGGTAAAGCACAGGCAAAAAAATCAATATCAGATAGTGCCAAACACAAAAGAACTGTTATCTATTATTTTTTAGCGCTTATAGTTATTTTAGTTTCTATTCCATGGCCTTTTATGCAAAGTGGCGCAGGCAGAGGATGGTATTAGTAACCCCTAAATCCACTAAAGGGGAATTCAGAAATTCGCAGACAGTTAGTAAAGTTATTCATCCTGACTTCCAGTCTTCACAATTTTTGTGACTTTCAGTCTTCTATTTAAAATCATAACATTCGCAATGCATCACGAGCGGTTCAAACTCGAGTAAATATTTTTTGTCGTCTTCATAATATTTTGCTTTTTCAAAATCTTCACCGGCAAATTGCTTGATGCTTTCATAACTATCCCACCAGGTTACAGTCCAGATATGCGTTACATCTCCTTCCTGTCTTTGCCAGATTTGTGCACCAAAGTTTCCGTTAATTGATTTGTAATCTTTAATGCCCGTGGCAATTACAAACTCACGATATTTTTCTGCATCAGCAGTTGAAGTGCGGCCGTGCCATATTCTTGTAATCATAAAAACCCTCCAACCGCCCTAAAGGGAGGCTTTTTAGAATAATTTGTAACTGTGTTCTGTTAAATTATAGAATGATTTTGTTTCTTCTAATGCTTTTTGCTCATCAAAATCTTTGCATGTGTATATGATGAGTGATAAAAATTTTTGCTTCATCCAAACACCTATATAAATGCCCGAATCAATCAGGGGAATAAACGCATCATATCCCTGGTTTTGTTCTTTACCTTGTCCGCTTGTTGAATGAACGATGGGTTCACCATAAGTTTTTAATTGTAACGTAGAAGTGATGAGAGAAAAATATTGAACCAGTATTGACTCTTTTACTTCAATAGTAAAATAACCTTCGATCAATAATCTCTTTCTGAAAATATCGGGTGCAATGTTTTTCATATATTTTTCTAATTGTAAAAATTCCTTTTTTATTAATAAGAATAACAAATAAAATCGAACGAGGAGTGGGCTTGCCGATTTCGCCGTTCAACAGTACAAGTGCGACGCAACAGAAGCAAATAGAAGTATTAGTCTCTGGCTCGTAAAATTTTTCTCTTTACACCTTTTGTATAGCTCCTTTATACTTCGCAATATTCACCATTAAAACTCCGCTTAAAATTATTATCAACCCCGTTATTTGCAACCATGTGATTTGTTCATTAATGATAATTGCACCAAGCAACACAGCAACAACAGGATTAACATATACATATGTACTTACCTGTGTGGCAGGTCTTACTTTCAACAGCCATAAATAGGATAAGTAAGCGATGACTGAACCCATGATGATGAGATATACCAGGGCCGACCATGCTTCTTTCTTCGCATTGCCAAGACTATAATTATTTAATTCACCGCTTAAAAAACTTATGAGAAAAGTGAAAAGGCCGGCGATTAATAATTGAAGCGTTGCATTCATAAGCACCGAGTTTTTTGCAGGACTGTACTTTGAATATAATGAACCAATCGTCCATGAAATGCCTCCTGCAATAATCGCAATAGCACCATAAGTTTTCATAGACGAATTGCCTGCAAAAGGATGCGGCGATTTATCAAAGCCAACCAACACAGCAACACCGATAAAGCCAATAACCAATCCCGCAATAATAAGTTTATTGGAAAAATAAAACGACCACTGTTTTTTATCGAGCAGCACAAACCAGAATGGTAATGTTGTTACAATAATGGCTGCAAGGCTACTTGGTAAATATTGCTCGGCCCATGCAACAGAACCCGTTCCTCCAAATAACATGAGTATACCGCACAGGGCATTTTTTTGAAGTGATGAAAAATCAGGCTGTGCTTCCCGTCTCCACAAACAATACGCATATAATAGTATTCCGGCAAGTGTGAAACGCATTGCTGACAAAAGAAATGGCGGCATACTTTGAACGCCAATCAGCAATGCGAGATAGGTGGAGCCCCAGATAATATAAATTGCTGCGAATGCTAAAAAAATTTTCAATTTGCTTTGCTCACCCATAACGTTCCTTCCTTTAAAAGTGTTGCAAGTTCGTTCAATAATAATTTATTCATCTTTGAAATCTTGCTAAGTTTCGCATATCGAAAAGCGTTTTTGCAGCAGGTTTTTATTGCATCAATTTGTAGTTTTGATTTCATTTATTGCTGGAAAAAATTAAAATTAATTAATGACAGACAGGTTATTTAATTTGACAAAAAGGATATTATCCATATCAGATATTGGCTTATTGTATAGCAAAGATGGTTATGATGCTGAGCGGTATACTGAATTAAATGAAATAGGGATTGAGCTAATGAGCATATTAAGCAATCATCAGGTTGAAGTGGTAAAAAATTTTTATGTGCGCAACAAAGATTATCCTACACCAAAGGTAGATATAAGAGGATTGATGCTTAATGCAGCAAATGAAATTCTGTTGGTGAAAGAGAGCATAGATGGATGCTGGACTTTACCCGGTGGCTGGGCTGACATAGGACTTTCACCATCCGAAGTTATTGCCAAAGAATTCAGGGAGGAAACAGGTTTAGATGTAAGGACAACTAAGTTGCTGGCAGTGTTTGATAAAAAATGTCACCCGCATTTGCCGCAACCTTATTATGCATATAAAATGGTTTTTTTATGTGAACCCACTGATAAAATAATAATCAAAAAAGGATTTGATATTTTGGATGTTTCATTTTTTGATATCAATGATCTTCCTGTACTGTCAGAAGACCGGATATTGAAATATCAAATCGAACAGCTATACAATAAAGTATTAGCAAATGACCCTGCGGTGTTTATATGATTAATATTATAAAAAGCAAGATTTCTAAGATGCCTGTATTGCTGCGTTTGTAATTTAGTTATATGAACAAGGATATAAATGACTTAAATATCAAACTAAAATTTCAACCACTCACTATTGATAACTGGAATCAATTTGAAGAGTTAATGGGTGAAAGAGGTGGTTGTGGTGGTTGCTGGTGTATGAGTCCGCGTCTATCATCAAAAGAATTTTCTGAAAATAAATATAGTGGTAATAAAAAACTGATGCAAGATTTAGTAAATGCGAATAAACCAACAGGGTTAATAGCATTATATAAAAATGAACCTGTTGGCTGGATAGCATTAGCTCCACGTGAAGATTACAGCAGAATTGAAAGGTCAAGGGCTTTAAAAAGAATTGACGATAAACAGGTGTGGTCTATAACCTGCTTTTTTGTAAAAAAAGAATTTCGCAAAATGGGTCTTTCGCAATTGCTGATAAAGGGCGCTGTTGATTATGCAAAAAAAAATAAAATAAAAACACTTGAAGCATATCCCGTCATTCCTTATTCGAATAAAGTACCTGCTGCATTCTTGTGGTTTGGTGTTTTGTCAGCATTTACAAATAATGGTTTTAAAGTTGTTCAACAAAATGGTAAAAGCAGGGCGATGGTAAGGTTAGATGTGCCCAACCCCCCTAAAGGGGAGTGAAAACCATCGTCAATAAAGAGTAATTATGCAAATGAAAAAATATCTTATTGAAACTTTTTTCTTCTATGAAATACAAAAATAAATTGAAATTATGATAACAAGAATATGGCATGGTTATACAAACCATGAAAACGCAGATGCTTATGAAACATTATTGCGCAATGAAATTTTTACGGGCATAGCTAACAGAAATATTAAGGGGTATAAAAATATTCAACTGTTGAGAAGAAATATAAATGATGAAGTTGAATTTATAACAATCATGTGGTTTGAATCAATTGATGCGGTAAAAGCATTTGCGGGTGATGATTATGAAAAGGCAGTTGTTCCGGATAAAGCGAAAAGATTATTAAAGCGGTTTGATGAAATATCTCAACATTATGAATTGGTGAGTGGTGAGTAGTGAATGGTGAGTGGTGAATAGTTGTGCATGCCTAAAATAGGTTGACAAAAAAACGTCACTTATGAGGCAAAGTAAATCAAAATTAGAGATTCGTGAAAGGCGAATATTTTCAGAAGAATTGAAAAAGAAAGCGGTTAAAGATTTAGTAAGTAAGCGAAC
>WNGE01019673.1_pt1 | contig 11197 bp, 10 predicted proteins | sample 5400651 | NCBI WGS metagenome assembly WNGE01 (sample SAMN13153370, study PRJNA577476) | soil metagenome | isolation source: 60 cm soil or saprolite under grassland replicate 2 | place: USA:California | collected 2016-06-15 | reverse complement strand
TGACCATGCACGTCATCCACGACACCGACCGGAGCTGCCCGACACCCTGGTGCTCGCTCAGGCACCGCAAGCACCCTGTCAACGAGTGCGAGTCGGCGTGGTTCCCTACGGCGGATCACCAGGTGCTGCTGTCCAACGACGCCGCGGAGATCGAGGATGAGCCGATATTGGTACTGCGCCGGCTGCGCCCCGACGGCTACACCGTCGTGTCTCGCATGACCCTCAACGAGGCGCGCGAGGTCGCCGACACGCTGCGCTTCGTCGTCGACCTGGCCGAGGCTGACTGATCGGGCCTGATCTTCCGCAAGCGGATCAAGCTCGACGACACCGCGGCGAATGTCTCCAAGGACGGTGTCTCGATCTCCCGCAAGATCGGTCGGTTTATCGCGGCCAACTCACACGGCCAGGTATCGATCCGAATCGCTCCCGGACTCAGCTGGCGCTTCGGCGCCGGGAGAGGAAAGTGGGACTATGAGGCTCTGGGTCAGTTCCGCACTCAGCCCGTACGGCAACCCCTACGGCGCCGTCGCCGTTGTCGCCGAAACCCGAAGAGAGGCCATCGCCAAGGCGAGGGAAGCGCTGGCGAAGAACACCTCCGGCTACGCCCCGGCGCAGCGGCACAAGGCCAACCTGCTCGCGAATCTGGACAGGAGCATGGAGGAGGTCTCGGGCGGCGTGTACATCGACTGGGGGCCGACGCGCTGAGCGCCTGTAACAAGATCAAAACGCGCCGGCGCAGGTCGTTCATGTCGACACCGTTGATCGTGTAGCGCACCGACACGGCCGCGTCGAGCTGTTGCGGCGCGTCGAGGCCGAGCAGTTTGGCGCGACGCTCGGCGATGTGCAGCAGGCGGTCGACGCCGCGCAGCACGGCCGCGTCGTCGAGCAGGCGTTGACCGGTTTCCTCGTCGATCACGAATTCGCCGTTACTGGGTGACGAAGTGCCGCGTCTCGATCACCTTGAGCACACGCTGGGCCAGGTTGTCGAGCCGGTCCAGCTCCGTCTGGCGCGCGGCGACGGCCAGCGGCGTCACCGCGGCGTCGATCTCGACCTGGATGCGCCGGTGCACGGTGGTCTGGCTCAGCGCCCGCGCCGGCTCACCTGCCGCCCCCGCGGCCACCGTGAGAGCGGCGATCTCGCGCTCGCTGTGACCGTTCAGCCGCTTGCGGTAGCACCAGACCCGCTCCTCGGCGACGATCGCCTTGTTCGCCTTCGCGTGCACCGGGCCGCCCGTCGTCATGCAAGCCTCCGGGCCAGGCGCAGTAGCGGCCGGCCAGCGTCGGCGGCGCGCACCGCGGTGACGGCGGCACCGGCGTAGGCACCCTCCCTGACGACCGCCACGTGGTCCAGGACGACGGACAGCCGCTCGACCCGGGTGTGTGTCGCGTTCCACCGGTTGCGGCCTTCGATGAAGCCGATGGACAGCGCCAGCGGCACACCGTCGCGGGGCAGGGCGAGCACCTCGTTGCCCGGTTGGGTGTCGCTCACCCGCCAGGCGCCGTGCAACCCCGTCGGGCGCATCGCGCAGCTCGATCGAGTGGCCGATCGGCAGCTGGCCGCCGTCGCGCGGATAGGTGACCGTCCGTGGGTGCGCACCGGCGTCGGCGAACGCGCCGCGGGTGAAGACCTCAACGTAGGAGCCGATGCTCGCCTCGACGCCGTAGGGCACCGCGACTCCGACTATGGTGCAGCCGTCGCCGTCGTCGCGCACCTGCAACGCGGCGGTGAACTCGCGGGTCAACACGGTCATGACACGGCCGCCAAACGCGGCCGGGCGGCCGGAGCCAGCGGCGCCAACTCTTCGAGCGCGGACCTCGTCCACGGTGAGCCAGCCGCCGTCGATCGCGATCTGGTAGCTCTCACAGCGCGTCTTGAGGTCGGCTCGCAGCAACCCTGCCGGGTCGAAGCGGCCGACGATGCCGCCGGGCAGTAGGTCGTCGAGCCCGGCCTGGAGCCCGACCAGCCACGGCCCGACACCGAACTTGAGAAGGGCGAGCGGCTTCGTTTCGATGTTGCTGTAGGTGACGCTCTGTCCGGCCACCGCCGCAGCGACCATCTCCGGCGGCACGCCGAACACCATGCAAATCTGCTGCACGGTGAATTGCTGAGTTTCGAGGAACTGCGCGAGCCAGACGAGGCCGCCCGGCGACGAGGACGTTCGCCGCACCCCACAGGCACAGGGCAGCCGCGGCGAGGATGTCGAGACCCACGATCATTCGCCATCCACGCCGCGCCGGACTGAGCAGTAGCAGGGCGAAAACCCTGGCGACACTCTTGATGGCACTATTGCGTTGGTCGATCGACAGGCAGGGAAGGTCGCGGTGCGCGGCCAGTGGCCGGCTCAGATGTAGCCCGCGAGCTTGGCGAACGCTGCGGGGTGTCGGTCGTGCGGTGCGGGTTCGGTGGCGAGTTCGTAGTGTCCGCGCCGTAGGTTCTGTACGAATGCGTGCCCGGCGGCGATCGTGGCCGCCGACCGCAGTCGCTTGATCCCGCGCATCGGGCGAAGCCGCGCTTTGAGCCGCCCATGGTCGGCTTCGACCGGATGCCACGTTCGGACAGCAGCTCCTCGACGTCGCGATAGGACGAGCCGTAGCGCAGATACCCGCGCACCGCGACCGCGATCACCCACGCGGGAACCGGTAACCCGCGCGGGCAAACGAGGACGAACCCGAATTGATCACCAACTCAATGTCGCCGGTCACCGCCAGCTGGAGCCAACGCAACAACGCCAACGCAAGGCGATCCACGCTCTGGGCGGGGACTGGCCGAAGGAGTCGGCGATCGTTAATACCACTGCGCAGACTGAGCGGACCTACGCACAGCGGCGCTTCGATTGGTGCAGACCGCTCGCGGCTGGGTGCTGGTCGGAGAGCCAACTCACTGGCCCCAAAGCGGCCGTGTCAGGGTAGGACTCCGGTTTAGCGCTCTCGCTTTGGGAGCGAGAGGCCGTCCACCGCGGCCTCGAGCAGGGTTGACCAACCGCTTGGAAGGCGGGTCCCACGTATCCAGATGCATCCGGTGCATGGGTCCCGTATATGGAGCCGCGGATGGGTCAGGCGGGCACCAAAAGCGAGCAAGCGGTTAGGTCGTAAACACGTGATCAACAGGCCGTTCTGCGCCACCACATGCGACCGGCGGGCCCCCGTCCTCGTGGGGGCCCGCCGGTGGTGTGTGGAGGTCAGAGGTGCTCGGTTCTCCGGGCGCTCGGCGATGATCGCGAACATCTTGGCACCCAGCCCAATGATTATCGGACCTCCAGCCACTTGTCAAGATCGACGATCAAGTCTCCCGGCAGGACTCGAACCTGCGACCTACGGCTTAGAAGATCGTCGATGTGGCGTTTAAGAGGGCACGAAGAGCAAGCCCTTCGCACCCGTCCACACCTGGGTGAACGGGCATGAACTGCGACGGAAACTGAGACGTGCCGACTCGAACAGACGTGCGGACGCAGCCAGCCGGGGGGCTTGGACCCGCTGTGAACGCAAGGCTAGTGGTCCATCCGCAGATATGCCGAACATGCGTTCTACATATCTGCTTGAGTGCAGGCGAGCGATGACCCCACCAGCCCGCACCGACATCGGTCACGCGGCTTTCCGCCGTCACGCTCCGCGCCGATCGGCCTGGCCGCGGGTTCCAATGCTCAGCGGGTGCCAGTCGTACTGTGATCGCCTTCACGCGCCTTCACGCGCGACATATATCAGCTCTAAACGGTGTGCACGTCCGGCTTTCTGCGGCAGGTCGCGATCGGGGCTACCGGCGTGGGGTGCAGAACATGAAAATCTGTGACTGCGAGAGCACGTTTGGGTACAGTCCGTAATCTGTGCGAAGCTCCTTGCACGCACTTAGCGTGGCCAACAGGAGGACACACCGTGATCAGCAAAAATATCGGCGTCGGCATCGATGCCTCGGCTCCCGCCCGGGCCGCACTCGGCGCGACCATCCCCCAGGCGCCTTCAGCGTCACCGAACGCGCGCCGCGGTACCACGCTGCGTTACCGTCCCTGCTGGCCGTCAGGTCGCGCGCGGACGTTGTGTGTCCCGGCACGCGGCGTGGGTTTCGCCGCAGCCATCATCGGCATGCTGATCGGCGGCGTCGTATTCGCCTCGCCGGCCGGCGCGACGACGTCCGGTTACACGCTGTTGAACTCGCAGATCATCGGCGAGTCGCCGACGGGCTTCAAGGTATGGAGCGAGCCGGCTGGGCCGCATCACGGCTCCATCGCCAAGTACTCCTCCACCATCGCGAGTCAGCTGCACACCTTCGGCCTGCCGGTGAAGTACGCCGGGGCCGGAAACCCGGTGAAGACGAGGGGCATCATCACGGTCACCGAAGGCAGCCGCGGATGCTCCGGGAGCACGACCACGCTCGCGAACACCTACTGGTATTACGCGGGCGTACCCGGCGGCGGGTACTACATGTACCGATCGGACATCGTCATCTGCGCAGCGCGGTACGCGCGTCTGTCCAGCGTGCAGCGTGCAGCGGCCCTCCGGCACGAGTTCGGCCACACCATGGGCCTCGGGCACACCAACTACATCTATCGCGGCAGCTACCAGGTGATGAACGCGTACCTGCACTCCGGCATCACCACCTACAAGACCGGCGACATCGCGGGCCTCAAGCACCTCGCAGCCGGCACCGCGATCGTGCGCAACAGAGTCAATCTGGCAACCATTGATGCTGGTGTGCTCCATGTTGTAATTGTGAATATTGAGGCGCCGTCGTACGGTGGTGCCCAGTCGTGATGATCTTGACGGCCACCGACGTCGGCTCAGCCTGACACCGATGTGAGCTCCACGCGCTCAGCGGGCGGTTTGCCCTGCGGGCACGGGAAGGATCGTCCATGGCACGCCTCCACATCGCCCGGCACGCTCGCCGCGGCCTCGATTCGCCCAATCCCGATGCGGTAGCTGGCGCTCGCCGGCCGGCAGGAGTCCGGATCGCCGTGCTCGGCGTCGGCGGTGCGCTGCTCGTCGCGGTCACCGGTATCTGGTCGACATCGACGGCCTCGGCCGACCCGTCCGCCAGCGCCTGGCATCGGCTGCGTGTGTGCGAGTCGGGCGACAACTACTCGATCAACACGGGCAACGGCCACTACGGCGCCTACCAGTTCGACCTGCCGACCTGGCGCAGCGTCGGCGGCTCCGGCTACCCGTACCTGGCCTCGCCCGCCGAGCAGGACGCCCGCGCGCTGATCCTCTACCGGATGCGGGGCTGGCAACCCTGGCAGTGCACGAGCATCATCGGGCTACGCGAGGACACCGACGCGCGATCCGGCCGCACGAACGACATCCACCTGCCCGATCCGACCGACAGAAACTCCGCCTCCGAAGCGCCGCGCTGGCCCGGCGTGGACTACACCTACGGCGATGACAGCCCCCACATCCGCCAATGGCAGCAGGCGATGATCGCCCGCGGTGCCCCGCTGACCGCACCCGGCCACTTCGGCCCGAAGACCCTGGCAGCGGTCACCCAGATCCAGCAGCTCAACCACCTGCCCGTCACCGGCATCCTCGGCCCGCGCACCTGGCCGCTGGCCTGGACGGGCACCTACGAGCGCCCGGCCTAATACTGCAACCGCATTTAGGGTGGGTAGCCGCGGGAGCGCCGCCTCGCCGGCGCGGCGGGGGGGCTAGACCGGGGCTAGACCCGAAGCACCCGGAGTCGGTGTACGCCTCGCTCGACCTGATCCCGCCGCAGTACTCGGCACTCCTTGGTCAGGTCCGTGTGCAAGTCATGAACTGGCATGGACTCGCTCCGAAGGAGGACCCGAAGCGGTCGGTCGTGCGGCGCGGCCGCGAGTCCGATGCGGCGTTCTGCCGGCGGGTCCTCACCGACCTCGCGCCGACCGGCCGGGTGCTCGTCCTCAACGACGAGGCCCACCGTGCCTACCGGCTCCCGCCGGACGCGGTTGCCTCGGCGTGGACGCGGAGGAGATCCGTGAGGCAACCGTGTGGATCGACGGACTCGACCGTGTGCACCGGCACCGCGGCATCCTTCGGGCGATCGAGGCGTCGGCAACGCCGATGTACCCGGCCAGTTTCAAGGGCCGGGCGTGGACACCATTCGAGTGGATCATCTGCGACTTCGCGCTCATCGACGCCATCGAGTCCGGACTCGTCAAGATCCCTCGCACACCCACCGCCGACGACGCCGGCGAGGCCGTCCCGAAGTACCGCAATCTCTGGGAGCACATCCGCAGGACCCTGCCGAGGCGCAGCCAGCGTACGTCTTGTGCGTACTGACCGGTGACGGCTCGTGGCAATTCGCAGGCTGGCACATGGTGTTCTGCGTGTCCGACGGCGACGTCGTGGACACCGATGTCGTCACCCCGGGGAACACCCGTTCGAGAGCCAGGGTCTCAGTTTGGGTCTCAGTTTGGGTCTCAGTTCACGCCCGTTCTCACCTGTCCGACCCGGTCCAATCGGTGCCGCAGCCCCGGCCTCACGGCCGGTCCGCACCCCGACGAACCCGGACAAGTCGAATTGGAAATCGTGTTGGCGTCCCCTTTTGGGCGATCGCCGCGCACATTGTCAACAAGGTTTTTGACTGGCGATGTTGACCGCCAAGTTCATACGTGCGGCGCGCTCAGCCACGAAACCCCTGTCCTGCAAGGAATCCCGACCCGCCAGCAGTGACCAACTGGTGAGTCATGTAGTTGGGTGAGGCCGACGAATTCGATCCGGCGTCACAACCTTGAGAGGGTCGCGCAGTTTGGATAGCGCACATTCTCTCGAGCGCTCCGGACGTGTCTACGACGTCGCTTCTTTGCCTCGGTGATGCCGTCGTGGACGCATTCTCTTGATCGTGTCCTGATCGGCGCATCGAGCCTTCAGTGGGGTCGGCGGAGACGTCGTCTGTTGTCGTGGGCGTAGAAACCGTCGTAGCCGGCTTCTACGGTGCTCGCGGTCTACCTCAGCGTGGAGGTTGGGATGCGGGTGCAGCGGGTGCTGATGCCGGACGGGTCGGAGTCGTGGACGGTGCTCGACTCCGGCGGCGAACCGGTGCCGGAGGTCGAGGCGTTCCTCGCGCACCTGCAGGCGTTGGACCGGTCCCCGACGACGCTGCGCACGTACGCGACGAGCTTGAAGTTGTGGCTGCAGTTCCTGGACCGGCTTGGTGTGCCAGTCGATGCGGCGAAGGTCGAGCATGTCTCCCGGTTCGTGGCGTGGCTTCGTGCCCCTGCCGAGAACGTGGCCGTGCTCGAGGGTGGGACGGGCCGCTGCGCGCCGGCGACGGTGAACCGGCACCTTGCAGCGCTGTTCTGCTTCTACGACTACCAGGCCCGCAACGGCGTCGTGCTGGCGCAGTCGCTGGTGGCCTGGCGGCGGGTCAACCGGGGCGGCTACCGGCCGTTCCTGCATCACGTCACCGCCGGGCGGCCGGTAGCGACCCGGCCGCTGCGGCTGCGTCAGCCCCGCCAGCTGCCGCGCACCCTGACCGACGAGCAGGTGCTCGCGATCGTGGAGGCGTGTGAGCACCTGCGCGACCGGTTCTTGCTGGTGCTGCTGGCCGAGACCGGGATGCGGGTCGGTCAGGCGTTGGGGCTGCGGCACGCCGACTTCGTGTCCCACCGCCGCGAGGTGCGCATCGTGCCCCGCCCGGACAACGCGAACGGCGCCCGCGCCAAGACGATCGAGGCGCACACGATCCCGGTCTCGCCCGGGCTGGTGCGGCTCTACACCGCCTACATGTTCGCCGAGTATGGCGAGTGCGACTCGGACTACCTGTTCGTGAACCTGTTCGCCGAACCACACGGGCGGGCGTTGCGGTATCAGGCGGTGCACCAGCTGGTGCGCCGGTTGCGGGTCCGCACCGGGATCGGCTTCACCCTGCACATGCTGCGCCATTCCCGGGCCACCGACCTGCTGCGTCAGGGGGTCGGCGTCGACGTGGTGGCCCGACTGCTCACCCACCGCTCCTCGACGACCACGTCGCAGACCTACGTTCACCTCGATGTCGAGGACCTGCGCACCGAGCTGACCCGGCGCGGTGTCTGGGACAGGCAGGATCGGTCGTGAGCGTCGAGATGGCAGGCGCAGGCGGCGTGCTGCGGGCGGTCCCGGCCGGCGGTGACGAGCTCGACCGTCGCTATGCCGCCGACGCGTGGCGGGCCGCGGAACTCGGGGTGCCCGCGGCGAGCGGACGAGCCGCGGTCACCTTCGCCGGGATCGATCCGCCGTGGCTGCGTGAGGCGGCCAAACGCTGGGCCCGGCAGCGGCTCGCGGCCGGCTGCGCGTTCAACACCATCCGCGTCGCAACCCTGGCGTTCCGGCGCTTCTCTGGCTTCCTCACCGGCTGCCAGCCGCCCGTGCAGCACCCGGAACAGATCGATCGGGTGCTGCTCGAACGTTACCTGGCCTGGCTCGCGCCGCTCCCGCTCGCGGTGTCCACCAAGGGCCTGTCGCGAACGTTTCTGCGCGCCCTCCTCGAGGACAACCGCCGCTACCAGTGGGTGCTCGCCATCCCCGCCGAGGCGGTGATCTATCCCGACGAGCTGTCCAGCAGGCGTCGCACGCTGCCCCGTTTCATCTCCGAGTTCGTCATGGGCCAGTTGGAGGCTGAGGACAACCTCGCCCAGCTGCGCCCGCCCTACCGGCAGCTGGTCGTGCTCATCGCCGAGACCGGGCTGCGCGCGGGGGACGCCTGCGCGCTGCCGTTCGACCCGCTGGTCACCGACAGCGCCGGCTGGGCGTGTCTGCGCTTCGCCAACTCGAAGATGCGTGCTGAGCATCTCCTGCCGCTCTCGGCCCGGGCGGTGCAGGTGATCCGCGCCCAGCAGCAGGACCTCGATCGGACCCGGCCCGATGGGTCGGCGTGGCTGTTCCCGTCGCGTTCGGACCCGCGCATGCCGGTGCCCTACGAGACGCTGCGGCCAGCCTTCACCGCCTGGCAGCAGCGCATCGGCCTGCGCGACGAGGCCGGCCGGCCCACCCGAGTCACCCTGCACCAGTTCCGGCACACGCTGGGCACCAGGTTGATCAACTCCGGTGTTCCGCAGCACGTGATCCAACGCCTGCTTTGCCATGCCAGCCCGGGGATGACGGCCGTTTACGCTCAGCTGCACGACACGACGCTTCGCGCCGAGTTCGAGCGTTACTGCCAGACCCGAGTCGACGTCGAGGGTCGCCTGCTCGGCTTCGACCCGCAGGCCGTCACCGCGGACGCCGAGTGGGTCAAACACCGGCTGTCCCGAGCAGCGGACGCGTTGCCCAACGGCTACTGCGGGCGGCCGCCCCAACAAGACTGCCCACACCCCAACGCCTGCCTGACCTGCCCGGACTTTCAGACCACCGCCGAGTTCCTCCCCGTCCACCGTCAGCAGGCCGAGCTCACCCGCGAGCTCGGCGACGCCGCCGAGACCGCCGGCCGGCAGCGACAGGCCGCTAACCACCGCAAGGTCCTGATCAACCTCAACAAGATCATCGCGTCGCTGGAGGCGCTGCGCCCGGAGGGAACCGAGCATGCCTGACCGCGTCCAGCGACTCGGTGAAGCCGCGCAAGCCCGCCACCAGGCGACCGTGCGCCGGGCCGAGCAGGCCCTGCAACGCCTCGCCCGCAGAGGCGACGCGGTCACCTTCCGCCGTGTCGCCGAGGCGGCTGGAGTGTCTCGTTCCTGGCTCTACAGCCAGCCTGAGCTTCGCCAACAGGTCGACCAGCTACGCGAATCCACACCCACCAAAGCCATGGAGACCTCGGCCGAACGAGCCACCGTCGCTTCGCTGCGCCAACAGATACACGCCTACCGCGAGGAGATCACCCGCCTGCGGACCGAGAACCAGGCCCTGCACGAACAACTCGCCCGCCACCTCGGCACCGCCCGCGCCGCAGCAGTCACCAATCGCTCATGACCACCGTCGAGGACATGTCCACGACGAGAAACCCCTTCTACCACAAGGGATTCCGGCGCCAAGATCGAGAGAACAGGCACTATCCAAGTCGGTCCTGATCAGTGTCGATTGGCATTTTGGATTGTCAGTGCCGAGAAACCCATCCACCCAGCTCAGGCAACCATCCGGTACTCGTGGATGAGGCCACTCAGGCGATCGGTTCTTCGGAGCCTGGCGAGATCGACCTCGGCGAGGACGGCAGGGTTCGTATCGGGCTCGGCGGGCGAACGCTGGCCCAAGGACCGGTGGGGGCGGTGCGAGTTGTAGTGCTCCACGTACTCGGCGAGCACGGCCTCGAGGTGACGGCGGCCGAGGATGAGCATGCGGTCGAGGCACTCTCGCCGGAGGGTGCCGATCATGCGCTCACAGATCGCGTTGGCCCGCGGCGCCCGGACGGGGGTCTTTAGGATCCTGATGCCGTCGGCGGCAAAGACGGCGTCGAAGGAGGCGGTGAACTTGGTGTCGCGATCACGGATGAGGAACTTCACCGCGCTCGCCTGGTCGGCGAGCTCCATGGAGAGGTTGCGAGCCTGCTGGGTCACCCATTCGGCAACTGGCTTCGCGGTCACGCCGGCGATCCGGACGAGGCGCGTGTCGTGGTCGATGAGGACGAGCACGTAGAGCCGCCGGAGGAGGACCGTGTCGACGCTGAAGAAGTCGCACGCCATCAACCCTTTCGCCTGCGCAGTTAGGAACTCCGCCCAGGTCGGTCCCGATCGCCGCGGTGACGGCTCGATGCCGTGGTGCTTCAAGATCGCCCAGACGCTCGACGCGGCGATGGCGACGCCCAAGGTCAAGAGCTCGCCGTGGATCCGCCGGTAGCCCCACGTCGGGTTCTCCTTCGCCAAGCGGAGGATGAGCGCGGTAGTTCCCTTCGCGATGGCCGGTCGACCTGGCCGACCGTGTGGGTACGTCCAGCGCTTGGCGACGAGGGCCCGGTGCCAGCGCAGCAGCGTTGCCGGTTGGACGAAGAGGCGTCCGAGACGCTGGCGGGGAAGGAGTCGCGCCAACCCGGCCAGGACCGCTCGATCGGCAGGTTGCAGCATTGGTCGGTGGACCTGGCGTCGCAGCACCGCGACCTCGTGACGCAGCATGACGACTTCGATCGCGAGGTCTGTGTCACTGCGACGGGCGAGCCGAACCAGCTGGAGGACGCGGCAGAACGCCCGGTAGAGGAACGAGAAGGTCACTGGCGGATGCTCGCCCCGCGGGAGTCCGGGCGTCAAAGTCCTGATAACAGCCGATGGATGGCATTCTCGGCACCCACACGATCACACCGTCCGGTTGAACTCGATATCGCACGGTC
>WNGE01016849.1_pt1 | contig 11199 bp, 8 predicted proteins | sample 5400651 | NCBI WGS metagenome assembly WNGE01 (sample SAMN13153370, study PRJNA577476) | soil metagenome | isolation source: 60 cm soil or saprolite under grassland replicate 2 | place: USA:California | collected 2016-06-15 | reverse complement strand
CGTCCGACCGTCCCTCCGGTCGGGAGACCGCCCGACAGGCGCTTCCAGGTCCTTCCGGCATCCGCCGATTTCCAGATGCCGCTGCCGGGTCCGCTCTCCGGTCTTGACGTTCAGCCGCGCCGCGATGCCGAACTGCAGCGCGGCATAAACGACGTTGGGGTCCTTCGGGTCGATGACGACGCAGCTCCCGTCCCCGCCGTAGATCGACTTCCAGACCTGCGGATCGGTCTTGGCGTACCGGTAGGTCGAGGGGCCGCGCATCACGCCATTGTCCTGGAGTCCTCCGACGATGTTGTAGGGATCGGCGCTGTCCACGGCGATGATGGTGAACTGGCCGACCGGCAGGTTGTTGACCTTCGTCCAGGTCTCGCCGTAGTCGTAGGAGACGTTGATCCCGCCGTCGTTGCCGATCGCCAGGCGCTGCGGCGCCTTCGGGTCGATGAAGATCGCGTGGTAGTCGCCGTGAACGGCGCGGCCGCCGATCCCTTTCCAGGTCTTCCCTCCGTCCGTCGAGGTGAGCATGGGGACCCCCTGGATGTACACGCGCTCGGGGTCGGTCGGGTCCACCGCGATGCGGCCGAAGTAATAGCCGTAGCTGTGGAAGACCTTGTCGATGCGCCCGTCGTGCGTTCGCTTCCAGGTGGCGCCGCCGTCATTGGAACGGTAGACCTCGGTCGCGACGACCTCGTTTTCGAAGAGCTCCCGGTTGGCATCCCGCATGTAGGCAACGAGATCCGCGATCGTGATGCTGCCCGCCTTGACGTCCTTCTTGAGTCTCGCGGGCTTCAAGGTTTTTGGGAAGTCGTTTCGCCGCAGGAAGCGCGCGATGACCGCGTCATCGAGCTTCGCGAACCCCTCGGCGGTCATCTTCTTCAGCCGCCGCGGCGTCAGCTCTCCCGGCGGCGTCTCCTCATCGAAGACCTCGGACTCGGGCCTTCGCGCCTGGTTATCGAGGACCGCGTACACGGTCTGCGGGCGCGAGGCGGCGATCGAGAGCCCGATCCGTCCGACCGTCCCTCCGGTCGGGAGACCGCCCGACAGGCGCTTCCAGGTCCTTCCGGCATCCGCCGATTTCCAGATGCCGCTGCCGGGTCCGCTCTCCAGGAAGTTGGCGGCCGTGCGAGCGCGCTCCCACGTCGCGGCGTAGAGGACGTCGGGGTTCTCCGGGTCCTGGGCCAGGTCGATGGCGCCGGTGCGTTCGTCCACGAAGAGTGTCTTTGCCCAGGTCTTGCCGCCGTCGCGAGTCACGAAGACGCCGCGCTCGGGATTCTCCGTATAGAGATGTCCGACCGCGGCGACGTAGACGGTCTCTCGGTCCCGCGGGTCCACCAGCACCTTGCCGATGTGATGCGTGTCGGCCAGGCCGATCGTTTGCCAGGTCTTTCCGCCATCGGTCGTCTTGTACATCCCCGAGCCGGCATAGGAAGTGCGGCTGGAATTCGACTCGCCCGAGCCGACGTAGATCGTCTTGCCGTCGGCGTCCGCGAGGGCGAAAGAACCGATCGTCAGTGTGGCTTCGCCGTCGAACAGGGGAGTCCACACGCCGCCGCGGTCGTCGGTGCGCCAGAGGCCGCCGGAGGCGAAGCCGACGAGGAGCGCGTCGGGATGGTTGGCCGGCGCCGCGATTTCCACGACGCGGCCTCCCTGTACCTCCGGCCCGACATTGCGGAAGCGGATCTCGGAGAGAAGCGATGCCTTCTCCATCTCGAGCCGCTTCCGGTAGCCGGCTTGCCTCGCCGCCGCCTCCATGCCGAGTCGCCGCGGATGGAACTTCTGCCGCTCCTGCTCCTTGGTCAGGAGCGGCTTCTCGTCGGCCGAGAGCGGCGCCGCCAGCGCGGCGGTGCAGAGAAGTGTGAACGAGGCGATGCGGCGACAACGCACGATGACCTCCCGAGAGATTCTGTTTTTGAGAAGCGTGAGCGTATTTCGGACGGAGCGGCGCGTCAACGAACAGAGGCCAGGCCCTGGACGCGCCTCCGCGCCGTAGGACGGGCCGTTGCGCCCGCCCGCCTCCAACGGTTGCGCCGTTGCGTGGAGACGGCAACATCTATCTTCACGCCACGAATTGTTTCCGATCGTGGCGTGGGGTTTCACGTCGTGATTGGCGCAGTGTTGGTCTCGACGACGTGGCGTATCGGGCAGGGGCGGGAGGGCGCAAGGCCCTCCCCTACGACACTCTGGGGGCCTCCGGTCGCGGCGCGCGTAGTCTCCCGAAGTCACCGAGGGAGGAGGCGCGCGCCGCGGGAGCGAAGCGCGAAGCGAGGGACCAGGCGAGCGATCGAGGCTGTGTCCGGCCGAGTCGCTCGACGGTGCGCCGCTAGGCGCAGATCCCGCGCAAGCGCGAGCGACGTGCTAGAAGCGCCAGGTCAGCTCGGCGGAGAAGCGGCGGGGAGGGGCGACGTAGAACTGGCTGTCGCCGATCTCGCTGTCGGCCACATAGTGGCGGCTGTCGCCGAGGTTCCGGCCGACGACGGCGATCCTGCCGAAGGGGAAATCCCAGGAGACGCCGGCGTCGGTCTCGTAGAACGGGTCGGTCCAAAAGGTGTTGCGCCGGTTCAGAGGGCGCTGCGATTGGTGGCGCACCGCCACGAAGGCGCCGGGTCCGTTCGCGCTCGAGTACGAGGCGCCGACGTTCCACATGTCGCGCGGGACGAGCTCCAGCCGCTTTCCGTCCACGACGCGCAGGTCCCCGTCGGGAGTGAAGAAGGAGAACTTGATGAAGCGGGCGTCATGATGGGCATATCCGGCGGAAAGCCGGAATCCCTCGGCAAAGGGGGGCAGATAGCCCGCCTCGATCTCCATCCCCTGGAAGCGCTCGCTGCCGGCATTGGTCAGCGACGGCTCGCCGTTGACGTCCGGGACGCTGACGACCAGGTTTTCGAAGATCATGTGGAAGAGCGAGACGTCGAAGGAAAGAGTCCCGTCCAGCCACCGTGTCTTGACTCCAACCTCACCGGAACGGGTCCTTTCCGGATCCAGGATCTTCGCAGATTCCGCTTCCGAGAGATTCGGAGCGGCCGGCTTGAAGGCGCTCCTGGCCGACACGTAGAAGTTGACGGCGTTGACGGGACCGGAAGAGGCCTCGACCGCCCGGAAGAGGGCCGAGACGCCTCCGGAGAACTGGCCGTCGTGGCGGCTGTCGTCGACGATGTCGGGGGTGGGGGTGCCGATCTCCTGCTGGAACACGTGCAGAGTCTCGGAGACGCTGTCGTAGCGTGCGCCGCCCGTGAACGTCAGGCTCCGGATTGGAGTCCACTCGTCGTTGACGTAGAAGCCGACGAACGTCCGGCGGTCGTTGAAGTTGCGGTTGTCGCCGAACGGGATGTCCTCGAGTTTCGGGACAACGGGATGAGGTCCGAGCGTCAGGTCGAAGTCGAAGCCGTGACCGTCGGCCGTCGTGCGGCCCCACGTCACGGCTGCGCCGCCGACCACCCGGTGCTTGCCGGCCGCGGCGAATTCCGCCACGATGCGCGCGTCGTCGAAGAGGGTCGTCTCGCGGGGCTTCAACAAAACGCCCTCGGCCTCGGCGGTCACGCCGTCGGAAGCGCCGGGGAAGGAGCGGACCGAGATCTGGTCGTCGCGCGCAGCGCCGAGCGTGTTCTCGAAGCGGAGGCCGGCGGAGATCGGGAGCGAGAGCGCCGAAGAGAGCGCCCAGACGCGGTGATCCTGGCGGGCGCCGTCCACGGCGTAGTTGCGGTCGACCTCGAAGCCGGGCAACGGTTCCCCCGCGTCCACGGGGAGCGGGGAGCCGAAGTGCTGCGTCTCGCGGTAGGCCGTCAGGTTGAACCTGAGGGACGCCTGCCCCCACTTCTTCTCGCCGGAGAGGTTGAACCGGTCGGTCGCGTACTCGGTGCGGTCCTGCCAGCCGTCGCCCCGGGCTATGGAGCCGAAGGCGCGCAGCGTGAAGTCGCGGCCGATCGGCGTCGAATAGTTCGCAGCCCCGAAGCGGTCCGAGAAGGAGCCGCCGCCGATGCGCAGCGCGCCCCCCGCGCCGCCACGCCGCGTGAAGATCTGGATCATCCCGGCGAAAGCGGAGACTCCATAGAGGGTCCCCTGCGGTCCGCGGACGATCTCGATGCGCTCGATGTCTTCGACGGGGCAGGCCCCAGACACCGATGTTGGCCAGGCGCGGGCCGTTGTCAGACCCGTTGGCCGTGTCGAGGCCGGTGACGTCCTGCAGCGCGTCGGCCACGGTGCGGGCGCCGCGGCGGCGCAGCTCCTCGCCCGTGACGACTGACACGGCGCCCGGCACGTTGACGGGATCTTCGGCGCCCTTCGTCGCCGAGACGATGACGTGCTCGGTCGTCGAGAGCGGAGTCGGAGCGGGGGTCGGGGCCGGAGACTGCGCCGGCGCGCGCCTCCCGGCGAGAAGGAGAAGAAAACCTGCGGCCGCACAGGCTCGAGAGAAGCGTTTCATGTTCGTTCCTTTCTTGATTCTTCGGGGAACCGTACGAAGAAAGGAACGGGTCTCAGATCCGGGCGGGGACCTCGGTTGGCCGGCGCGGGAGAACCGGACGGGCGGAGGAGGGCTGTGTCGAGGAACTCTCGGATCTGACGGAGCGGGACTCGGTCTCCTCCGGACCCGGGACGGTCACACGAGAACCGGCGCACGGAGAGCCTTCGCGGTTTTCCTGCATCCGGTCGCCGTCCTCGCGGGAGCTCAGCGCTCCGGGGAACTGGCCCCCCGCGCATTCCTGCGTCCACCATTCCCCCTCGCGGAACGCGAGCACGGCGGGGCGCTCGCCCGCCGCCGGAAGGATCTCGAAGGGAGCGCTCGGAGCGTTCTCGGTCTCCTCGCCGTCGAGGCCGTAGCGGATCGTGAGCCGCGCGCGACGGGAGGGCAGGTTCGGGACGCGCCACAGGAGCACTCCGGCGCGCGCGAAGAGCTGCGGCGTCACACGGACGGGGAGCTGCCGGCCCTCGATCGTCAGGAGCAGCTCGAGCTCCGCGACTTGCCGCGGAAGTCCCCGCCATTCGATCTTCGCCGTCTCTCCCGCCCGGACCGTCCCGAAAACGGGAGGAGTGACGGAGACCTGAGCGGAGAGTCTGCCGCTCGCCGCAGCCAGGAGGATCAGCCCGAGGGAAAGGCGTTTCACAGGGCCGGAATCATAACCGGATCGCGAGAGAACTCCATAGGGTCAGTACCCTAGCCCGCATTATCCATGAGCGACTCCGGCCGCCCCGCGGATCCCGGGGGTCCAGGGGGCGCCACGAGCCCCCTGCGCATGGATGCTCGCCGGATACTTCGTCAGACCTCCTCTGCGATGACTGAACGAGGCGGGGGACCTTCTGGTCCCCCATGCCCCCGGGGACGGTCGCCGTCGTCGGTCTTCCTCGTCCCGACGAAAAATCTCTCGCGGGGACAAGATGCATCTCGGCACGACTTCGTTCTGTGCTCAACAGAGCTTGACTTCTCAACGACGTGCACAGGTTTCGGCCGGGTGCTCATGAATAATCCGGGCTCGTCCGGCTTCGGTGCACCGATCCTAGGCAACATCCCAGCGGCGAGCCAGCCGGCGCGCCACGGCAAACAGGAGGAGGGAGGCTCCCAGCAGGACGGCGACCTGGGGCCAGAGGTTGACGATCGGCTCATCGCGCCAGAAGACTTTCATGAAGCCGTCGATGGCCCAGGCGTTCAGGGTCACGAGCCCCATCTTCTGAACCGTCTCCGAGAGCATGGCGCGCGGGATCATGCTGCCGCCGAGCGCCGACATCGCCAGGATGAGGAGGTTGGACAGGGCCACGAGCTGCATCCGAGACCGGGAGAGCGCGGCGAGCACGAGCCCGAAACAGGAACAGGCGACGGCGGTCACGATCGTCATGATGAGGAAGCCGGGAACGTGGCGATGCAGCTCGAGGCCGAAGAAGATCTGACCCCAGACGAACATCACGACGAGCTGCGTCACGGCCACGCTCGAGAGATACGCGACCTTGCCCAGAAGCAGCCGCCCCATCGAGACACGCGTCGAGAGGATCCGGTCGAGCGTCCCGCTTTCGGCTTCCTCGATGAGCGCGCCGCCAGCTCCCGCCGCCGAGAACAAGAGAAACATGACCCCGAGACCCGCGGCCAGAAGGGCCGACGTCGGGTTCTTCTTCGTCTCCCCGAGGATGTCCTTGACCTCCACGTCCACGAGCCCCGCTGCTGAGGCGCCGGAGCCGGGCCTTCCCGGCGAGGCCGCGCGGTCGCGCAACATCCGGATGCTTGTGTCCATCCGCGCGCGCTGCTCGGGCGTCAGTCCCCCGCCCCACCGTTCCAGCTCCTCGACGCCCGTCTGCGCCATGACATCGGGCATGGCCGTGGCTGCGATTCCCTGGAGGAGTCCCGCCACGACTTGCGGGCCGATGGGGTCGGAGCTGTCGGCCAGAAGCAGGAGCTTCGGGCGGGTCGGCGAGGGTCCGAACCGGATCGGGATCTGTCCGAAGCCTCTCGGGATGATCAGGGCCAGCGGAAGACTCCCGGCTCGGACCGCCGCCTCGGCCGACGCGCGATCGAACGGCGCTTCCGATCCGCCGGCCGCCGGCTTCCGCGCCACGACGTTCAACCCCTTCTCGGCCCTCAAGGCGGCGAACAGGCGACGGGAATTTTCGCTTCCGTCCTCGTCCACCACGGCGACAGAGATCCTCCGCGTGCCGCTGCCGCGCGAGCCGCCAAAGATCCCGGCGAAGATGGAGAAGAAGACGATTGGCACGACGAACGCCAGCACGAAGGCGGCCCGGTCGCGCCGCAACCTCGCCAGATGCGTCCGGACGACGGCAAAGATCATTCGCGCAGCTCCCTTCCGGTCAAATGGAGGAACACCTGCTCGAGTGTCGCGCTCTTCAAGGCCAGGTCGCGGATGCCGATTCCCTTCTCGTGGAAGATCTCCAGGAACTCCCGGATCTGCACGGCCGGGTCCTCCACCGAAGCCTGCACCTTCGTCCCGTCCACGGTCGCCCCGAACTTCCGCAGGGATTCGCGGACGTCAGGCGGGATAGCCCCTTCCGTCTCGATCGAGACGGTCTGCGCTGACCCGAGCGTCTGACGCACCAGCTCATCCCTGGTCCCCGAGGCAATGATCCGGCCGTGATCGATGATCGCGATCCGGTCACAGAGCCGCTCGGCCTCCTCCATGTAGTGCGTCGTGTAGAGGAGCGAGACGCCCTGCAACTTGAGCTCGCCGATCATCGCGTAGATGCGCTCGCGAGACTGCGGGTCCACGCCGACGGTCGGCTCATCCAGGAGAAGCAGTTTCGGGCCATGGATCGTTCCCGCCGCGATGTTCAAGCGCCGCCTCATGCCGCCGGAGAGCCGTTCCGTGCGCTCGTCGGCTCGGTCGGAGAGGCCGATCCACTCGAGGTTCGCGCCAATGGCGGTCTCGAGCGGCTTTCCTTCGAGTCCCTGATATCGCCCGAACGTCCACAGGTTTTCGCGGGGCGAGAGCAGCGGATACAGCGCGATCTCCTGGGGCACCCAGCCGCGCAGCGTCCGAGCTCCGGAATCGGAGGGAGAGAGTCCGAAGAGACTGAGGCTTCCCGAATCCTGCCGGACCCGCCCCGCCACGCCGCGCACGAGCGTCGTCTTACCGGCCCCGTTGGGCCCGAGCAGGCCCAGGATCTCCCCGGGAGAAATCTCCAACGTGACGCCGTCGAGAGCCTTGCGGCCCGTAAACGCCTTGGACACGTCGCGGACATCGAGAGGGAGTGGTTCGGGCATGGGTGTCGCGGCTTTCCTCGCGCCGGAGTTTAACCCGCCATCCGGAGGCTGCCGTCCGAGAAGGAGAAATGATGTATCCTGCGCCGCTCGCCGCTTGAAACAACCTGAGCACTGGGGGATCCGCGAAGGACATGAACAGTACGGTCTTTGCCCTGCTGCTCGCCATCGGGTGCGCGGGGATCCTGATCAGTTTCGTAAGGGCCCGCTCCCGAGCCATCTTCCTCGAGGACGGTTTCGTGCAGCCGGGACGCCGCACCGTGGCCGTTTTCCTGCTGGCGGCGGTGCTGCTCCTGACGGTCGCGATACCTTTCGCGGGCGGGCTCGCGGGAGCAGAGCCCGCCACCAAAGACTTCACGCTCGTCTCTCTCTTCGCGGTGCACCTGACCCTGATCCTCTTTCTGACGTTCTATTACGCGCTCTCGGGCCGGCGCTCCCTCCCGCAATTCCTGAAACTAACGAGCGCCCGTCCGGCCGCGGATCTCGGCGCAGGCTTTCTCATCGGTTTTGCGGGATGGCTCTTGACGATCGTGGTTCTCCTGATCGTGATCGGTCTCTGGTATGTCCTCTTCCGGCACGGAGCGCCCACGCCGGTCGGTGAGGTCTCGCCGACGATCGTCTGGCTCGTGGCGCAGCCGCTGGCCGTCCGGATCCTGATCGTTCTGTCGGCAATGGTGGTCGAGGAGCTCTTCTTCCGATCCTTTCTCCAGCCACGCGTGGGCGCTCTCGCCGCGACCCTGATGTTCACCGCGGCCCACGGGGCCTACGGACAGCCCCTCGTGCTCGTCGGCATCCTCGTCATCTCGACGGTCCTCTCGGCGACCTTCGCCCTCTATGGCAACGTCCTTCCCTGCATCATCGCCCACGGAGTCTTCGACTCGATCCAGATGTTCGTCTTGATCCCGCTGGCCGTAAGGCCCATGGGATGAAGCAGGGTCCAGGCGAACTCGTGCTCCCGTGGCCTACGGCGCGAAGGGCCCGACCTGAACCGACGCGGCCTGATCCTCCATCCTGAAGCCGGGGAGGTCCGGCAACTTCTGGAATCCGGAGGCCACGACGACATCGCGTCCCTGCCGCGCCAGCGTCTCCTTCTTCTGCCCCTTCAGGCGCGCCTTCGTCCAGGCCGCCTCGAAACGTTCGGCGGCGGCCGGCGAATCGAAGCGGGCGCGCCAGAGATAGGCGATCGTCCGGCCGGAGGCGAAGAAGGCGATCCGGTCTCCGCGCCATCCCGACGCCGCCGCGTCCGCCTCGTTCTCGTCGAGCGAGCGGCGCAGGAGGAAACGCAACGTCCATTCTCCGAGCGTGTCGGTGTAGAGGGGATGGAAGCCCGAGGGAGAAAGCCGCTCCACTTTTTCTGGCAGCAGGTTCTCGGCCGGAACGAAGCTCGATCCCTCGTGGAGGATCGCCGACGTGGACATCGGCGGGTTCTTCCAGAGCCGGTCCACTCCCGCCCACCCCCTGCTCTTGACCACCCGCCGGACGAAAGCCGTTCCGTCCGTGTAGGGAAAGAAGAGCTGTTCGACGAAATAGTCGGGGATGTCCCTGGGGACGCTGGAGCGTTCGAGCGCGCCGGCGGAGAGAAGAGGCCCGAGCATTTCTTCCGCGGTTTCGTCGGCGCCCGGGAGGCCCGTCAGGACGACCCGGACCATGACGAGCGTCGCCTCTCCTTCGAGCAGACTCTCGAGCGCGAGCGCCTTGTCGCCGTTCTCTTTCAGGTCCTTCATGCGCTGGTCGAGCTTCAGGCTCTCGTCCTGCAGCGCATGCGTCAGCTCGTGGGCGAAGATCAACTTCTCCGACATGCCGGCCATGTCGGCAATGCCGGCGATCCCCTCGACGTCTTCCTCCTCTTTGGCGCTCTCCTTGCGCAGCATCTTCTCCGCGCCGCGGACGACGTAGAATCGCCGCGGCTCCGGGTCGTAGAACGCGATGACCTGGGAGGCATAGAAGTCCACCAGCCGTTCGAGCAGATGGGGCGTCTCGTCGATGAGGCCGAGCGCGACGAGAGTCTTCAGCGTCTCTTCGGGAGAAGCGGGAAAGGACTCGGTGACCTTCGATCGGAGGACCTTCTTGAGTTCCTTCTCGTCGATCTCACTCGCGGGGACAGCCCTCTCGAAGCGGCGCCCCCGGACCTTCTCGACTTCGCGGGCGACCTGCGCGACCCGCGCCGGAAGCAGCGCCGTAGCCCCCAGGGTGGCGATGACAAGGAGCACAGCCAACCGGCGCAGAATCTTCATGGCGGGGCAGGGTAGCATGCAGAGTCGGCCGGCTATCTTCAGGGTGTCCTTTCGGCTAATATGCCGCGGACTTTCAAACGTGAATGAGTTCGCCACTCTCCTCCAGCGAGACCGGACCCATCCGGATGTCTCTCTCCAGCCGTTTCGAAAACATCGAAATGGCGCAGCATCTTTGCGGCAAACTACTGGAGGGATGGGACTTGAGCGAGGAGACGAGGCACTGGATCCTGATGGCTCTGCGCGAGGCCCTGGCCAACGCCATCAAGCACGGCAATTCGCAGGACCTGGGAAAGCGCGTTCACCTCGAGATGGAAGTGGCCGACTCCACCCTCCGGATCAGGATCCAGGACGAGGGCATCGGGTTCGATCCCGACAGGGTCCTGGATCCGCTCGCCCCGGAAAACCGGTTGAAAACCTCGGGACGCGGTATCTTCTACATGAAGACGTTCATGGATGAGGTCCGTTTCCGTCGAGTGGACGGAGGCGGTATGGAAATCGTCCTGACAAAAGACCTGGCTGAAGGAAAGTAGAAGGAGGAGGAGAACCGACGATGAAGACGACCGTGCGCGAGGCTGCCGGCGGCGTTCAGATCGTGGATCTGAAGGGGAAGATCACGATCGGAGCTGGAGACGTGCAGTTACGGGAGACGATCAACCATCTCGTGGAAGCGGGGAAGAAGAACATCCTGATCAACATGCACGACGTGACGACCATCGACTCCTCGGGGATCGGCGAGTTGGTCGGGTGCTACACGTCGGTCACGAACAAGGGCGGGAAACTGAAGCTCCTCCATCTGCCCCCGAAGATCAACGACGTGCTGACAGTCACACAGCTCATCACCGTGTTCGACGTTTACGAGTCGGAGCCGGAGGCGGTGGCGAGCTTCGCCTAAGTCACGGCACACGGATCCGGCGGCGATTCGGACGCCTGCTTTCGACGGCTTCGCCGAGCGTTGCCTGCCTCTGCTCGAGCGGGAGCTTTCTCGCGCGCTGCCGCCCCCCGCAAGTCGCGCGCCCGCGCTTTCGAGCGCCATCGAAGATGCCGTCCTCTCGCCGGGAAAGCGGCTGCGGCCTCTCGTCGCGCTCGCGGCCGGGGAGATTGTTCGCGCCCCGGCGGCCGCCCCGATGGCCGTCGCGGTGGCGGTCGAGTTCCTGCATGCGGCCTCGCTCGTTCTAGACGACCTGCCCTCCATGGACGACGCGCGGCGGCGGCGGGGAAGGCCGGCGCTTCATCTCGTCCACGGCGTGGCAACGGCGGAGCTCGCAGCCGTGGCCC
>WNGE01022647.1_pt1 | contig 11200 bp, 9 predicted proteins | sample 5400651 | NCBI WGS metagenome assembly WNGE01 (sample SAMN13153370, study PRJNA577476) | soil metagenome | isolation source: 60 cm soil or saprolite under grassland replicate 2 | place: USA:California | collected 2016-06-15 | reverse complement strand
GCGGGACCCTCCGGGCCGATGGGGCGGCCGATGTGGAGCGTGGCGGCGAAGCGCAGCAGGGCGGCGAGCAGGGCGCGGCGCTCCGGCCGGCCCTGCGGCCGCAGGGCGGCCAGCTCCTCCTTGACCCGGACGGTGAACTGGCCCCGCGCCGCGGGCACAGCTCAGCCCAGCTCCTCCAGCGCGGCCGCCAGCCGCGCCGGGTCGTGGCGGCCGGGGGAGGCCGGGTCGGCGAGATCGGCGTGCAGGACCCGGGCGCCGAGATCGGCGAAGGCGGCGGTCTCGCGGGCCATGGCGACGGCGCTGCCCGGCCGCTGGCAGAGCACCAGCGGCACCCGCAGGCCCGGGCAGTGGGCGAGCAGCGCGGCCAGGTGGGCCTCTGGCGAGAAGCCGCTGGTCTCGCCCGGCTGCGGCTCCAGGTTGCAGAGGTAGACGATCCGGTCGGAGGCCGCCGCGACGGCCTCGCCCAGCTCTGGCACGAGCAGGTTGGGGATCACCGAGGTGAAGATCGAGCCGGGGCCCAGCAGGACCAGGTCCGCCTCGCGCACCGCCGCGACCGCGTCGGGCAGCGCCTCCGCGTCGGCCGGCTCCAGCCAGACCCGGTCGATCCGGCCCCAGGCGTCCCGGATGGCCACCTGGCCTTCCGCGGCCTGGCCCTCGACGCTGCCGAACAGGCGGACCGGCACCAGCGTGGAGGGCAGCACCCTGCCCCGCACCCGCAGCCAGCGCGAGGCGACCTCCAGCGCCTCCAGGAACCCGCCGCGCAGGTCGGTGAGACCCGCCAGCATCAGGTTGCCGAGGTTGTGCCCGGCCAGGTCACCGCGCTCGAACCGGTAGCCGAACAGCTCACGGGTCTCCGCGCCCGGGTCGGCCAGCGCCAGCAGGGCCATGCGCAGGTCGCCAGGCGGCGGCATGCCGAGGTCGCGGCGCAGCCGGCCCGACGACCCGCCGTCGTCGGCCATGGTGACCACGGCGGCCGGCTCGACGCCGAGCTGCCGCAGGGCGCCGAGGCTGACCGACAGGCCGTGCCCACCGCCCAGTGCCACGGGTCGCTTCACCGGGGCGCTCCCGCTGGAATCACTCACGCTCCATATCGCGATGCGTCACGTTCACGCGGAAGCTCCGCTCCCCCAGCCAGCGGCCCAGCTCGTCCGCGAGCACGACGCTGCGGTGCCGGCCGCCGGTGCAGCCGATCGCCACGGTGAGGTAGTGCTTGCCCTCGCGCACGTAGCCGGGCAGGGCGATCTCCAGCAGCGCCTCGACCCGCTCCATGAAGGCCCGGGTGCCGTCCTGCGCCAGCACGTAGTCGCGGACGGCCCGGTCCTGCCCGGTCTTGGGGCGCAGGCTGGGGAGCCAGTGCGGGTTGGGCAGGAAGCGGACGTCCAGCACCACGTCGGCGTCCAGCGGCAGGCCGTACTTGAAGCCGAAGGACGACACCGTCACCAGCATCCCGGCCGCCTCGTCGGCGAACGCCGCCAGGATCCGGTTGCGCAGCTCGTGCACGTTGAGGTCGCTGGTGTCGATCACCAGGTCCGCGCTGGCGCGCAGCTCCCGCAGCAGCTCGCGCTCCCGCGCGATCGCCTCGACCACCCGCTCCCCGGCCACCGGATGGCGTCGCCTGGTCTGCTCGTAGCGCCGCACCAGCACCTCGTCGGAGGCCTCCAGGAACACCACCCGCACGGTGATCGTCTGGGCGCGCAGCGGCTCCAGCGCCCGCTGGAGCTCGGAGACGTCGTCGGCGAAGGCGCCGCCGCGGGCGTCGACCACCAGCGCCACCCGCGAGCGGTCCCGGCCGACCAGGGCCAGCTCGGCGACGCGCCCGATCAGCGAGGGCGGCAGGTTGTCGATGACGAAGTAGCCGAGGTCCTCGAGCACCTTGGCGGCCTCGGAGCGGCCGGCGCCGGACATGCCGGTGATCACCACGAAGTCGACCATGGACGCCCGCAGCCGGTCCTTGGTGTGCAGGTCCTGGGTCACGAGGACGCTCCGTGGAGGTGGTCCCACACCGTCTTGGCCAGGCGCGGGCCGAAGCCGGGCAGGGCGGCGATCTCGTCCACGCTGGCCTGCGCGACCTTCCGCGGCGAGCCGAAGTGGCGCACCAGCTCCTTGCGCCTGGCCTCGCCCACGCCGGGGATGCCGTCGAGCACGCTGCGGGTCATCGACCTGCCGCGCAGCTTGCGGTGGTAGGCGATGGCGAAGCGGTGCGCCTCGTCGCGGGCCCGCTGCAGCAGGTACAGCGCCTCGCTGGCGCGGGGCAGCACCAGCGGGTCGGGCGAGCCCGGCACGTAGACCTCCTCCATCCGTTTGGCCAGGCCGATCACCGCGAGGTCGGTGCGCCCGGCCTGCTCCAGGGCCTCCATGGCGGCGCCGAGCTGGGGCCGCCCGCCGTCGACCACGATCAGGCTCGGAGGATAGGCGAACTTGCGGGGGCCCTGCTTGGGCGTCTCCGGCCGGGCCGGCGCGGAGGCGTCCGCCGCCTCCCGCAGGCCATCCGGCTCCACCTCTGCCGGAGCGCCCGCAGCCGGCTCGGCCGGGTGGTCGTCCTGCTCGCTGGCCAGCCGGGCGAGGCGGCGCGAGAGCACCTCGCGCAGCGAGGCGAAGTCGTCCTGCCCGTCGACCGTCCGCACCTCGAAACGGCGGTACTCGGACTTCCGGGGCAGGCCGTCCTCGAACACCACCATCGACCCGACCACCTGACTGCCTTGCAGGTTCGAGATGTCGTAGCACTCGATGCGCAGGGGCGCGACCGGAAGATCGAGCTGTTCCTGCAGCTCCTTGAGCGCCCGGGCGCGGGCGTCGAAGTCCGAGGCGCGCTTGAGCTTGTGGGTGACGAAGGAGTCGCGCGCGTTGGCGGTGACCGTCTCCAGGAGCGCGCGCTTCTCGCCCCGCTGCGGCACGCGGAAGTCGACGGGGCCGCCGCGCACGCCCGAGAGCCACTGGCGCAGCGCGTCCGCCCCCTCCGGGAGGACCGGCAGCAGCACCTCGCGCGGCACCTCGTCCAGCCGCTCGCCGTAGAGCTGCTGCACGAACGTGGCCGCCAGCGCCGCGGTGTCCAGCTCCTCGACCTTGTCGACCACGAAGCCGCGCTGGCCCACCACCCGGCCGCGACGGACGAAGAAGACCTGGACGGCCGCCTCCAGGTCGTCTTCGGCGAAGGCGGCGATGTCAAGGTCCTCCGGGGAGGACGAGACCATCTGCTGGCGCTCCAGCGCCTTGCGCACGCTGGCGAGCTGGTCGCGGAGGCGGGCGGCCGCCTCGAAATTGAGCTGCTCGGCCGCCTCCCGCATCTCCTCCTCGAGCCGCCGCAGCACCGGCCGGCTGCGGCCCTCCATGAAGGAGATGAACTCGTCCACGATCTCGCGGTGCGCCTCCGGCGTGATGTGGCCGACGCACGGTCCCGAGCACTTGTTGATGTCGTACAAGATGCACGGGCGGCCGAGCCGGCGCTGGCGGTCGAACACCCCTTGCGAGCAGGTGCGCATGGGGAAGGTGCGCAGCAGCAGGTCGAGCGTCTCGCGGATGGCATAGGCGTGCGCGTAGGGACCGAAATAGCGCGTGCCCTTCCGCTTGGCGCCGCGCTCCACGCGAGGGCGGGGAATCTCCTCGCTGACCGTCACCGCCAGCCACGGGTACGACTTGTCGTCGCGGTAGCGCACGTTGTACCTGGGCCGGTGCTGCTTGATCAGGTTGTACTCGAGCTGGAGCGCCTCCACCTCGTTCTGCACCAGCACCCATTCGAGGGTGTCCGAGGATTCCACCATCGCCGCCGTGCGCGGGTGCAGGTTGCGCAGCGGCTGGAAATAGCTCGCCAGCCGCTTGCGCAGCGAGATCGCCTTGCCGACGTAGATCACCCGCCCAGCGACGTCCTTGAACTGGTAGACGCCTGGATGGTCGGGAATCGCCTCCGGCTTCGGCCTCGGCGAGGTGGTGATGCTCATACCCCGATTCTAGTCGGCCGCCGCACACCGCTTCCGGCGGCACATGGGATTGCCGGGGTGGGCGGGTTATCTTCTTTGGCGAGGCTGGTGGGCGCTGGGCCGGCGAGCGGGAGCCGGCCCGGCCCGGGAGCCGAGGGAGGTGAGACCGCACGGTGAGCATCGGTCAAGGGGGCGGCAATGCTGCCGGCCAGGCGTGGTACGTGCAGGTCACGACCACCACGGCAACCCAGGAGGAGGCTCGTCAGATCGCCCGGACCTCGGTCGAGCGGCGGCTGGCGGCCTGCGCGCAGGTGATCGGGCCGGTCGTCAGCACCTACTGGTGGCAGGGCGGCATCGAGACCGCCGGTGAGTGGATGTGCCTGCTGAAGACGCCGGCTTCGGAGTTCGAGTCGCTGGCCCACCACATCCGCGCGGAGCACAGCTACGACACCCCGGAGATCACCGCCACCCCGATCACCCGCGGCAGCGCCGACTACCTGGCCTGGATCGAGCGGGAGACCGTCGGCGGCGGCATGACCTGACCGAGGTCAGCCGGCGGCCGCGGCCCCCTTGGCGGCGCGGGCGCCCGTGCCGGCGCGGGCGCCATTGGCCTTCGCCTTCGCCGGAGCCTCACCGAGGCTCTCGGCGAGGAACTGGCCGGTGTAGGAGCCGGGCGCCTGGGCGACGCGCTCGGGTGGGCCCTGCGCGATGACCTCGCCGCCGCGGTCGCCACCCTCGGGCCCGAGGTCCAGGATCCAGTCGGCGGTCTTGATGACGTCGAGGTTGTGCTCGATCACGATCACCGAGTTGCCGGCGTCCACCAGCCGGTGGAGCACCTCGAGCAGCTTGCTGACGTCCGCGAAGTGCAGCCCGGTGGTCGGCTCGTCCAGCACGTACAGGGTCCGGCCGGTGGCCCGCTTGGCCAGCTCGCTGGCCAGCTTGACCCGCTGCGCCTCGCCGCCGGACAGGGTGGGCGCCGGCTGACCCAGCTTGATGTAGCCGAGGCCGACGTCGGTCAGGGTCTGCAGGTGCCTGGCGATCGGCGGGATGGCACCGAACAGGCCCAGCCCCTCCTCCACCGACATGTCCAGCACGTCGGCGATGGTCTGCCCCTTGTAGTGGACCTCGAGGGTCTCGCGGTTGTAGCGGGAGCCCTTGCAGACCTCGCACGGGACGTAGATGTCCGGCAGGAACTGCATGTCGATCTTGATGGTCCCGTCGCCCTGGCACGCCTCGCAGCGGCCGCCCTTGACGTTGAACGAGAACCGCCCCGGCTGGTAGCCGCGCACCTTGGCCTCGGGTGTCTGCGCGAACAGCCGCCGGATGTGGTCGAACACGCCGGTGTAGGTGGCCGGGTTGGACCGTGGCGTGCGGCCGATCGGCGACTGGTCGACGTCGATGACCTTGTCCAGGTGCTCCTGGCCGGACAGGGCGGTGAAGCGGCCCGGCGCGGTCCGCGACCGGTAGATCGCCTGCATGAGCGCGCGCAGCAGCACGTCGTTGATCAGCGACGACTTGCCCGACCCGGACACGCCGGTGATGCAGGTGAACACTCCCAGCGGCAGGCGGGTGGTGATGTTCTTCAGGTTGTGCTCGCGCACGCCGGTCAGCTCGATCCAGCGCTCGCCTGGCTTGCGGCGCCGCGCCGGCACCGGGATGCTGCGCTTGCCGGCCATGTACTGGCCGGTCAGCGACGCCTCGACCGCCTTCGACCAGGTAGTTGGCCGCGCGGATGGTGGCCTCGTCGTGCTCCACCACGATCAGGGTGTTGCCGAGGTCCCGCAGCCGCAGCAGCGTCTCGATCAGGCGGTGGTTGTCGCGCTGGTGCAGGCCGATGGACGGCTCGTCCAGGACGTACAGCACCCCGGTGAGCCCGGACCCGATCTGGGTGGCCAGGCGGATGCGCTGCGCCTCGCCGCCCGCCAGGGTGGCGGAGGCGCGGTCCAACGTCAGGTAGTCCAGGCCGACGTCCAGCAGGAAGCCGAGCCGGGCGTTGATCTCCTTGAGGACCCGGGCGGCGATGTAGCGGTCGCGATCCGACAGCTCCAGGGTGGCGAAGAACCTGGCGGTCTCGCCGACGGACAGGGCCGCGACCTGGGCGATGTTGCGGTCGGCGACGGTCACGGCCAGGCTCTCGGGCCGCAGCCGCGCACCGTGGCAGGTCGGGCAGGGCACCTCGCGCATGTAGGACTCGACCCGCTCACGGACGCTGTCGGACTCGGCCTCGCTGTAGCGGCGGTTGAGGTAGGGCACCACGCCCTCGTAGGCGGTGTGGTAGGCGCGCTGCCGCCCGTAGCGGTTCTTGTAGCGCACGTAGACCGGCTCGCCGGCGCCGAACAGGACCACCTTGCGCTGCTCGTCGGTCAGCTCGCTCCAGGGGGTGCTCAGCGTGAAGCCGTAGCCCTCGGCGACGGCAGCCAGCAGCCGGTCGAAGTAGTCGCTGGCGCCGCGGCCCCACTGGAACGGCGCGACCGCGCCCTCGCCCAGCGACAGCGACGGGTTCGGCACCACCAGCTCGGGGTCGACCTCCCGCTTGACCCCCAGGCCGGTGCAGTCCGGGCAGGCGCCGTAGGGCGCGTTGAAGGAGAAGTTCCGCGGCGCCGGGTCCTCGAACGAGAGGTTGTCGTACAGGCAGGCGAGGTGGGTGGAGAACTGCAGCTCGCGCTTCTCGTCGACCAGGTCGATCAGGACCAGGCCCTCGGCCAGGCCGACCGCCGTCTCGACCGAGTCGGCCAGGCGGCGGCGGGACTTCTCGTCGGCGTCCGGGCCCTTGGCGACGAGCCGGTCGACCACGATCTCGATGTCGTGCTTGTAGGTCTTGGCGAGCCGGATCGGCTCGGACAGGTCGCGGATCTCGCCGTCGACCCTGGCCCGCGCGAAGCCCTTGCCGGAGTAGCTGCGCAGCAGCGCCTCGTACTCGCCCTTGCGGCCACGCACCACCGGGGCGAGCAGTTGGAACCGGGTCCCGGCCGGCAGGGCCAGGATCTGGTCGACGATCTGGTCCGGGGTCTGCCGCGAGATCGGACGCCCGCACTTCGGGCAGTGCGGCTGCCCGATGCGCGCGTACAGCAGCCGCAGGTAGTCGTAGATCTCGGTGATCGTGCCCACAGTCGAGCGGGGGTTCTTCGAGGTCGACTTCTGGTCGATCGAGATGGCCGGCGAGAGCCCCTCGATGAAGTCGACGTCGGGCTTCTCCATCAGCCCCAGGAACTGGCGGGCGTAGGCCGAGAGCGACTCCACGTAGCGCCGCTGGCCCTCCGCGTAGATGGTGTCGAAGGCAAGCGACGACTTACCCGATCCCGACAGCCCGGTGAAGACGATCAGGGCATTGCGGGGTAGGTCAAGATGGACGTTCTTCAGATTGTGCTCTCGGGCGCCTCGGACGACGAGGCGATCGGTGACGCTCAGGGTGTCCCTACCTCTATGTCAAGGGGGAAGTTCGAATCGGCCCCGGTCATTGTAAGCGGCGACCCGACAACGATTGTTCCCGGTGGTGGCGCCGCTCGCGCGGAGCGCACCCGGAGCGGGCACAATAACGGCCGGGCGCCCATCCCCCTGGCACGGAACCCAAGGCTTCGAGGAGGCAGGATATGGCCGACTTCGACCCCGCCCACGTCGACCGGGGCGGTCCCCCGCATCGCTACCCCGAGGGGCCGCTGCTGGTGACCAAGCTGTCGGTCGGCCCTTATGACAACAACGCCTACCTGCTGGTCGATTCCGAGACCCGGCAGGCGCTGCTGGTGGACGCCGCCAGCGAGGAGGAGCGGCTGCTGGAGCTGCTCCGCGGGGTCGAGCTGGTCGGGATCGTGACCACCCACCGCCATCCCGACCACATCCAGGCGCTGCCGGCGGTGCTGCGGGCGCACGACGTCTGGAACGGCGCCCACCCGGCCGACGCCGGCGAGATCGCCCGGCAGGTCGGGGTGCTGCCGGACCGGCCACTGGAGCATGGCGACGGGGTGACGGTCGGGCGCTTCGAGGTCGGCGTGCTGCACACTCCCGGCCACACCGAGGGCAGCATCTCCTTCAAGCTGCCGTCGGACCATGTGCTCACCGGCGACGCGGTGTTCCCGGGCGGGGTCGGCAGGACCATCGGCAGGGAGGCCTTCGACCAGGCGATCGTCTCGGCGGAGCGGCGCGTGCTGTCACTCGGTGACGACACCCGCATCTCGCCGGGCCACGGGGACGACACCTGGGTCGGCAAGGAGGCTCCACACCTCGACGAATGGAAGGCACGAGGATGGTAGGCACGATCACGAGGTTGCGCCTGGTGCTCCCGGCGGTGGCGATGGTGGCCGCGCTGGCCGGTTGCGACGCCGCGCGGCAGGCGCAGGACGCCGGCCGCGGCGTGGACAAGGCCCGCCAGTGCGCCACGCTGGTGGCGGACCTGGCGGGCATCAACCTCGACCTCAGCCCCGGCTCGGTCGCCCGCGCGGCCGGCACGGCCGACGACGCCGCCCGCAAGCTGGACGAGCGGGCGCGCAACATCGACCAGACCGACGTGCGCAACGCCGCCGAGACGCTCGCCGACCGGCTCGAGCGCCTTTCGGACACCGCCGCCAACAGCACCCCCGCCGAGCGGCAGCAGGCCGTCGACGACGTCACCCAGGCGGCCACCCGCCTCGCCAGCGCCTGCAACGTCCCCCTCGACCAGCTCGTCAACACCGGCTGACCCGCTCCGGCCGGGTCGCGGCCGGGGTCGCCGCCGCGTCCTTCGCCGTGCTGGCGGGCCGCATTCGGCCCTGCCGCAAGATAAGTTCTTGATTATCGAGCATGAGAGCCCGGGCGCGGCCACCGAGGGGAACGGGCCTCGGCGGAAGGTCGCCGGGGAGCGTGGGCTCAGGACGGGACGGACTTGAAGAAGCTGGCGGCGATGGGCGCGGCGACCTCGCCGCCGACGCCGCCGCCCTCGACCACCACGGCGACCGCCAGGTCGTTGCGGAAGCCGATGAACCAGGCGTGGGTCGGGGGCTTGTCGCCGCCGCCGAACTCGGCGGTGCCGGTCTTGCCGGAGACGCCGTCCGGCAGGCCCGCCCCGGCGGCCGTGCCGGAGGTGACCACCTGGCGCATCAGTTCACGCAGCGTGCCCGCGACCGCCGGGTCGAGCGTCCTGGCCGCCGGCTGCTTGGTCTCCAGGGTGGCAAGGGCCTGGTCGTCGACCAGCTTCGGCCCCCGCCAGGTGCCCGACTGCACCGCGGCCGCCACGCCGGCCATCTGCAGCGGGCTGGCGGTGACCCGGGCCTGGCCGAACGCGGCCATGGCCAGCTCCGCTGAGCTCTGCGGGACCGGGAACCTGCTGGTCGCGGCCGACACCCCCGGCGCGAGGGCCACGCCGAAGCCGAAGCGCGACGCCGCCTGCGCCAGCTCGGAGCCGCTCAGCCGCTGGGTCGCGAGCTGCACGAAGGCGGTGTTGCACGACTTCGCGAACGCCACGTTGAAGGGGATCGAGCCGAGCTGCTCCTGCTCGAAATTGTGGATGGTGATACCCCCGAGCTTGACCTCCTTGGGGCAGGTCACCTTGTCGCCCGGCTGCTCGCCCTTGGCCAGCAGCGCCGCGGTGGTGACGACCTTGAAGGTCGAGCCGGGTGGGTAGGTGCCGAGCGTGGCGCGTGGGAAGCCACCGTTGGGCAGGCTGACCAGCGCCTGGATCGCCCCGGTGGACGGCTGCATCGCCACCAGCGCGGCCTCGTGGCCGTGCGCGCCGGACTGCAGCGCGCTCTCCGCGGCCGCCTGCATCGAGACGTTCAGGCTGGTCCGCACCGAGCTGCCGGCCTTGCCGCCGAAGCGGTGCAGGACCTTGACCTGGGCGCCGTCCTCGTCGACGAGCTGGACCTCGCCGGTGGGATCCCCGGCCAGGCGACGCTCGAAGGTCCGCTCGATCCCCGAGCGGCCGGCCTTGTCGCCGCCCTGGTAGGGAGCGCCGAGCCGCTTGAGGTCGTCGGCGGTGATGTCCCCGATCGACCCGACCAGGGAGGTCAGCGACGCCGGGCCGGAGGCGCCACCCTGTGGCCCGGCCAGGACGCTGCCGTCCCCCGCCAGCACCGAGCCCCGCTCCGGCCAGCGGCGCTCCCGCTGGAAGCGCTCGCCCTGCCGGAGGTCCGGGTGGATGGCAGCTGGCGACCAGTCGATCCGCCAGTCACGCCCGAAGCGGCCAGGCTTGGAGAGCTGGAGGGCGCCCTGGTAGGACCAGTTGCCGAAGCCGCGCAGCGTGAGGGTGGCGGTGAACGGCGCGGTGGCCGAGGTGCCGCCGCGGGTCGAGACCGTGCCGAGCTGCAGGCGCGCCCTGGTGATCTGCAGGTCGCTGCGCATGCGCTGGTACTGGTCGGCGAAGTCGTCGGGGGGCAGGCTCACCAGCGCGCGCATGGCCGCGTAGTCGTTGCGCGACCAGGCGTCCAGGAACTGCCTGGCGACGGGGTCGGGCTTGGCGCGCAGGCCGGGGAGCACCAGGGCCACGCCAGTGCCGCCGGCCGCCACCAGCACCAGCGCGATGACGACAGCGATGATCCACGACCGCCGCACAGGGAACCTCCGATCCAGCCGCAGCCGTCACGGTTATACGCAAGAGACGCAGACGGCCGCCAGTGAGCGTTACGTGCCCAGGTCACCACCGGTGCGCGGTCACGTCACAGGAGGGCCTCAGCCCACCCCCACCTCGGTCATGACCCGCAGCTCGCGGCGCAGGTCGGCGACCTCGTCCCGCAGGCGGGCGGCGTACTCGAAGCGCAGGTCCTTGGCGGCCTCGTGCATCTCCTCCTCGAGCGAGGTGATCAGGCGCACCAGGTCGTCCTTTGGCATCCCGGCGACCGCCGGCTCCCCCCCACGCCGACCGGCCCGGCCGCGCGCGGGTGTCGGCGCCCGGCCCTTGCGGGGGCGGCCGCCGGCGGCGACGCCCTCCTCCTCGCCGCGCAGCCCCTGGATGATGTCGGTGACCCGCCTGCGGATCGTCTGGGGGTCGATGCCGTTGGCCTGGTTGTACTCGATCTGGAGCTTGCGGCGCCGGTTCGTCTCGTCGATGGCGCGGCGCATCGAGGGGGTGACCTCGTCGGCGTACATGATCACCTGGCCGTCGACGTTGCGGGCGGCGCGGCCGATGGTCTGCACCAGCGAGGTCTCGGAGCGGAGGAAGCCCTCCTTGTCGGCGTCGAGGATGGCGACCAGCGTCACCTCCGGCAGATCGAGGCCCTCGCGCAGCAGGTTGATGCCGATCAGCGCGTCGAATTCGCCGAGCCGCAGGTCGCGGAGGATCTCGATGCGCTGCACCGTGTCGATCTCGGAGTGCAGGTAGC
>WNGE01011144.1_pt1 | contig 11201 bp, 7 predicted proteins | sample 5400651 | NCBI WGS metagenome assembly WNGE01 (sample SAMN13153370, study PRJNA577476) | soil metagenome | isolation source: 60 cm soil or saprolite under grassland replicate 2 | place: USA:California | collected 2016-06-15 | reverse complement strand
ATCCCAGGCCAGTATGTCCCCCCGCCCATCGAACGTCAGATTGGCGAAGCTGAAGCTCCGCTGCCTGTTCCGGACGCACTCGAAGGCCCACTCCTCGTTCGCAGCGATGGCCTGGTCGATCCTCGTGTAGCTACCAGCCGGTCCGATCGCACCGTCGCAGCTCGCGATCTGGACGCCACGCAGCCGCACGCCGTCGCGGCTCTGTCCACGGAGGTGGACGTTGGAGCGCCCGATGATCCGAAGTCGTCCATAGACGCCGTCCTCAAGGAACAGCGTACAGCCCGCAAGTGGGCACCGTTCGTCGAGCACGGCCTGCAGGTCGCTGCCGGCCGGGACGCGGATCACAGGGTCCGGCCCCAGAATCGTAGGACGGTAGATTGGACTCAACGGGTTCGCGAAGTGCCTGGCCCAGTACGCGTCGACCGGCTCACCCCAGGTGAAGGTGAGCCGTGGCACACCCGCATCGTCGGCTTGGCCAGAAGGTCTGGCCGGCGCACCGCTGAGCGGACCAGCCGGACCGTCCGAGGACGGCTGCGGCGAGCTCAGCAAGTTTGCCGTCAGAGCCGCTCTGTTGTCATCCGCTGAGCAGTTCACGAACCTTGCATTTGCCCAAGCCGCCACGCCACGGCCCTCATTGGTCAGGGACAGACGCCTCGTCCCGGCGACGTCAAGCGCAATCGACCGTGGGGCCGACTCTCTCTCCATGGTGAATTCCGCGATCGCCCGATTCACGACGCTATCGACGATCCGGAATGTCAGTGTCGCACCATCTGACGCGACGTCATGACCAAGTACGGCGACAAAACCCGTGCAGCCGGGGTTGTCCACGATAATGCCGGCCTTCTCGCCGGAGACTCGGGTGGAGAAGCCCCAGGCATACTGGTCGCCTCCCACCTTCAGCCGCTCGCCACCAGCACTGCGGTTGAAGTAGACGTCGCCGAAGGCGCTCGGCGCGAGGCTCGACGTCACCTGATCGTGTCGCGTCCGACGGGGCGGCTCAGCCTCGGGACGCACATCGGCGTACTCATCCTGAAGGCCGGCCGCCCGGGCGATCTGCGCCGCGTTCGGCGGATCGCGATCGTGGTTCAACGTCCCGTCACTATTCTCCGGAACGATGTCGCGGTTCGGGCCGTTGACGAGGATTCGCCCGATCACATCGCGGAACACGTTGTCGCGGACGATCGTGTTGCTCGTGCCGTTGTCAAGATACATCGCGTACACCGGCCCCGTCGACTTGGTGCCGATCGGCCAGACATTCTCGACGTCATTGGCAACGATTTGAAGTCCGTTCTCATAGCGATCATTCGAGGCCTGATTCGATAACGTGTAGATCCCGGCACCGTCCTCCATCAGGCGCATTGGCGCAACGATCCGATTCGCCCGAATGATGTTGCCGCTGGCGGCGCTTGGCGTCGTGCTCCAGCCCCAGCCGACGCTGATGGCCGTATATGGCTCGTCGATGATGTCGTTGTGCTCGACTCGAGTACCGTCCGTGTACCCCAGGAAGATACCCACCTGATCATAGTAGTCGCGTCCGGAGCTCGCGATGTAGTTGTTCGCGACGACGTCCGAGGTCGGCGTGAGTCGACGATCCCCGGGCGCCGCCTGAAGCAGCAGATCGACCGCGACCGCTGTCCCTGACGTATCGACGATTCGATTGCCGATAAGCTGGTTCGACCGCGTGCCCGAGTGCAGCGCGATCCCCAGGCCGCCGGTGTGCTGGACGACGTTCCGCTCGAAGAGGTTCGACTGGGCCGACTGGATGTGGATGGCGGCTGGCATGCGACCTTGAAAGACGCCGCCCCGCGTATACCCGGAGGTCAGGAATCCGATCGCCTGGGCGCCGAGAAACCCACGCTCGTCGGGCTCAGTCCAGTTGGTGTACTCGAAGACAATGCCGCGAAAAACGACGTTGTTGACCGGGCTGTCGAGGGTGCCGTTGAGCCGAAGAAGCGTCTCAAGGCGTGGCGACGACCGCCGCCTTCATGTCCTCGCCGGGCCGCGGCTTGTAGTACACCTTCTGGGCATCGACGTCCAGGAACCATTCACCTGGAGCGTCGAGGAGCACAAAGGCGTTCTCCAGGTGAGCCCACTGGCCATCGATTCGCGGCGGTCCGAAGCCGAACAGTGCCCGCTCGGGCTCCATGGGCACCAGGTACGTGAGCGGCCCTTCCGGGGAGAGACTGTCGATGCGAACGCGGTTCTGTGCCCACTTTCGCTGAACGACTAGCTCGACGCGATGCAGTTGTGAGGCAGGAAGCTTCAGGAGGCTGGCCGGGACGTCGGCGGCCTTCAGGCCGATGCGCCGATTGCCTTCGTTGGGATCAGCGTCGTACTCGTAGCCGGGACTGTCCCAGTGAGCGATCGGAACGTATGCATCCTCACGATAGTCATCGGCATCCGCATTCGGGGCCCGGGCTCGCGTCGCGCGCTGGCCGTTGACGTAGAGCTGACGAAACGCGCCCGAGGGAGTCCGGGCCTCGTAGATTCCATCGCCGTCCGGGTCGCTCCAGCCTGTTACCCGCGTTCCCCCGCTGAGGGCGACCGTCTCCTGCCTGGGCGTGCCATACCCATACGGCTGGTAGATGACGCGGTACCCATTCTTACCCGAGTCGCCCGTGCTGAGCTCCAACGTCGATGAGAGCTCATACGTTCCTGCTCGTAGCCAGACGATGACGTCCCGATTCCAGGGTTCCGGCAACGCCTGGACGGCTCGACGAGCCCGGTCGACCGTCGCGAAGGGACGTGCCATCGTCCCAGGATTCCTGTCGCTGCCATTCGGGGCAACGTAGAGCTCGGAAGATGAGCCGCGCGGCACTTCGTCGGCCCAGAGGAGTCCCTCAATGAGCTCAAGACCGTTCCCGGAGATCGCGACCGCAAGGGCGCACGCGGCCAGAACAGCCGCGATCGCAAACCGGCGGAGGAACCAGCCGCGCCTGGCACCTGGATGCGCTGATGCTGCCGCCGTCATCAACGGAACCTGGCCTGTGAGTCCGTCACGTGCGCCGGGGCGCCGTACGCGGTTCGCGAGCCTCAGTGAGCAAGCCACCGGCCCCATGCTTATGGGCTGGGGCGAACCCGAGACGGAGCTGCGTGGCCGTCGACTCGACTCCCCAGGTCCGCCAATTGTCCACTGTGAGGCGAATCATGTCCCCTCTAGCGGGTCGATTGTTCTCTATCTGCACCCGAGCTGTCAAGCGGATTGGTGCGCTCAGCCAGAGAGGCCGGCGCCGCGCACGATCGGTCTGACGGTGCTCGCAGTCAACTGCGCGGGCGATCTGAAGCTCCCCGCGCCGGGCTGCCCGGCCGACGCAACAGCCAGAGTCCGAGTCCGCCCACCAGCATCACCAGGGTGACGAGCGTCACACCGACTGATCCGACAACAGGGATCGGAAACGCCTGCGCCGCCAGCAAGCTCAGCAATCCGGAGTCAAGGGCCGGCGCTACCGACACGCCGAGCTCGGTACGCGCGGACTGCGCGGCAGCTACCGCCTGGAGTACCCACTCGCCGTCGCGCGGCGGAATCCAATCGAGCAGCACCTCAGACGTCGCGCCACCCGAAACGCCGATCGACGCCTGGCCGACCGGGACCACGGTCCCATCGCCGAGCGTGGCATCAACACGAACGGACACGGCCCGAACGTCTTGCATACTCTCATTGCGCAGCGTGACCCCGAGCTTGAGCGGATGCAACGCCCGTGGCTGTCCGTCCGCCACCGGGCGCAGCCCCAGCTCGACGCCGCCAGCCGACGGCGGCGTGACCGTGTAACCACCGCGGATTCGATACTCCAATCCGTGCGAGCCTGGACTGAGGCCAGTCGCCCACGCCGCATCCACATCCGGCACGTCTCCGGCCTCGAGGACTGCCCGAAAACCTTCGGCTGTCAGGTGTACGTCGTACACAGAAACCTGCGGCAGTGTCTGTACCGGTCCGGGCAGTCGGTCGAACATACCCGAGAGGTCCTCGGGCAGGAGGCGCGGTTCAGCGCGGCGCATGGCCTCGCCCAACTGGGTCCAACCCTCGTGATCTATGGGCGGCGCTGTCGTATATAGAACCGGCGCTGCGTCGAGCCGCTTCATCCGCGTTCCACCGCTATCGACGAAGATCACCTGATCCGCCACGAGCCACAGTGACGCGACCTGGCGGCCACGGTCGACCAGGGTCCAGCAATTGAAGTATGGGCCGCCCAGGCTGCTGTAGCGAAGCGCACGATCCTGATCGATCTGCCAGGTGCCGGCCTGCGCCCCGCGTAGGTGCAGCCGACGGTCGACCAGACTGAGATACAGGCGCGGTTGCTCTGCATAATTGAGGGAGTATTCGCTCCGAAATCCCTCATCGGCCCAACCGAAGCTGTCGGCCGGTAGCCGCGATGTTTCTCCGGTCAGATACTGGTCACGCAGAAATAGCTCGTTCAGGCCGCTCTCATAGATGCCCTCGGAAGTCCACTTTCCGGACTCGGTGGCAACGAATTCGGCGATGTCCCAGTCGTGATTGGTAACCCAGGAGGGATATTCTGAGTACGGCACCGTCTCCACGGCGAGTGTGCCGATCGTTGTGAGCATGTCGATGGGGTGCCTACCAAGTAGGGTCAGCCGATAATCCCAGGCATGATCATGTTCCTGATCCCACGAGTATCTAATATTTTGTATCGGTAGATCGAACTTTCCTTGCGCGAAGAACCGATCTCTCGGGCCAAGGAATTCCTGGCGTATCGCCAGATCTGGGTAGCCGTCACGTACGCCGGCCAGGTCGTAAAAGGCGAATGGGTTCTCGAAATCAGCATACGTAGCGCCGTCTATCCCAAAAGGATAGAGCGAGTAGATAAACCAATTGTCCGCGCTGCCCCTGGAGGCCACAAACTCGCCAACGTAGCGAATCTTGGCAAGCGGCCACTCCACCTGAATCGGCGCGAAGCTCGACGTGTAGTTCTTGACGATTCCATAGTCTATGCCTCGGTCGGGATCCACGTACGCAGTCACCTGACCGCCCTCGTATCCTTCTCGGAGACCAGCGCTGATCCCGAGCAGTGGCCAAAAGACGTAGTCGTCGACAGGCGAGTCACCGTGCGTACTCACCATGAGCAGACTTCGGAGCACGCCCGAGCTCGACGACAACGTCGGATAGGCTCGGATCAATTCCCAGTCTGGCCTTCCGTCCTGGTTATCGTCATGCACCTCCATCCGAAAATCGATCTGCCCGTCGGTGCGGAACTGGCGATAGAACACCTCGGAGCCAAAGCTGGCCTGCACCTGACCGTCGACGTTGACGAACAGGTTGTAGTTGATGCGTCCATCGCGCACCCACCACCCATCGGGTGCGACCACCTGGATCGTTGGAAACCTCGATTCGGAGGCAACCGGTGCGCCGTCTCGAACGGTGTACGCCACGGCGCCATCGCCATCCTGGTCATCATAGAGATCGGCGGCGATGCCAGGGCCATGACGATTCGGATGGAAATCGATGATCAGACTCGCTCGGCCGATGTTGGCGAAATCGAAGAGCCAGACGGCGTCAGACATGTTCAGACTGTCAGGTGCAACCGTAAGGCCTCCACCACTCCGGCCGTAGATATAGATCCGATCGTGCCCGGAGGCGAAACCGGGTGAGCAATCGACAATCACCAGCCGGGGCACGGTGCCGACGTCCGAGACCTTGGAACAGCCGGCCGTGAGCCGCGAGGTGCCGAGGACTTCTGTCGACGATGCACGTGAATGGTCGGCCTGAGGAAAGTTAGCAAGCGAGGCCAGATTGTCGGCAGAGATCCCTGGATACCGTCCATATGCCGAGTTTGTCGTCGATGCGGTAGCTGGGGCCTCGCCGGGCCACGCGAACCCAAGTAGAGCCAGGAGCAGGACGACGACCCCGGCCCTGCTCCAGATTGCCGGCCGACTGGCGTTGCCGGCCTCGACTGGCCGGCGAGCATGGAGAGACCACCACCGACACCTGGGTAAGCTGGCCGCCCGGGGGATCGTCAGGCGCCATTGCCTGCACCCCATCCTTGGACCACGTCGGGCCGTCAGCCTCGTCGGCTGGTTGAGAGCCTCAGTCATGGCGCATCGAATCGGACGTACCCCGGGTCGGATTGCAACGACGTTCCCTCTGCGAACACCGTCCTTCACGAACAGCGCGTGCTCTACACACGGTCACGCACACGGCATTTTGACGCCAGGACGTTCTTCAACCGGTGCTCGTCGCTGTCGATTCGCAGGGGCTTGGGTCCGACCGCGGTGATCTCGTAAAGCGTGTAACCGAAGCTTCCGATCAGAAGCTTTAGCTCGCGGCCTGAAACGCCCGCTCGATCCAACAACAGCGGATTGATCTCGCAGAGCAGGTCCGGCGCATCGTCTCCGGCGAGGAGCTTCGCACCGCCTTCGAGCGCCTGCGGCTCCGCACCTTCGATGTCCAGTTTGATGAGCGCAATGGACTCGAGCTGATGCATCGCCACATAGTCGTCAAGCGTTGTCGCGGCGACCTGGATCGTCTGGTTTTCATACTTTCTGGACGGGACGATCGACGCCCAGCCGGTGCTCCCGGCTGCCGGACGCACAAACAGCTCAAGGTCACTTCGGCTCCCGGACATGGCCAGCTCGTTGACCGTGACGTTCGTCAAGCTGTTGGCCCGAACGTTCTGAGTCAGAAGCGCACAGACGTCGGACACCGGCTCAAAGGCGTGGACCTTGCCAGGTGGGCCGACCGCCTCGGCAGCGAGAAGCGTGTAGTAGCCAACATTTGCGCCAACGTCGAGAAACGTATCGCCTTTCCGTAGCAGCTGCTTCACAAGCCGGGTTTCAAGAGATTCGTAGAGACCGTAATAGATCTGGCGCTGGACCTGATCTCGCAGGTCGCACCGCATCCGAAGACCGGCGCCTACCTCACCCACGACTGGCTCGAATGGCGCCAGGAACGGCGTCGCCGCTTCCACCGCGACATAGCGACCCGGAATAGGCAATCGGCACGCCTCCTTGAGCATCGATCGCAACAGACGCTGCGCGACAGCCATACCTGACACCTCTGAGATCGCCTGGCGGCCCCAGACCTGGAGAAGCGGCGCGGTCAGGGCTCAGTCAGCCGGGCACACGCCGGACAGGAGCAGACGGGAGCACGCTCATCGAGCTTACGGTCAAGAGGGCCCTTGAGAACGATCGGCCCGCGATGGCGAGAATAGTGGACATCATAGTACATTCATAGTGCCCAAGCAGGACATTCGACGATCGCTTCGAGCGCTGGTGTGTCACGCCGCGCCATCGAAGGTCGTGTATTCAGTAACCGTGAGTCGGATCCGTGCATCGGCGCCATCGTACAGGGACTCGGGGTCGCCGTCGTCTGAAGGGTATCTCGAAAGAGGGGTGAGGCTAGGAAAAAGGGCTGATGGTGGCAGATCTCGCGCTGGAGCCGTACTTCCAGAGATGGAAGGAGATCCACGATCGGACCGACGATCAACTCGCCGCATACCTTGGCCTCGCAGCTACAAAGCTGGCGCCGCTCGCTGCCGAACGAGTTCACCCCGAACTGGAGCCACGGCAGAGTAACTTCGAGCACCTTGGCCAGCCAGGTCTTCCTATCCTAGACATTTTCGCCCTGGACCTCACGGCTGAACGATACGGGGCCGACATTACTCGTCTGGTCAAGGTCGTACTGAGCACCATGTGAACACCGTATTCGGGCCTCGTGCGGTTCTAGATTGTCGAGACGCGATCTAGCCCTCACGAGAATGGTGGAGGCCGTGTCGCCAGCGACGATATGTCGTGCTTGACGCATCCTGGACCACGCGTGACAGGTCGGAGCGCGACGCTATCGCGAGATGCTCAAGGCCCACGCCAGCCGCGGAACGCCAGCCGTACCCTCGGTGGACCGACGAAGCCCAGCCAGCTGATAGTCCGTTAATCGGACCCAGGCCTGGCGTGCACAACGTCAAGCAGCGCGCTCGCAGGCGGCGAGGTCAGGCAGGCGAGCGAACGGAAGCCTAATCCGCCAGCCAGCCCTCAGCAGCACCTGGGACTCATCCGACAACGCGGGTCGGTCGAGGATCGGTTCAGATTCGGAGGGGCCGGCACCCGACGACGTAGTCCGTCGGACTGGCTAACCACGCCTGCCTCGGCCGGTCGACGATGATCGCGTGGACTACTCAGCGAGGCGCGGACGTGCTTGCGCAGAGCGTCGGCCCGTCCTCGGCGGCCCGTGCCGCCTTGCATGGCTGCGAGAATACCCGTAAGATGGGCCCGCGCTCGCAACATGAGCGCTCCTACCACGGCGGCCGCGGGGACGACGGCTCGCCGTTTAGGATCGGTTTTTGAGCGTGGCTTCGGGAGGAGAAAAGGGCGGGCCAGACTAACGAGGAGCCGGAGGACCGGTGAGATCACGATTTGGCGCGACGATCCTGAAGAATCGCGTGCCATTGCTCCTACTGACCGTATTGGGATTCTGGTCTGTCGGTGCGTTGTCGCCGACGCAAGCTCAGGCGTGTACGCCTGCCGTCCTCGCGCCGGTCACAGTTTCCGGCACTGACGGTGACGAGGTTGTGGCCATTAGCGTCACCGTCCAGGCAGCGGCCGCCGGTATCGGGGACAAGCTCACTCGCGTCAGCTTCGCGAGCGTCACGAATGGCGTGGTTGAAGTGCAAGGCGCCTCGACGACAGTGCCTTCCTCGGTGACGATCAACCCGCCGCTCTCATCGTGGACCTTCGTACTGCGGAAGCTCGAGCGGGGCCGTCCGTTTATGGTCCGCTATATAGTCACCGACCTCTGCGGCGACGTGCCGAAGTTTGCTGGCCATGGTCTAGGGTCGCCGCAGGTTGCGCCGCCTACCGCTACCGCTACCGCTACCGCGCCGCTGCCAACCCCGACCGTAGTACCGCCTACCGCCACCCCTGTCGCGCCGTCTCCGACGGGGGCTCAGCCGACCATCCTCGACCAGTACGTGCTGAATGGCCCGTGGCACTACGACTTCGCGGCGTATCGCCCGCGCCAGTTCACCACCGGTCTCGATCTGGACGCTGGCGCTGGCAGGGCGCTGCTCAACAACCCGGGCCCATACGCGGGCTGGGACGCGCTGCTAACCCCGAACGAGCCAGAAGATCAGGTCTTTGGTTCGTCAGATTGGGTGACCCTTCGGCTGAACCGGCAGGCCACGCTAGCCATTGTCTGGCGCGGTGGTCCGGTGGTGCCGAGCTGGCTGGCGAGCTGGTCCCGCGGGGATGACGTCGTTATCGACGGACAGACCGTGCCGACGTATAAAAAGGTCGTCGCGGCCGGCGAGTCGACGCTAGGCGGTGTTTACCAGCCGGGCGAGCCGTTCAGCACGTATCGAAACACGTTCACGGTTCTCTTCGCCGAGGCGAACGGAACCCCTCCGGCTCCGCCTCCGGTTCCGGCTGGGCGCGAGGTGCCCAGGCCGAACGAAACCTGCCCGACATGGGTTCACGATCAGTACGTCACGACCGGTCCTGACGGAAGGCTATACCCGACCTGGCACCGTCAGATCGACCCGATCTACTGGTGCTATTTCCGCCACGAGCACGGCTCAGACCCGGAGCTTTTCAACCCCGGCTATAAGCCCGCCTACGGTTATGTCACTGCGGCCGCGGGTGCGAGTGAGGGGCATGCCGGCTTCAAGAGCTACGTTTTCGACTCTGGCACCGGCTACCGCTGGCTGATCAGCCACCACTTCGGCACCGCGTCGATAGACCGGGCCTGCGCACGCTTCCACGCGCTCGACATCGCGGTTGCCAATCCGGGCACTGGCGAGATTGGGGCCGACTTGCATCTCATGGGGGATTACGGCATGTCGGTGGTCAACGCGACCGGGCAGGAGATGACCCCAGCGGCCTGCCCGATGCAGGCGACGCAGGCGCAGGCTGACGGCAGCAACGGTCTCCGGAAGCTGCCGGTGCAGTCGGCGGGGACCATTTTCTACGAGCCGTGGCGGGTCGACAGCCACGATAACATTCTCGGGTTCCATCCAATGGACTTGACGATCAACAGTCGAAACCCGGTCGCGATCTGTAACACGCCGGCTTGCGACCAGGCCATTATCACCGGCGAGACTGGCAGTTTCCGCTTCGTCTCACGGGAGAACGCCGGGCCCAGCGTGGTCGCCGAGGCCCAGACTGGAAGCTTTTACACGGATCCGCGTGGACGGGCCATACGTCAGGCCGGCCAGGCCGGAGCCATCCGCCAGTATGTCAAGCCCGGCTTCTCAGCCACCGGCGGGACCGGCCCGATGTGCTTCACTCTGGACCCATGGCGGGCCAGATACGTCTGCTCGAGCCCGCTGCTCGAGGTCGACCTCAACCTCGAAGGTGCCCTCCGCAGTCCGAACTGATCGCGGCCCAAACCCCAGTGGTCTGGGCCGCGATCGTCCCATCGTCGGGCGGGGTTTCTGCTGATACGACCAATCTCGGCGCCACAGCTCGCGTCGCCATGCCGAGCTCACCGTGGGCTGCCGTTCCAGCAGGCACGCCATCATGTTTACAGGGCAAGGCTTCCGCGCCACCGACCGATTCGAGTCTAGCCGCGCGATGACCAGGGGACTGTAACCGGGGGACGGTGACCAGGGGAGTAGCCCGCAGAACCGGGCGATGCTGACCAGGAGACTGGCGGATATCTGGTGACTCCCTTGGTCACACAACCAAAAGTCTCATAAACCGTAGTGCTGAAAGACAGGGGATTCGGGGTTTTTCGCCAAACCCCCAGGTAGGTCCGCCAGATTCAGATCTCAAGTCCCCTGTCCTCAGTCCCCTGTTCGCAAAACGACGATCGCATAAGGAGTACGAGCCCTTGTCGTGAGACAGGGGCTTTTACTTCGACTTCAACAGCACTGTCCCCGCATGGCGCGCAATTGTTTCCAGGCCTTGAGCACGGTCGGTGTGAGGGCGAATCCCCAAATTGCGGGGTGTTCCCGCCGATGCATTGCACCGCACTGCCGGTCGTGACTGCGATGTCCAGAGCATCGACGAGTCGGTGTCTGCCGATGCCGTGATTGGTCAGTTCGTCGGTGAGGCGCTGTCGGGAAGGGCTCCTCGATGATCGCCTGCGAAGCGTCCTTCATGCACTGAGACCCCACCTTGACCAAAGCCATGCCCGTGAAGTACTCCGGTCGACTCCATGGAGACGGGGCGAATGGATAGCGCCCTGGTCCGATGCCAACAGTCTGACAGCCGTGGGTGACACCTGGGCTACTCCAGGGTTACATGAGAGGTTA
>WNGE01018232.1_pt1 | contig 11202 bp, 12 predicted proteins | sample 5400651 | NCBI WGS metagenome assembly WNGE01 (sample SAMN13153370, study PRJNA577476) | soil metagenome | isolation source: 60 cm soil or saprolite under grassland replicate 2 | place: USA:California | collected 2016-06-15 | reverse complement strand
CGCCGACGAGAACGGGCGTCCGCGCGGCTGCCAACGCCCCGTGGGCGGAGCCGCCGATCAAGAAACCGATCGCGGTCAAGACGACCAGCGAGAGGGCTCCAACCAAACCGGCGCCGAAGAGGGCGACCGCCGCGACCCCGCGCGCCGCGCCGCGCCGATGGAGCTGCTGGAACCAGTAGCCCGACGACACGGCCTGTCCGGCCGGCAAGGTGTTCAGCAACGCGATGCCGGCGACGGTGGTGCCGGTCAGCGAAAGCAGCGACGCGCCGACCCCGCCGATCGCCAGCAGACGCCGGACAATCAAGACGTAGGCCAGAATCGAAACGGCCTCGGCCGCGACCGCGGCGGCCAACCAGCGATGGTCGGCGGCCGCGGCCTGGGTGAAGGCGCGCGTGATCGCAGCGCGATGGATGGCCGCAAGGTCGGCCAGGGCGAGGGCGAGCGCGACTGACGACAGCCGGCGCAGAAGCCTCATGGGCAAGCGCTGGCGGATGCGAAGGGCGGCGCCGGCGGCGGCCCTCGGCGCGAGTGACATGCGGCGGGCAGAGGGAGCGCCGAGCGGACGTTGTGTCGGCCGGTGCCGAGCCGGAGGCGGGGGTCGGAGAGCATGCATGTCAGGCGAGCGAGGATGCCTGGCAGTGACAATCCGGGCTCCCGCGGCGGCCGCCCGGAGGGCGCTCATCCACATCCGCTCGCAGGACGCGGTCGCCGGTTCGTCCACGACGCTCGACGCTGGCGCCGCCTTGTGCTCGGGAGCCGTTGCCGACGTCCCGCCCCCAGAGCGCTTCGTGGGCGCCTTCCTGGAGCGAGATGAATCGATCGATCGCCGCTGTCGTCGCGCCGCCGGCGTCCCTGTCGAGGAGGGACCGCGTTAACGGTGGCGTGGCCGCCAGCTCGCGCCGGGCCGCGTCAGTCAGATCGACGAAGCGCTGGACGTCGGCGACCGTCTCCTCGAATGAGTAGCTGCTGGTGACGAAGAGCCACGACAGCCAGATGAGCGGTCCCAGGCAGAAGGCGAGGGTGAGTGCGGCCGCACCCAGTACGAGCCAGTCACTCCCTGTCAAAGCGGCAAATGTGAAAGTCATGTCCTCAAAGACGGGGTCGAGACGGCAGCTGTGACAGCTTCTGCGCGGTTTCTTCTCGAGTGGCGGAGGCAGCTGCCGCGTCGCTGAGTGCGGCGATCGCCGGAGCATCGATCGATGCGGGGCTCGCGGAAGCAATTTGCGGCGGCAAATCACCGAGGCCGCGGGCTGCGCGCTTCTTGGCAGGCGCTGTTCGTCGCTTACGCGCGTCGTCGCTGGCTCGTTCGCGCGGGCGGTGGCACCTGCGAGCGTGTAGGTGTCTTCGTCGACGCGGGCACGGTCGCACGATCCGGATCACCGAGTGATTGCTATCAAGGTCGCAGACGGCCGACCCGTGCGCTTCGCCGATGCGAAGCCGCAGGACAAGCGCTTCCAAGTTGCGGCCACTCACTGGCACGCGCGCCTTGTGCTCGAAGCAACCTGCCTCTTCGCGACGCTGAGGGCTGAGCCCGGCCGGGTTTCGCGGAGCCTTTGAGCACAGCTTCTCGTGTTCAGCAGAAGCTAGAGAGCTCGAACAGCCGGTGCGACTGGATGTCATGAGAGGGGCCTCCACGGACCGCGATACGGTCGTGGCCCATCTTCGAGCTGAAGGGAGGCCCCAAGAGCGATGTTGTACGCAGCGATTGACATTCACAAGCGCCTGTTCCAGGCGGCGGTGTTGGACGTCGAGACCGGCGAGACGGTCGAGCGTCGTTTTGGTGCGAGGCGGGAGGAACTGAGCGACTGGGCGCTGCCGTTGCAGGGCAAGCTCGCTGCGGTCGCGATCGAAGCGACGATCGGTTGGCGTTGGGTGTGGCGGGAGTTGAGCGCCCGCGGTTTTGACGTGCGTCTGGTCGATCCGGCGCAGGCGAAAGCGCTACGTGGCCGGATCAAGCGGGCGAAGACGGATCGGCTCGATGCGCGCTGGCTATGTGTGTTGTTGGCGAAGGAGATGCTGCCCGAGTCGTGGCTGCCGCCGGCTGAGATCCAGGCGCTGCGCGATCAAACGCGTCTGCGCAAAGCACTCGCGGAGGACCGCACCCGTTGGGCGCAGCGACTGCACGCGCTGTTGGCGCATGAGGGCTGGCCATGCCAGCGGGCGCGACTGTTGACGGTCGAAGGGCGCCGTTGGGTGAACGCGCTGTCGCTGTCGCCGGCGGCGCGCTCCCAGGTCGAGCGGCTGCTGCGTCTGATCGAGGCGGTCGAGGATGAGCTGCGTTCGCTCGAGACCGAGCTGCGACGCTTCGCCCGCAGCGATCGGCGCTGCATCGCCTTGCAGACGATCTACGGTGTCGGGCCGATTCTCGCCTGTCACCTGCTCGCCGAGCTCGGCGAAGCGTCTCGCTTCCGCCGCGCGCGCCAGGCGGTGCGCGCCGCCGGACTCGATCCGGTCGTCGACGAATCGGGTGAGACAAGACGGCGCGGCCGGCTGGCCAAGCACGGCGCACCCGCTCTGCGCTGGGCGCTGGTCGAAGCGGCGCAGCACGCGCAGCGCGCCAACAGTCCCGACCGTGGCCTGTACACGCAGGCCGCGACGCGTGTCGGCAGCAAGCGCGCTGTGCTGACGGTGGTCGAGAGTATGTGCGCACGCCTGCCGGTTCATGCGCGGTGTGAAGTGCGTAAATGTGATCTCGCTGCAAACGGGGCAGATCTGGACGGCGGATGAGTTTACGTACCCCACACGGCGCTTGATGGCGTAGAGGCTGACGTGTTCGTCGATGAGCCAGGCGTATATCTCGCGAACGGTCTGCACCGTTGACGGCCCACGGGTGATGAGATGGCGAGGCTAACGCGAACGACACGCGCTATTCGAAACCCGACTGCGGCAAGTTGCTCGTCGTCGCCGTCAAGACCCCCCAATCCGCGGTAAGCCGTCGCGTATTCTTGCTGCCGGTTGGTTGGGGTTCACGCAAAGTCGCCTGCGGTTCGCCTGCTCGCGGGTGAGCCGGGTCTCACCAGCGGAAGATGAGCCCGTAGGCGAGGAGCAGACTCGCCGCGACCAGGAGAACCGCGCCTGCGGCTGTGATTTTGGTTCCGGCCGAGCTTTCTCCTGGTTTTCCGCGCGCCATGTGCACAAAGAAACCCCCGGCCTGCATCAGCACTGCAACGAGTAACACGCTCGATGCAACAACCTTCGTCGTCATCGAGAGATGTGTCTGGCTAATGAAGACGTTGTAGAGCAGCGACATGAGGGTGAGCACCCCTGCGTGCGCATGGCCGGCTCGGAAATTCGAGAGCTGGAATGGGCTCATACGGTCCTCGCGGTTGAGCATGCCGAGCAAGGCGTAGCCGCCATACATGACGGTCGGCAACTGGATCCATGCGATGATCGCGAATACGCGAAGGTCGTGGAGGTCATCCATGACTTGGTCCTCCTCAGGCGATGTGTGAGGCGTGTGCCGTCGTAGGGCCGCACTTTATATGCTGGACGTTCAGCAAATAATAGGTCGATGAGCGCCACTCTCCGCGCCCTCCAATCGAAGCGACGGTGACTCAGTGGTCGGCGTATGCGCGGGCGGCCATCGCTGCGGCGTTCTCCGTAGCGGCGGCGAGGTCGACACCTTCCGGGTCGGTCAGCCACTGCAGCGTGATCCCGCGCAGGGTACCGGCCAGGACGACAGATTCGAGTGTGGCGTCGATCTCTTGTCGGACGCTGCCATCATCTTGACCGCGCAGAAGTTGGTCGCGCAGAGTGCCACGAAGGGCGGCGTTCAGTTCTCGCACTGCCTCACGCAGCGACGGCTGGCTAGCGATCGACTCGACACTCAGAATCAGCATCACCCTGCTGCGCCGAGAATCTCGGCCGAGTTGTCCCAGGTAGCTACGGATAACACCGAGGACACCGTCGAGGCCGGTCTGCCACTCACCCTGATGGAGGCCGACAAGGTAGACAACGAAGCTGTCCTGGACGTCACGGATGACAGCTTCGGTCAGGCCTCGCTTCGATCCGAAGTGGTAACCAACGAGCCCCCGGCTGGCGCCAGTCACCTTCTCAATCCGACTCGTCGTGAGCGCGCCATAGCCCTCCTGGGCGATGACTCTAAGTGCTGCGTCGATGATCGCGCGACGTGACGCCTCCGTACGTTCGCGCTGCGTGGGCACGAGCGCAGTATCCCGAACCGGCGGGCATCGTTGCGGTGACCGTGGGTGTGGTTGAACGACGGGAAACGAACTTCAGATCACCGGCACCGCCCTTGACGCACCGCCGGCCAATCGGCGCCGGAAAGGCTGCGACCGGCCGAATGCCAACGGCCGCGGGTCGGAACCTTCTGAGTGCGCAGGAAGGCCGACCGGAATGGACCCAGGGAGCGAAGAGCCGGTGAGACTGATCCAGTCTCACCGCCTCGTCCAGGAGGAAGAAGCTCCGTTCGCAGATTCATCGCGGGAGCGAATACTGGACAACTGATGTCAGTGCTGCGCGGAGGCTGTTGGTGTGGCGCCGTCCGTTACCAGGTGCCGGACGAGTTTCTGTACGCGTGGAACTGCCACTGCTCCCGCTGCCGCGCCGCGACGGGATCGGCGTTCAAGCCGCTCGCAGGGATCGAGCGCGACAAGCTCGAGATCATGGAAGGGGCGGACGCGCTCTTCGTCGTCGGTGACGATGCCCTCAACGACACGCGCTGCGCGTCGTGTGGCTCGTTCCTCTTCTCGGTCGTCCGCGATGGCGCCTACGTGCACGTCGGCCTCGGGTCGCTGATCGACGCGCCGAGCATCCGGCCGACGGCGCACATCTTCGTCGGGTCGAAGGCGACCTGGTTCGAGATCACGGACGAGCTCCCTCAGTTCGAGGAGTACGCCGGCTAATCCGGGTCGGCGACGGCGTACAGCGGCCACTCGCCGAGCCCTTTCAGCTCGCTGACGCCGCGCGCATTAAAGGCGATGCCCGAGCCGGCGACGAGGTCCTTGACGGTGCCCGAGACGAGCACCTCGCCGACGTCCGCCCGAGCGGCAACGCGCGCACCGACGGCGACGGCCAGCCCCGCGAGCTTGCCGTCGACGACGTCGCACTCGCCCGTGTGCACGCCGACGCGAATGCCGAGGCCGAGCGAGCCGACGGCGTCGCTGATCGCGCATGCGCAGCGGATCGCCCGCGCCGGTCCGTCGAACCCAGAGGCGAAGAAGCCGTCGCCGGCCGTGTCAATGGTCTCGCCCCGGAAGCGGGCGAGCTCCCGCCGGATGACCGCGTTGTGCTCCGCCAGTAGGGGCGGCCACGCGCCGCCCAGCTCCGCCGCCTTCGCGGTCGAGTCGACGAGATCGGTGAACAGAACAGTTGCAAGCACACGCCGCCGCTCGACAACGCGGCGTTCCCATGCGCCGACGACGAAGTCCGCGATCGCCTTGAAAGGCATCCAGTCGAAACGGGCGACCTCCATCACCCGGCTGTCGGGAATCCGCGCCGCCATGTACTGCGCGATCTCCGTCGCGGACGTATCACGCTCGTCGTCGAGATCCGCCGAGCGGTGCACGATCAGCGTCGGCACCTGGATCGTCGATAGCGCGTTGCGCACGTCGACGTCCATGTTCATACGCCTCAACGCCAGCAAGGACCCGGGACTCAAGGTGAGACGCGTCGCCCGCGCGCGCTCGCGAACCATCGGGTCGGAGAGCGGTCTCTGCAGACGCGTCGCGAACGCGCGCTCAAGCTGTGCGCCTTCGAGAAGCTCGGCGAGCCAACTCTGCGTCTCCTGCTCGTACTCCTCGCGCGTCGGCGCCCAGGGAAACTCGGGGGCGCGGACGAAACGCGGCTTCCCCTGGAACAACACCAGCGCGAAGACGCGCTCGGGATACGTGGCGGCGAAGAGAATCGCCATCGCCGCGCCGTCGACGTGCCCGAGGAGCGCGGCGCGCTCGACGCCGAGGTCGTCCATCACCGCGCGGACGTCGTCCATGCGCTCCTCGAGCGACGGCACGCCGCTGACCCGGTCGGACGCGCCGGTTCCGCGCTTGTCGAAGCGGATTACGCGCATTCGATCGGTCAGCTCGTTGAAATCGGAGCCGGCGGCGTGGTCGTGGAACTCCACCGACGGGAAATCCATCCCGCTCGCGAAGACAAGGTCGAACGGCCCCTCGCCGAAGACGCGATAGGCGACGTACACGTCGCCGCTGCGCGCGTACCGGGTGTCGGATCTCTCCACGCGCCGAAGTCGTAGCAGGTCGCCCCTTGAACGGGAGAAGCCCGCAGGTGCGGGCCTCTCAAGCAGTAGCGAGGGCGCATTATGAACGACTTCCTGCGACCGCGTTCAGGATCGAGGAAACGGACCTCTTGCAGGTTATTCCGCTGATCGGCTCGGAGCGGGGTTTGTAGAACGACCGCGAGCGGCGCGCACGCTCCGTGCTCACCGCCAGGCGCGCCGATCCGCGTAGTGAGCTGAACGCCTCTCGCAGCTCCGACGAGAAGAGCTACCAGCCCTTGTCGACCTCGTTGAAGTAGATGGACACCTTGTTGGCAGGCCCCCAAGGAAACCGAGCGCGTTTCCGATTCCCGGAGGTCCCCGGGTCCACCGCACCATGCACCGGCAGGCGTGCGCACATACTTTGGACCAGTCTCACCGGCTGTTCGAGTTGCTCTGAACCACCCTGAAGCTGCCGTCGAAGCCTCTGATGTCCTCGGCCAGCCCTCTCATATCTCGGGTCGGCTTCGTGGTTGCGGGGGCAGAGGTCTAGAGCCCGTCCAGCAGGTCGCGGAGCGCTTTGGTGTAGGTGTCGAGCGCGGAGCGGCCCTGGCGGGTGAGTGTGATTGAGGTGCGCGATGCTCTGCCGTTGCCCGTCGTCTCGCTTGCGAGATAGCCGGCGTCTTCGAGCTTGCGCAGGTGGGTGATCAGGTTGCCGGGGGTCAGGTCGAGCATGTCCTGCAGGCGGGTGAAGGAGAGGCTGTCTCCGTCCGGGAGCGCGGCGAGGGTCGCGACGATCCGCAGTCTCGCGGGTGCGTGGATCACGGGGTCGAGCGCGTCCGTTCCCATCGTGCCTTTCTTTATGAGCGCCGTAGCCGCTTGCCCGTCGCGGCGGTGTACCCGATGACCGCGACGAACAGGGTGATCCCGGCTGCGAGCCACGCGCCGCTCGGCCCTACGAACGCGGCGACGACACCGCCGGTGACGACCGCGAGCGCGGCCCCGAACTGTGGCCAGTCGGCCTTGCTGGCGGCGATCCCCAGGGCGGTCGTGCCGACGATGATCAGCGGCGCCGCGGCCGGGATCACCCCGTACACGAGCGCATTGCCGGCATGGTCGTGCTTGAGCGCGCCCTGAAGCACGGGGCTGCCGAGTACGAACGACACCAGGATTGCGACCCCCTCGAGCTGCTGCTGGCGCACCGACGGTCCGCTGATTCCGGCGGTCGCGCGCCGGTAGACCTTTACCGACACGGCGATCGCGACTGCCACCGCCGTGTACACCAGCGCGACCACGCCGAGGCTCGGCCCCTTGTACGGATGCTGCCCGCGGGTCGAGAGCCACAGCGAGCCATAGGCGACGAGGATCACCGCGCCCATGACCGCGTTGATCCACTGCGGGCTCAGATTGAACTGCCGCCGCGCCTCCCGCTCGGTCTGAGCGAGCAGCCGCGCCGCTTCGCGCGGATCGAGCCCGTCGCCGTCGTCGGCTCTCCCGGTCTGATCGACGTCGTATGTTCCCTGCATGGTCTGCTCCCTCAGTTCGCTTTGCAACTCAAAGCTAATATACTTTGTGAGTCAAAGTCAAGACCTCACTCGTGCGATTGGACGAAGCCGCGGCGGCGCTGCGCGCCACCGCGCGTGAGGAGCGACCTCCTCCGAGGTTCGACCACTTCTTACGGGGCCGCTGCGGCTCTGGGCCAGCGCACGCTGACCACGAGCTCAGGGCGGTCGAAGCGACCGCCGGCGCGGTCGCGTCGTCGCCGAATCTCGCCCTCGCGAAGCTCATCGAACAAGCAGGGCTTCTGATTACTCCGTGTGCAGCGACGGGGCGTACGAGATGCCGATGATCGAGCCCTCGCTCGAGAGCAGCCGTGCGACCGTCTGGCCCCACGGTTCCTCACGCGCGTCGTGCTGGAGCTCAAAGCCACGTCCGCGCAGCTCCGCGGCCGCGTCTGCGACGGCATTGGCGCTCTCGACTTCGAACTCGATGCTCACCTGAGGCACCGGCCGCCCAGAAGGCCACTCGTCGGAACCGAAATACGCCTGCGCCGCCTCAGCGAGCGGCCAGACGCCGAAGTGTTTGCTCCCACTGATCCGCTCGCTCTGGAAGTAGTCCGAGCCCGGGCTCGCTTCCAGCGGGAGGCCGAGTGCGTCAACAAACAGCGCGCGACTCGTCGCCGGATCGGGCGTGACCACCGCGATGCCTGCGATGAAGAGCACGTTCACCCGCTGCCTCCGAGACGGACCGCGATCAGCTTCCTCACAAGCGCCTTCGGCAACGGGCGGTCCACGGGAAAATGCAGCGCACTCTTCGTCATCGCGTAGCCCTCAAGCTCGTCAGCGAGCTGCGAGAGAACAGAACCGCTGAACGGCAGATAACTCAAGTGATTCCGAAACGCCGCGAATCCTGCGAACGTCTGACCGCGCACGCGGAAGGCCGGAACTCGGTACGAGATCACCTGCTCGGCGTCGGGGACAATCTCGAGAATCGTGCAGCGCAACGCCTCAAGCGTGCCGCGCTTCGGCTCCTCGATGCCCCGCAGGTACTCATCAACCTCCTCGACGGACACACTCGCGAGTCTAGGCCGCCGCAGCGAGAGCCGAGCCATCGACCACCTCACTCAAACAGAGGGAGTCACTTCGAGCGCCACGGCGTCATCAGTCGATGCGGCGACTCCCGATCTGACTGACCATTGCTGGGTCTCCGTGGTCGAAGCCAGACAACTCCGCTAGTCAGCCCACCAGTCGCGCCGGCCATCGACGTCTTCGCGCGGATCCTCGCCGAGGTTGAGCGCGCCGACGACGAGGATCTCAAGGCCCGCCGGCCCGGCCTCGTAGCCTCGCCACGCGCCGGGCGGGACGCGCACCGCATCCCATTCCTTGAGCTCGACGATCTCGTCGTCGACCTTCATCCGCCCGCCCCCGCGCAGCACCAGTACACCTCCTCCTGCTTCATGTGCGTGTGGCCGTACGGAAAGCGATAGCCGGGCGGGACGCGCTGGTAGCAAACGGCCTGAAAAATTTCCCAGGGCGATGTGCTTCCGCACGAGCCGATCCGCGAGCCACTCCGGGTCAGTGACGTAGCGGTGATCGCCCCGCCCGTCTGGCCCGTTGAGTTCGAGCAGGCAGCCGAACGCGCCCGGTGGGCTGCGCGTTGCCACCTCCCGCGTCAGAGGTCGGTCCTTTGGCGGGGGGAGCCGTTATTTCGCACCGGTGAGGAACTCCGTGATGACGGCCGCGGTCTCTTCCGGGCTGATGTCGTGGCTTTGTCCGTCGAGGACAACGAGGCGACCGTGAGCCAGCCCCTCGGCGACTGCGTGCGCTGCGGCCTGCAGCACCGGCGGGCTGTTTTCACCGGTGATCACGAGCGTCGGTGAGCTCATCGCCGGCAGCAGATCGGGCGGCAGTCGGAGATCGCCGATCAGGATCGACTCGTAGACGAGTGTGTGCGCGATCGCCTCCATCGCTGGCCTGAACGGGGCGTCACGCATCTGGGCGACGACTGCTTCCGGCATCCCGATCACGCGCGTCTGGAATAGCTCGACGGCGTCCCCGCGTCGGTCTGCCTCGACGAGCGTCATCAGTTGTTTCGGCAGGTCCGCGGGTAGCGGCGGCATGCTCTCATCGATGACGAACGACGGGTCGTAGAGCACCAGCTTGCTGATCGCAAGGCCTTGGGCTGCGGCCTTGAGGGCGAGCGTTGCCCCCGAGGAGTAGCCGAAGAGGGCGGCACGACCGCCAGCCGCGGTGATCAGCGCGTCGATGTCTTCGATCTCACGCTCGACCGCGTATGGGGGCGTGTCACCGCTTTCGCCGCGGCCGCGTCGGTCGTAGTTGAAGACGGCGAAGCGGCTTGCGAGCGCCGTCGCCAGCGGCTCGGTCGTCGTGCGTGTGTTGAACGCACCGCTCGCCATGACCAGCGGCGGACCGCTCGTGCCAAAGACGTCGAAGCCGATCGGGGTGCCATCAGCCGACGTGACGAATTGCCCCGCCCGCGTCGAAGGTGCCATGTCGGTCCTCCCTTTCGGTGGCTTCACCGTGCGTACCGTGAACGCACCGCCACCGTAGGGGCGTATGTCGCTGTCGTCTTGACGAAAACGGACATCTTTCAGAACGCGGCTGTCCTGCTGCTGCCGTGCTACGCGAGCGAGCTAGCGAGTCATCGAGCAGCGTCCGGCGCAGCGCCGACATCGAAACGGTATGAACGTGGTTCGCAAGGGCAGGCTGCGCTGTCTTCGGCGAGGAATTGCCGTGGGGGAAGGAGCGTAAAGGCGACGCACTCACGTGTCAGGTGTGCCTGGTCGGCGTAGCCGAGCATGCTTGCGAGCCGTCCGAGTTCGAGCCTGCTGTTCTCGGGGCCGTCAGTCAACGCGAGAAAGCCGCGGAAGCGGAGATTGCGCTGCAGCGTCTTCGGCCCATACCCGAGCGCGGCGACAAGGCGCCGCCGGAGCTGGCGCTCCGAAACGAACAGCGTCGAACACAGGTGCTGCACGCCGCCCAGACCCCCTGGGCGCAATTTGGTCACGGACTCGAGCACGAGCGGATCGACGCCAGCGGCCTCCCTGCCGCGCACTGCGATGGCGTGCGCGAGCAAGCTCGCCGCCTGCTCGGCGGAGCTCGATACGTGGATCTTGCTCGCGAGGTCGTGCGCAGCGTGGCCCAATACGTCGGCGAGCTCGACGTTCTCGTCGACAAGCTCTGAGGTTGATACGCCGAGCAGCGCGGAAGCCGCACCCAGGCGAAAACGAACGCCGACAAGCGTCGTTCCCGGGGCAAGCGATACCTGCCGGGGCCGTTGCCGCGGCCCAGTAAGCGTCAACCGACCGCTCCCCAGGTCAGCAGACAACTCCACACAGCCGTTGGCCAGGGCTCGGTGGCTGTACGGCGGCCCAGTAGACGAGACACGTTGAATCCAGGCGCAACTGAGGTGCGAACGGGCACCCGGGAACGGCGGAAGCTCCCTCCGCAAGCTCTGCTGCGGATGCTCGAGTACCGGCATCTCCACCGCACCGTGGCCGAGCATCCTCT
>WNGE01013595.1_pt1 | contig 11202 bp, 11 predicted proteins | sample 5400651 | NCBI WGS metagenome assembly WNGE01 (sample SAMN13153370, study PRJNA577476) | soil metagenome | isolation source: 60 cm soil or saprolite under grassland replicate 2 | place: USA:California | collected 2016-06-15 | reverse complement strand
AGGATCCGCTGGAGCGCGATCGGGTTTCCGGTCTTGCGCATGAAGTTGGTAGCGAATGAGTGGCGCAGCAAGTGCGGGTGGACGCGCTTGCGGATGCCTGCCCGGTCGGCCGTCACCTTCACCATGTTCTCCACGGTGCGGGGCTGGAGGGCGGCGTGCTCCCCGTTGCGCTTGCGGTCGGTCTGGAAGATCCGGTCTGAGAGCGAGTCTCGACGGGAGCCAGCCAGACGGTCGAGGGCGGTGTAGAGGGCAGGCCGGACGGGGACCTCTCGGCCGCTGTCACCCTTGGCGCCGCCACCACGCTGCCGGTGCTGGACGCGGACGAAGCGGTCCTCGCGGCCACGGTCGATGAGGTCGTCCTTGGTCAAGGCCAGGGCCTCCCCCAGCCGCATCCCGGTGCTGGTCAGCAGCTCCAGGAGGACGCGGTCGCGCACGGTGGCGGCGGCATCCACCAGGGCCCGCATCTCGGCCTCGCTCAGGACTTGGTCCCGAAGGTCGCGCTTGGGGACCCGAGGTCGGGCGATGCTGACCGTGGGCTTGCCGTCGGCGGCCCAGCGCAGGAACTGGCGCACGCTGCGCAGGTAGCTGGCCACGCTGGCGGCCGAGAGCGGCTTACCGTCGGCCTTGGTCCGGCTGTTGAGGTCGTCCGCGTAGCGGTCCACGGCTCGCTGGTCGAGGCCAGCCACCTCGTTGATACCCTGCCCTCGTGCCCAAGGCACCAGGAGCTTGTTAAGGCCATGGTCGTAGAACTCGACAGTGCGCAGGTTGCGGGTCCGGGCCTGGACGGCGGTCAGGTAGTCGTGGACCGACTCCTGAAGCGGCGTCCCCGCTCCTCCGGGCAGCACGGTCATCTTCTGTCTAGGCATTGCGGGTTTCCCTGCAAGTGCGCCATACAACGGCGTTTGACTCTGCGGACCATATGCCCGCGTCAAGGCCAAGTCAATGAGGAGGCAAGACTGGGTCAAGTGCCATAGCTGAACTCGAAACTAGGCACTTGGCCGAGGATGGCTGGGGAGCTAGGATTCGAACCTAGGATCTCCTGATCCAGAGTCAGGCGCCTTACCAGCTTGGCCACTCCCCAGCGCCAGGGCGGCCACCATTCTACCGACGGCCTTCCGGGCTGACGGCTCCCGGCGCCTCAGGCAAGCAGGCCCGGGAAAAACGGCGCTGCGGTGCCGGCTACCCGGTCAGGGGCCCCTATCGGGCCGCCCGCTTGCGGGCCGGCGGGCGGGTGGGCTTGGCCTCGCCCATCAGACTGTCGAAGGCCTCCTCGAGGTACTCCTTGGCCCGGTAGAGGTTGACCGCCCAGCCGACCCCGAAGACGCGATCGGTGAAGAGCCTGGGATCGGATGGGTTCCAGTAGGCGTCGCGAATGCGGTCCCAGGTGGGCGGGCGGAAGTCGTAGGGCACCACGCCGAGCACCTTTCCGTGCCATTCCCGTTCTGACTCGGGCTTCGACATCTCCTGCGAGATCGCGGCTACCATGAGCCCGAAACCCGCCAGCTTGACGATGCGCCGCAGGCGCCGGACGAACCTCATAGCTTGATTATCCCGGTCGTAACCCACCCCGCGCCCGCCCCGTTCCGACTAGGGTGAGCAGGGGGTCGATGTCGAAGCGCGTCCAGCAGACCACGGGCTGGTGGCGCTGGCTCACCCCGGGCCTGGAAGTCAAGCGCTGGATCCTCCTGTTGATGGCGGCGATCCTGATCATCGACCTGGGCATCGCCTACATGCTCAAGGAGTTCTATCGCACGGCCTCGCTGCCCTTCGAGGCCTCCCTGATCACCCTCCAGTTCATCCCGCGCTGGCTGCGGGGCGTCATCTTCGGCGTGCTCGGCCTCGGCCTCCTGCTGGTGGCCGTGCTGAAGCTGCAGAGGTCCGTCCTCGGCCCCTTCCTGCCCGGCGGCGAGCGCAGCATCGCCGAGCAGATCTACGCCTTCCGCACCCGCAACCGGGGCCCCCGGATCGTGGCGGTGGGCGGCGGCACCGGCATGAGCACCCTGCTCCGCGGGCTCAAGGAGTACACCGCCAACCTGGCCGCGATCGTAACCGTGGCCGATGACGGAGGCTCCAGCGGCCGCCTGCGCGAGGAGTACCGGATCCTGCCGCCCGGAGACTTCCGGCAGTGCCTGGTGGCCCTGGCCGACGCCGAGCCCCTGGTCAAGGAGCTGTTCAACCACCGGTTCAAGGAGGGCTCGCTGGGCGGCCACTCATTCGGGAACCTGTTCATCATGGCCATGGCCGACATCACCGGCAACTTCGAGCACGCCCTCCGCGAGTCGGGCCGTGTCCTCGCGGTGCGGGGCGCCATCATCCCCTCCACCCTCCACGACGTGACGCTGGTGGCCAGCGTCAACGGCAGCATGGTCGAGGGCGAGTCCAAGATCCCCGAGCAGAACGCGCCCATCAGCCATGTCTTTCTGAAGCCGGACAATTCCGTGCTCAACCCCGAGGCGGCGATGGCGATCATGAACGCCGAGCTGATCGTGATCGGGCCCGGCAGCCTCTACACCTCGATCCTGCCCAACCTGATGGTCCCCGGCATGATGACCGCGATCAAAGCGTCGCCGGCGCTCAAGGTCTTCGTCTGCAACGTGGCCTCGCAGGCCGGCGAGACCGACGACTTCAACGTCAGCGACTACCTGCGCGTGCTGGCCGACCACGTCGACGAGATCCCGTTCGACTTCATCGTCATCAACTCCAACCTCAACCACATGCCCACCGGCGGCCAGTCGCAGGTGATCTTCGACTTCCAGGACGCCCAGCGCCTGGACCCCCGCGCCCGGTTCATCGCGGCCGACGTGGTCAACAACCGGATCCCCTCCCACCACGACTCCGAGAAGCTGTCCAAGGTCATCATCAAGCGGGTCTGGGAGGCCTGATCCGCCCCCCCAGCCAGCCCCGGAAGCGGCCCGCCACGGCTTCCACCAGGAGCGCCGCCGCCGCCGCATAGACGAGCCCCGCGAGGGCGTCCACGAAGTAATGCTCGCCGAGGTAGACGATGGCGATCCAGACCCCGGCGGTCCAGATCGCCAGCCCCACCGCCAGCGCCCGAAAGCGCCGCCACGCGTAGACCGCGGCCAGCAGTGGGAACGCGGCATGGAGAGACGGGAAGGCGGCGTACTTGTTGGGGTTCAGATGGGTGTAGATCGGGGAGACGTAATAGTCGTTCGAGAAGAGCTTGACCACGGTCTCGTTGGTCACGTGGTGGACGCTGACCGGGAACTGCAGCCAGGGCGGCGTGCTGGGATAGAAGAGGTAGGTCAGGAAGGCCATGAACGACATCAGCAGGAGCGCGCCGATGTACCGCCAGTAATGCTCGCGGCTGCCGGTCCAGAAGACGAAGCCGACCACGATCGGCAGCGGGAAGTGCATGAAGTAGAGGACGAGGGAGATGACGTCCCAGGCCTGGACCCGGGCCAGGTCGTAGAAGTGCTGCTGCAGGATCAGCGTGGGCAGGTTGCCGGCGAAGAGCGCACTCTCGAGGCCGGCCAGGTCGTGGGGCGCGAAGCCGGTCTTGGCGGCGAAGCCGCGCATCGCCTCGTAGGCGAAGAAGAGGACCAGGAAGGGCGCACAGTCCTTGATGAACTGACCCCCGCGGCCCATCGCGACGGCGATCAGGAGCAGGGACAGGACCACCCATTGGGGCTCGATCGAGATGCCCTGGACGAGCATCACGCCGAAGATCACGAGCAGATAGACGACGCTGCCGATCAGCAGCAGCCGCGGCGGGATCCGCCTCAGCGGCCGCCGGGCCTCAGGTTCGGAGGACGGCGACAGCTGCGATCTCGACGGTGACGTTGCGCGGCAGCGCGCCGGTGCCCACGGCGGCCCGAGTGTGGCGCCCGGCCTCGCCCAGCACTTCGACCAGCAGGTCCGAGCAGCCGTTGACGACTTCCGGCTGCTCGCCGAAACCGGGGTCACAGGCGACGAACCCGATCACCTGGACGACCTGCTCCACCCGGTCCAGCCCGCCCGCCGCCTCCAGCTGGGCGAGGATCGCGATCCCGCACGCCCGGGCCGCGGCCTGGCCGACGTCGATCGGGACCTCGGAGGGGATGCGCCCCGTGTACATGCCGCCGTCGGCCCGGCGCGGGATCTGCCCGGCCACGTACACCATCACCCTACCCTCGCCGATCGGGACCTTGACCGTAGGGACGTAGTTGGCGGCGGGTGGCGGCGCCGCCGGCAGCTCGATCCCCAGCTCGCGCAGGCGGTCGTGCGGAGTAGCCATCGGGGGGAGTCTACGGAGTGACCGCACGGTACTGTGGTCGGCAGCGGTGCTCAAGTTCTATCCGGATCACGTTCCCGCGCGGCTGCCCCGGATCCTGGGCGACATGCTGATCACCTTCTGGGTCGTGGCCTGGGCGCTGGCCGGCTACGCCGTCTACCAGGTGGTCGAGGGCCTGCAGGCGGTGGCCAACGGCATCACCGGGACCGGGCAGACGCTGGACGCCTGGATCCAGTCCTTCCGCAACGCCGTGCCCCGCGGCATCCCCGGCCTCTCCAGCTTCCTGACCGGGGTCGCCGACGGCCTGCAGCACAACTCGGGCGACCAGCTGATCACGTTCGGCGCCCAGGCCCGGGACACCATCAACCACATGGCGCTCGCCTTCGGACTGATCACCGCCCTGCCGCCGATCCTGATCGTGGGCGCCAGCTACCTCTTCTGGCGCTGGCGAGACGCCCGCGAGATGGGCGCCGCGCTGGCCTTCGTGCAGGCCGCCGAGCGCAGTGGCCGGCTCCACCAGGCCAAGGCCGTGCTCGCCTATCGGGCGGTCGCCCAGCTGCGCTTCACCGAGCTCATGAAGGCAAGCCAGGACCCGATCGGAGACCTCGCCGGCCACCGCTACGATGGCCTGGCGGCGGCCATGCTCAAGCGGGCGGGGCTGGAGTCCTTCCGGCTCTACGACCGGGGCGCTGGCCGGCTATCAGAGGCGCCGGGAGCGGCCACGGCGGAAGTAGGAGACGCCGGCCAGGAAGAGCACCGCGAGGGCGGCGGCGCCCACCGCCAGATAAGGAGCCTCGGGACCGGCGAGCAGCGCGACTAGCCAGCCGCTACCGGCGGTCGGCGGTGGCGCCGCGGCCGCCCCGCCACCGCTCGGAGTGGGCAGCGGCTGGGCGAGTGGCTGCGCTTGGCCCCCGGTGTCCCGGTAGCTGAACAGCATCACCGCGTGGTCGGCGGCCCGGAAGCTCGCCACGTAGAGGGTGGGCTGCTCATCCCCGCTCAACGCCAGCGCGGTAACAGCCGGCACCGGCGGGCGCAGCGCGTTGAAGTGGGCGCCGTTGTCGGTGGTCGACCAGACGCCGCCCCGGTCGGAGGCGCCGCCGTCGCTGGCCACGTAGTAGCGGTCGACGTGGCCGGCGGTGAAGACGACCTGGTTGAAATCGGTGGCCGGCAGCGCGCCGCCGCCGGTCAGCTGCTGCCAGGTGCCGCCGTTGTCGATCGAGGCGTAGACGCCGGTGTTGGTGCCCAACAGCACCGGCCGGGTGTCCATCTTGGGCGGCATGGTGCCCCCGTAGGCGGCCAGCGCGGAGACCATATTGCTGCTCGTCGCCACCCCCTTGATCTCGTTCCAGGTCAGGCCGCCGTCGGCGCTGTTGAAGAGCGGCAGCGGCTCGGTGCCGCGGGTGGCGTCGCCGCCCGCCAGCAGCTTGGAGGGATCGTTGAGCGCGGTCACGGCCAGGGCCGAGACGCTGATCGCGGGCAGCGCGGGCGAGGTCGCCAGGCCGGTGTCCTTGACGGTCAGCACGCCCTGTTCGGTGCCGACCACGGTGAAAGTCTTGGCGAAGCCGAAGGCGCGGCCGACCGCCTTTTCGAGCCCGGTCTGGGCGGTCCAGGTCTGGCCGCCGTCGGTGCTCCGGACCACGCCGCCCCCTCGGGTGCCGGCCAGCACCAGCCCCGGGCGGGCGGGATTGAAGGCGATCGTGAACACCGCATGGCCGGGGTCGCGGCGGACGCTGGCCCAGGTCTGGCCGCCGTCCCGGCTGCGGTAGATCGAGCCGGTGCCCGTCCCGGCCAGGACCAACTGGTTGTCGGCCGGGCTGACGGCAAGGGCGAAGACGGGTGCGTCGAGCTTCTCGGGCAGGGATGCGAGCAGCGTCCACGTGTTATCCGTGACCGCCGCCGACGCGGCGACCACGGGGACCAGGCCGGCCAGGGCCAGCGCTGCGCATGTCGCAAGAAAACGTCTGCAGGAACGCGACACCGACCGGGGGATTATCGCCCAGGCGGCCCACCGGTGCACGGGGAGGTCGCATTTCCAAGCAGTGCCGCTAGAATCCGCCCAAGTGGGGAGAGTGGCCCGGGCCTTGGAAAAGGCCGTGTTCGAACCTGCCAGTTTGCCGCTGGCGGCGGTATCGGCCGTCGCCATCGCGCCCAGTGTCGTGATGGGCTTGGTTTTCTTCAAAGTCGCTGCCCTGGTCATCCTCGCCGTCGCGGTCGGGATCGGCGCCCTTGCCCACCTCGCCGCCCGGCTTGCCACGCTGCCCCTGGAGACCTCGCCCATCCTGCCCGCGGTGATCGGGGTCGCCCTGGTCGGGCCGGCGACGCCGCTCCAGTTGGTGGCCGTGATCGCGGCCCTGGGAGCGGTGCTGGAACTGGCGCGGGCGCGCTGGCTGCCCGAGCTCCGCGCCCACACCGGCCTGCTCGCCTATGCGGCCGTCTTCCTGGCCAGTGAGGGCGCCACGGCCGCCTACCTCAACCCCGGCGGGCTGAGGCCGCTGGCCGAGCCGATCCGTTACTGGGCGCAGTACGCCGACGGCATGGGCAGCGCCTTTGACCCGATCCGCCTCTATGTGGGCAACGTGCCCGGTCCGGTCTTCGCGACCTCGCTGATGGCGGTGGTGGCGGGCGCGGCCTGGCTCTGGTACGCGGGCCGGCTCTCGCCGGCGGTGGTGGTGGCGTTCCTGGCGGGCGCGATCGTGCCGATCGCACTCCTGCGCTGGAACCCGGCCTTCCAGCTGGAGAGCGGGCCCACCTCCTTCGTGGTGCTCCTGCTGCTCGCCGACCGCCGTTATCTGCCAAGCTCGAATGCCTCGCGGCCGCTGATCGGCCTGGCCGCCGGGGTGGCCGGGGTCGCGCTCCGGTCTCGCGGCTTCGGGGTCGAGGCCGCATTCCTGGTGGTGGCGGCGCTCCAGGTCGCGGTCGGCCTGGTCGAGGGAGGGGTGTGGCTGGTCCTGCACAGGGCGGGGCTGGCCGAGCGCGTCCGCGGCCTCGGCCACGGCGCTTCGCTGCGCCTACCCCGCAGGCGCGCCGCCTAGCTGGCGGCTCTCCTGAGCGCGGCCCAGGGATTCCTCCGCTCGACGAACTGGTCGCGGCGCGGGCCGACCCCGATCAGGTCGACCGGCGCCCTCAGCTCGGTCTCGATCAGCTCGACGTAGTCCCGACACTCGCGAGGCAAGTCGTTCCAGGTGCGCGCGCTGCCGATGTCGCGACACCACCCAGGGATCTCCACGTACTGGGGCTCGCAGTGCTTGAGGTGCGAGATGTTGGCCATCGGGTGGCGGTGGGTTTCGCCCCGGAACTCGTAGCTGGTGCAGACCTGGATCCGCTCCAGCTCGTCCAGGATGTCGAGCTTGAGGAGGGCGATCGAGCCCACGCCGTTGACCTTGGCCGCGTAGCGCGCCACGCAGGCGTCGAACCAGCCGACCCGGCGCGCGCGTCCGGTCACGGTCCCGAACTCGCGGCCCCGCTCCCGGATCTGGTCGCCGAGCGCGTCCTCGAGCTCGGTCGGAAAGGGGCCGTAGCCGACGCGCGTGGTGTAGGCCTTGAAGCAGCCGAGGGTGAGGTCGACTTTGGTGGGCGGGATGCCGCTCCCGGTGAGGGCGCCGCCCGCGGTGGGGTTGCTGCCCGTGACGTATGGATAGGTGCCGAAGTCGAGGTCGAGCATCGTGGCCTGCGCGCCCTCGAGAAGGATGTTGGCGCCGCCGTCGAGGGCGTCCTGGATCAGCGGGAAGGTGTCCTTGATGTAGCGGTCGAGGAGCTGGCCGTAGCCGAGGTACTCCTGGAGCACCGTCTCCTTGTCCAGCTGCTCCTCGCCGTACAGCTTGTCGAGGATCGGGTTCTTGACCTGGCCGAGGTAGTGCCAAGGCGGTCGTCGCCGCGGACCCCTTCCTCGAGGCGGTCGAAGATCGGGTGGTAGCTCATGACCATGTGGGCGCGCTCGCTGACGACCAGGTTGTCGGGCTCGATGCCGCGCTCGCGAAGCTGCTCGATCTCCTTGATCAGGACCCGGGGGTCGACCACCACGCCGTTGCCGATCACGCAGGTGACGTGGGGGTAGAGGATGCCGCTGGGCAGAAGCTGGAACTTGAACTCGCCGTGCTCGGTGATCACGGTGTGGCCGGCGTTGTTGCCACCCTGGGGACGGACCACGATCTGGGCTTTTTCGGACAGGTAGTCGATGACCTTGCCCTTGCCCTCGTCCCCCCACTGCCCGCCGACGATGATGATGACCACGGCTAGCGCTGGCTGCGGCGGGCGGTGGGGATAGGGCGGGCGGGACTGCTCGCACAAGCCCAACCGGTTTCCGGAAGAGGAGTTACGAGGAGAAACCGGAGGTGTCTCCTCGTTTGCTGCCCGCCGACGATGATGATGACCACGGCCGGGGAGCCTACTCTTCGTCGGCCGAGCTGCGCCGGGATTCCAGGTTGTAGAAGAGGGTCTGCTCCTTGCGGAAGCGCAGCTTGATGGTGCCCGTGGGGCCGTTGCGGTGCTTGGAGATGATGATCTCGGCGATCCCCGGCTCCTCCGACTTGTCGTTGTAGTAGTCGTCGCGGTACAGGAAGATCACCAAGTCGGAGTCCTGCTCGATGCTGCCGCTGTCGCGGAGGTCGGAGAGCATGGGGCGCTTGTTGGGCCGCGCTTCGGGCCCGCGGCTGAGCTGGGAGAGGGCGATCACCGGGATCTTCAGCTCGCGGGCCAGGCCCTTCAGCGAGCGCGAGATCGACGAGACCTCCTGGACCCGGTTGTCGTCCTTGCCGGCCCGGCCCTTCATGAGCTGCAGGTAGTCGATGACGATCAGGCCGATGTTGTACTGGAGCTTGGCCTGCCGGGCCTTGAGGAGGACGGTCAGCTCGTCGAGGACGGGCGACTCGTCGATGTAGATGGGGGCGTTCTCGAGGGGGCCGATCGCCATCACCAGCTGCTCGTACTCGCGGTCGCTGAGCATGCCTCTGTGCATGCGCTGGGAGTCGATCTTGGCTTGCTGGCAGAGGAGGCGCTCGACCAACTGCTCCTTCGACATCTCGAGCGAGAAGATCGCCACCGGGATCTGAGCGTGGACCGCGGCATGGAGGGCGATGGCGGTCGCGAGCGAAGTGTTGTGCGTGGGTACGCAGGCGCGACCGGCGGGGCAGCCGGTATTGAGTAGTCGGTACCGAGGACCGAGCGCGCCATGGCGCAGGTCGTGAGCACGCGGCCCTCCGCTCCGCCATCGGCGTGGACCAGCCAGAGGTGGTCGGCGTCGGCCACGATCCGCTCTCCGTCCGAGAACACCACCTCGTAGCACTCGCGATCGAGCTGCACAGGCGTGGCGAAGGTGACCGTGCAACGCCGGCCGGCCTCGTCGAAGACCTGGTCGCCGACCCGCAGGGCACCCATCGTGCGCCAGCCGTCGGGCGTCGGGATGGGAGTGTCCAGCGCGAGTGCCTTGCCCATTGCCGGACGAGCCGCCACCACCACCAGGTCGCTGTTCTTGAAGCCGCTCGTGATCCGGTCGAGGTCGTGGTAGCCGGAGGGCACGCCCAAGATCCCGGTGCCCCGCGCCATCTGCGCGTCGACCCGCTCCATGGCGTCCTTGAGCAGCGGATAGAGCAGCTCCAGCTTGGTCCCGACGCGCTGGTCGGCGATGTCGTAGACGGCGCGCTGGGCCTCGTTGAGGGCCTCGTCGGCGGGCACCGCGTCGTCGAAGCCGAGCGCCGAGACCGTCCCCCCGGCTGAGATCAGGCGGCGCTTCTGGGCCCGGTCCTTGACGATCCGCCCGTAGTACTCGATGTTGGCGGCGGTCGGCACCCCCTCCTGGAGCATGGCCAGGTGGGCGCGCCCGCCCACCCGCTCCAGGACCGCCATCCGGGTGAGCTCGTCCGCCAGGGTGATGTTGTCGATGGGCTCGCCCTGGCGGAAGAGCTCGGTCGCCGCCCGGTAGATCTGGGCGTTGTTCTCCCGGTAGAAGTCCTCGGGCTTGAGGAGGTCGAGGACGCGGGTGATGGCAGTGGCGTCGAGGAGGATCGACCCGAGGACCGAGCCCTCGGCCTCCAGGTCGTGCGGTGGAACCCTGCCTTCAGGCCGCCCGGTTGTGAGCGGGGCCGTCGCCACCTGGGAGCCCCCCTACCGGTCGCTGGTCACGATCAGCTTGATGTGGGCCTCGACCTCGCGGTGCAGCCGGAGCGCCACCTGGTGCTCGCCGAGCGTCTTGATGGGGTCCTTCAAATCGATCTTGTGGCGGTCGACCTCGACCTGGTGCTGGGCCTTGAGGGCGGATGCGATGTCGGAGTTGGTGACCGCTCCGAAGGCCTTGTCCTCGGCTCCCGTGCGCAGGCGCACGACCACCGTCTTGTTGCCGATCTCCTCGGCCAGGGTCTGGGCTTCCTCGCGGTCCTTGGTTTCGCGGCGGTGGGCGGCGTCGCGGATCTTCTTGGCCTCTTCCTCGACGCCGGCCCGCGCCGGCACCGCCAGCTTGCGCGGCAGCAGGAAGTTGCGGCCGTAGCCGTCGGCCACGTCCTTGACGTCGCCGGCGCGGCCGACGTTCTCGACATCCTTGGTCAGCATCACCTTCAAGCCGATCGATCCTCCCTGTGTCCCTCGAGCAGGCGGAGCCTGCGAAAACCCGGGCCGCCCACCCGTCGGAGCAGGCCTTCGAGGGCGAGCCGGCCGGCTCCCAGCGCGGCCCGGAAATCCTCGTCGAAGATGCTGCGACGGGCCTTGAGCGCCGCCCGGTGCTCCTCGACGATCGCCTCCGGGCAGGCGTCGACGAACACCTTCACGGCCAGGATCCCGAGCGCCAGCATGTCCAGCTCGCCGAACACCGGCACCCAGGCCGGCACGTCGAGCGGGCCCAGGATCACGACCCCGGCGCCCGCCAGCGCGGCCTTGGGGGCCGCCGGCACCCGCTCGTCGCGGAGCAGGCAGTAGGCCAGCTTGGCGAGTGTCGGCACGTCGCTGAGAAGTGTTCGAACGCGCGTCAGGTTCATGGGCATGGG
>WNGE01008207.1_pt1 | contig 11203 bp, 7 predicted proteins | sample 5400651 | NCBI WGS metagenome assembly WNGE01 (sample SAMN13153370, study PRJNA577476) | soil metagenome | isolation source: 60 cm soil or saprolite under grassland replicate 2 | place: USA:California | collected 2016-06-15 | reverse complement strand
GAGCGGGGGGAGGGTCGGGGAGGGGGGAGTCCGAACACCACCCGTCAATACAGCCTCCTCTCCCCGGCCCTCTCCTCCCGCAGGGGAGGAGAGGGAGAACAAAACAGTGCAACGCTAAACGCGTACCCCTTCCGAAGGGGAGAGGGAGATTTCCGCTCGCGGGTGCCGTAATTCAAAGACCGGTTGCCACTAACAATGTCGGGCAAACAAAGATCTCAAGGCATGAACACGAAAACAGTCAAGACGATTGACGCAAACGAAGCGGTCGCCCGCGTAGCCTACGCGTTGAACGAAGTCATCACTCTCTACCCCATCACGCCGGCGTCGCCGATGGGCGAATGGGCGGATGCGTGGGCGGCGGCGGGAAAGAAAAACCTCTGGGGCACGGTGCCGTCCGTGATCGAGATGCAGAGCGAAGGCGGCGCGGCGGGCGCGATTCATGGCGCGCTGCAAACCGGTGCGCTGGCCACGACCTTCACGGCGTCGCAGGGCTTGCTGCTGATGCTTCCGAACATGTTCAAAATCGCCGGCGAACTGACGCCAGCGGTGTTGCACGTCGCAGCGCGTTCGCTGGCGGTACAGGCGCTCTCCATCTTCGGCGACCACAGCGACGTGATGGCAGCGCGTTCGACGGGCTGGGCGATGCTCTGCTCGGCGAACGTGCAGGAGGCGCAGGACTTCGCGCTCATCGCGCAAGCAGCAACGCTGGAGTCGCGGATTCCGTTTCTGCATTTCTTTGACGGCTTTCGCACCTCCCATGAGATCGCCAAAATCGAGGTGCTCTCCGACGATCTGCTTCGCGCGATGATCGATGAGGTCCACATTGACGAACATCGCAGGCGAGCGTTGTCACCAGAGCATCCCGTCATCCGTGGCACGGCCCAGAATCCGGATGTCTATTTCCAGGCGCGCGAGACGGTAAATCCCTTTTACTCAGCGTGCCCTGACATGGTGCAGCGTGCCATGGACAAGTTCGCGGCGCTCACCGGACGGCGATACCAGCTTTACGAATATCACGGCGCGCCAGACGCCGAGCGCGTGATGGTGTTGATGGGGTCGGCCTGCGACACCGCGGCGGATACCGCGAGTTTCTTGAACGCACGAGGAGAAAAGGTTGGCGTGTTGAACGTGCGGCTGTTCCTGCCGTTTGATGTGGCACGGCTGGCCGCGGCTTTGCCTGCCTCCGTAAAGACGATCGCGGTGCTCGATCGTTGCAAGGAGCCGGGCGGCGCGGGCGACCCCCTCTACCTCGACGTGGTGGTCGCCCTGAACCAGACGCAACGAGAGGCGGTGGTTGTTGGCGGGCGCTACGGGCTGTCCTCGAAGGAATTCACGCCGGCGATGGTCAAAGCGGTGTTTGACAACCTCGCGCAGGCGCAGCCGAAGAACCTTTTTACGGTCGGCATCCGCGACGATGTCTCCAGCACCAGTTTGGATTTCGATGAATCGTTCGGCATCGAAGGCGCAGACACGTTCCGCGCGTTGTTCTTTGGACTCGGCTCGGACGGCACGGTCGGCGCGAACAAAGAGACGATCAAAATCATCGGCGAGAACACCGGCCACTTCGCGCAAGGCTACTTTGTTTATGATTCGAAGAAGGCCGGCGCGGTGACCGTGTCGCACCTGCGGTTCGGACCGCGACCCATCCGCGCGCCGTACCTGATCGGTCAGGCGCACTTCATCGGATGCCATCAGCCGTTGTTCCTCGAACGGTTCGATGTGGCGGAGAAACTCCTGGCGGGTGGCGCGCTATTGCTGAACTCGCCCGTCGGGCCGGACGAAGTCTGGGCAACACTGCCGGAGGAGACCCAGCGCAGCCTGATCGAGAAGCAGGCGCGCTTGTTCGTGATCGATGCCGGCCGCGTCGCGCGCGAGTGCGGCATGGGCGGCCGCATCAACACGGTGATGCAGACGTGCTTCTTCTCCGTCTCCGGCGTGCTGCCTCACGAAGAAGCTATCGCGGCCATCAAAGATTCCATCCGCAAGATGTATGGGAAAAAGGGCGAGGAGATCGTCCAGATGAACCTCGCTGCCGTGGACAAGACGCTGGCGCATCTCCACGAGGTGAAGCTTCCGGATCGCGTCGGAAGCCGCACGAAAATCCGTGAAGCAATCGCCGCTGCCGCGCCGCAATTTGTGCGCAGCGTGCTCGGCGAAATCATCGCCGGGCGCGGAGATCTCCTGCCCGTGAGCGCCCTTCCCTGCGACGGCACGTTTCCCACCAGCACTGCCCGCTGGGAAAAGCGGAACCTCGCGACCGAGATACCAGTGTGGGACCCGGAGGTGTGCATTCAGTGCGGCAAATGCGTCTTCGTCTGCCCGCACGCCGTTATTCGCGGCAAGGTTTACCAGAGTGCGCTTCTCACAGGCGCGCCACCGATGTTCAAATCCCACGACGCGCGGCATCCGGAGTGGAAGGGGTCGCGATACACCCTCCAAGTGGCGCCCGAGGATTGCACCGGTTGCGGCATCTGCGTGGACGTGTGCCCGGCGCGGAATAAATCAGAGGCGCGGCTCAAAGCGATCAACATGCACCCGCAGCCACCGCTGCGGGAGACCGAGCGCGCGAACTGGGAATTCTTCCTCTCGCTGCCCAACCTGGACCGCCGCCGCGGCACGGCGAACACCGTGCGCGAGATGCAAGCGATGGAGCCGCTGTTCGAGTTTTCCGGGGCCTGCGCCGGGTGCGGGGAAACGCCCTACCTCAAGCTCCTGAGCCAACTCTTTGGCGACCGCCTCGTAATCGCCAACGCCACCGGCTGTTCTTCGATTTACGGCGGAAACTTGCCAACGACTCCGTGGGCAACCAACAAGGAAGGGCGCGGCCCCGCCTGGTCCAATTCGTTGTTCGAGGATAATGCCGAGTTCGGTCTGGGTTTCCGCGTATCGCTCGACAAGCAGAGGGAGTTCGCCTGCGAGTTGCTGGCGCGGACCGCCGACCTGCTGGGTGCGAACTTCGCGCGCCAAATCCTGGATAACCCGCAAAAAGACGAAGCCGACATTTTCGAGCAGCGCGAACGAGTCGCTGAGCTGAAGAAAAAGCTGGGTGCCCTGGGTTCGCCGGATGCCCAGCGACTGCTGACGCTGGCCGATTTATTGGTGCGCAAGAGCGTGTGGATTGTCGGCGGCGACGGCTGGGCTTATGACATCGGGTTCGGCGGACTCGACCACGTGCTGGCCAGCGGACACAACGTGAAAGTTCTCGTGCTCGACACCGAGGTGTACTCCAATACCGGCGGACAGTGTTCAAAATCCACACCCCGCGGCGCCGTCGCGAAGTTCGCCGCCGGCGGTCGACCGTCTGCGAAGAAGGACCTCGGCCTCATCGCCATGACTTATGGGAATGTTTACGTCGCCAGCGTCGCGATGGGCGCGAAAGACGAGCACACACTCAAGGCGTTCCTGGAAGCCGAAGCTTACGACGGCCCGGCGCTTATCATCGCCTACAGCCATTGCATCGCGCATGGCATCAACATGACCACGGCGATGCAAAACCAGAAGGCGTTGGTGCATTCGGGCCAATGGCTGCTCTACCGTTACCATCCGGACAGGGCCGCGCGCGGCGAGAACCCGCTGCAACTGGATTCACAGACCCCGCGCACGAAGGTCCAGGAGTTCTTGAGCCTGGAAAATCGTTTCAAAATGCTGACCAAGAGCAAACCGGATCAGGCCAGGGAGCTTTTCAACCAGGCCCAACGCGACGCCGAGAATCGATGGCAGTTTTACCAATACCTGGCGGCGCGGGATTTCAAAAAGTCCAACACGGCCCCTATCGAAAAAGAAGCGGGGACGCATCCCAAAGACACGGACAAAACTTAAAGCCAAAGCCAAAGTATGAACCTCAAAACGACCTACATGGGACTCAAGTTGCGAACGCCGCTCGTGGTGTCGGCCTCGCCATTGTCGGAAGACATCGGCAACCTCAGCCGGATGGAAGACGCTGGCGCTGCTGCTGTCGTGCTCCATTCGCTGTTCGAGGAACAAATCCGTTACGAACGCTACGAATTGCACTGGAACACGACGCAAGGAACGGAAAGTTACCCCGAAGCCTTGAGTTACTTCCCAGACCCGCACGAGCTGTGCGTCGGGCCGGAGGCGTATCTCAAACACATCGCCAGGGCCAAGGAGACGGTCACCATTCCCATTATCGCCAGTCTGAATGGCTCGACAGCCCGTGGCTGGACCAGTTTCGCGAAACAGATCCAGCAGGCGGGCGCCGACGCGCTGGAGCTGAACATCTACAACATTCCGACCGACATGAAGATTTCCGGCGCCGACCTGGAGCACCAATATATTGAGGTTGTCCGTTCGGTGCGGGCGGAGGTGAGCATCCCCTTGGCGGTCAAGGTCAGCCCTTTCTTTACGAACTTCGCCAACATGGCGAAGCGTTTTGCCGAAAACGGAGCCAACGGGCTGGTGCTCTTCAATCGCTTTTATCAGCCCGACATCGAGCTGGAATCGCTCGAAGTGACGCCCAATGTTTTCTATAGCACACCGATGGCGATGCGGTTGCCTTTGCGCTGGATTGCAATTCTTTACGATCGAATCGGCGCCAGCCTCGCGGCAACGAGCGGCATCCATCGCGGCACCGATGCGCTCAAGATGCTCATGGCCGGCGCGGACGTCACCATGCTTTGTTCCGTCCTCATGCGCCACGGCATCGACCGGCTCCGCGTCATCGAAGAAGAAATGGTGAGCTGGCTGCGGGAGCATGAGTACGAGTCCGTGGAACAGCTTAAAGGCAGCTTGAGCCACAAAAATTGTCCGGATTCCAGCGCGTTCGAACGCGCGCAGTATATGCGGGCAGTCGGCGTTCACAAATCCGCGTGACTGGGGCAGGATCGCACCGCAAAAAAGGCAAAGTATTGGACAAAATCCGGCAAGCACCACGCGCAGTAATGGAAGTCTATTATTACGTGGTCGTGTGCAGTACGAAGTATGGTACCAGAAGAAACAACCGAAGTGTTGGTGGCCGGTGCAGGTCCGGTGGGGATGATCACCGCAATCCTGCTGGCTGAGAATGGCATTCGGGTTAAGGTGGTTGATAAAGAATCAAGCACGGCCACGCACAGTCATGCCTGTGCGCTGCATCCGGCGAGCTTACAAATTCTGGGGGAGATTGGTCTTGCTGAAGAGATCGTCAAAATGGGACGCCGCGTGGACACAGTCGGCCTCTACGACGGCAATCGCCGGCGGGCTGAGCTTAAGCTATCCGGATTCGCGGGCGATTTTCCTTTTGTGCTGGTACTGCCACAGAGCGCTTTGGAAGAAATGCTCGAAAACCGACTCGCCAGGAAACATCACATCAAAATCGACTGGAACCATCGCTTATCGACGCTCCACCCCGAAGGCGAGAGGATACTGGCGACTGTGGACAAGCTGGTGGTCACGGCACAAGGTTATAGTGTGCCGCAGATGGAATGGGTCGTTGGGAAAACCCTGTATATCAGGGCCGGCTTCGTGATTGGGGCCGATGGGCATAACTCTCACGTGCGCCAATGTCTGGGAATCGACTACGAGCGCCTGGCAGAGCCGATCGCATTTCAGGTGTTCGAGTTTCAGACCGACGCACAGTTGAGCAACGAAGTCCGTGTCGTGCTGGACGATAAGACCACGAATGGGCTGTGGCCACTGCCTGGCGACAGATGCCGGTGGAGCTTTCAGTCAATCCGGCCGACATCCGTGAATGAATTTCCTTCCAAGGATCGAAGCGTGATCGTGGTGGATCAGCCTGAAGTCGAGCTGGAGACGCGCAGTCAGGTGCAGGAACTTGTGCGGGAACGGGCTCCCTGGTTTCGGGGAGCCATCGGCGAAATTGACTGGATCGCCGAAGTGCAGTTTGAGCCCGGGGTGAGCAGGCGATTCGGGCAGGGACGTTGCTGGCTGGTGGGAGACGCGGCCCATCAGACCGGGCCGGTGGGAATGCAGAGCATGAACGTGGGCCTGCGCGAAGCCGCCGCGCTTGTTGGGAATGTGAAAAAGATCGTGCGTGAACATGACTCCCCAAATCTGTTGAACGCCTACGCATCCGACCGTCGTGAAGAATGGCAGCAGCTCCTGGGAACGAAGGGAACACCGAAGCCGGGGATTCAAACGGACCCGTGGATAAGGGAACGTAGCGCGAGGATCCTGCGGTGTCTCCCGGCGTCTGGAGAACACCTGCGGCAGTTGCTTGACCAGATCGGACTCGATCTCCGATGAGTTGGGATACCGGCGCCTTCGCACGCGCGCGATCCATGCGGGCCGTAAGCAAGCACAAGCCGATCTAGTTCCACACCTATGGCCAATCATCGCAAACCCACAGCACAGTGCCAGATCTGCCGAGCCGAGAAACCACATCGCGAACTCGTGCCGGCAGAATTCGTCCGGCCCACCCTCCTGCATCTTATCGAGAAGGAACACGCGGACTGGAAACCGGACGGCTTCATCTGCGTCGCCGACCTGAACCGTTACCGCATGGCTTATGTCCGCCAGGTGTTGGAGACGGACGTGGGCGAAATTTCCGCCCTCGAGGCGGAGGTGCTGGAAAGCTTGAAGAAGAACGAACTGCTCTCCACGAACATTTACGCCAACCTCGACGCGAAGCTGACGACCGGTCAGATGCTGGCCGACAAGATCGCCACGTTCGGGGGAAGCTGGAGATTCCTCTCTTTATTCGCGGCGATTTTGGTCGTGTGGATTGTGGTCAATACGGCGGCCTTGCTGACCAGGCCGTTCGATCCATATCCGTTCATTCTCTTGAACCTCGTGCTTTCGTGTCTGGCCGCCATTCAAGCGCCCGTCATCATGATGAGCCAGAACCGCATGGAAGCCCGCGACCGTCTGCGCGCCGAGCACGACTACAAAATCAACCTCAAGGCCGAACTGGAAATCCGTCACCTGCACGAAAAGCTGGACCACTTGCTCAAGCAGCAATGGACCCGGCTGTTCGAGATTCAGGAGATCCAGTTGGAGCTGATGAAAGAATTGGCGGAGCGGAAAGGGTAGGTTGAACTGATCTTAGCCGTATTCATGCAGTGGGGACGAACCCTCACCCTGACCCTCTCCCTTTTAGAAAGGGAGAGGGGAACCTTCGGTGGCACCGTGTCCGGGTCACCGAACGAGGATCGAGAAGGGTGCATTTTAGCTCTCCTCTCCCCGCTCGGAGCGGGGAGAGGATCAAGGTGAGGGGCACTTCCGACTGCATACTAACGGCTTAGCGGGCGCGGCTTGGCGGGAACGAAAACGTTGCAATGTACGGAGGCATGGAATTAGCGGAACTCTTTCAGAGGCTTGGCACCGCGCTTGGCTTGGGGTTGCTTGTAGGGCTGCAGCGCGAGCGCGCGGGTTCGCGTCTGGCTGGTTTCCGTACTTTCCCGCTGGTCACCGTGCTCGGCGCCTTGTGCGCATTGCTTGGCGATCAGTTTGGAGGTTGGATCGTGGGAATCGGACTGGCCGCCCTGGCCATTGTCATCGCCGTCGGAAATCTGCCCATGCTGAAAACGGAGGAGGAACATCAGGGGGGTGACTGGAAGTTACTCGGCCGAATTGCAGTGAGTTTTTGCATAGCGGTCGGCGTCGGTCTCCTGCTGTTGGGCGTGTGGTGAAGCGGCTCGCGCGAGTCTGCAAGGAATGTCGCATTTGTTCAGGAGCCAGGCGCCCTGCATCCCGTGCTCGACTTCACTGTCATCGCAATGATCGTGCATTCGCACGAATACGCAGCACCTGCAAGGTGGTGCACGGGCTGCCTCCGGCAAAATAGGCTGTAACTTCGCCAAAAAACGCTGAGCCCTGCGACGCAAATTGCAGTATCAACAAATCCAGCAATTCAATCTTCGGCCTCAACGGACAAAGCGGACGAGGCTGTGCGCGGGACTGAGGGCTGGAGAAGAGTAAGAACAATGAAAGCGATGAGGCAGGGCTCATTGCTCAAAAGATAAGGGCGAACCTATGCAAACCAGGAGACAATTCATCAAGACAGTCGGCGTAGCGGGAGCGGTCACATTTCTGCCGTGGCGCGGGGGCGTGCGGCGTGCTGCGGCGGCGACGCTGCCGGGTGGCACGTTAGATCCCGGGCTGATTTCCAAATACGTGGCACCGCTGGTCATCCCACCAGCCATGCCGCGCACGAGCAAGATCGTTCAGCGCAGTGGCCAGGACATTGACTACTACGAGATTGCAGTCCGACAATTCCAGCAGGCGATCCTGCCATCGGGCCTGCCAATGACAACGGTGTGGGGTTATGGCTCCGTCAACCACCCCGGCACGTTCAATTATCCGGCGTTCACTATCGAGGCCGGGTGGGAAACGCCGGTGCGGGTCAAGTGGATCAACGGCCTCGTCGATACCGACGCCAACTACCTGCCGCACCTGCTGGCCGTCGATCCCACTCTGCACTGGGCCAATCCGCCCGGCCCAAGAGATACGCGTCCAAGATTCAAAAGAACGCCCGGGCCATATCACGGGCCAGTACCGATTGTCACGCACGTCCATGGCGCACACTCGACCGAAGAAAGCGACGGCTACGCGGAGGCCTGGTACCTGCCTGCGGCAAACAACATTCCTCCAGGTTATTTCAGGAATGGAACCTGGTATGACAGGTTCAAGGCAAAGTTTGAGTCGATCTGGCGGCAGCCTTGGGACCCCGGCACAGCCGTGTTTCAATATGCCAACGATCAGCGGGCAGCTACTCTCTGGTTTCACGATCACTCTCTGGGTATGACGCGCCTGAATGTGTACGCCGGACCGGCCGGCTTTTACCTCTTGCGCGGCGGCCCCTCCGAGTTGTCGGCCGGCATCCTGCCCGGACCTGCGCCCGCGGTTGGCGATCCGCCCGGACTCAACTATCACGAAATCCCGATTGCCATCCAGGACCGATCTTTTAACGCGGACGGCTCGCTGTTTTATCCGGACAGCCGGGAGTTTTTCGACGGATTCGCTGGACCGTATATCCCGCAGAGCGATATCTCGCCAATTTGGAATCCGGAGTTCTTCGGCAACACGATCGTCGTCAACGGCCGGACCTGGCCGAACCTGAACATTGAGCCGCGGCGCTATCGCCTGCGGCTGCTCAACGGATGCAACGCACGGTTCCTGATTCTGAAACTGGTCACCGATCCGCTCGCGTCGCGTCCGGCCGCGCCCGAAATCCCGTTCACGCAGATCGGCACTGAAGGCGGTTTCCTGCCGGCGCCCGTGCAACTCGGACAACTCCTCATGTCCCCGGCCGAGCGTGCCGACGTGATCGTGGACTTCACCGGCCTGCCGGTCGGAGCCGAGATTTACCTCACCAACGAAGGGCCGGATGAACCGTTCGGCGGAGGCGAACCGCCCGACGATTTCGACGCGGCCGATCCGAACACGACAGGCCAAGTCATGAAGTTCACGGTCGTACCTCTGACGGGGGCCGATTCCAGCCTCCCGGTTGAGCAACTGGTCTTGCCGGCCATCACGCCTCTGGCGGGAGCGACCCGGACAAGGATGGTTTCGCTGAATGAGGAAGTTTCCGCGCGGCTGCAGAACGTTGGTCCCAGGGAAGCCGTGCTGGGAGTCATGGATCGCTTCGGCAATCCCGTGCCACTCATGTGGACCGATCCTGTCACCGAGAAACCGAGGTTGAATGACACCGAGATCTGGGAAATCTACAACTTCACAGCCGACGCGCATCCGATTCACATCCACGAGGTCCAGTTCCAAGTGATCAATCGGCAGGCTTTAGTCGCCGACGAGGAAGGGATTTCGTCGCCTCCGGCTCGATTGGTGGGCAGTCCTTTTCAACCGGAGCCTTGGGAAACGGGATTCAAGGATACAGTTATTGCCTACCCAGGCCAGGTGACGCGCATCAAAGCCTCCTTTGACATTCCCGGCCAGTTCGTGTGGCACTGCCACATCGTCGAACACGAGGACAACGAAATGATGCGTCCACTGCGAGTCGGGCCGTAGGATTTGTCTCGCCGTGGGTTTGTCCGACGCGGCACCAACAATCAAGATTACAATGCAGATGCGAATTGCCATTGTTGCTCTGCTCTCATGTTTGTCTCTTCAGAGCGACGGCTTTGTCGTTTGCAGGCAAACGCACGATGGAGGCGGCTTCTGCCAATCTTCCTGGCGGACGTGAAAACCTTGCGGAAGCTATGCGGATGGATTCTCGCCTGCGGCGCCGTTGTGAGTGCCGGAAACGCACTGTTCGCCGCCGACGTGTTATTCCTAGACACTTTCTATCTTGGGCCGCGGCCTCGTGGAAACAGAGGTGACTTGCGCGACGCCTTCCCGAACACCAGCCTCAACGATTTCTGGATTCAGCTCCCGGGCACGAACACGGCTCGCTGGATCGCTGGCGATGGCCACGACTTTGGTTGGCAATTCTCCGCATCGTCGATCGATCTGAATGAACCACCCGAAGACGTCTTCGGCGGCAACGGCACCATCACGGCGCGCGGACGTGGTCGAGTGGGTGCTCAGCGATGTCGGAGCGCGCCCATGGGACCGCGACGCCGTTGATCGCCGACTCCTCGAGGAGGCGCGCGCCGGCCAGGGCACGGTCATTGACAGCAAAATCAGGTCGGCGGCTACGGCGTCCTCGCGCGGTGACGAGACTTACGCGCCTTGCGAGCCGGGGCACCATCGCCACGTCAGACTGGGAGCGCGGCGCGCGCATTCGTTCGCTGATCTTCCGTCCGTCATCAGGCCACCACGGTTTTGAAAGCGAAACCGGTATCGTCATCCCACCCGGCAAGGATGTACCGCTCGCCAGTGGGTACGGCTTCGTAGGAACGAATGCTACCCTCCATAAGCTCCCAAAGTTCCGGCACGCCCTCCTGGGTGCCGTCGAACACCATCACTTTGAGTGGCGCCTTGGCGACGAGAAGCTTCTCAAAGTCATACTTAATGTCGCCCCAGGGCCTATCCCATTCCGACTCTAAAACGAGTCCGACGCGCTTCAGCCGACCATCATCGTTCCTATACCAAACAAGATCATATAACCACTGAGGATCACAATCGTCCGGGCAAACGTCATAGCCGCTCGCACAACCCAAGTCTGTCAGAGCACGCTTAATTGCTACTGTTGAGTTCGCCCTGCCAATTGACTCGGCGTCCGGTATTCCTCGGAGGGCTGCGATGAGGTTCTCTTCTAGCTGTTTGACGTCCTCGATATTCATGCGCCGATATTACGCGGCCGCATGTAGCCTGTCAAAGCGCGGGAACGGGAAGGTCAGGAAGGGTC
>WNGE01020983.1_pt1 | contig 11204 bp, 8 predicted proteins | sample 5400651 | NCBI WGS metagenome assembly WNGE01 (sample SAMN13153370, study PRJNA577476) | soil metagenome | isolation source: 60 cm soil or saprolite under grassland replicate 2 | place: USA:California | collected 2016-06-15 | reverse complement strand
TTCGCCTGGCCGGTGTCGATCGCGGCATTCGAAGGCCGACCGCAAATGATCCCCTTACGGCAGCGAAAGGACGCCCCATGAGACTGGTCCTATGCGCGCTCTCCATCCTCCTTCTCCCCGCGGCACTCGCCGGCCAGACACCGGGCGACACGGTGGAGCTCAATCCGGTGGTGGTCACGGCCACCCGCCTCCCCCGGTCGGCCGCCGACGTGCCCACCGCGGTCACCGTGCTCCGCGACGTGGACCTCCGCGCGCAGGGAATTCACACCGTATTCGAGGCGCTGCGCGGCGTCCCCGGAGCCACGGTCGTGCAGACCGGCTCCTTCGGCGGCCAGACCTCGTTGTTCCTGCGGGGCGGGCAAAGCAACTACGTCAAGGTGTTAGTGGATGGCGTTCCGGTCAATCAGCCCGGCGGTGCATTCGACTTCGCGAACCTGACGACCGACGACGTCGAGCGGATCGAAATGGTGCGCGGCCCGGCAAGCGTGCTGTACGGCTCGGATGCCGTCACGGGTGTCGTCCAGATCTTCACGCGGCGTGGAACGGGTACAGGCCGAGTCGACGCGAGCGTCCGAGGCGGCACGTACGGGACGCTGGCGTTGGACGCCGAGGCCTCCGGCGGGAGCCAAGCGGCCGGGTACTCCATCTCGATCTCGCGCTTCGCGAGCGCGGGGATGTATGCGTTCAACAATCGGTATCACAACACGGTATTCTCCGGCCTCGCCCGAGTCGCGGCGGACGACCGCACCGACGCGACGTTCACGTTCCGCTACGGCGACGACGTATTTCACTTTCCAACCAACGGCGCCGGCGTGCCCTTCGACCGGAACCAGTTCACGTACGGGAGCGGCCCGACGCTGGGGCTCGACCTCGGGCACTACTTCACTCCGCGGCTCGAGGCACGCCTGCTGCTCGCGACCAATGAGACCAATGGCGGTTTTGACAACCGGCCCGACAGTGCCGCGGACAGCTCCCGATTTCAGAATCTCGACGACCTGCGACGCGCGAGCGCGGATCTCCGGGCCAACGTGTACGTTCCCTCGGGTGCCGTCGTGACGGTGGGGACGGTGTTCGAACAGGAACATGAGCGCAGCTTCAACGTCTGCCAGACATCATTCGGTGATTGCAGCACGCCGCCCATCGACTCATCCCGCTGGAACGCTGCGCTTTACGGCCAGGCCGTGACGGACGTGGGTGCCCGTGTCAACCTCACCGCCGGCGTGCGGCTGGAGGACAACCAGCGTTTCGGGACTTACGTCACCTGCCGCGTGGGAGCCGTCTACCGGTTGGCGGGCGGGGCGCGTTTCCGCGCGACCGCCGGCACCGGCTTCCGCGAGCCGACCTTCTTCGAGAACTACTCGACAGGCTACTCGGTGGGCAACCCCGATCTGAAGCCCGAGCACTCCCGCAGTTGGGAGCTGGGTCTCGAGCAGTTGCTGGGGCGAGACCGTGCCACCCTGTCGGTGACGTACTTCAACCAGCGTTTCGTCGACATGATCGACTACAATCCGGGAGCAGTCCCTCCGGCTCCGAGCTATCGAAACGTCGCCGGCGCGACGGCGGATGGCGTCGAGGTCGGCGCACGAATGGTGCCGACTGCCGCGCTCTCGGTCGGTGTGAATTACACCTACCTACACACCGAAGTCACCAGCTCCGGCTTCGACCTGTCGTCCGGCGCGCTGCTTGCCGCGGGGCAACCGCTGGTGCGCCGCCCTCGGCACTCTGCGCGGCTCGATGCGGCGTACCACGTCGCCGACCGGGGCACGGCCTCGCTTGCGGTCACCTACGTTGGTGACCGCCCCGATCAGGATTTCTCGAGCTTCCCTGCGCCGCGCGTCCCGCTGCCCTCCTACACGCGGGTGGATTGCGCCGCCCGGCTCGACCTCCTGCAGCCCCGAAGCGGCGCACCGGGCGTGTCGCTGCTGGCGCGCGTGGAAAACCTGTTTGACCGCAAGTACGAGGAAGTCAAGAACTTCCCGGCCCGCGGTCGCACGCTCCTCGTGGGCGGGCGCCTCGCGTGGCGCGAGTAAGCTCGCGGCTTGAGCCGCGGACAGACGTCCGGGAGGATGGCTCCCTGAATACGGCGAGTGGGACAGAGCCTGTGATCGTCGCCTGGAGCGGCGGCAAGGACAGTGCGCTCGCGCTGCGCGCGATCCAGCGCGACGGCCGCTACCGGGTGGCGGCACTGCTCACCACCGTGACCGGCGAGTACGACCGGATCAGCGTGCACGGCGTGCGGCGCGCCCTGCTGCACCGGCAAGCCGAATCGCTCGGCCTGCCTCTGGAGCAGGTGGTGATCTCACCGGGTGCCTCGAACGCCGAGTATGAAGCGCAGATGGGCGCCACACTCACGGCGCTCCGAACCCGGGTCCTGGGTCTCGACACCGTGGTGTTCGGAGACCTGTTCCTGGAAGAGATTCGCGCGTACCGCGAGCGCATGCTGGCGCAACAAGGCTTGCGGGGGTTGTTCCCCCTTTGGTTGCGCGATACCCGGGCGCTCGCCGAGGAGTTCGTCGGGCTCGGGTACCAGGCGGTGCTGGTATGCGTGGATGCGACCCAGCTTGCGGGCGACTTCGCGGGCCGGGAGTTCGACGCCGCCCTGCTGCGTGATCTGCCGCCGCAGGTGGACCCGTGCGGCGAGAACGGGGAGTTCCACACCTTCGTGTACGCGGGGCCCGAGCTGCGGCGCCCCGTACACCACGAACGGGGGGCGATCGTGGTGCGAGACGGTCGCTGGGTATATTGTGACCTTGTGGACACCGCTTCCCCATGAGACGCCTCGTCCTCCTGACCCTCATCCTCGGCGGCGCGTGCAGCGACGCGCTCGAGCAGAAGACTTCCGCGGGGCAGGTCGTCGGCGTCGTCAACGCCTCCGATCGGACCCTGTCCGTCATCTCGGCCACCGACTTCACCGTGTCCACGCGCGACTGGCAGAGCGGCAGCGCGAGCCCGCGCACGATCGACGGTCGGGGGCACGTGTTTGTCGTCCCGCTCGGCGCCGCGGACGCCGTCGGCGTCAGCCGCTTCTTCACCTGCCTGCGGGGGACGTGCGCGCGGCCGGATTACGTGCTACCTCTCGCCCCTGGGTCGGGGGCGACCGGCGCGGCCATCCAGGACGACTCGATCGCGTGGATCGCCAATCCCAACCTCAACTCGGTCACACGCCTCAATTACGTGAGCGGTGACACGACCAGCGTCGCGGTCGGCGTCTACCCCCAGGCGGTGGTGATGGTTGGCACGAGTGTGTTCGTCGTCAACAGCAATCTCTCGGGTACGACGCCGGCCGGGCCGAGCTGGCTGACGTCGTTCGATTGCTGCAGTGCCCCAACCCCCGATTCGATTCCCCTGACGGGAGTGAACGCGCGAGTCGCCGTCGTAGGGGACGACAGCCTGCTGTACGTGATCGCGTCAGGGCATCGGTTTGCGGCCGATGGGAAGCTGTCGATCGTGGACCCGAAGGCCCGGGTCGAGATCGCGGTCCTGAACGGCCTCGGAGAGTCGCCCGAGGCCGCGGCGTTTCACCCGGCTGGAAGCCGGTTGCTGGTCGCTTCGCGCGACGAGGGTATCCTCGAGGTGAACACGTCGATCCGCGCAGTCACACGGGGTCCGGGGAACGGCGTCAAGCCCGATGGAAACGGCATCACCGGTCTGGCGATCGACCTGCGCGGCCGCGTGTACGCCGTCGACCCCGGTGGCTGCGGCGCGCCCGGCACTGTCCATGTCCTGTCGGCCCCGCCCGACTATCGGGAAATCCGTAGCGTCGCTGTGGGCGTCTGTCCGACGACGGCCGCCGTGGCTGCGACGCAATAGCCCATGAGCCTCGTCACCACGCCCGCCGTCGTGCTCCAGACGTACCGTTACAGCGAGACGTCCAAGGTGGTGCGGCTCGCCACGCGGGAGCTGGGCGTGCAGAGCGCCATCGCCAAGGGCGCCCTGCGGCCGAAGAGCCGCTTTGGAGCGGGGCTGGAGCTCTTGAGCGAAGGGATGGCCCAACTGTATTTCCGCGAGACGCGCGAGCTGCATACGCTGGGCGCGTTCGACGTGGTCACCCTGCGGCGCGAGCTCGCGGGCGACGTGGGCCGGTTCGCCGGAGCCGCCGCGCTCGCCGAGGTGATGCTCAAGATGGCCCCCCCCGCGCCGCTCCCGGCGGCGTACCAGACGCTCACCGCCGCGCTCGATGCCCTCGCCGCCGTGGCCGCCGACCGAGCGGACGCCGCCGCCGTGCGCGCCATCTGGTCGCTCGTGGCGGTGCTCGGTTTCGAGCCGTCGCTCGCGACCTGCGTGCGCGACGGCGCCGCGATCGAGCCGGGGCGGGACGCGGTGCTGTTCAGCGTGGCGGAGGGAGGGGCCTTCTGCCCGGGCTGCGTGCCCGCGCAGCCGCCCGTACGGCTGCCGCCCCAGGCGTACCGCGACTTGCTCGCGCTCAACGACTCGCGAGCGGAGCTGCCGGTTCTCGATGCGGCTCATGCAGCGGCCCACCGCCGCCTCGTCGCCCGCTTCGTGCGCTACCACCTCGGCGACGCCGGCCCCCTTTCAGCCCTGGACTTCTGGGAGCGCCGCGCGTGGAAGGCACCCAGCCCGACGCCGGTCCCATCCGCCGCTTCGTAATCGGCACCGCCGGTCACATCGACCACGGTAAGACGGCCCTGGTGAAGGCCCTTACCGGCGTCGACACCGACCGGTGGGCCGAGGAGAAGCGGCGCGGCATCACGATCGACCTGGGGTTCGCGCCGCTGTCGCTCGGCGCCGAGATGCAGGCGAGCATCGTGGACGTTCCCGGGCACGAAGGATTCGTGCGTAACATGCTCGCCGGGGCGACGGGCATCGACGTCGCTCTGCTCGTGATCGCCGCCGATGAAGGTCTCATGCCCCAGACCGAGGAGCACCTGGCCATCGTCGAGCTGCTGGGCGTGCAGCGCGGCATCCCGGTGATCAGTAAGCGAGACCTGGTGGATGCCGAGTGGCTCGAGCTGGTGCGGAGCGAGGTCCACGCGCGCCTCGCTTCGAGCCGGGTGCGCTGGGAGCCCGCCGTCGCCGCGTCGGCGGTCACGGAGGAGGGCCTGGACGAGCTGCGCACCGTCCTCCGCCGCGTGGCCCACGACCTGGTGGAGCGCTCCGCGGACGACCTGTTCCGCCTGCCCATCGATCGCGTGTTCGCGGTGGCGGGGGCGGGTACCGTCGTCACGGGCTCGACATGGAGCGGGACGGTGGGCGTCGGCGACGTGGTCCGGTTGCTGCCGCTCGGACGCGAGGCCCGGGTGCGGTCGATCGAGGTGCACGGCCAGGCGGCAGACCACGCCGTCCCAGGGCGGCGAACGGCCCTGGCCCTGGTCGGCGTGGACAAGGACGAGCTGGCGCGCGGCGACGTGGCGGTGACCGGTCCGGCGTGGCGCGCGACGACGGTGCTCGACGCGGCGGTGGAGCTGCTTCCCGCCACGCGCAAGCCGATCGCGTCCCGGAGCCGCGTGCGGGTGCACCTCGGCACCGCGGAAGTGCTCGCCCGGGTGGTCCAGACCCGAGCGATCGCGCCCGGTGCGCTGGGACCCGCGCGCCTGTTGCTCGAGAGTCCCTTGGTGGCGCGCGGGGGTGACCGCTTTGTGCTGCGGTCGTTCTCGCCCGTGACGACGATCGGCGGGGGAGTCGTGCTCGACCCGTTCCCGCCGCCCCGGTCCCGGCTGCGGCGACGCGGGCTCGCGGCCGATCAGGCGCCCGCCGAGCGGCTGCGTCTCCTCGCCGCGGAGGCGGGGCTCGCGGGAGTGGCTCTCGCGACCTTGGCGGTGCGGCTGGGGATACCCCCGAGCCGTGTGACGGCGGTCGTCGCGGAGGCGGGGGACGGATTGCTGGTGTTACCGGAAGCCATCGTCCCGCGCCACCGTCCGCCGTGGTTGATGCCGTCCTGGAGCACGCGGCCGGCACCCGCGCGCTGGTGGTGGCGGGAAGCATGGCCCATCTTCCCGGCTGGAGCCCGGCGCTCGACGCCCGCACCCGTGACGCCCGCGCGCAGCTGGCACGCCGCCTCGGCGACGCTCGGTGGCAGGTCCCGACCGTGGACGAGCTGGAGCGTGAGTTTCCTGGCTTGCCGGTCCGCGCGCTGCTTTCGCACCTCGCTCGGGAGGGCGCTGCGGAACCCGTCGACACCGAACGCTACGCCGCCAAAGGGGCGCTCGCCGAGTTCCGCGCCGCGCTCGAAGCGACGCTCGGCGAGCTCGGTTCTGCCACACCGGCCGAGTTGCGGGATCGCTTCGGGCTGACACGCAAGTACTTGATCCCCCTACTCGAATGGGCGGACCGGCGCGGCGTCACGCGCCGCGCCGGGGATGCGCGGGTGCTCGCCCGGTTGACAGCAGGGAACGGCGACTCGTAGAATTGAACTGCGCCCTGTTAACACAGGATCACCAGCAACAAGGAGAGCGGTCCCGGATCTTTCTCGTTCGCAATGAGGAGTGCTGGATGAAGCGGTCGGCCTGGGTGCTGCTGGGCCTCGGGTTCTGGATTGCGGCGGTGGCAGGGGTAGCGTGGCCGGCTGCGGGCCAATCCCCGCCTTCCACCATGGGGTCCCAACAGAATCATTCGAATCCGTTCAACCCGGCCACGACCATTCCCTTCAGAGTCAGTGGCGAGTTGTTTCTGAAGGGGCATCGGCCGGTCGTGTCGCTGCGCATCTACAACGTCCTCGCGCAACTCGTGGCAATCCCGATCCTGCGAGGCACGGATAAGCCGCTCGACAGCCTCGCCTTGAGCTGCCCCACGGCCCTCGGCTGTGCCTACAGCGCGTACTGGGATGGGTTCGTGGCCAATACCGGCAAGCCGGCGGCGTCCGGCGTGTACATCTACCAGCTCGTCATCGACGGCAAGCGTTCGACTCGCAAGATCGTCGTGAAGTAGTGAGCCGTAGCCCGTGGGCGTAGCACCAAGGCGTCGTAACGCCTCTGTGTTACGCCTTTCGCCGTGCCTGCCAAAACGGCATCTTTCCTGGGCACACAGGTTGCCTGGGTGATCCCGCGACCATGATCAAACCCGAACGTCTAACCGTCAAAGCCGCCGAAGCTCTGCAGCAGGCGGCGTCGCTGGCGCGCACGCGGGGCAACCCTGTCGTCAACGACGCCCACCTGTTTCACGCCCTGCTGTCCCAGGACGACGGTATCGTGGTGCCGCTGCTCCAGAAGGCGGGCCTGAACGTGGCCCAGTTGACTGCCGAGACGGAGCGCGAGCTCGACCGGTTTCCGGTCCAGTCGGGCACGGCGGCCGAGCCGACGCTGTCGCGTGAAGTGTCGCGGGCGCTCGACCGTGCCGACGCAGAGGCCAAGTCCCTCGGTGACGCCTACGTCTCCACGGAGCACATCCTCCTCGCGTTGCTCGAGGAGAAGGGCACGACCGCCAAGCAGCTGTTGTCCGCCGCCGGTGTGGACCGAGGCGACGTGATGGCGGCGTTGGAAGGCGTGCGCGGTGCGCACCACGTCACGGACCAGGAGCCGGAGCAGAAGTACCAGGCCCTGGAGCGCTTCACGCGCGACCTCACCGAGCAGGCACGCAAGGGCAAGCTCGATCCCGTCATCGGCCGGGACGAGGAGGTGCGTCGGGTGATGCAGGTGCTGTCGCGGCGCACCAAGAACAACCCGGTGCTGATCGGGGAGCCCGGCGTCGGCAAGACGGCGATCGTGGAGGGCCTGGCCCAGCGCATCGTGAACGGCGACGTCCCCGACTCGCTGCGCAACAAGCATCTGGTCGCGCTCGACCTGGGCGCCCTGATCGCGGGCACGAAGTATCGCGGTGAGTTCGAAGAGCGGCTCAAGGCGGTGCTCAAGGAGATCACGACCGCCGAAGGGAAGTACATCGTCTTCATCGACGAGCTGCACACCCTGGTGGGCGCGGGCGCCGCCGAGGGAGCCGTGGATGCCTCCAACATGCTCAAGCCCGCGCTGGCGCGGGGCGAGCTGCATGTCGTGGGCGCCACGACGCTCGACGAGTACCGTAAGTACATCGAGAAGGACGCCGCCCTGGAGCGGCGCTTTCAGCCGGTGTTCGTGGGCGAGCCCTCGGTCGAGGACACGATCGCGATCCTGCGCGGCCTGAAGGAGCGGTACGAAGTCCACCATGGCGTGCGGATCACCGACAACGCGCTGGTCGCGGCGGCGACCCTCTCCCACCGCTACATCGGCGACCGCTTCCTTCCCGACAAGGCCATCGACCTGGTGGACGAGGCGGCGAGCCGGCTGCGGATCGAAATCGACTCGTTGCCGCAGGAGATCGACGAGGTGGAGCGTAAGAGCGTCCAGCACGAGATCGAGCTCACGGCGCTTTCGAAGGAGAAGGACAAGGCGTCGAAGGAGCGACGGGCCAAGGTCGAAGAGGAGCTGGCCCAGCTGCGCGAGCGGTCCAAGGTGATGAAGGCGCAATGGCAGGCCGAGAAGGACGCGATCGGGGGACTGCAGGGGAAGAAGGCGCAGCTCGAGCAGCTGCGCAGCGAGGCCGAGCAGGCCACGCGGCGCGGCGACCTCCAGAAGGCCGCCGAGATCACCTATGGTCGGATCCCGGCCGTCGAGAAGGAGATCGCAGAGGCGGAAAAGCGGCTCGCGCAGATCCAGAAGAAGGGGAAGTACCTGAAGGAAGAGGTCGATGCCGAAGACATCGCCGAGATCGTCGCCAAGTGGACGGGGATCCCGGTGAGCAAGATGCTGGAGTCGGAGCGCGAGCGGCTCACCCGGCTCGAGGCCGAGTTGGGGCAGCGCGTGATCGGCCAGCCCGAGGCGCTCGCGGCGGTGGCGAACGCAGTGCGTCGCGCCCGCGCCGGCCTGCAGGACCCGAACCGCCCCACGGGCTCGTTCATCTTCCTCGGCCCCACGGGCGTCGGCAAGACCGAGACGGCGCGCGCGCTGGCCGATTTCCTGTTCGACGACGAGAAGGCGATGGTGCGCCTCGACATGTCCGAGTACATGGAGAAGCACGCCGTGGCCCGCATGATCGGCGCGCCGCCGGGGTACGTCGGCTACGAGGAAGGGGGCCAGCTCACGGAGGCCGTCCGCCGCCGGCCGTACGCGGTCGTGCTGTTCGACGAGATTGAGAAGGCGCACCCCGACGTCTTCAACGTGCTGCTGCAAATCCTCGACGAAGGCAGGCTCACCGACTCGCAGGGCCGCACTGTCGATTTCCGGAACACGGTGCTCATCATGACGTCCAACCTCGGGTCGCCGTACATCCTCGAGATGGGTACCCAGAACTGGGAGCAGGTCGAGACCAAGGTGCTCGAGCTGCTGCGTCAGACGTTCCGGCCGGAATTCCTGAACCGCGTCGACGATACGATCATCTTCCGGCCGCTGGCGAGCGAGGACATCACCAAGATCGTGGACCTGCAGATCGCCCGCTTCGCGCGGCTGATGGCCGACCGCAAGCTGGGGCTCGAGGTGACGCCGGCCGCGAAGCAGGTGATCGCGGCGGAAGCGTACGACCCCGTGTACGGCGCTCGCCCGCTCAAGCGCGCCATCCAGCGCCTGCTGCAGAATCCGCTCGCCCTGGCGGTGCTCGAAGGGCAGTATACGGAAGGCGACAAGGTGCGCGTCGACCGGGCGAAGAGCGGAACGCACCTGACCTTCGAGCGCATCCCGGCCGGCGCGGCACGCGAGCCGGCGCGTGCATAAGAAGGCCGGGGAACGGGAAACGGGAAGCGAGAAACGGCCCGACCCCGCGTCCCCCGCAGACGAAGCAGGCATGGCGGCGGCGCTCGATGAAGCCCGCAGGGCGGCGTCCACCGGCGAAGTTCCGGTGGGCGCCGTCGTGTTTCGGGACCACACGGTCGTCGCGAGCGCGCACAACGAGACCGTGGCCCGCGGCGATCCCACCGCTCACGCGGAATTGCTCGCCCTCGGGCGGGCGTTCCAGGCCCTCCGTACCGACCGCCTCACCGACTGCACGTTGTATGTCACGCTCGAGCCGTGCGCGCAGTGCGCCGGTGCGATCGTGCTCGCGAAGGTGGGCCGCCTGGTGTTCGGGGCCTACGATCCGAAGGGGGGCATGGCGGGGAGCGTGGGAGACGTCGTGAGGCATCCCGCCCTGAATCATCGGGTGGAGGTGATTGGGGGCGTTGAGGAGGAGAAGTGCGGGCGGTTGCTGCAGGATTTTTTCCGCGACCGGCGCTAACGCGCGCCGAGCTCTCTGATTGCGCGTCCCAGCACGTGCATGGCTTCCCCGAGCTGCGCATCCGATAGGTATGGGGCTGGCCCGAGACGCAGCACGTCCGCCCGGTAGTCGCTCAGGATCCCGAGGTCTCGTAAGCGCCGACACAGCTCTGCCGCTCGAGGCGACTGGAGGGCGAGGAAACCCCCGAGCTCCGGCAGCGTCACGGCGCGGTCGCGGGCGATGAGTCGCGGGTCGGCGTCGAGCGCGTCGAAGGTCCGTGCCAGAAGCCCTACCTGGTGCTGACTCACGCCTCGCAAGAACGCCGGCGTCAGCTCCTGCTCCTCGAAGAAGTCGAACACGCGCGCGGCGCGGTAATGGCTGGTCGGATCATAGGTTGCACCGGCGAAGCGAGTTGCGCCCGGACCGTACGCGACCGGAGTCGTTGCTTCGCCCCCGGCGAGCGCGTCGAATTCGGCGAACCATCCGGTGATCACCGGTCGCAGAGCACAGTTGTGCGGGATGCGCAGGAAGCAATTGCCTTCGCCCAGCTGGCAATACTTGTAGCCCCCGCCGACCACGAACGCCTCCGCCAGCCCATCTCTCCGGAGCGAGAATGGCACGACGCCGAGCGCGTGATAGGCGTCCACCAGCAGCTCCGCACCCGCCTGGCGGCACGCCGCGACCACGTAGGCGAGGTTCGGCACGATGTGCGCGTTCTCGTACAGCACGGCTGAGACGAGCACCGCGGCTGTGTGGTCGTCCACGGCGTGAGCGAGCCGCTCGGCGAGCGTCGCCGCCGGGAGCGGGGGCAGCTTGACGACGGCGATCCCTTCCTCGGCCAGGCGGTCGAGCTGGCGGCGGATGGTGTGAAACTCTCCGGTCGTCGTGACGAGGCGGGGCCGTCGGCCGAGGGGCAGCGCGGACAGCCAGCGCACGACCAGCTCGTGCGTGTTCGCTCCCAGGGCGATGGCGCCGTCCGAGTCGTCGAGCAGCCGCGCGAAGCCGCGCCGCACCCGATCCGCCATGGCGAAGGCGTGCTCCCACTTGTCGTCCGCGTACTGGGCTGCCTCGAGCCAGGCGCGTTGCTGGGC
>WNGE01010369.1_pt1 | contig 11204 bp, 7 predicted proteins | sample 5400651 | NCBI WGS metagenome assembly WNGE01 (sample SAMN13153370, study PRJNA577476) | soil metagenome | isolation source: 60 cm soil or saprolite under grassland replicate 2 | place: USA:California | collected 2016-06-15 | reverse complement strand
AGCTCCGCGACCGCTTCTTCGATCGCCGCTGAAGGAAGCTCGGCCGCGAGAGCGAACAGAGCGGGCATCCGGAAGCGCCGGCCCTCGATGGACGCGCGCTCCAGCACCTGCCGGGTCGCCGGGTCGAGCCGGTCAAGCCGCGCGGTGAGCAGAGCCTGCAAGGTCGTGGGTATCTCCACGTTCGGGTCCTGCGGCCCCACCCAGCGCCCGCCGGCCAGGTACCCCTGGTCCGCCAGCATCGCCGTGAGCTGCTCGAGATAGAGCGGGTTGCCCTCGGCCGTCTCGCAGACCCGATCGACGACGAGGACAGGAGCATCCGGCCCCAGCAGCGCGGCAGCCAGCCGCCGGGCGGCCTCGCTCGAAAGTGGGGGCAGGGTAGCCGTAATAGCCCGAGGCTTGCCTGCCCCCCAGGTGGGGCGCCGCTCGAGCAGTTCGGGCCGGGCGAGGCACAGCACAAGCACCGGCCCGTGGACCCGCTCCACGACCGAGTCAACCAGGTCGAGCATCGGCTGCTCCGCCCAGTGGAGATCCTCCAGCACCACGACCAGAGGACGATCCCTGGCCAGAATCTCAAGCAGGCGACGCACGGCCCAGGAGGTATCCGACGCTCGGGCCTCGCCCACTCCAAGAACCTGGGCGATGCGGTCGGCCACCGCTTGCCCGTCGGGGTACGTCGCTAGTCTTTGGCCAAGCCGCGCCGCCACGATCTCGGCTTCTCCCGAGGGGCTCCCCGCCGCCTGCGCGAGCAGCTCCGCGAGCGGCGCGAAGGTGACCCCCACTCCGTAGGAGGGGGTCTGCCCCATCAGAACGGTAGCCTCCTCGCGGAGGGTGTCCATGAACGCGGCGGCGAGGCGCGACTTTCCCACACCAGGTGGGGACAACACTGTGACCAGCACGCCGGCACGAGCCTCAACCGCGTCCTCCAAGGCCTCCCGCAGCGATGCCAGACGCCTATCACGCCCCACGAACGGCGTCTCCATCCGGACCGGCACCAAGTGAACCCCGATAACCCGATAGACGGTGACCGATTCGGTCTTTCCTCTCAGCTCCACCGGCCCGAGCGGAGCCAGATCGACCTTCCCCCGGAGCATGGGCTCGGCTGATCCGGAGACCAGCACGTCTCCGGGATGAGCGACCGACTGAAGCCGCGCCGCGGTGTTGTACACATCCCCACCTATGCTTCCACGCCTGGCCGCCCCCTCGTCGGCGAACACCTCCCCGGAGTTGATCGCAATGCGAACCCGCGTCCTGAGATCGGGATCGGTGAGCTCCGCCTCGAGCTCCACGGACGCCTTCACCATCTCAAGAGCCGCTCGCACCGCTCGGAAAGCATCGTCTTCATGCGCGACGGGAATGCCGAAAGCGCCGACAACCGCGTCGCCGATGAACTTCTCGACCGTTCCCCCGTGGCGCTCGATCGCCGCCGCCATCACCTCGAAGTACCGGTCAAGGAGCCTGCGGAGCGGCTCAGCGTCAAGCCGCTGCCCCAGCCCAGTCGAGCCGACCAGATCACAGAAGAGAGCTGTCACGAAGTCCCACACCCCGGACATGCCCGCATGCCGAAAAGTCTGGGTCAGAGCAGGTCGTACCGCAAGCTTGCACCCGCACCTCTTGCAGCCGGTGGCCCGGCTACCCTCGCGCGGAGCCCATCAGGCAGTGAGGCAGTTAATGGGGCTTAGGGGCATCCACTTAACCGGACTATCCCAGGTCGGCGGCTCGCCATGGCCGAGCCGCTTTCGGGCGGTTCAGGCTCGGCGGGTGCCCCCTGGTAGTGGGCGGCTGCCCGGCTGGGCTGCCCGGGTGCTGGGTGGCGAGACAGGCAGGGAGAGTGAGCGAACAACCTGAGAACCTGGCAGGACCCTATCTGGCGTGCAGTTCCCGGTCTGAGAGCCCCCGCCACCGGTGCCCACCCGAACCGCCAGATATGCGCGCAGATGACGGCGCATTTGACCGCGCTGCACGCAATTCATACTCGGCGCTCGGCGCGCCTGCAAGCGTTATGGGACCCCTGCCGCGCTCACAATGCGTAGCCAGGCTCCCGGCCCCACCCGCTGTAGCCAGAAGGAACCGGTCCGTTGACCGGAACGTGGGATGGGCGCAGCAGATCTCGCGGCACGTCACGGCGGCAGGCTCTATATCTAGGGGACCAGCACCTGCCCCGCTGGCCGTATCCCATCGACACCAGGCGAGCGGGCACCTCCCGGGCAGCCGAGCTTTACGCTCTTGATCGTTGTGGCCAAAGCATCAGGTACGACAAGACGATCCTCGTTGGCTGGAAAGCAAAAGCACCGGGGATCGGTATGGAAGGCAATCGGTGGTACCAGGGCTGGGTTCGAACCTCCCAGATGCGCCTCGCGCTGGCCCGGCACGAACTCGGCAAGGTCGCGGAACTCGCGCCGCCCCAGCTCGACTGGGAGTGGGAACCGCCGTCGACCTTCCTGGACGTTCTTGCCGCGCTCGGCGACCGTGAGCGCATCGAAGCCCGAAGCGCCGAAGTGGCTACAACAGGGAACGTTCGCCGAGCCATTTCGCGCTCCGCGCGCTTGGCATTGCCTGTAGCGATCGGCGCTCCTCCAGCAGGTGCTCAGGCGATTCGCGGCAATGGAGCTCTCCTGGCACGCGGAGCAGCCCAGGCGCCCGCTGTAAGGCGGTGTTGCCGTGACTCCCGAGGCGCCGTTCAGTGCAAACGGCAAGCTCACCGCCTATCACCCGCCACAAGCCTGATGCCGATGCGCGTGACCTAGATCGCCAGAGTGCTGCGGTCAAGTGCCCGGCACGGCCGTCCTGAACCTGCTCGGGTTCGCCGGCGCCGGCTCGGTGTCGTGCGCGGCGGTGGGCAGCGGCCAGCGCATTTTGCGGTGATGATGGACGGTGTCCGTGATCGCGGGTCGCGGCGAGGAGGATCACGAGGAGCCTCACGACGGGAGGCAGTTGGTGAACCAGGCGATCGGAGCCTTCACGATCGGCTCATTTGAATGCCATGTTGTCTCCGACGGCGTGGCTGCATATGAGCCGGAGGATCTGTATTCGGACCTCGGGCCGGATGAGGCCGCGCCCGCGGTGGGCCCGCTGGTGAATGACCAAGGGCTCATGCGCCTCCCCTACTATCCCCTGCTCGTGCGGACCCCGGACGGGCTCGCCTTGATCGACACCGGAACCGGGCTAGCGCTGGCGGAGGAGTGGGGCGAGCCAGTCGGCAGGCTCGACGAGGCACTGGGCGCTGCGGGAGTGGCAGCCGATGAGATCGGGCTGGTATTGCTCTCTCACGCGCATCCGGATCACATCGGCGGCCTGACCACGGAGAATGAGAGCGGTCGCCGTCTGGTATTTCCCCGCGCCCGCCACGTTATCTCGCGGACGGAGTTTGAATACTGGACCTCTGACCGGGTTCCCGCAGGCTTCGCCTCCATGGGCGATCTTGCGCGGCTGCACCTGAGGCCGATCGAACGGGCCGGGATGCTGGATCTGGTTGACGGCGAGCAGGAGGTCGCGCCTGGAATCCGCGTTCTGCCGGCACCAGGCCATACCCCAGGCCATGTCGCCATCTCAATCTCCGCTGGTTCACAGCACGCGATCTTCGTGGGTACGCGGTGCTGGGTGAGCTGAACTTCGGGCATCCGGACTGGACCTCGGTGCTCGAGGTCGATCGCGCGCAGGCTGCCCGCACGCGCCGTCGGCTGCTTGACGAAGCAGCGCGCGAGGCAGCCGTGGTCGCGGGCTACCACCTGTGGGGGCCGGGAACCGTGGAGCGGCACGAGAAAGCCTATTGCTGGAATCCACTGCAGTGAGCCGCGGTCCGGCGACCAGCCTGGCCATCCCAGGCTACTTACCGGCCAGGGCATCCCACCAGGCCGGCGACCCGCCCTGCAGCCCGTAGCACACTCGCCTCCGGCCACGCACGCCGGTCACACTCCGCCAGCGCCGAGAAGACGGCCCTCATATGAGTCAGCAAGAGGTAGGCATTGGACGGGGGGGCAAGACCCCCAGAACCGGGCGATCTGCGCGCCAGCGCACTCATCCGCAGCCAAGGCCCCATGAATACGGATTCGGCGATATGTCGGGTGTGTCTGGCTGCCGCATCCGGCGGATGCTTACTTTCCGTGATATTTTCTGCTTCGCCGACTGCACGGACCGATCTTGCAGAGACCATGATCGCGACGCTGCCCCAAGAGCAACGGCCAGGGTTGTTCAGGCGGCAGGCTGCGCGTTCGCCAGCGCCCCGGCCAGATATTTGGGCCAGTCGGCGTCCAGTCGTGCTTCGAAGCTTGCCCTGACCAGTTCGCGTTCCTCGGGAGGGACCTCGGCCTTGCTGCCGTCTGTGTAGTGGATCGTCAAGCTGTGGGCGGTAGAGCAGAGGATCGTGTAGGCCATCGATGAGACCATGACGAACAGGCCCGGTGACTGCTGCTCAAGCCCGCTCTGCGCGGTCGGGAAGTCGACGCCGATACGCTCCCAGTTCAGACCAATGTCGGCCAGCCGGCGGGTGATGTCCGACAGAAAGATCACTCGCTTGCCGGGGGCGACAGCGCAACGCGAGCCTGCGTCCAGCATGAGCGCGAGATCATGCCCGAGTGGCACAGGCTTGCCGTCAGGGCCGACGGGGCGCACCGCCTGCGTCACGGCCGGTGCGATGGCGAACGCAGCCTCGGCCATCGCAGCGCCGACCTGGTCCTCGGGCCAGGGCAGGCCGGTGACCAGGAACCACGACGGGTCGGTCATCCACGTTAGTGGCCGCATGACGAACACATCCTTATCGCCCATGGTGGCACTCACGGCCCGCGTTCGCCAGCTTCAACCTCGCGCTCGGCGAGCCGTCCGGATGGCGGGATCGGCGGCTTGGGCGGCTGGAGCACCGCGTCACGATCTTGCGGCTGCCAAGACGGGAACGCCGGGCCGATGTCCGCATGGTCGGGGTCTTCGTGCGGTTCCAGGACGCTCTGCCGTTCGGCGATCTTCTCGCTGAACGCCTTCCGCGCCTCGGACAACTCGCGCACCCAGGCCGGCGGCTGGTACTCCTGCTGCGCCTCGGGCAGCACGTCCAGCTCGGCCCGCTGCTCGTCGGTGACTTCGCCGGGCTCGGCCGACCGCAGCGGCTCGATCCTCATCTCCGGGTACCGGCGGCGCAACTCGGCGTCCGCAGCGACGGCCAGCCGCCGCTGCGGCTCGGTCGCCGCCTCCCACGCCCGGCGGTCGCCCATCAGCCCGGCCAGGATGCTCTCCTGCATCCGGTAGGCCGATTCCTGCGAGCGACCGCGTTCGGCCTGCTGCTCGTGCCGGGCCGCCAGCTCGACGTCCCCGGCCTTCCGGGCGACCTCAGCTTCGGCCTGGCTACGGATCACCCGCAGCCAGGCGTCCTCCGCGCCGGCCCGCACATACCCCAGTTCCCGGGCGACGTGCTTGGGCGCCCACGCGGTCTCGGCCTGGTACTGGTCCCGGATCAGCCACAGCGAGCCGTCCGCCCGGTCGCGGAGGTCCGTTTCGCCGACCGGGCCGAGCGCCCACCAGGCCTCATGCCACAGAGCCCGCTTGTCCGGATGGTCGGCGATCGGCTCGGGCCCGATCGGCTGCCGGTCGTCGTCGTAGCCGAACAGCTCCCGGTACGCGCCGACCGCGCTGGCCCGTTCCCGCCACCGGTCACGCTCACTTGGATCCTCGGGCACCGGTCCCAGCGCCTTGACCGCCCACGCGGGCTGGTGCTCGGCGGCGTACGCGCCGATCCGGTCCCGCCGTTCGTCCATCAGCGTGGCCAGCTGCCCAAGGTAGTCGCGCATCTTCGGGTCGGCGACCTCCGGCACTCGGTCGGCCCACCGGCCGGTAGGCCGCGGTGCCATGGCGTTCACCCGCGGGCGCATTCGCGCGTCGATCACCGCCGGGATGTCCCGGGCGCCGTCCATGTCACGAGACTGCACTGCATGCATTACGGCCTCGCCGGGGTCGGCCCCGGCCAGCTCGGCGGCCCGCATCGTGCGGTATAGCCACCGCGCCGTGGGCGTGTCCAGCTCACCGTTCGTTATTCCCCAGGTATCGGCCAGTGCGGTCTGGACAACCGGCCGAAACCGCGCGGCATCCGCCCGCTCGATCAGGCCCATCCAGATGGCATGCAGCAGCCCGAGATGGTCGGCGTCGGACCGTTGCCGCTCCCGGTATTCGGTGGCCGCCAGGTCGGTCGCGTCCCGGGCGAGGACATCGGCGAGCACCGCCATGCCCTCGTCAATGTCACCCTGCGGCGACCGCTGCGCTGCCTGGCCCTGTCGTTGCTGCTCAAGGTCACGGAAGCGCTTCAGCTCGGGCGCTGTCCTGCTCAGCGGCAGTGGGTCGGCGAGCTTCGGGTTCTGCGTGATCGGCATGATCACGTTGTCGGATGTGCCGCGGGTGGCGCCGACATAAGTGCCCTGCCGGTCATCCGACGGCGCGACGATCGTCCGCGTCGCGGCTACCGTCCGGCCCTGGGCCACCTGCTCGGTCACCGCGTAGGCCAGCTCGGCCGTTGTGTATCCCGGGAAAAGGAACGCTTCTTCTGTCCACCGCGGCGCCTGCGTCTGCGCGTCCGGCTTTAGCATACGACGGACGACTGGGCCAGCTGGAGTGACTGACTCGATACGGAGCACGTGCATGTTAGCCAGCGTCGTCCCCTCGCCCGCATCTACCGAGTGGTCATTGTCAGTACAGACGATGAGATCGCCGACCGTGGCACGCTGACCGTCAGCGATCTCGATCGAGGGTCCGTCCCGGGCCACCAGGCCGAGGTGCTGGAGATCGTCCCGGACCCGACGGCATGCTTCGCGGCGCAGCTCGTGCGACCGGGCGATCACCAATGAGTCTTTGCCCTCTAGGGTGTGAGCGACGTAGGCCTGCGTGGCGGCTTCCAGGATTTCGTCAGCCGTCCCGGCCCGGATCCGCCCGTGCTCGCCATAGTCGGCCAGCGCTGAGGCCTTGCCTTCGCGTAGGCCCAGCGACGCGGATCGTTCCCACTGCTCGCTGAACCGCACCGGCTCGGGAAGCTGCACATAGCCCTGTTTGCGGGTGATCAGGCTGGCGCCTCCTCCGTTCTCCACCGCCTGGAGCTGCTGGTGATCGAGCGCCACGGCCACCTTGACCCCGATCCGGGTCGCGTAGTCAACGATGTCGGCGAAGTCCGGGTTGCTGAACATCGACGCCTCGTCGATGACGATCAGGTCGCCCTGGCCGAGTCCGACTGGGCCGCGGGCGCCGCGGCGGTCCTTCAGGTGCCCGAGGAACTGGGCGAAGTTATAGCTCTCGGCTACTCCGGCCTCGGCCAGCACGTCACGGGATGACTGTGACGGCGTGACCCCCACCACCCGGCCCTGCGCCCACGCCCTGCCGATCTCGGCCAGCACACGGGTCTTGCCTGCACCCGCCGGCCCGACGATCACCTCAACCCGGCGGTCGGAGGTCAGCACATGGAACGCGGCAGCCGCCTGATCCATCCGCAGTCCGGAAGCTGCCGTTTTAACTTCAGTACCTGGCGGCTGGTGAAGCGCGGCCTCCAGCTCGGCGACCTCAGCGCCGAGCGCACGGGCCGCCTCCTCACGTGTCATCGCCGGGCCACCCGGAGCACCGGCCTGGGCAACCAGCTTCTCCTCCCGGGACAGCTGCACCCGCGTCGCGTACTTGACCCCGCCGTGCCGCTGGTACACGCTCCGCCCATCGGCCCGCCGCAGCGAGGCCGGCGCCACGGCCGCCTCAGGCGCTTCCAGGCACACCACCGGGCCGAACTCCCCCGCCAGCGCCCGGCCGGTCACCTCCTCCAACAACCGTGCCTGGCCATCAGGATCCGCGGCCCGCCGGGGCAGCACCCGGCCGAGGTTGGCGATCAGGTCCGCGCGCGTCCACTTCGAGTTCTCACGCGCGCACTTCTCCAGCGCCTTCTGCGCCGCGCGCGTAATCTCCTCCGGCGTGAGTTCCGGGCCTGTGTCACGCGGCGCGGAACCGTCGCGGCCCAGGCGCGACACGCGCCGATACAGTGACGCAAGATCCACGCCAGCCTTCTGCGCGGCCTTCGCCTGCCATCCGCGCGTGGCCGCACCCCAATCGATCACGCCGTCCTTGCCCTTGCGCGTGCGCAGGTTCGCCTTGTCCATCAGCGACGCCAACTCGCGCTGGTTCGGCGCCCTCCCGTACTCGGCCTGGAACCTGGGCACCAGCTCCCCGGCCACCTTCTCGTTGATCACATCCCGGCGGTGGCTGAACACGTCCATCAGCTGAGCGCCGATACCGTCGATGCCATAGCCCATGCCATCCGGCCGCGGAACCCAGTCCAGCCCGAACCGGCGCGTCAGCGCGGCCTCCGCGTGAACCGAGGCGATCTGGCCCGCCGCGCGCGCGTGCTCGTAGTAGGCCGTCGAGTCCGGCGCCCGGCCCTTCCCGTCGTGCCGCGTGATCGCCACGTGCGCGATCTGGTTGTGCGTGTGCAACTGCATGTCGCCGTCGCGCGAGGTTTGCTGGTACCACGACGCGACGATCAGGTCGGCCTCGCGGAACTGCCCGGACTCCTTGCCATCTACCCGCGCGACATGACTGCCCGTGCGCACGTACCCGGCCTCACGCTGGAAATACGCAAGCGCCGCGTCATTAGCGTCACGCAAGATCGCATCGACCTCAGCCAGCAGCCCGGTAGTCACCGCCTCGGCCTGCTTGTCACCCCCATCGCGGGCCCGCTGCACGGCAGCCCCGAGACTGGCATGGAAGATCGAGATGTCTTTCGACCACGATGTCGTCAGGTCGAAGTACAGCGGCGACTGCCGGGCCTGCCGCTGCGCCATGATCCGCAGCTCGGCCTTCCGGTGATCGTCCGCCCCTGGATCGGCCGCGACCAGGCTCTTGTAGATCTCCACGGCCTTCCCGGCATTCGCCGGAGCCCGCCCCAGCCTCCGGCTATCCGGCCCCTTGCGCTCACCGAACAGCAGGTCGTAGGGCTCCCGCTCCACCACCTGGCCCGCGGCGAAGCCCAGCCGCTCAGCACCCGGCCCCCACCAGGTGCCCGGAGGCTCCCCCGCCTCCGCGGCCGCGAGATAGTAGCCCGCGCCCCGGTAAGCCTCCCCCACCGCGCGCCAGGCATAGTCCAGGTCATAGCCCTTGGCGACTGTCGCCATCACGGCCACCGCCTCACCCCCAGATGATCTTGACTGACCGCGCTCGCTCGCTAGTGCATTGGTCTGATGGGTAGCGGAGCAAGATCAGGATGCAGGAGCCCGGGGCCAAGAACAGCGGTAGCAAGATCGGCAACAGCGGGAACAGAGGCGCAAACAGGGGGGCTGACCAGGGCAGGCAGAAGTCGGCAAAGTCGTAGATGCGGTGGACGCCGGGCACGCCCGAGCGCGCCGTTCGCCAGGGGATGCGCGCCCGCGGGATTCGCGGCCTGCGGTCTGTACCATCGTCGCCACGGCCTACGACCAGGAGCTCGCCGGGCGTATCCAGCAGCTCATCGGCAGCGCCCCGGGGCTGACCGAGAAGAAAATGTTCGGCGGGCTCGCCTTCCTCATCCGCGGCAACATGGCCATCGCCGCCAGCAGCGAGGGGGGTGCCATGGTCCGCGTCGATCCCGCACAGTCAGACGCCCTGGTGGCCACGACCAAGGCCACGCTTATGAACATGCGTGGCCGGGACATGCCCGGATGGTTGCGGGTCAGTTCCGACGATCTGTGCACCGACGACCAGCTCGCCCCCTGGGTCGAGATGGGCACCGGGTACGCGCGCTCACTACCGCCCAAATAGAAGACAGCTGGAGCGCCGCTCCACAGCCGTCCGGTCTCCTTGATCGTCTTGATGCGCAGGTGTGTAGTCGGATGGCCAGTCGGAGTAGATGATGGCAGGGGCAAGGGAAGCCTGCAGATTGCAAGATCATTTAAGGGAGGGGTAGTAAGACGGGGCGGCGGCGGATTCGAGGCTTCTTCGACCGTGCGGAACAGTTGTGACAGCGGCTCGGTCGCCACGGCCTTGCGTCAGGCTGGGGCCGCTCCGGCAAGCTCGATGATCTCGTCGCGTGGTCCTTGCAGGGCATCCCGCGCCCAGGACAACACGTCGGTGTCGTGGCTGAAGACGATGATTTGCCGTTCAGCGCTGAGGTGGTGCAGGACCTTTAGCACCGCCGTGATGCGGGAGTCGTCAGCATAGGCTGTCGGGTCGTCGAAGACCAGTGGGCAGGGCTCGCCCGTGATTACGAGATATTGGGCGAGGGCCGCGCGCAGGAGCAGGTAGACCTGCTCTGCCGTGCCGTAGGACAGGCGGTCGGCGTCGCGCCAGGTCCCCGATGGCGCCCGTACCCGGACCTGCAGGTCGTCTGGATCGACGGCAACTTCGGCGTACCGGCCTGCGGTGACCGCTTCTAGATGAGGTCCGATCGCGCGAGCCAGTTGCGGCGCGATGGTCCGGTGGACGCTGTCTTGGGCCTGGGTGAGGAATACGTGGGCGGTGTCGAGGATGTGGCGCAGGCGCTCCAGTCGTTGCACCCGGGCGGATGTCTGGGCGACCGCTTCGTCGGCCTCGGCGACATTCAGCACGCCTTGCTCTCGGCCCTGGATCGTTGTTCGCAGCGTGGTTACCTGGAGTCGGGCATCCTCGGCGGAATCGCGAAGTCCCCGGAGTGCCGTCGCCGGATCTGAGCCCAGGCTGGCGTGAGCAATCTCAGCCGGATCGAGACCGTCGGCCGCCGCTGTAGCAGCGCCGGCCAGCCGATCGGCTTCGCCTTTCAGTTCGCTGAGGGGGTGGCCGTCGAGGAGTTTCTGGAGGATTGCGTATTCCTTCACCGCCTGCTGACGCTGGCCAATCGCGTGCCCGCGTTGTTCCAGCCATACCTCGATGGCGTCCGCCAGCTCATCAAGGCCGACGGTGTCTGCTTCGGGCAGCTGGCAGGCGCTGGCGGCATCATTCAGTTCTCGTTCGGCTGCTGATCGCCGGGAGGCTGCACTGGCGGCTTGTTCCTCCGCTTGACGCCGGTCGCGGAGACGGGACTCCAGGTCGGGCCGCCGGGCGGCGGCCGCCACCTGCTGACTGCGCCGGGCACAATCCTCGCAGTAGCGGCGGAAGTCATCTTCAGGATCGCGGGTGACAGGCGCCCCTCGGGCGCTCAGTTCGCGTGAGAGTTGCCCCAGCGCGTCAGGAAGATGGGGCTCAGCTTCGCTGTTGTGCTTGTGCCAGTCAGCCCACTGATCGGCGGCGGCTCTGGCGCGGTCGTCGGTGTCGGC
>WNGE01012642.1_pt1 | contig 11205 bp, 12 predicted proteins | sample 5400651 | NCBI WGS metagenome assembly WNGE01 (sample SAMN13153370, study PRJNA577476) | soil metagenome | isolation source: 60 cm soil or saprolite under grassland replicate 2 | place: USA:California | collected 2016-06-15 | reverse complement strand
CCGTCGACCGCGACGATGAGCGGCTTCGTCCGCTCGCGATACACGAAACCGGCGAAGCCACCGCGCTCGGTGTAGAGGCTGTCCTGCCTTCCGGCGCTGATCTCCTTCAGGTCGGCCCCGGCGCAGAAGACCGGCTGGACCTGTCCCTCGGAGTTGGCGAGGAGCACCCCGACCCAGAGGTCCGGGTCGTCCTCCAGGCGGTCAACGGCTTCCTCAAGCCCGGTGGCGATGGCCTGATTGACGGCGTTGCGGGCATTCGGGCGATTGAGCGTGATGACGGCGACGTGGCCGCGGACTTCGAACCGAACGGCATCGGGCATGAATGGCATCTTGGCCCGTCCAGCGTCCTCCGGGTAGTGTTATTTGGACCAACTGGTCAGTACTCAAGAGGAGCGCCGCGAGAACATGAGCCGGGTAGCCGTGGTCACCGGGGGCGCCTCCGGGATGGGCCGGTCCATCTGCGAGAACCTTGCCAGGCAGGGGCATGCCGTCGTGGTCGCCGATCTCAACGGCAGCGAGGCGGAGCAACTGGCCAAGGAGATCCGGGAGTCCGGCGGTCGGGCCGTCGCGAGCCAGGCGGACGTGAGCGAGCGGGCCCAGGTCGACGCGACGATGGCGTTGGCGCGGGACGCGTTCGGGCCGATCGGGATCCTCGTGCTGAGCGCCGGCCTGTCGCGCAAGGAGCCGTTCCGCGAGATGACCGTGGAGTCGTGGCAGCAGGTGATCGCGGTCAATCTCACCGGCGCCTTCCACTGCGTGCAGTCCGCCGTCGGCGACATGGTAGATGCGGGCTGGGGACGGATCGTGCTGATCTCCTCGTCCAGCGCCCAGCGCGGCGCGCCCGGCATGGCCCACTACGCCGCGTCCAAGGGCGGGGTGATCGCGCTGAACAAGACCCTGGCACTGGAATTCGCCGCCACGGGCATCACCGTCAACAACATCGCCCCGTCCGTGATCGAGACGCCGATGGTGAAGAAGCAGCAGGCCGTCGGGGCCGTGCCCCCGAACGAGGTCATCGTGAAGGGCATCCCGGTGGGGCGGATGGGTACGGGCGACGATATCGCGGCGGCGTGCGCCTACCTGTGTTCGGAGGAGGCGTCGTTCATAACCGGCCAGACCGTCAGCGTCAACGGCGGTTCGTTCGTCGGCTGATGAGGACGTTCAGCGACCGAGCAGGCCGCGCTCGATGATCTGTGCGGTGGCGTCGGTGCCCGCGTGGCGTGGCCTGGCGCCGAAGGCGTCCAGGACCGCCATCAGGACCACAGCCTCGGCCTCGTGATCGCCGAACGGACGGGCATGAAGGAAGTGCGACAGCCGCCGACGGCCCCAGTCAAGAGCCGCCGCCGCGTCGACGCCGAGCTCGGGCTCGTGCAGGGTCGCGTCGATCCACACCCGGATGATCGCGGCCTCACTGACCTGAACGGCGTTGTACTTCCGCAGCCACGCGCGCAACTCGGCACGGGTCGGGTGGCCCGGCTCGTCCCCGGACGGGATGGCCGCGAGCGTTTCGGAGAGCGGCTCCATCGCCCGCAGCACCAGAGTGCGCGCGAAGTGGGCCTTGTTCCTGAAGTAGCCGTAGAACGCGCCGTGGGACAGTCCGGCCGCCGCGACGATGTCATCGACGCGCGTACCGTGATAGCCGCGGGTGACGAACACGTCAACGCCGGAAGCGAGCATCGACTCCAGCGTCCCGCGGGTCATCTCGGTCAGTCCGGCAGAGTTCTCCGGCGGCTCGGCGACATCCGGCATGGCTGGATCGAAGGTGATGTCGCGTACCGGTGCGTAATCGCCAACGTGCACGTTCACGTCGGGCAGCAGCCCGAAGAAGCAGCGGTGCATGACATCGGCCAGCGCGTCCTCGATGCGGGCGTGCGGGAAGACGTCCGGTTCGAGGCGCCGCAGGATCTCGGCGTCGTAGTAGGCACGCGAACCGGCCTCGAGCAACAGGCCGATGATCGCGTCGAGTTCGCGGCCGGGCGGATTCGCGCCGACGATCTTCGAGTGGATTCGCGAGACGTTGCGGACACCGGCCTGCGATTGCATCGCGGCGACGGCCTCGGTCTCCTCCGCCGCCGTGGAGTAGGCGTGGAAGACCGGCCCGTAACGTTCGAAGATATCTGCGTAACGTCCGACCCACTCGCGCACCGTGGCCCACCCGGCGGCATCCGGCGTGATCGTGTCAAGGGCCTCGACGGAGGCGCTGACCTGCCGCACGACCTGGCCCGCAAGGTGCGAGAAGACGTCCTCCTTGTTGGAGAAGTACTGGTAGAACGAGACCCGCGAGCATCCGGCGCGTTCGGTGATCCGGCCGACGCTGGCCTGGTGGTATCCCTCGTCGCCGAACACCGCCAGCGCGGCGTCCAGGATGTGTTGCTGGGTGCGTTGACCGCGGTGGCCGACTGTCGGGTTGTCCGAGAACGGCGCCCGGCGGGCTGTGGTCACGGGATCAGTCATGGCTGGTCAAGGTTAGTCGCCGCGCGGGCGGTCCTTGACGGCTCGGACGATCGGCGGCGCGTCGCGCCAGTCGGGCAGACCGGCCGCGGGCGTCCCTACCGGGAAGGCGTCCTCGTTGACCTGCGCCCAGTGCGCGTGGTTGAGCTCGTGCAGGGTGAACGCAGCGTTGAGCGAGTTGTAGAAGCCCATGTTGTCGACCGTCTGGTTGACGGCCTCCTTGATCAGCAGGGGTGCCCGAAGTACTCGACGCCGCACATGCCCAGCCGCGCGCCGACGACGTCGGCGAAGACGGTGTCGTCAGCGGCGACGATGAGGTCGCAGGCCCACAGCAGCATCAGGCCCGCCGAGTAGACCTGCCCGTGCGCCTGCCCGATGGTGATCTTGCGCAGGTTGCGCCAGCGGCGGTTGTTGTCGAAGAAGTAGTGCCACTCCTGCCGCATCAGCCGTTCGGCGCCCTGGCGTGTCCCGCCGTTTACCTTCCACGTCGGGTGCTGGTCCGGGCCAGGGGCGGACTCCGCCAGCATCGCCGTGGAGCCCATGTCGTGGCCGGAGGAGAACATCGGCCCGGTGCCGCCGAGGATGACCACCCGGACCTCGTCGTCGGCCTCGGCGCGCAGGAGGGCGTCGTCGAGTTCGACGAGCAGGCCCCGGTGTTGGGCATTGCGGGTGTCCGGCCGGTTGAGCAGGATGCGGACGATCCGCCCGTCGTCCAGCGTCTCGTACAGGACGTGCTGGTACTCGGACATGCATGCTCCTCGGTCGGGTCCGGGAAAGACGGAATGACGCTAACGTTAGTCGTTCCTGAGCGTGATTGGGAGAACGTGTATGCACAGCGGGCCGATCCTGTTAGTGTCGCGACACAGGTGTTAGTTCTGGCCAACAGTTGCAGCGGGTACTGCGCGATACCCAGGCACGAGGGAAGAGCGGACGAGCATGAGTGACGAAGCCCTGGTCGAGCGGCGCGGCGCGGTCCAGCTGATCACGATCAACCGCCCCGAGGCGAAGAACGCCCTGAACGTCGCGGTGGCAACGATCATCCGTGACGCAGTCGATGAGCTGGACGAATCGGACGTGTTGCAGGTCGGCGTGCTCACCGGCGCGGGCGGCACGTTCTCGGCAGGGATGGACCTCAAGGGCTTCCTCAAGGGCGAGTCGCCCGCCTTCCCCGGCCGCGGCCTCTGCGGCATCACCGAGACGCCGCCGAAGAAGCCGCTCATCGCCGCCGTCGACGGCTGGGCCCTGGCGGCGGGCTTCGAGCTGTCCCTTGCGTGTGACCTGGTGATCGCCGGCCGGTCGGCGAAGTTCGGCGTCCCGGAGGTCACGCGGGGGCTGGTCGCCGCCGGCGGTGGCGCGGCGATCCTGCCGCAGCGGATCCCGCTGGCCGTGGCCATGGAGTACATCCTGACCGGCGACCCGATCGGGGCCGAGCGCGCCGCCGAGATCGGTCTGATCACCCGGGTGGTCGAGGACGGCTCGGCCGTGGAGGCCGCGCTCGAGTTGGCCGGGCGGATCGCCGCCAACGCTCCGCTCGCAGTGCAGGCCAGCAAGGAGATCGCCCGCCGCGCGCAGGAGTGGCCGGGCACTCTCGCGTACACCGGGCCGACGCCGATCGTCATGCCGGTGTTCGCGTCGGAGGACGCGAAGGAGGGCGCGCTCGCGTTCGCCGAGAAGCGCAAGCCGGTCTGGCGGGGCAAGTAGCCGATGGGACGGCTCGGTACTGCCCGCGACTGGCACCTGCGCACCGTCCCCGCCGCACTCGTCTGCGAGTACAAGGCGAAGGGCTGGTGGACCGACGAGACCGTGGGCTCGATGGTCGAGCGCGGCCTGGCCGGAATGGGGACGGCCGAGTTCCGCGTGCACTCGAAGGTGCGGCCGTGGTCGGGCACCGTCCACGACGTCGACCGGGCGGCGCGGTCCCTGGCCGGCTCACTTCGGGCGCGCGGGATCGGTCCCGGGGACGTCGTCGTGCTGCAACTGCCGAACTGGGCCGAGGCCGGCATCGCGTACTGGGCGGCCGCCTATCTGGGCGCGACCGTCGTGCCGATCGTGCACTTCTACGGCGCGAAGGAGGTCTCGTACATCCTGCGCACCGTCGAGCCGGACGTGGTCGTCACCGCCGACCGGTTCGGCCACGCCGACCACCTGACCCTGTACGACGAGCTGTTGCGCGACGAGGGCCGTGCGCTCTGGGTCGTCGCCGGCGACACCGCCCGCGCCGGCCTGCCCGCCCGGGCCACGTCGTTCGCGAACCTGCTGGAGCACGACCCCCTCGTGGCGCCGTTGGCGGCCGACCCCGACGCCCCTGCAGTGGTCGGTTTCACCTCCGGCACGACCCGCGACCCCAAGGGCGTCATCCACTCGCACCGCACGATCGGGTTCGAGACACGCCAGCTCAACCAGCTGATCCCCACGGTCGGGCCGCCGATGATCACGGGGGCCCCGGTCGGCCATTTCATCGGAATGCTCTACGCGTTCCTCGTGCCGCTGCTTCGCATCCGTCCGGTCAACCTCATCGACGTCTGGGACCCGCGGGAGATCCTTCGGCTGATCGGCGAGGACGGACTCGGCGTCGGCGGCGGGGCCACGTACTTCCTCACCAGCCTGCTCGACCATCCTGACTTCGACCCGGCTGTCCACCTGGCGGGGATGCCGTTCACCGGGCTGGGCGGCTCGGCGGTGCCGGTCGCGGTCACCGAACGCGCGACCCGCCTGGGCATCAAGGCCTACCGCTCCTACGGCAGCACCGAGCATCCGTCGATCACTGGCTGCCGGCTGAGTGATCCGGAGCCGAAGCGGCTTACGACCGACGGGCGGACGCTGACCGGCGCGGAGATCCGGGTGGACGAGACGGGCGAGATCCACAGCCGCGGAGCGGACTGTTTCGTGGGCTACACCGACCCTGAGCTCACGGCGTCGGTCTTCGATGCCGAGGGCTGGTACCGAACCGGCGACGTCGGACTCGTCGACGATGAGGGCTACCTCGCGATCACCGACCGGGTCTCGGACATCATCATCCGAGGTGGCGAGAACATCAGCGCTATGGAGATCGAGGAGCTCATGCTGGGGGTGGACGGGGTCGCCGAGGTGTGCGTGGTCGCCGCCCCTGATATCCGGCTCGGAGAGCACGCGGCCGCGGTCATTCGGGTGCAGCCGGGCGCGGTCGTGCCGACGCTGGATCAGGTGCGCGAGCATCTGGCGACGATGGGCCTGGCGAGGCAGAAATGGCCGGAGACGCTGTACGCCGTCGACGACTTCCCGCGTACGGCATCCGGCAAGCTGCAGAAGTTCCGGCTCCGCCAGCAACTGCGAGACGGCCTGCTCGCCCCGTAGTCGGCGCCGGTCTCGCTCGCATCCCTGGGCCTACGTCAGCCTGTTCCGCAAGCGGCGGCAAACCGGCGTTCGACGCGAACGACGCCGCGTTGGCAGCAAACATCTCGGCCCCGCTGGCCGAAGCGATCCGAAACCACGCGCAGGCACCCGCGCCCGTGCCCGGCCCGCGACCAGCACGAGCCGGGGCTGATGCTGTTCAGCCCTGACGGCACGCAGATCTCCGTCAACGACGCCGCCCTCGGTTGGCTCGACGAGGCCACCGCCGAAGCGGTGGCCCCCGCGCCCGGCCTCGGGGCGACACGCGAGTTCGCGCCACTCTGCGGCGCTCACCTGCCAACCGTGGTACTCGCAAGCATTGATGCGAGCGCGGGCGATCGCCGAGGAGCGCGAGCACGGAGTGGCCCGGGCGCGGCCGCGGTCCGCGGCAACGGGACAGTGGCTGGTCTGCCACGCGTCATGCCTGCGCGATGCCCAGGGCCGGCTCGGAAACACCGCGGTCGTGATCGAGCCCGCGAAGACATCGGAGATCGCGCCGATCATCACCCAGGCCTACCAACTCACCGCGCGCGAGCAGCAGATCACCCGGCTGCTCGCCAGCGGGTTCGGCACCGCCGAGATCGCCGGACAGCTCTGCCTGTCCGCGCACACCGTCCGCGACTACCTCAAGACGATCTCCGACAAGGTCGACGTGTCCAGCCGCGGCGAACTCGTCGCCAAGCTCTTCGCCGAGCACTACGCGCCCGTACATCTGGACCCGGACAACATCGAATCGGCTGGTTAACGGCGGGCAAGGGTGCCGCTCAGCCATCCTTGAGCGACGTCGAGTGGCTAGCTGACGTGATGGTTCTTGAGCCAGGTCGCCCTTCTGGCGGGCGAGGCTTGCGAAAGCCAGGCGTCTTGCACGAGTTCCACCAAATCCTGGTGGGAAAGTTCGCCGATCCTGCTCGCCCGCAGCAAGACCGACGGATGCCCATCAAAGTGCGCGGTCGTGAAAAACGGCGAGGCTTGATCTTGGACCAATGCCTGCTTGTCGGACTCGGACGGGACCCAGAACATGATCACGTCCGAGTAGCGCTCTCCGGTCTCGGGGTCGGCGGCGGCGGGGCGGGGATTGCGGAAGAACACGAACGACTTGCCGCCAACCTGATAGACGGGGTTGCCGAGTGCTCCACGCTCGAGCCTGACATGCGGCATGCCCAGCGCGAGCTCGTGCACGTCCTCAACCCGCGCGCGACGCGGTCGCGTCGACATAGCCAAAGCCTACTTTCACCCGACGACGCGCGTGACAATCCTCAACCGGAAGGGCCGTGTTCCGGTGCTGCCATCGTCGGTGAAGGTCGCAAGCGCACCCGTCGCTCAGCACCAACAGCCGGCCCGCGAACGTGCGGGCCTGACCATCGGCGCACAGAACGGGAAGGTCAGCTGCCATGTCCCTGATTCTTGGGTCCCGCATCGCGCGGTGAAAGCCGGCCCAGTGCGCGCGTTGCGTAGATGATCGGGCACGAGTAGGTCGACTGCCCGGCCCAGCGTTTGGTCCGCGCAGTATCCGAACACGTCTCAGCGTCATCGTTCCATCGGCGGATCACGCCTTGATTGTCAGTCTCGATCACGGCGCGGGTGACCATCACGACATCGTCGCATGAAGCACTGATCCCGACGGGACCGATGAGAAACGACGCGGCGGTTCGTCCGTGACGGGAGAACTGTTTGGATCGGCCCGGTGGGCCATCAGGAGAGGAAGCGCTCATGGCACTGGTCGTCTGCGACATGTCGATATCGTTGGACGGTTACGTCACTGGCCCGAACGCCAGCCGTCAGAACCCGCTAGGCGAGGGCGGCGGAGTTCTGCACGACTGGCTCTTCGACGCGGCGACGGAGGTCGATCGAGCCCTGCTGCAGGATGCGATCGCTGGTTGCGGCGCGGTCGTGATGGGCCGCAAGTCATTCGACCAGACCGAGGGCGAGGGCGGTTGGGGCGACGGTGGCCCGGTCGGTGACACCCCGTGCTTCGTGGTCACCCACAATGAGCCCACCACGTCCTACCCGCCGGTGTTCACGTTCGTCACTGACGGCGTGGCCAGCGCGATCGAGCAGGCCAAGCAGGTCGCGGGTGACAAGGGTGTCGGACTGCACGGTGCGACCGTCATGCAGCAGGCGCTCCCGCTCGGCCTGGTCGATGAGATCCACGTGCACGTGATCCCCGTTCTGCTGGGCGGCGGCACCCCGCTGTTCAGCACACTCGACGCGGCGATCACTCTCGAACGCATCGCCGTGCAGGTCACCCCGGCCGCGACGCATCTGGCGTTCCGGGTGATGCGCTAGCCACAGCGTCACTCCTGCGTCGCCGTGCACCCGGTACTTCGAGGCGTAGATCGCTGCGGACAGCGGCTGATCGCACAGCCGCGACAAGATCAGCCGCTGACGGGGAGAGGACTCTTTACAGTGAACAGGTCGACGCAGTCGCGGTGGCGGGCGTCATTCTTGATTGCCGCGGCGACGAGTGGCCCGGTGTCGCAAACGATCACGATCAGCGGCCGAAGCCGTCGGCCAGCAGCTCGTCAACTCGTACCGAGGTGTCCGTACGCGCCGATGTCACCGATCCGAACCACAGTGGCGGCCACTCCGGGGCGGGCGCGACGCTAGCGAACCGCTGCACCTCGGCGAGCACTGCCGGGACCTGATCTTCCGGCAACTGCTCGACAAGGCGACGGAGTTCGTCGCGGGCAGCAGTCATATCTGTCATGGTACCGATCCCGAAGTCGATGACCGTGCCATTCCGCGGCTGACCTGTCTGTCCGCGCGCACACGTCCCATGGGCCGGTGGCCCAACCTACCGCCGTCGGGGGTCGGGGAAGCCGAGGCGGACATAGCCCGGCGCGCGTTTCGCCAATGACGAGGCGAGCACGCCGGTGCGAGCGTCGTGGTAGTCGTGCACTTAGGCCGTCTCCTTGCCTGGATGAGCCCGCAAGACTCGTCCGACGTATTGCTCGAGCGGGCCTTTGAAGGCAATGGGTGCGGTGAGGAAAAGGGTGTCCAGCGCGGGACAGTCGAAGCCTTCGCCGATATAGGAGGCCGTTGCAACCGCCAGCAGTGGTTGGCCGTCGGACGGGCTCATCAGTCTGACTAGCTAGCGCGCGGGCGTTGAGTCTCTAGACACGTGCGACGTCGCCAGCGTGGTGGCATGATGAGTAGTGCCAAGGGCGATGGCCCGCGGAAGTCGGAGCCTCGAGACCCTGCCGGACGGCGGTGGCGCTCGAGGCTCTCGCATGTTCAGGGCTCCACGGCCTCGACTCGCGTAATGAGCGGCTGGCAGCGGCGGCGAAGCTCACCGCCGGCGGCGTAGGCGAACACGATGGCATCCGCCGCCCACAACAGGGGTTCCGTCTTCGGCAGCACGTGCTCGTAGTGGAGTCGGTCGTGAAGACCCGCCTTATGCACTGCCTCCTGGAGGGTGCGGCGATCGTGCTGGTCCTGGCCGACTGCGGATTCGATCACGAGCCGCTCGACGTCGAGGTCGGTGACGATCCGGCGCATGATCTCTGCCCGCCCTTCGCGGTGCACTCGGTACCTCGAGTCGTAGATCACCGCGGTCAACGGCTGCTCGCAGAGACGCGACAAGATCAGCCGCTGTCGCGGTGAGGACTCCTTCGTCATGTGGAGCCGCCGCTGACCGGGCCGGAGCAAGCTGCGGAGAGCGGTCCGGACATCCGCGGCGTCGGACGGCGCGATCAGCGCGACGCACAGCGTGAGCCCCCGTCGCCCCGACTCGTCGACGAATGCATGCATCAGCCGCGTCCAGACATGGCTGCCGAGCACACGGCCCTGCTCGTGGGCGTACGCCGTAGTCCGACCGTCAACGGCTGATCAGTCACCGGTTGCGGCCTTGCGAGATGCGCGTTTCGTGGATCGCGCGGTCGTCCGCTCGTCGTTCTCGGCTGGCTCTGCGGACTCCTCGCTGGGGCGCGGGCGCCTTGGCATCCGCGGACCGAGCAGGTTCGCGGCGCGCTGGTCGGCCTCCGACACCCATGCGGCGTAGACCCGCAGCGTAGTTGTTCCACCGCCGCCGTGGCCGAGGCGGCCGGCGATGGTGCGGACGTCGGCGCCGACGCTGATGAGCTCCGTGGCACTGTAGTGCCGCAAGGCGTGGATGTGGGTGTCAATGCCGAGGCGGTGCGCCATCTTGGTGTAGCGCTGGCTGACGGTGTCGGGTAGGAGCAGAGTCGATGCGTCGGGCGCGAGTGAGAAGACGTACGCCGCTGGCGACAGCTTGATGCCGAGCGCGGCCGCCCGCTCGCGCCAGCGGTCACGGTGCTCGGTCAGGATCGTGACCGTCTCGGAGTCGAGAGCCACGCGCCGCTGCTGATGCGTCTTGGTGTCCTTGGTCCAGACCTGTCGACCGATCTGGGCGATGCTCTCGTGCAGGTGAAGGACTGCGTTGTCGAGGTCGACGTCGCTCCATCGCAGGGCACACAGCTCGCCGCGACGGGCTCCGGTCACCATGGCAAGCCAGACGAGGGTGCCCCAGTCGACGTCGTTCCAGGCCTCCGTGACCAGTTGCGCGGCCTCCTCCGGAGAGGGCGGATCAGGGTTCGGCGTCGGGGCGGACGGCGTGATCGCATCGCTCATGGGGTTGCGCATGACCCAGCGCCACCGCACCGCCCGGTTGAACGCCCCCGAGAGGATGAAGTGGATCTGCCGGATGGACGACGACGCGAGCGGGCGGCAGCGATGCGGCGGGCACTCGATGACGCGGCAGGCCTCCTCCGCGCAGTCGTGCGGGCGCCGACGGCGATGCCTCACGACGCGGCACTCATGGGGCCAACTGGTCCGGTGGTCGACCGCGATCTGACCGCGGCAGTTGTCCCGGCAGGCCCGCAGGCCGGCGTAGAAGGAGTCGAGCACCTCGGCGTCGACGCGGCCCACCGGCAGCCCGCCCAGCTGCGGCCGGACGTGCTTGTCGATGTAGCTGATGTACCCCTGCCGACTCTTCTCCTCGACGTCGAGAACCTCGAGGTAGCGATCCATCAGTTGGTTGACCGTGGCACGCGTGCGTGGGTTGCGCTCCTCGTCGACCTGGTTCACCAGCCGGGTGCGGACCTTCTCGGCCTCCCGCTCGGCCCCCGGGCGGGGCTTCACGATCTCGGTCAGGTAGTGGCGCTTCTTCGTGAGCGGGTCGTAGCCGGCGAAGACCCGGACCCGGAGCGCACCACTAGGCAGCCGGTCGATGCCGCCGCGAGCTCGCCGCTGCCTCTTCGGCCCACTCATGACGCTGAGGGTACCCGACGTTCGCGTCACGTTTGATGTCACGAAGCCACGTCATGTGGTCTCTCCGGGCCCGGCGACCACTAGTCTGATGAGGGGAATCGCCTTGTACCACAGGGGATTTGGTCGGTGGGCCCCCCGGGGCTCGAACCCGGAACC
>WNGE01008204.1_pt1 | contig 11205 bp, 9 predicted proteins | sample 5400651 | NCBI WGS metagenome assembly WNGE01 (sample SAMN13153370, study PRJNA577476) | soil metagenome | isolation source: 60 cm soil or saprolite under grassland replicate 2 | place: USA:California | collected 2016-06-15 | reverse complement strand
CAGGCCGAGCGTCCACATGAGGCCGGCCGACGGACCTCCGATGTTTCCGCTGTCGATGGTGAGCGGGAAGGGGAAGTTCACAACGCCAGAGACACCGATGACGGGGTGGGCGATCCCCTTCACCCGGGCGGGACGCACCGACACGTCGTGGGTCTCGCCTCCAGCCCTGATCCTGATGCTCACGGATTTCCCCACGCCGACGGCCCTGATCGTGTTGCCCAGTTCCTCCGGATCGTCGATCGGCTTCCCGTCCACCGACTCGATGAGGTCGCCGGCGAACAGCTTGCCCGCGGCCGGCGTCCCGGGCAGAACGCTCTCCACGAGCACCCCCTTGCCATGCTGAGCGGGATAGCCCGCGTATGCGTGCAAGGCCGCATACGCGGCGTCGATCTTGCTGGTGTCCATCTCCGAGAGCTGCCGCCGAACCTCTTGCCGTTGGTTCTCCCCCGGGGCAAGGATGTCGCCCTCGGGCAGCACGGCTTGCGTGCTGTCGAGCCACGCCCACATCGCCTCGTAGATGTTCGGCTGCCGCAGATTGACCGCGGTGAGGAGGAGATGGCCGCTCGCCGGGTACACGGTCCTGTGATCGATATGGATGAGCGGAAGCACATCTTGAGCCGGTCCGGGACTGATGACGAAGTACGGGATGCGAACGAAGTACAGGATCCAGGCCAAAGTGGCTATGGGGACGAGAGCGACGACCTTGCGCCAGGGAAGGAATGGCTCTCCGTCACCGGGGCTGGCCGGGGGAGGCGGCTCGGAGGACCGGAGATCGGTGGAAGGGATCACAGCCTGTTCACCGCGAGGAACGCCTCCCGCTCCTCAGGGTCATAGTCCAAGAGTCGCCCCGCGCCCACCACCACCGTCGCCATGGGGTGCTCGGTCAGATGGACGGGGACCTCACACTCCTGGGCAAGTCGCATGTCGAGGCCCCTCAGCAGTGCTCCCCCACCGGTAAGGAAGAGACCAGTCTCCAGGACGTCGTGAGCGAGATCGGGAGGGCTCTCGGCCAGGCAGTCCCTGGTCGCTTCCACGATGATGCGAACGGGCTCGGCCAGGACTTCCCTGATCTCCTCCGGCGACAGGATCACGGTCTTCGGCCTCCCCGTGGACAGGTCACGTCCCCGAACCTCGGCCTGCCGGGCATCGGCCGCGGGATAGGCCGACCCCAGCTCGATCTTGATCCGCTCGGCGATCCGATCGCCGACCGCGACTCCGAACCGATCCCGGAGGTAGGTCTGGATGGCGCCGTCCATGTCCGATCCTCCTATCGGCACGGCCTTGCCATTGACCAGAGCCCCAAGCGCAAGCATGGCCATGCCCGAGGTTCCGCCGCCCACGTCCACCACCATGCTCCCTATCGGCTCCTGGATGGGCAAGCCGGCCCCGATGGCGGCGGCCAGCGGCTCGTCAACAAGTGACACCGACCGGGCTCCAGCTGCGGTCGTGGCGTCGGCCACAGCCCGGCGCTCGACCTCGGTGAGGTCGGGAGGAACGCACACGAGCATGCGGGGCCGGGGGAACCTCGACCTTCCGAGTCTGCGTAGGATCAAGCGGAACATCTGCTCGGCCAGCTCGAAGCTGGTGATCACGCCCCTGTGCAGGGGACGGGAGGGCGTGACTTCGGCCGGCGAGCGCTGGGCCAGCTCCCAGGCCTCCCGCCCCAAGGCCAGCACCTCCCCGGTTCGGGAGTTCATCGCGCACACGGTGGGTTCGTTGAAGACCACGCCATGCCCCTGCCGATACACCAGGGTGTTGGCCGACCCGAGGTCGACTGCCAGGTCGCGCCTGCTCACGGGCTCAGGAGCCCATGACCCACTGAGCGGTCCCGGTGGTGAGGCTCTCCTTCTTCCAGATCGGGACGTCCTGCTTGATCCGCTCGATCCCGTGTCGCGCGGCCTCGAATGCTTCGGCCCGATGGGGTGCCGAGCAGCACACGATCACGGACGTCTCCCCGACCGCGAGGTGACCGGTGCGGTGGAGGATCGCCGCGCGAGACACCGGCCACCGGTCGAGGATCTCCTCGCCCACCGCTACCAATCGGGAAGTCGCCCGCTCTTCCCACGCCTCGTACTCGAGGGCGGTGACATGGCCTTCCTTCGAGTGGTCACGGACGGTCCCTGCGAACAGAACCGTCCCACCCGCCCCGGGGCTGGCCACGAACGCCAGAGCCTCCGAAGGATCGAGGTGAGCATCGGTCAGACGGACCAGCAGCTCGTCACGCATCGCGTTTGATTGTAGGGGTCCAAACGGATAGCACTTCGGGGGGAGGGGACAGAGAGGACAACCATTTCGGGGTCCAAACCTACAATGGTGGTATGGGCGATTTCCGACCCGCCGAGCCTCCCGAAGTCCCGCTGGGGGACGTGCTCGGCGACGTCCCCCTCCTCCGGGAGATCCAGAGGGTCCTGCTGGCGTCGACAGGGCCGGTGAACTGGGAGCTGGCCAGGCAGATCGGCATCGCCATGTCCTCTTGGGGCGAGGAGGATCCTTCTCCCACGGACCAGGACCGGCGGCTCCTCGAAGAGACCGTGCGGGCGGCGGAGCTTGCGGTCGCCGACTTCACGGGCCTGCCGACGCCGGGGGATCTCGCCGAGGTCCAGGCGTTCCGGCGCAGCCAGTGGGTAGAGGCGAACGTCCGAGGGCTCCGGGACGTCCTGGAGCCGCTGGCGGCTCGATTGGCCAAGGCCATCGGTGAGGCCCAGGGGGAACTCTCGATTCCCGCCGAAGCCCAGGGTTCCGCCGGCCTCATGGAGATGGTGACTCGCCAGATGATGCCGCTGCTCTTGGGAGCCCAGGTCGGAGCCGTCCTTGGGTACCTGGGGCAGCGCGTCCTGGGGCAGTACGACCTCGCCGTCCCCCGGCCGGTCGGCAGCTTGTACTTCGTGATCCCGAACATCGCCAGGTTCGAGAAGGAGTGGAGCCTCCGGCCGGTTGAGTTCCGAGCCTGGGTGGCGCTGCACGAGGTGACCCACCGGTTCGAGTTCGCCAGGCCCTGGGTTCGCGAGCACTTCCTGTCACTGGTCAGGGATCTCGTCGAGCACGCTGAGCTGGATCTGTCGGCCCTCGAGGGCCGCCTGGAGGGACTCGACCTGGGGAATCCCGAGGCCCTCCAGGAAGCGTTCGAGGGTGTGGGCAACTTCCTGGGACACGCCTCCGACCCTGAGCAACGGCTCCGGATCGCCCGCGTCCAGGCCTTCATGGCCGCCGCTGAAGGCTACGGCGACCACGTCATGGAAGCTCTGGGTCGAAGGATGCTCTCCACCTATCCGCAGATCGAGGAGGCTCTCCGTCGTTACCGGGAGGACCGGCACGGCGATCAGGCCCTGGAGCGACTCCTGGGTCTGGAGATGAAACGGGAACAGTACCGACTGGGCAGCCAGTTCTGTCTGAGAGTCGTCGAGCTGACCGACGAGGCGACGCTGGCCCGTATGTGGGAATCGCCCGAGTCGCTGCCCTCCATGCCCGAGTTGGAGGAGCCCAGCCTGTGGCTGGCGAGGATGGCCTGATCCTCCCGGCCAGATTCCACTATTCTGCCGCCCGATGCCGGCCGGAGAGCTGATCTTCGCCAACGTCCTGGACATCCGTCAGCGGGCGGCCGACGGTGACATGGCAGACGGAATGGTCTACCTGCTCTCGTTGCCTGCCCGCGCCCTGCCCTTTGCCGTGATCCGGGACTGGAAGGCCCCCACCGGCTATCTCCCGGAGGAGGTCCAGCTGACAGCACCATCAGGCACGGTGGTGTACCGGATCGGACCCGAGCCCCGTTACCTGTACGGTTCCATGGACCTCACCCACTTCGAGACCATCGTCGAGGACACGAGCTTCGAGGAGCTCGGCATGTACCTGGCCTCCTTCCTCTTGGACGGCGAGCTGATGGGCCAGACCGAATTCCAGGTAGTGCTCCAGGCCGCTCCGGAGAAGCTCGACAAGGAGATCGAGGACGGACTGAGGAAATCGGACGTCATCTGGGTCGGCGTCGAGTACGAGGGGCGCGAGGTAACCATCCCGGCCTGGTTCGCCTACCGGGGCGGCAAGATCTATGTGCTTTCCTCGAAGGAACCGAGCCTGGAGGAGCAAACCGTTCCCGGCCTCCCCGATTCCCAGGACCTGGTGGTCATCACCCGCCGGAAGTACCGCGACACCTCCCTCAGCCGGTTCCACGCGGCTGCTCGGGTGCTCGAGGGGCAGGAATGGGAGCAGGCGGCCGCCCTCCTCGCCGACAGGCGCCGGTCCAGAGTGGGGCCACCCCAGGACTCGGTCAAACGGTGGCGGGGAAGCTGCGCCATCGCCGAATTGACCCCCATCGTGGCCTCCTGAGCTGCCCAGGACCCCCCTGGAGCCCCCAGCCCTCTCCTAACAGGGGGCTTGGCCCGGGCGGGCTACCGGCCGATACATCTAGGACGAACGAGAGAGACCGCCTCGTTCCCCGGAGCCCGACGAGGAGGGTGTTCATGACGGTCGCCGATATCGCCCGCCGTATCCAGCACACGAATGTCCGGCCTGACACCACCCAGGCCGACATCGAGCGGCTGCTGGCGGAATGCGTCGAGCACGATTTTCACGCAGCGGTCATCAGTCCGATCTGGCTGGCCCGGGCCGTGAAGACGCTGGGCGGGACCGGGGTCCGTGTGTGCACGGCCCTGGACGTTCCGCTGGGCGGCGAAACCACGGCCACGGTCGTCCGGGCAGCAGCGGAGGCTCGGCATGCCGGCGCCGAGGAGATCGACGTCATGGCCAAGGTGGGCTGGCTTCGCTCGGAGATGGACATCGCCTACCGGATGCATCTAGCGGCAGTGGTGGGAGCGGCCGACGGTGCCCCGGTGAAGGCGGTCCTGGAGACGGCCATGCTGAGCAAAGGAGAGGTGGCGCTGGCTGTGGAGCTCTGCGCGGACGCTGGCGTGAGCTACCTCAAGAATGCCAGCGGCCTGAACCGGGGCGCGGCTTCTCCCGAGATCGTCAGAGACCTCGTCCAGCTCGCCCGCGGGAGAATGAAGGTCAAGGCATCGGGCGGGATCCGGACGCTCGAAGAGGCCCAGGCCCTCCTTGCGGCCGGTGCGGATCTGATCGGGACCAGCGCCGGAGTCGAGATCCTTTCCCCCGAGGTCGGCGACAGTCGGGCTGAAGCGGCTGTCGCTTCCTAGAGGGACCGATCACTTAGCCGGCGAGGCAGGAGACACGCGGGCAGCCTGACGCTATTCCTTCACGTATGGCCTGCCGTCAGCCGCGGGCGGCCGGGCCCGCCGGACCAGACCAGCCACAACGGCGATGGTGACCAGGTACGGCGCCATCAGCAAGAACTGAGATGGGATTGGCACGCGCAGGATCGAGAGCTTCGTCTGGAGGGAGTCGGCGAAGCCGAACACAAGGGCCGCCATGAATGCTCCCACGGGGTTCCAGCGCCCGAAGATCATGGCAGCAAGCCCGATGAACCCTCGTCCGGACGTGGTGTCCTGGTCGAAACGTCCGATGGCTCCCAGCGTGAAGAAGGCACCGCCGATTCCGGCCACGATCCCTCCGAGAATCACGTTGCGATACCTCGTGAACAGCACTCGGATCCCCACCGTGTCGGCCGCTTCCGGGTGTTCGCCGACCGCTCGAACGCGCAGACCCCAGCGCGTGTAGAACAGACCGACATGAACGGCGATGATGATGATGAGCAGCAGGTACACGAAGATGTTCTGGTTGAAGAGGATCGGTCCGAGGACCGGGATCTTTGACAGGAAGGGAACCTTGAACTTTGTGAATGTGCCCGGATCGTTCAGGTCCGGGTGCGGCTCGAGGACTCTCACGTAGAGATAGTTGGTCAGTCCGAGTGCCAAGAGGTTGATGAAGGTCCCTGCGATGATCTGATCGACTCGGTACCGGATGGCCAGGATGGCCAGGATCCAGCCGAGGAATCCGCCGATCATGGCGGCCAAGACCAAGCCGAGCCACAAGTTGCTGGCAGCGCTGGCCACGATGCCGGCCATGAACGCCGCCGTGAGGAGCATCCCCTCGATGCCAATGTTGATCACGCCCGACCGCTCGCACAGCACACCAGAGAGCGCGCCGAACGCGATGGGAACCGAAAGCAGGACCGTGCTCTGAAGCAGCCCGAGCAGATTCAAGGAGCGACCCCGGTCGGCCCACGTCAGGAAGGCGAACACGAGGAGAAAGACCACAACGCCCAGCATCGCGTTGGTCCGAGCACCGAAACCTCGAGTGAGCTGCACGCCGGCCAACAACGCGCATACGAACGCCAGAACGAATGCCGTTGCCCTCGACGGAACCACGAGATCCGGGACGTGCACGGCGGTTGGATTGGTCACCTGGTTGAGAACGAAACGCGAGTCGGTCCCGCCCTCGGCTCCCAATCCGAATCCGAGCCCGATGAGCAGCGCGGCCGCCAGGAACACGATGCCCGTCGCCCTCGCCCGCCGGATCGAGATCGGAGGTGCAGCCGGGGTCCCGACGAGCGCGCTCATCCGCTCCACCCCTTCGTGAACACTTCCTGTCCGATGACCCGGCGAGCCCTGATTCGGTAGATCGCCCGAACCAGAGCGGGAGCGGCGACGAACACGATGACGAGGGCCTGGATCACCGTGATCAGGTCAACCGGGATATCCGTGGCAGCCTGCATCGAGCGTGCCCCCACCCGGAGCACGGCGAACAGGAACGAGGCGGCAACGACACCTCCCGGTGTGGCCCGGCCCAGCAGCGCCAGCGCGATCGCGTCGAATCCGATCCCCGAGGAGAACCCTCGCTCGAGGCTGGGCGAGACGCTTGCCAGTTGGGTCGCGGCGGCAAGGCCGGCAAGCCCTCCGGCCAGCGCCATGACCAGGACGTAGGTTCGAGTCGGGCTCATCCCCGCGGCCCGAGCGGCGGGCGGATTGGCGCCAACCGCCCGGAATTCGAATCCCACCGTCGTCCGGTTGAGCAACCACGCGACCGCGAACGCCGTCGCCAGGGCGAGCAGAATGCCGGCGTTCATCCGCAAGCTCGACCCAAAAAGGTGAGGAAAGGACGCGGTGACAGGCTTGGAGATGGGATTGGTCGTACCGGCCGGGCGAAAGAACTGCTTGGAGAGCGCGTAGTCGGTCATCTGGAGCGCGACGAAGTTCAGCATGATGGTCGTGATGACTTCGTGCGCCCCCATCCGGGCCTTCAAGATCCCTGGGATCGCCCCCCACGCCGCTCCACCGGCGAATCCGGCGACGACGATGAGCGCCAGGTGGAGGGGCCCGGGCAGGCCACCGAAGGAGAAGCCGGCGACGACGCCGACCAATGCACCCATCGTGATCTGGCCCTCCGCGCCGATGTTGAACAGCCCCGCCCGGAACCCCAGGGCGACGGAGAGGCCGGCGAAGATCAGCGGGGTCGCCGTGACGACGGTCTCCGACAGCGGGTAGAAGGTCAGGGCGACCCGGTGGAGATCGCCGCTGCGGATCGCGTCCACGATCAGGCGTGGATTGCCGAGGGCGCCGGTGAACAGCGCGCGATAGGCGTCGGCCACCGCCCGCCCAGACAGACGGAATGCCCCAAGAGGATCCGAGAAGAAGCTGTTCCAGCTGGCGAGCGCTGCGCTGTTGGAGATGATGATGATGATCGCGCCAATGCTCAACGCGGTGACGATGGCCAGCATGGGGACCAGCAGCGACCGACGAAACGACCACCGTCCCGTCTCCGGGATCAGTCCCTGGATCGGGCCACCGGGCTCGAGTAAGGGGGTGCTCCCGGGCGGGGCCTCTTCGGGTTCTGGTGGAGCCGGCTCCACGACTTCCACCGGGTCGGTCGAGGGAACCCGTCCGGGTGGACGATCGTCCTCAGCCAACGGCAGCCTCCCGGCCCGTCACGCCCGCCATCAGCAGACCGAGCTCTTCGCGGGTCGCTTCCTCCGCCGCGAGCACGTCGACGATGCGACCCCGGTACATCACGGCGATGCGGTCGGCCAGCGCAAGCACCTCGTCGAGTTCCGAAGAGACGATCAACACCGCCACTCCCTGATCCCGTTTCTCGACCAAGCGTTCGTGGATGTACTCGATCGAGCCGACGTCTAGCCCTCGGGTCGGCTGGCTCGCCACGAGGAGCTGAATCGGCCGGGAGAACTCGCGGGCCACGATGACCTTCTGCTGGTTTCCGCCAGAGAGGGTCGCCACGGCTTGCCGTACCGATGGCGTCCGGATGTCGAAGTCTCTCGCTCGCTCGTCGGCCGTCTTCAGGATGGCCTCCTCGTCCCGGACGATCCAGCGAGCGAAGGGAGGCTTGTCGTAGGTGTCGAGCACCAGGTTGTCTGCGATGGAGAAGTCGAGCACCAGGCCGTCCTCCACCCGATCCTCCGGGATGTGGCCGACGCCCGACTCGAGCACACGATCGACGGAGGCCTGGGTGACGTCGCGGCCCAGGATCCGGATCCCTCCCGACACGACGGGCCTGAGGGCGGTGATGGCCTCCACCAGCTCCGTCTGGCCGTTGCCTTGCACGCCAGCCACGCACACGATCTCGGCCGATCGGACCTCGAGCGAAAGCCCGTCAACTGCCACATGTCCTCTGTCGTCGTAGACGATGAGGTCTTCGACGTCCAGGACGGGCTCGCCCGGTTTCGCCCGTGTCTTCTGCACTCGAAGCCTCACCGTGCGGCCCACCATCATCGAGGCCAGTTTCTCCTCAGTCGTCTCCCCTGCCGTTGTCGTCCCGACCATCTTTCCTCGACGCATGACGGTGATGCGGTCGGCGATGGCGAGAACCTCCTTCAGCTTGTGAGTGATGAAGATGATCGACTTCCCCGATTCCTTCAGGGAACGCATGATCGCAAACAGCTCCTCGGTCTCCTGAGGGGTGAGCACGGCGGTGGGCTCGTCGAGGATCAGGACCTCCGCCTCACGGTAGAGGGCCTTCACGATCTCGACGCGCTGCTGTACTCCGACGGGAAGCTCTTCGACGATCGCGTCGGGAGGGATATGGAGTCCGAACTTCTCGCTGATCTCCTCCACGTTTCTCCTGGCTGCGCGGCGATCGAGGAAGCCGATCCGCCCGCGGGTGGACTCCACTCCGAGCATGATGTTCTCGGTCACCGTGAACACCGGGACCAGCATGAAGTGCTGGTGGACCATCCCCAGGCCCGCCGCAATCGCGTCCCCCGGGCTCTGGAATTTCACGGGCTTCTCGTCGACGAGGATCTCGCCCTCGTCGGCGTGGTACAGCCCGTACAGGATGTTCATGAGGGTGGTCTTCCCCGCGCCATTCTCGCCGAGGAGCGCGTGGATCTCGCCGGGCTCCACCGTGAGATCGACGTGATCGTTGGCGACCACGCCAGGGAACCGCTTCGTGATCCCCCTCAGCTCGAGGCGCACGGCGATTTCCTACCACAAACGAAAGAGAGGGAGTGCCGCGGCCGGCACCCCCTCCCGATCAACACCTGGCCTAGGACGTGTAGCTCTTCGGATCGACGGAGATCGTCCCGCCGATGATCCCCTTCTTCAACTCGTCGAGCTTGCTCTTCAGGTCGGCCGGGATCTTGCTGTCCCAATCATGGAACGGAGCGAGGCCGACGCCGTCGTTCTTGAGTGTCCCCAGGTAGGTGGTCCCGCCGGGGAACGATCCCTTGAGCATCTCTTCGATCCCCAGGAAAACCGCCTTCTTCATGTGCTTCTCGACGGTGGTGAGGATCAGGGGACAGGTCTGGGGCAATTGGTCGCAGCCGTCGGCATCCACCCAGATGAGGGCTCCGGTTCCCCCCGCCTCCTGAATGGCGGCGGCGGTCCCCAAGCCCACGTCGCCGGCCACGGGCAGGATGATGTCGGCGCCCTCGGAGATGAGGTCCTCACCGATCTGCTTCCCTTTGGCTTGGTTGGTGAAGTCGCCGCTGAACGTTCCGTTCTGCTTCAGGGGATCCCAGCCGAGGACCTGCACGCTCCTTCGAGTGTCCTGCTTGTACTTCAACACCCCGGCGGCGAACCCGTTCTCGAAGATCGTGACAGTCGGGATATTGACCCCCCCGAACGTCCCCACCTTGCCGGTCTTGCTGGTGCCGGCGGCCAGGTAGCCGGCCAGGAAGGCCGCCTCGTCGGTCTTGAACGTCAAGCCGAGCACGTTGGGTATTGGAGGATCGTAGGCGAAGTCGACGATCTCGAAATTGACGTTCGGGTTGAACTTGGCAGCGTCGGACGTGGCCTTGTCCAGCCTGAACCCAACGGTTACGACCATCTTGGCGCCTTGCCCGAGGCAGGCAGCGACGTTGGGCGTGTAGTCCTGGCTGGTCTTGGACTCCAGGTACTTGGCTGTCACGCCGTACTGCTGGACCGCCTGCTCGACACCGTTCTTAGCCGACTCGTTGAAGCTCTTGTCGTCGAAGCCGGCCTCGTCGGAGACGACACACACGATGGTGCCAGCTCCGAGTTTCTTCTGCGGGCTGGTGGTCCCTCCGCTCGTAGCCTTCTTGCCTCCACAAGCGCCAGCGACAAGGGCCAACACCGCAAGCAGCGCAACCAGCTTGGATCCTCGTCTCATCCCCTCTCCTTTTCTCTCAACACCTGCAAAAGATACGAGTCACCCATCCCAGGTGGATGGCCCCCCAACTCCCTTGCGGTCGAACGTACTTTGGTCGATCGCTCTCTGCCAGGTCAAGCCACCAGCGGCTCGCTTCCGACCAGTCGTCATGCCGGCATGGGATCTTCTGGAGCGACCGCACCGGACCAGCCGCTCGGAGCAGCAGGTACCATACGCGCCGTCATGGCTCTGACTGTGGTTGATCATCCGCTGGCCCAGCATCTGCTGACACAGCTCCGGGACGTGCAGACCGCGCCGCCGGTGTTCCGGACGATCGCCAAGCGCCTGACCATCGCCATCGTCCTCGAGGCTGTTCGGGGACTGCCCGCGGTGGAGGTCGAAGTCCAGACACCGCTGGAGCGCACCACTGGGCGGCTGATCTTTCCAGACATCGTGGCGGTTCCAATCCTTCGGGCGGGCCTCGGGATGCTGGAAGCGGTGGCCGAGCTGTTCCCCGAGGTCTCGGTGGGCTACATCGGGCTCGAGCGGGACGACGTCACGCTCCTGCCCACGTCGTATTACGAGAAGCTCCCGCCGATCGAGGGGCGCCATGTCCTGTTGCTCGATCCCATGCTCGCCACCGGAGGATCCGCCGCAGGAGCGTGCGCCAAGATCGAAGAACGTCACCCGGCCGAGATCCGGTTCGTGTGCGTGGTGGCCGCACCCCAGGGCATGGAC
>WNGE01017513.1_pt1 | contig 11207 bp, 11 predicted proteins | sample 5400651 | NCBI WGS metagenome assembly WNGE01 (sample SAMN13153370, study PRJNA577476) | soil metagenome | isolation source: 60 cm soil or saprolite under grassland replicate 2 | place: USA:California | collected 2016-06-15 | reverse complement strand
GAGGACGAAATTGTGGCGAGCGGCGCGGTGATTTCGGAATTCCCTTTGGGCACGCCGCCGCTGCCGCAGAATTTCCCGTATCGCAACCGTGTCCTGAGCGGACTCTGTTTTGGCGTTTTGATCGTCGAAGCGGCGGAGCACAGCGGGAGCCTGATCACCGCGCGATTGGCCTACGAACAGGGCCGGGAGGTGTTCGCCGTGCCCGGGAATATCACTTCGCAAACCTCGTTCGGGCCGAACTTCCTGATCAAAGACGGCGCTAAACTCGTCCAGCAATGGCGTGACGTCGTCGAGGAGCTTCCGCGTGACGTGAGAGAGAGGATTCTCGGCGCGGATCGGCCTAAGGGCGATGACGCGCAATCGAACGTTCAGCCCATGTTTGAAACTGTCGCGATGAGCGACGACGAACGCAAACTGCTTGACATGCTCACGACCGACGCCCCGTCGCATATCGATCAATTACTAATTTCCAGCGGGATGAATTCATCGGATTTGATGACCGCATTGCTTGCCCTCCAAATGAAAGATAGAATCAAGGAGCTTCCGGGCAAGAGTTATATCAAAAGGATTTAAAAACAGTTGTTGGGCGCCGTTTGCCGGCGGTAGTTGGCGGCCGGCAACCGATGACCGACAATTGAAAAATGCTAGTGTGGTTTCTGGAGTGGTTTAATAGTGTTTCTGAACAGGTGAAGGTGCTGCCGGCCTATTTCGCCGCGCCGATCATGATCTTCGTCGGCGCGCTCGATTCGTCGCTGTTGTCTTTGCCTGAAGTCAACGATTACATCACCGCCTACCGAGTCGCGCACAACCCTTCCGAGGTTTATTATTTCCCGCTTTTCCCGGCGATCGGCTCGGTGATCGGCTGCTTGATCTTGTATCGCATCGCTCAACGCGGCGAACAATTCGTCACCAAACGATTTCATCCCAAACATCTGGACCGGGTCAAAGAGATTTACCGCAAGTGGGGAATCTTCGCGCTGGTCATTCCGGCCTTGCTCCCCCCGCCGATGCCCTTCAAGATTTTCGTGGCGATGGCGGGCGCGTTGAACTATCCGGCGGCCCGTTTTGCCGCCGTCATAATGATCGCGCGAACCGTGCGGTATTATTTCTGGGGATGGGTGGCTTTCTTTTTCCGCAATGAGGTTTTACAGCTTCTGGGCTGGTTGGAATCTCATCTCATCGAAATCATCGGTGTGATAATCGCATTATTCATCCTCTCATTCGTCGGGCGCCTCGTGTTTGCGCGGTTGAGAAGCCAAACGCCCGAACGTGAAACGCATGCCTCGTACACCGATTAAACCCAAAATTAAGGACTGATAAGTAGAAATGAAAATTCCGTTATTGGGCATAGGCGGGGCGATGAAATCGATGCAAGCCGCGCTGATCGGGCTCGGGGCGCTCGGAGTGTTCGCCATCGCGCTTCTGGACGCCGCGTTCATCCCGTTGCCGGGAGGGCCGGACGGGGTGGTGATGTTGCTCTCGCATTATAATCACGCAATGGCGCCGGCTTACGTCGCCGCCGCGATAGCCGGTTCGACCGTCGGCTCGCTCCTCCTCTACTTCATCGCGCGCAAAGGCGGGCAGGCCGTGCTCAGGAAATTCAGCCCCTCGAAGCGCGCGCGCGTCGAAGACCTGATCAATCGTTACGACGTCTGGGCGCTGCTGCTGGCCGCCGTGCTGCCCCCGCCGTTTCCGTTCAAAATTTTCGTGCTTTCGGCCGGGGCCTTCCGCATGCGACTCTGGCGATTCATCGCGGCGATGGTCATAGGTCGCGGCGTCAGATTCGCTCTGGAAGGCTGGATGGCGGTGAGTTACGGCGAACATGCGGCGGACGTCTTTAAACAGAATTATCCGAAGATCGGACTCGGCATCGCGGCGGCGATCGTGATCATTTTTCTGCTCAACAATTTGCTCAAGCGCAGGCATCTGAACGATGAGCTCGAAGCGCCGGGCGCGAAGTGACCTGGGAGCGCAGGCATCCCTGCCTGCGGGCTTCGTAAGGTGGTCGCGTCCTTTCATTGCCCTCTCTCCGGCAACAGCGCAGGCAGGGATGCCTGCGCTCCCAGGATTCAAGATCGCCTTTTCGAGTATGCGCTGCTCCAACGCCAATCTAGAGGTTTGTTACACAGTCCCGCCTTGACCGGGTTGTTTTCAATATAGAATACAGCGTTAGCGAAATGTTTCTCATCGCGGATGTAACGATCAAAGGGTTCCGGCTGCCAAAATTCGCCCTTTCGACCTAGCGCTTTGTTGCATGCGTTGGCCGTATATGATTTCCATGAGTGCGCAATCTGGCTTAACTCCCATCCGGCCTTAGGCGTGTATAGAACGTGGACATGATTGGGCATTACGACCCAAGCGTGCAGAAAGTATTTCTCGCCATCGAAATGGAGCAGCGCATTTTGAATGATCTCAGCAATGCGGTCGTCTCTCAAATAGCAACTTCCATAGCCCTGATCGAGGTAAGCGTCGATGCGCTTGCGACGTTCAAGGTCATATTCTTTTTTGGGTAGACAACTGATTTCCTCCCGCCACGCATCGAGCGTTTCCTGCGGCATTGAATCGAACAGCCGAAATGTCATTGTTTGTGTCTGCCCCTCAGCGTCGAAATGCGGAAGGTAGCCACGCGAATACCAGCAAGGCGCGCCAATAGTCTGCGCTTTAGCCTTCGAGACAATAATCCTCTTTTTCCATGCGTCACCCATAATTTCCTTCAGTGAGCGCGACCTCAGTGAGCGCGGCCCTGGGAGCGCAGCCCTGGGAGCGCAACCCTGGGAGCGCAGGCATCCTTGCCTGCGGGCTCCTCAAGTCGATAATTTATTTTCGACTCGTCTATCTATAATCCCGGCCTGACTGCGCAACGCGCTGATTTCTTTTCGAATCCTCAGCTTCACAAGCATAGCAGGCAAGGATGCCTGCGCTCCCAGGCTAGCAGGCAAGGATGCCTGCGCTCCCAGGCTAGCAGGCAAGGATGCCTGCGCTCCCAGGCTAGCAGGCAAGGATGCCTGCGCTCCCAGGTGTAGTACGCTTAATGGCTAGGGAGTTATATCGCAGCCCAGACGATAGGGTAAATAGAGCTTCGGTGTCTTTACAAAATCATTCGAGCCATTTCGGCCACGCTCTGGCTGATGGAAAGGCATGAGGTCAGTCCGGGAGATTCAATGCCGATGAGATGGATGACTGAAGGATGGTTCGGGTCGTGTTCGATCACGAAGTCCGCGAATGAATGTTCTTGTTCGGGCGTGAGGCGCGGGCGGATTCCCGTGTAACTCGACCGCATGTCTTCGAAGCGGAGCGCCGGCGCCATCAACGCCGCCGATTCGTAAAAGACGCGCAGGTCGGTGCGGTCGTTCTCGTAATCGTCTTTGTTTTTCACGTACCGCGCGTTCGGTCCGATCAGCAAAGCCCCGGCCGTGGTCTTCGTGAAATGGACTCCCAGCCCATGTCCGGTCGGCAGAGGCAGCGGATAGACCAGGCCGTTGACCAGCTTGCGCGCGCCCGGCAGGAGTTCGGCGTACTCGCCCCGGCAAGGATAGATCGTGTGTTTGTCGTAGCCGAACATCCGCGCGACCTCGTCGGCGTAGAGGCCGGCGCAATTGATGACGACGCGGGCGCCGAACTCTTCGCGCTCCGTGCGGATCAGGGCCGGGCCGTCTCCGGCGTCGGCGCCTGTCACGCGGGTGTTTGTCAGGATGTGCGCGCCGTTCGACTTGGCGATGCGCTCGAAGGTCTTGATCAACGCCTCGGCGTCGACGATGCCGGTGTTCGGCGAATTGAGCGCGAGTGGCGAAACGATGTTCGGTTCGAGGCTGCGGATGAATTCGCCGTCGACGATCTCCAGCCCCTCGACTCCGTTCTTGTCGCCGCGTCGCTTCAGGTCTTGAAGTATGGGGAGTTGATCTTCGCTGTCGCCGACGATCAACTTGCCAGTGCGTTCGTGCGGGATGTCGTGAGCGGCGCAGAATTCGTAGAGCATCGCCGCGCCGCGCACGCAATGGAACGCCTTGAGCGACCCCGGCTTGTAGTAGATCCCGGCGTGGATGACTCCGCTGTTGCGCGTCGAAGTCCCCATGCCCAAACGCGGCGCCGCTTCGAGCAGGAACACGTCGTCGTAGTGGAGGGAGATTTCGGCGGCGATGGCTGTTCCGATGACTCCGCCGCCAATGATGGCTATGTTAGCGATGTCCGTTACGCTCATTGTGTGATTCAACTATGCGGCAAACTCAATCGCTCAACCCTTGTCGCTTTTCCAGTTTCTTCGTCAACATCAACCATCAGCCCGTTCAGCTTGATCTCGCCGTCGCAAGGCTCGAACTTCGTTGACAGGCCGCGCAAGAACCTCTCCAGGACGATCTCGGTCTGCATCCCGATCACGCCGTCGTGCGGGCCGACCATTCCCAGGTCGGTAATGTAGGCCGTGCCTTCGGGCAGGATCTGTTCATCGGCGGTCTGCACGTGCGTGTGCGTGCCGGCCACGACCGACGCGCGGCCGTCGAGGTAGCGCCCCAGGGCTATCTTTTCCGAGGTCGCTTCGGCGTGCATGTCGACGAGGATGATCTTGACCGATGGCTCCAGCGCGGCGAATTGCGCGTCGGCGCAACGGAACGGGTCGTCGCATTGGCTCATGAAGACCCGGCCCTGCAGGTTGATTACGGCGACGGGAACGCCGCGGACTTTGCCCACCCACCGGCCTTTGCCGGGGACGCCGGGCGAATAATTCGCCGGGCGCAGCAATCGCGGCTGTTTGTCGATGTATTCGAGTATCTCCTTCTTGTCGAAGATGTGGTTGCCTGATGTCATCACGTCAACCCCGGCGGCGAGCATGTCTTCGGCGATTCGCGACGTGATCGAAAAACCGCCCGCGGCGTTCTCGACGTTCGAGACCACAAAATCGATCTCGCGCTGCGAGCGCAAATCATGGAGCCGTTCTTCGAGCGCGCGACGACCACTACGGGCGACCGTATCACCGGTCATCAGAATCCTTATCATTTTCTACTGACCTTTCTAAACCTGACTCCGGTTCAGATTCGATGAAATGAGCCTACTTGAAGTGAAGTCGTTCGGGCGAGGAGATCAACTCCGCGAGGACTTCCGCTTAGCCGTGGCCGGGGCTTCATTTGAACCTGTTCTAAACAGGTGGGTGACCTGAGCTTTGCGGCTTAGTTACTCGCGACTATGGCGAGCGTGCACGCCGTCAAATTTATGCATCGGTCTCCCATTCAAATGAATTGGCTCAAATTGAATTGCCACCGCACACAAACTTCGCAGAAGTCCTGCATCGGTTCGCATACTAGCTCACAAGGTATAGAGGGTCAATAGATTATCGAGACAATTTTCGAAGTTTGCGATCTTCGCGCGGCCTCCGACACCCCGTCTTGACCCGCGCCGAGCCGTTGGCTATCCTTTCGTCTTTTTCAGATGGGGAGTGGGGAATGGGGAGTGGGGAGTGGGGAGCAGCGTCTTTTTCCCACTCCCCACCCCCCACTCCCCATTCCCCACTCCCGATATTTTCCGGAGGAGATTTTTCAACAATGGGCATTCAAGCGACGCAGATTCGCAAAGGCATGGTGATCATTCACAACGGCGCGCCGCACAAGGTCGTCGACTTTCATCATCACACTCCCGGCAACCTCCGCGCGATGGTGCAGACCAAGTTGCGCAATTTGAAGTCCGGCGCCACAACCGAGCACCGCTTCCGTTCGACCGACGACGTCGAACGCGCCGTCCTCGACCAGCACGAGATGAGCTATCTGTATAACGAAGGCGACATGTATTACTTCATGAACACCGAGACCTACGAGCAGATAGGATTGAGCGCGGAAGACCTCGGCGACGCGGTGGGCTACCTGCTGCCGGAGACCTTGATCAATGTGGATATTTACGAAGGCGCGCCGATCGGCATCGAAATTCCACAAGTCGTCATCATGACCGTTATCGAGACAGAGCCTGAGATCAAAGGCGCCACAGTCAGCAACGTCGGCAAGCCGGCGAAGCTCGAAACCGGCATCATCATTCAGGTCCCGGCCTTCATCAAGGAGGGCGAGAAGATCCGCGTCGACACGGCCGAGGGCCGCTACATCGAACGCGCGAAGTAATCACTTGCGCTCAAGCCAACGGTATAGCGTGGGCAGAATGAGCAGAGTCAGCAAAGTAGAGGTGACCAGGCCGCCGATCACCACCGTTGCGAGCGGCCTTTGAACTTTCGCGCCGGCAGAGGTCGCCACGGCCATCGGCAGGAAACCCATGCTCGCCATCAGCGCCGTCATCAGCGCCGGCCGCAGCCTCAGATCGGCCCCCTCACGCACGGCGTCTTCGACCGCGCGCCCGTCTTCGCGCAGACGATTGATCGCCGCGATCATCACCACGCCGTTCAAGACCGCCACTCCGCAATCCGCAATCCGCAATCCGCAATCCGCAATTGACCCCTTCGGCAGTTAAGCTAAACTGATTACCGGCGGTTGACATTGTTTCCGGAAAGGCGGGCTCCCTATGAAAAAGATCGTCGAATGCATTCCGAATTTCAGCGAGGGCCGCGACCGCGACAAAATCGAGTTGATCGTCAAAACCATCGCGGCGGTTCCGCGCGTGGCGGCGCTCGATTATTCGATGGACCCCGATCATAACCGTTCCGTGATCACTTTCGCGGGCGAGCCTGATGCGGTGGTCGAGGCGGCCGTCCGGGCCGCCGCTGTTGCGATGGAGCTGATCAATTTGAACACGCACACCGGCGAGCACCCTCGACTGGGCGCGCTCGACGTGCTGCCGTTCGTGCCGATCAAAGGTGTGACGATGGAGGAATGCGTTGAGATCGCCCGGAGCGCAGGCGAACGCATCGCGAACGAGCTGGGCATCCCCGTTTACCTTTACGTCGATAAAGACCGACCCGGATCGCAAACCCGATTTCGGCTCCCGGCGCGTTCACTCGACGGCCGGCGCGATGGCCGTGGGCGCGCGGGCGCCGCTCATCGCTTTCAACGTTAATCTGGCGACAGGCGACCTGGCCGTGGCCAAGAAGATCGCCAAGGCGGTGCGCGCGAGCGACGGCGGACTGCTCAACGTCAAGGCGCTCGGACTCGAACTCAAGAGCCGCCGCCAGACGCAGGTCTCGATGAACCTGACTGATTACGAAGAGACGCCGATCTTCCGCGCCTTCGAGATGGTCAAACGCGAGGCCGCGCGCTACGGGGCGCTGATCGCGGGGAGCGAGATCGTCGGCCTCGTCCCGCAGGCCGCGCTCAACGCCTGCAGCGAGTTCTATCTGCAGATCGAAAACTTCGGCGACGAACTGATCCTCGAAAGGCGCTTGCAGGCCGAGTTGTCGAAGATCGAACCGGATTTTGAATACGAGGGCGCCGACGGCGCGCGGACGCCGACGGCGCCCGGCGCGTTGTTCGCTGGCGACGTGGCGCTGGACGGCGGCGCCGCCGCCAACGCGGGCGCGCTGGCGGCGGCCCTGGGGAAATTGGTCTGCAACCTGATGATCAATCAGAAGAAATCGTCCGAAGAAGAGGCTCGAAGCCTCCTCGGTCAACTCGATCAACTCAGCGCGGATTTGCGCGACGCCTCGGTCGAGGAATTCGAAGGCCGCAAACAATTGGCCGAGGCTCTCGCCTTGCCGCGCGGCGCCGAAGCCGAACGCCTGGCCCGCGCGATGGCCCTGGAGCATGCCGCGAAAAACTCCGTGGCGCCGTCGTTGCGGATCGCGCGAAACTCGATGGAGGTCCTGGAACTGCTCAACGAATTGACCGAGATCGCCAATCCGATAGTCTTCGCCGACGTCGCGACGGGCGCCCAATTGGCGATGACCGCGATGCGCGGCGCGGCTTACACCTCGCTCTCCAGCCTGATGATGATCAGCGACGAAGACTTCAACCGCCTGCGGCGGGCTGAAATCACGGATTTGATCACGCGCGGGCAGGAGAGGGCGGACGAGATCGAGGCTTTGTTTTTCAGGTTGTATCCGCGATAGAGCCCGAGATCTCCTTCACTGTCCCCGGCGAGGATGGGGAGTTTGAGTATGATGACGGGATTGTGAAGCGTGCGCAAGCGGTTCCAAGCAACCGCGCTCCAAAGGCTGTCGCCATTTCATAAGTATGAATAAGCTCGTCAACAAAGATCTACGAAACACTCTCATGAAAATCAAGAAAACAGTTTCTGCTCTCCTCTGTTTTGCGTTGCTGGTTTCGTTAACGGCCGCGCCTTCGCAGTTCACCTCATCTCCCTCGACTCATGCGGCCTCGCGTCCGCCGGTTCGGGGCAAACACGGGATGGTCTCTTCGGTCAGCGGGATCGCCTCGCAGGTCGGCGTTGACGTGTTGAAGCGCGGCGGCAACGCGGTTGACGCCGCCGTGGCGGTCGGGCTGGCGCTGGCGGTCGTGTGGCCGTCGGCGGGGAATCTGGGAGGCGGCGGGTTTATGGTCATCCGGCAGGCCAACGGCAAGGCGACCGCGATCGATTACCGCGAGATGGCGCCTGCGGCGGCCCATCGCAACGTCTATCTCGACGACAAGGGCGAATACCTTTTTGAGTCTTCGACCTACGGCCACGCTGCGGCGGGAATCCCGGGCACGGTCGCCGGCCTGTCTTACGCGCTCGAAAAATACGGCACGATGAAGTGGGCGCAGGTCGCCGAGCCTGCGCGCCGGCTCGCCGCCGAAGGCTTCCCGGTCTGGTATCAGCTTGAATTCAGTCTGAAGGGCGCGAGCAAGCAACTTTCACGTTATCCCGAAACAAAGCGAATCTTCCTGCGGGACGACAAGCCTTATGAGACGGGGGAGATTTTCAAGCAGCCGGAATTGGCGGCGGTCTTCGAGCGGATGATCAAACGGGGGCCGCGCGAATTTTACGAGGGCAAGACTGCGCAATTGATCGAAGAGAGCATGCGGCGCGCGGCCGACGGCGGTAAGGCCCAAGGTAAAGTTTGGATGACCGTCGAGGACCTGAAGAATTACAAGGCCGTCGAACGCGAACCGCTGCGCGGCGTCTATCGCGGCCACGAGATCATTACGATGCCGCCGCCGTCTTCGGGCGGCGTGGCGATGATCGAGATGTTGAACATCCTCGAACGCTACGACCTGAAATCGCTGGGCGCGGGGTCGTCGCAGGCGATCCACGTGATGGTCGAGGCGATGCGCCGGGCCTTCGCCGACCGCGCGCAGTTCCTGGGCGATCCTGACTTCGTCAAAGTGCCGGTTCCCGGACTGATTTCGCGCAAATACGCCGACAAACTGGCCGCGACCATTGACCCTGAACGCGCCTCGACTTCGCAGGAGATCAGAAGCGGCGACCCGCTGCCTTACGAATCCGAAGAGACGACGCATTTCACGGTCGTCGATAAAGACGGCAACGTCGCGACGAATACCTACACTATCAATGACAGTTTCGGAAACAAGATCACGGTCGAGGGCGCGGGCTTCCTGCTCAATAACGAGATGGACGATTTCGCGCCCAAGCCTGGCGCGCCCAACGCCTACGGCTTGATTCAGGGCGAAGCCAACGCCGTCGCGGCCCGCAAACGTCCGCTCTCCTCGATGACGCCGACAATCGTGTTGAAAGACGGAAAGTTCCTCTTCGCGGTCGGAAGTCCCGGCGGCCCGACGATCATCAACACAGTCACGCAGGTGATCGTCAACATCGTTGATCACGGGATGAACATCCAACAGGCGATCGATTGGCCGCGCGTCCATCATCAGTGGATGCCCGATCAGATAGTTTACGAACCTTACGGGCTGGTCCCGGACGTGATGAACCGCTTGAAATCGATGGGGCACCAATTCGGCAATCCCCGCTACATGGGCGACGCCGAAGGAGTGATGATCGAAGACAAGACCGATGTGCGGTTGGGCGGGAGCGACCCGCGACTGGACGGCAAATCCATAGGGTATTGATTGATAGACACCGCTACCACGCGTGTAAGCAAGCGGTTGTATTCGAAATTGAAAGGCAACTCCCCAGGATATTGGCAGTGTGTAAAGAAAGAACATAATAAAAGTTAGACCGCACGAAAACCTTACACTGCCACCTGCAAAAATGACATTCTTCCTGCATTAGAGATGATGTAAGTCAAATGTTTGCATCGTGGCCCTGGCAGGCGCTGGCACGGCACATACGTTGCTGAACGTTTTAGAACTTTGTGCGGTCATCAGCCTGAATATTGACTTACTCCCCCGATAAAGATGGGCTGATCCATAGCGAGTGGATAAAAGTCAGGAGGATTGGTTATGTCGAATCGTAGGTACAAAATTCTCGTCGTCGAAGATGATCAAAACCTGCGCCTGACGTTGACCGAATTGCTTCGGATGGAAGGTTTCACCGTAGTCACGGCGCGCGACGGTGACGAGGGCTATCTGCAGGCGATGGCGCACCAACCCGACCTTGTCATCACCGATTTGAACATGCCTATTCTGGACGGAGTGGAATTGGCCAGGCTCTTGCGCCGTCAGAGGGGCAAGATGGCTGGGATTCCGATCATTGCGCTAAGCGCAAACCTCCCCGATTACAACTTGCCCGAAAAGATGAGCGCCGGTATAGACCGCTTCATCGATAAAGCATCCAACGACCGCCAGAGCCTGATGAAGACGGTTAGGACCTTGCTCGGCGCGCCGAACCACTGTCCGCAGCTTGAAAGCCATTAAGTGTCTTCAGCCTCCAAAATGCCGGAACCACGCTGAATCTGCTGTAGCCTGAGTTCGGCCATGCCTTTCTGAATAACCCTGAATTACCTTTTTGAACCCATGCCTCCGCGAATGATTGCGTAAGTCCTCCTTCTTTTTGATACTCTAAACTCCATCCCCAGGTATCAAGGTTGACTTCGTTGACCTGGTGATTTACGGAATGTCGGCGCGCGAATGGTCGAGCGCGAAACAGGAGAAGCATTGACGATATCAGTACCGCTCGCGGTACTGATTCGGCTGAACGAGATGAACTCAACACCGAACTTGCGCGACATCGCGCTCGAAATCTTCCAACGCACGCTGGCGGCGATCGATGTTGAATCAGTTGTGCGGGCCTCCGTTCGGTTGGACGCCGACCGACTTCTGATCGGCGCTAACGAGGTTGACCTGTCGCTATTCAAACGTGTCGTCGTCATCGCCGTCGGCAAGGCGAGCGTTCCGATGGCGCGGGCGGTCGAAGATTCGCTCGGCCCTCCGCTCGCCGACGGACTTGTCGTGACCAACGCCATGATCGGGCGCCCGCCCCGGTTGCTG
>WNGE01010429.1_pt1 | contig 11207 bp, 12 predicted proteins | sample 5400651 | NCBI WGS metagenome assembly WNGE01 (sample SAMN13153370, study PRJNA577476) | soil metagenome | isolation source: 60 cm soil or saprolite under grassland replicate 2 | place: USA:California | collected 2016-06-15 | reverse complement strand
GCTGGCCAAGCCGGTCCGCCAGTTGCTCTCAACCTACCCGATTACGCCGGAGATGTTGGAGGAAATCATTACCGGCGTAGAGATGGACGTCGATATTCGGCGTTACGCGGCCTGGGATGAGCTGCGCGTTTATTGCCATCGCGTCGCCAGCGCGGTTGGCTTGGTTAGCATCGAAATTTTTGGTTACAAAAATCCGCAATGCCGCGACTACGCCATCGCCCTCGGTCTAGCACTGCAAATGACTAACATCATTCGCGATGTGGCGGCGGATCTGAAAGCCGATCGTATTTATCTGCCGGCGGAGGATTTGGCGCGATTTCATTACCAGGAAGAGGATGTGCGCAACCACCTGGCCGATGCGCGATTCATTCAATTGATGAATTTTGAGGCGACGCGAGCTGAAAAGTTTTTCGCAGACGCCTCCAGACTGCTTCCGCCCGAGGATCGCCGTTCGATGCTTCCGGCCGAAATCATGCGTTCGATTTATCAGGCGCTCCTTCGACGAATGAAGCTGGACAACTTCCGCGTTTTCGAAAAAGGTTATCACCTGAGTAAGTTGGAGAAGGCGGGGCGAGTGACGGCGCAGTTCTTCAACTGTTTTTTGAATTTACGGCGCCAGGTATCCGTCTAACTTTCTTAAACCAAAACCTATCAATGAATATGAAAATTATGAATGTAAAAACCAGATTGATCGCAGTTGTTTCTGCCGTCGCGGTGAGTTGCCTTACGCTGATCTTATCCAATACGGCGGTGGCTCAGATGAAGGAAGGTCAAAGTTATCAGCAGGCAAACCCGAAGACGCCTGACTCAAGCAAAGTTTCTAAACAAGGCGCGAGTGGGGCCGTTGTCGGTACGCCGATCACTCCGCAAGAAGCCGCCAAAAAGTATCCCCCGCCAAAGGGAGGATATCCGAAGGGTGAAAGAGATCCCCATAAAGCCGATGGCGTTGTCAACAGTCCATATCCGCCTCGCACGGAGTTTGACTGCTCGAGCATCCCCCACGGTGCTCTCGTTGTTGACACGCACGTTAATAAGGTCTTTGTCAGGCCCTAGCTCTGTCGTCGTTTGAATTGGCCGACGGGAAACCGGCGGAGTTTTCGAATATCGCCGTCGAAAACTTCCCCTCACTTGCGGGGTTCAATTCGTCAACAAAATTATTTATGAAACGAAGTCTTTTCACCGTTGTGTCGGGCATTGCGCTGAGTTCTTTCAGTCTCAGTTCCTGTGACACTCCCACCGGAGCAGGTGCCGGCTACGGCGCGGCCGCTGGTGCCATCATCGGCGGCGCTGCCACCGGGCATGTGCGAGGCGCCGCCATCGGAGCAGCAGCCGGTGCTGCCACAGGAGCGTTAATTGGCCATTCCATCCAAGAAGATCGAGCCCGCGCTTATGGGCCTGTGCCACCGGGAGGTTGGCCGCTGGCGCGTTACACCAACACACCCGGAGTTTTCCGCAGTCCATACACCGGTCGCCGCTATGACCTGAGCGATGTTCCCCCGGGCGGCCTGACCCGCGATATTGATACGGGCCAACTTTTCCGTCGTCCCTACCGCGGCTACTATTAATCGTTAGCGGTGGCAGGGGGGTGGTCCCGGTCGCCTTTGGGCGGTTCGGGTGAACCGCCCTACCACCTTTAGCCGGTTCGAGAAAAGTACTGACCAAACGGAACACAGGCCTGTGGCCCCTGTGGGCAAGCGGACATTTTGTCCGCTTCCCCTTTGCTCAGCAAGCGCGCAGACTGGAAAGTCTGTATTCCGATTCCACTTACGCCGACGAAGGAAGGAAGGCGGCGCGGTCTACCTTTTGCAAGGTCCGGGCATTGGCTCGACAGAGTCTCGCCCTACCAAACACTTTCGAGCGCGTAATGGTAGGGCGACGCTCTGCGGAGCCGGAGCTGCTTCGACCTCGCGTCGGAGAAATTGCTCTCAATTTTTCCGGAGCGAATCGACGATCGCCTGCACACGCTCATCCATCTTGAGCAGCTCCGGCCAAGGCCGATGATAATTTTCGCCCAGCAATTTGCGCGTGGCATCGATGCCCATGTGCGATCCAATGTTCTGCTCGGTCGGCGCGTGATCGAGCGAATCGCTCGGATTGCGGATGATGGTGCTGTCACGCTCGGGATCAGTGTTGGCGCATAAACGGAAGAGCACCTCGCTGGTGTTGTGCACGTCGCAATCTTCATCCACCACTACGATATATTTGGAAAACATCATCTGCCCCATTCCCCACAATCCATGCATTACCTTGAATGCCTGGTAGGGATACTGTTTCCGAATGCTAACGAAAACTAGATTGTGGAAAACGCCCTCCGGCGGCAGGGTCATATCCACCATCTCGGGAAAATTCATTTTGAACACGGGCAGAAAAATCCGCACCGTCGCATCACCCATGTAAAAATCTTCCATCGGCGGCGGGCCGACGATGGTTGTCGGATAAATGGCGTCACGCCGATGTGTGATCGCGGTCAGATGAAAGACCGGATAATCCTCGATGGCGGTATAGAAACCAGTGTGATCGCCGAATGGCCCCTCCGGTCGCATTTCGCCGGGTTGGACAAAACCTTCCAAAACGAAATCGGCATCGGCGGGAACTTCCACGTCGATGGTTTTGCATTTCACCAGCTCCACCGATTTCTTGCGCAAAAATCCAGCAAACAAGATTTCATCGAGTCCGTCGGGTAATGGCGCAGTGGCAGCAAAAGTGAGAGCGGGATCGCCGCCAAGTGTGACCGCGACCGGCATGCGCTCGCCGCGTTGGTAGTAAACCTTGCCGTGACGCGCACCGACCTTGTGCACTTGCCAGTGCATTGCAGTTGTGCGCTCATCGAAAACCTGCATCCGATACATCCCGACATTACGAGCGCCGCTTCCGGGATCGCGGGTATGCACGTTGGGAAAAGTGATGAAACGTCCGCCATCCTTCGGCCAGCACTTGAGGATGGGAAGATCGCGAAGTGAGGTTTGAGGTTTGGTCCGAGCCGGACTGGCGTTGTTTGAGGTTTGATTCGAATCCAGTATCTGGACTACCTCCTGGCACGCGCCCTCTTTCACGTTCTTTGGCCGCGCATGGAGCAGATGAATTCCTTGTCTCAGCAGCGCGAAACCTTCACGCAAGTCCGTCGGCGGCTTCGCCTTTAAAATCAGTTGAATTTCCTGAGCGAGATCGGCGACGTCATTCACCCCCAGCGCCATGGCGATGCGCTTGCGCGAGCCCATTGTGTTAATGGCAACAGGAAAGGCCGATGTCTTTCCATCAATGATCGGCTTCTCAAACAGCAGCGCTTTTCCGCCGCCGGGCGATTTCATTTCGCGGTTGGCCCATTCTGCGATGACCAGTTGGGTGTCGACCTCTTCAGTGATGCGTTGCAACTCGCCGGCGCGGTCAAGTTGCTCGACAAAATCCTGGAAGGAACGGAATGCCATCGCAGGCTAATGTGCGTTCCGATTCAGCCGGGCGCAATCAATAGCGATACGGACCGACAAGCGATTGGAATGAAACCACCCGCCCGTTAGCAAAAGTTACAGTGCGATATGGATAAGGGATGCTCGGTGGAATGTAGGAGTAATAAAAGGGATCGTAGAAAGGATCCCCGACAAAGGCGAATGAACGGCCATGATGACGGCGCGTAACGATGACACCGCCGAAACCACCGCCCCATCCGTAACGGTAGGGATATCCATAACCGTAACCGTAGGGGTAGGCAGAGGTGTAATGGACGTAAATCCAAGTCTCGGTGATCTGATGGCGCATCGCCCCTTCCACTCGCTGGTCAGGCGTTCCCCAAGCCAGGTAAACAGCATCTCGCGGCATACCAGGCGCGATTTGTCCATTCGCAACCAACTGTTGCTGGCGCGCGGATAAGCTGTGATAAAGGTCTGGATGCTCGCTAATTCGCGACTCGACAGTCGAACATCCGCAAACAAGCAACGTTACCGCCGCGGCAGCGACAACAACCCCCCAGGGGGAAAATCGATGCTTCATAATATAAAAATCATACCGGGACACCATAATGAGTCAATCGTGCCCATTGCTTGATTCAACACCAGCGCAATCGTAACGTTGCGCCGCATGGAAGATCGCTTTGGCCATCGCATTTCCTATCTGCGCGTTTCGGTCACCGACCGTTGCAACGAACGCTGCGGCTACTGCATGCCGCAGGAATTACAGGAATGGTTGCCTCGCGCTGAAATTTTGTCCTACGAGGAAACGCTACGTCTCATCCGCATCGCCGCCGGGCTCGGCGTAGCAAAGGTTCGCATCACCGGTGGCGAACCCCTGACGCGCCGCGGTATTGTCGATTTCATCCGGGAAGTCCCGAAAATTTCCGGCATTCGCGATGTCGGAGTTTCGACAAATGGAACGCTGCTGGCGCGGGAAATTACACCGAACCAGACGATCGCGTCCGCCTTACGTACTACCGGCGTCCGCTCGCTTAACATCTCGCTCGATACCTTGGATCGAACCGTGTATGCCCAGATCACTGGGCGCGATTTTCTTCCTTTGGTGTTGCAGGGAATCGACGCTGCCGTGGCGGAGGGGTTCGAGCAAATAAAATTGAACACGGTGCTGATGCGCGGTCGTAATGAAGACCAGTTCATTCCCCTGATCGATTTCGCCGCATCGCAGAATTTGATTCTGCGCTTCATTGAAATGATGCCAGTGAGCACGACTGAAGTATTAACCGAACGAAATTTTCTACCCGTGGCGGAAGCGAAACGCGCGATTGAGGCGCGTTACGGGAACCTGATCCCCGAACCAACTTTCCACACGAATGGCCCCGCCATTTACTATCAAATTCCGGGACGCAACCAACGCATCGGATTTATCGGCGCGATGACCAATCTGCATTTTTGTGAAAGCTGCAACAAACTTCGCCTTACCTGCGACGGTAAACTTCGGCCATGTCTCGGCAGTTATCTGGAGTTCGACATCATGAAACCTGTGCGCGCAGGCGCGAGCGATGAGGAGCTACGGCAATTTTTCCTTGAAGTAGTCGACCGAAAACCGCAGCAGCACGATTTTCGAGAGAACTATCAACCGAATCGCAAAATGATCGCGATCGGCGGGTGACGGTGGTTGGAGTAATGGAGTAATGGAGTGCTGGAGTAGTGGAGTGCTAAGAGCGTGAAGCGTCTCAGTCACATCGGCTCCGACGGGCGGGTGCGGATGGTGGATGTTTCGGCCAAGCCCCAGAGTCTTCGCCTCGCCATCGCGACGGGAAAAATCAAAATCAAGCGCGCCACTGCCAATGCGATCTCGCGTAATCGGATCGGGAAGGGGAATGTTTTTGCAACGGCGCAAATCGCGGGAATTCAAGCAGCTAAGCGCGCTGCGGAATTGATTCCGCTATGTCATCCCCTGCCACTGAGCAACGTCGAAATCGATTTCGCGATGAAGAGCGGCGTGGTCAGCGCAACCTGCAGTGCACGCACCACCGCGCAAACCGGGGTCGAAATGGAAGCACTCGCGGGTGTCGCGATTGCTCTGCTGACGATTTACGACATGTGCAAAGCCATTGACAAAGAGATGGAGATTTCGGACGTGCGGTTGGTGAAAAAAGAGAAGCGTCTCGTATGATCGGTCATCCCGAGCAAAGTCGAGGGATCCCGATGAAACGGTTCCGCTGCGGGATTCCTCGACTTCGGCCGGGGAATGACGAGAAAAGAAATGCAAATTACCGTCGGTATCATCACCATTTCTGACCGCGCCAGTGGCGGACAGTACCAGGATCTTGGCGGCCCCGCGGTGAAAGCGGCCGCGGAAAAACGCGGCTGGGACGTCCTCGCTGAGGCGATCATTCCGGATGACAAAAAGCGCATTCAGGAAACGATCCGCAGTTTTTCTGCGCAAGGTTGCGGTTTAATCCTGACAACTGGCGGCACTGGAGTGGCCGACCGCGACGTCACGCCGGAAGCGATCCGCGAGATCATGCGCGTGGAAATTCCCGGCTTCGGCGAAGTAATGCGCTCCGAATCAATGAAGATCACGCCGAATGCTATTCTCTCGCGTAGCCTGGCAGCGATCGTTGACAGCTCGCTCGTGATCGCGTTACCAGGCAAACCAAGTGGAGCAGTCGAATGTCTCGGCTTTGTTGAGGGTGCGATTCCGCACTCCGTCGCGCTGGCCCAGCACAAGCCTACTTCTTGTTAGATCAGGTGTCATCCCGAGCGCAGCGAGGGATCCCGCCGTGCCAGCTTTAAGCTAACTTCATCAGGATCCCTCGACTTACGCTCGGGATGACGTGGCTGGCGTTCCCCATCACTCCGGCCAGGTCAGTAACTGCATCAGGCGCAGCCCATTTTCCGTTAGATGGGCATGATCGCCGCGACCGGCCAGCTCACCACGGGTGAGGTAAGCACAATCGATCGTCGATTTCTTGACGTAGCTCAGCGTCGGTTGCGAGACCGGTTCGCTGCGCGCTTCGATCTGCAGCGGCACTCCTGAGCGCGCAAAACTTATTTCCCAGGATTTGGCATTCGCCGAGACGTTTTTCACCATCCAGGGATAAAATTTCCGGAGATCGAAGTGGGGCGAGTCCGGCACGGTCACTTTGTAAAACGTTTCTTCCTCAGCCAGAAATTGCGGGACGCTGAGATCGGGTCGCTTTTCGTGCTCGAGAAAAAACCGCGCGACGTCAAGCCCCGCCAGATTAATCCCATTGTAAATGCCGTTGTGGTTTGGATCGCGAAAGTTGCGATCGTGCCACGATTCGAAATTGCGATTGAACATCAGGTTGAGCTCGAGATGGACATGGGCCCGCGCCTGATTCAACCCTTCGCCCGTATGCCCCATGCGTGCGATGCGCTCGCCGCGATTCACCCTTTGACCAACGCTCACCGCGATCTCGCTGAGATGACCGTAAAGACTGTAGTAAGGCGACCCATCCCAGTCGTGCTCGATCACAGTGTAGCGACCGTAGTTTGAATAACCCGGCACCTGATTGGTGTGCACGACCTTGCCGTCGGCGATCGCCCGCACATCATCGAGCGGCTCGCCCCGCCCATCGCGATGCAGGCACCGGATGTCGATCCCTTCATGGAATCGGGTGTAGACCAGACCCTGCGCCGTCGGCACTGGATTGCGCACAAATCCGTAACGGCCGCCTTCCCAAGGGGTCGATTTTTCACCGTGAAAATCGCGCTCAATGTATTGATAAAAGTCCGGACTACCCCCGCGAAAAAGCGCATCGTTATCGGTCGGTAGGCTGATTTCGATCTTCGGGTTTTGTGCGAGCAACGACGTTGAAAGCACGATTACAGCGAGCGCGATCGCCAGCACCCGCCACGTCATTTGCGTTTTTTCGCGTCGATCTGCCGCCAGGTTTTTTGCATCGAAGCGATGTCGGCAGCGGTTAACCCTGAAGCAATAAAAATCTGGCCATCGGAAACGCGTCGATCGACCAAGAACTCGGTGATAATCCGTCCGTTAATGAAAACCAGCAAAGTACCACCGCGACGCTCGACGCTAAGGGTATCGAGAGCGAGTCGACCATGATCGTCGAGTTGCAGCAAAGCGCCGAAACTTCCATCGCTCGCCGCATAGGGGCGGTAGGCGGAAACATCGTGCTCGGAAATTGCCGGTATTTTTTCGATAAAAATGTTTTTGCCGGAGATCGGCGCGGTCACGGGTGTGGCAAAAACGCTCCCATCGTTTTCATTTCCCTGCGCGTGCACTCGCACCGTGCAATGTTTCGATTTGGCTAATGCGAACGGTGCCGCCAGAATCAACAATAATCCCGTCGCCAACACGCGAGTCATGCGCGATTGATAAAGGGTTTGACACGTTTTGCAACGTTTGCTGAAACACCCGCACATGAAATGGGTCCTCGGGATAATGATCGCGCTCCTTGCGGTGTCGAACGCAACGGCCCAGGCGCCTTCGCCGGCCGAGCGAAGTTTCTTCAATCGCATGCTGCATCCCTTTGGTTCTGCGAAAAAGAAAACGCCGAAATATCAGGATGCACGTTTGCGCGGTTTGCTGCTGGAAGTGCAGGTCCCGACGGAACCGATCCGGCTTTCGGAAGTGCGCCAGCTACGCGTCCAGGCGAGGTTGAGCAATCTTGGCGGTTTTCCGGTCTCGCTTGATTTCCCGACTTCACAACGAATCGATATTCAATTGCTTAATCCTGCCGCCGAAGTGCTGACCCGATGGTCTGAGAACCGCGCTTTTACCGAGGAAATTGGCAATCTCACGATCAATCCACGCGAAGACATTGTTTACAACGAAACGATCGCCACGCGCGAATTGCAGCCCGGGCGGGTTTATAGTGTCGAAGTTTTCTTCCCCAAATATCCGGAACTACGCTCACGGCAGAAGTTCATGACCGCGCCGTAGCGAAGCAGGTGAGGAGTAATGGAGTAGTGGAGTGATGGAGTAATGAATTGAACAATACTCCAGTTCTTTTCTCCGATTACCATAGTCACCCGCAAGGCCACCGGGTCCAGCGTTACACTCAGGCGCTCCTGCAGCCGTGGCTCGATTCGGCGCGGGCCAAAGGGATCATCGATATCGCCTTCACTGATCACGATCGTTATCATGCCGGCGTCGATTTCGATGAACTCGATCGTCTGTGTAAAAAAAATCCTGACGTAAAAATTCGCGCCGGGATCGAGCTTGATAACGATCCGGAGACAAGTGCCGCTGGAAGAAAATGGATCGAGGAAAATTGGGAGGGACTCGATTTCGTCCTCGGTTCCGTCCACTACCTCAGTCGGGCTGATCAGATGTTCGATAGCGTACCCGATGGCGCGCAACAATTCACCGGGCGCAATATCGATGAACTTTACTCCGATTATTTTCGGCGCGTCCGCGAAATGGTGGCGAGCGGACTGGTCGATTGCCTCGCTCACCTAGATTTGGTGAAAATCCACGGGCACCGTCCGCGTGCGCCGATGACTGAACTGGTTGAGGAAACACTGGAGCTAATTCGCGCACGCAATCTCGCCATCGAATTATCGACCGCCGGCTGGCGCAAACCGGTGAACGAGCTCTATCCGTCGGATGAGATTATTACCTTGGCGATCGAGAAAAAAATCCCGTTCACCATCGCGTCGGATGCGCATTCATGGGCGCAGCTCGGGGAAAATTACGAACGCCTCGCGGAGAAAATAAGGGCATTCGGCATTCGCGAAGTGTGCGTTTACGAAAAACATCGATGCATCGTACAACGGTTGTAGCTATGGAACACGGGCCTCTGGCCGGTGCGCCCAGCGGACATTTTGTCCGCTGATTCTCCTTGTCGTACGGGAGATCGGAGTAACAACGCAGCGGAGTGGAACTCCGCTGGGCGCACAGACTAAAAGTCCGTGTTCCTATAAACCCAGCCCCGCGACACCCATTCCGCCGGTAATTTTCGACATCTCCGAGCTGGCGATGGCTTTTCCCTGCTCGATCGCCTGCTTGATCCCACTCAGCACTGCGTCTTCCAGAAATTCCACATCCTCTGGATCAACAATCTCCTTCGCGATTTTGTAGCCACGACCGTAATTTTTCCGCCGGCCGCCTGCACTTCGACCGTCTTCTCCGCCAGCTCCGCCTGCGCCTGCGTCATTTTCTCCTGCATCTTCTGCGCCTGTTTCATTAACTTGTTGAGATTCATCGCGTGCTCCCGGCTTAAGTTTTAATTTCTCCTTTAAACATTTCCAGCGCTTCTCGCACAATCGCTGGCGCGTTCTTCGACTTTGCGGCAGGTGCCTTCGCCGGCAAATTTTCTTTCAACGAAAACTTCAGCGCCCACTCCCGGCCGCTGATTTCTTTTAACAACGCTTCCAGGAACTCGCGATTGGCGCGGGAGGACAAATGCTCCATCACCATTCGTTGATCCTGAGGAAACCCGAGCTCGAAATTCCGTCCGCTCGCACCGAGTGGGTGCGCTTCTTCAATCCAGCTTTTGATAAAGGGACGCCGCGTTTTAATTTGGGCAACGACCTTGCCCCAAATCTCGTTAACATCGGTCGCTGAATCATTCGCGACCGATTTAGTAGCCGTTGGTTCTCGGGGGCGGGCCGCGCCGGCTTTTTTTGAGCCGGAACCGCGGCCAGCGACCGCGGCCACAGGGTTGCCGTCGCGTAACGCATTTAAATTCTCGATCACTTCATCGAGCGTTGTCTGGTCGAGGGTTTGGATCGCCCGAATGACCGCGACTTCGAAATGTAGTTTCTTATTCGGCGCCCATTTCATCCGCCCTTCGGCCGCGGCGAATTGATCGATTAATTCCAGTACCCGATCGGTTTCCAGCAGCGGAGCTTGCTCGGCAAAGGCGGCGCGAGTTTCAGTGCTGGCATCGTCACTGAGCGCGTCCGGTTTCACTTTGAAAACGAGCAGATCGCGCAGGTACGCAATTGTGTCCGACATCAATTTCATCATGTCCTTGCCGGCCTCGCATTGCTCATGCAGCAACGCCAGCGCGTCCGCAGTTTCGCCGCGCAGAATCCTACCAACAAAATCCGCCACCATCTGCTGGCTGGTGAATCCGAAAACATTCAGGACGTCGGCTTCCTCGATTTTTTCCCCGCAGAACGCGACCAGTTGATCGAGCATCGATTCCGCGTCGCGCATTCCGCCTTCCGCGCCCCGCGCGATGGCGTGTGCCGCCGCCGCGGCCAGCGTCAACTTCTCCTTCGTCGCGATCGATTGCAGCTGTTGCGCAATCAAATTGGTGGCGATCCGGTGCAGATCGAACCGCTGGCATCGACTCAAAATCGTGATCGGCAATTTTTCCGGCTCCGTCGTCGCCAGACAGAAAATGACGTGCTTGGGTGGCTCTTCCAGCGTCTTCAACAGCGCGTTCGCCGCTTCCTTTGTCAGCATGTGCACCTCGTCGATGATGTAAATTTTGAAGCGCCCCTTCGCCGGGGCGTAGCGGACGTTGTCGCGCAGCTCCCGCACGTCATCGATCCCGCGATTGCTCGCTGCGTCCAGCTCAATGACATCGAGGCTGTTCCCGCCCGCGATCTCGCGGCAATTATCGCATTTGCCACACGGCGTCACTGTCGGCCCGTGCGTGCAATTGAGCGCTTTCGCCAGGATGCGGGCGGTTGAAGTTTTTCCGGTCCCACGCGGCCCGACAAAAAGGTAGGCGTGGGCCAGCCGATTCTGTTCGACCGCATTCTTAAGCGTGCGGGTGACGTGGGTCTGACCGACGATATCGTCGAACGTCTGGGGTCGGTATTTGCGGGCGAAAACCTCGTAGCTCACTCGCAAAC
>WNGE01017050.1_pt1 | contig 11208 bp, 14 predicted proteins | sample 5400651 | NCBI WGS metagenome assembly WNGE01 (sample SAMN13153370, study PRJNA577476) | soil metagenome | isolation source: 60 cm soil or saprolite under grassland replicate 2 | place: USA:California | collected 2016-06-15 | reverse complement strand
GCTCGATATGATTGTTTGCTCTCTCTGTTTTATGGAGGCGAAAAGGCTTCGGCTCCATACGGAGGAAATCGATGTCAGAAGCAAACAAGCGTCAGCTCGGAACCGTGGAAGTCACCGTTCGCGACTCGGAATCAACTGACGGGTCCTTGTCGCCTCTAGTTTAGCTCATGGAACTCAAAAGGAGAGTGGGGGGAAGTATAGCCTCAGCTTGTATTAATGGCACCGAATAACGTTAGGTCGTTGGGCGGAAAAAAGCAATTACAGAAGTCAGCTGACTATCCAGCCTCAGCCGAGGAAAGCAGTTCGTTTTCTTCATCCTCGAAAACCGGGCTCGTCGATGCAGGCATCATTCTCGAAGTCATTCCATACCCGGTAGCGCTGTGGAGTATTGATCGCCGCTCATGTATCTTCAATCATCCGACCCGGGAACTGTTAGGGTTCTCGGCGGAAGACTTTCGCCAAAACAGTTCCCTTTGGACGGATCGTATCCATCCTCAAGATCGCGAAGCGTTTGCGTCATCGTGGGCAAAACTGCAGGCGGGAGAGACAAGGGTTTCATGTCAGTATCGTTTTCTTCCGAAGAAACAGGCTACTGCGCTCAGGCTGAGGGAGATCTCCGTTGTTCATTCCCGCCGAGAGAGCGACGCGCTCGGGATATGGAGTCTTTACACGGAGGAAGCTGCATTTGAGGATGAATTTACCGAAGCCTACCCCCTGCGAAAACTGTTAGGTGGTCTGACTCATGACATAGGTAATAACCTCCAGACGATCAGCGGCGAACTAGAGCTTTCACGATGGTCGGGGGTTCTATCCGTGGAAAGCGCTGAAGCGATGGCTCGGGGTATAACGCAGATTCGTACGCTTGCGCATGAAATTGAAGAGTATATCTTTCCTTCAACACATCGGCCTAGGACCGAAGATCCGGCATCACTATTGATGGAGGTGATCCAAAGTAAAGAAAAGGAGATGGCTGCCCACGGGATTCGTACGGGGATGATCGTCAAAGAAGCGCTTCCGAAGGTGCCTCTAGACGGGCAGTTCGACCGAGCGCTGAGAGGCGTTATTGATTTCTCGCGCGCGCTTCTGCCCCAAGGCGGAGAGCTCAAAATCGAGGCAGGAATGAGTCGACGGGAAGGAGAGAGGTATATTGAGCTGAACATAGTCAACTCCTCCTCGACTTCTTTACAAGTGGACGAGAGGGACGTTTTTCGTCCTTTTTCCAACGTTAATGGTTACCGGCTTGGATTGAGCATGGCGGTGGCGCAGCAGATTCTACGGCGCCATTACGGGGAAATCGTCTTTCGCAAAGAGGATTCAAACCGTGGCGTATTTTCATTATTGATTCGTGCGCCCGAGTCAAAAAAAAGCTAGACAAATGAGTTCTGTTGAAATAGATAGAAGCAGCATTGCGTCATTGTTAGGTTCTCCTGGGAAATCATCGCAGAATGACGATTCCCAGGAATCTCAAAAGGGCGCTCCCGTGAGTTCTCTGATCCCCAATATCCTCGTGGTCGATGACGATCCGGTAATTCGCAGCCAGTTGGTGCGCCTGTATACCCAGAGCGGCTACACTGTCGTTCCTGTGTCTTCCGCTGAAGATGCGTTGAAGCAACTCGCGGACGGTAATATCGATTTTGTCATTACGGACATCAAGCTCCCAGGCATGGACGGTGTCGAGTTGATTGCACGCATGCAGGAGAACTACCCCGATGTCCCTGTGATCGCGATCACTGGATATTCCAATATCGAGACAGCAATCAATGTGCTCAAGCACGGGGCCTGCGATTTTGTCGTTAAGCCCTTTGACTTGGGAAGCGTGCAAGAATCGACCCGTGCGGCGCTTGAAAAAACCCGAGTCTACATGGAGATTCGGCACCTGCGGCGGTACCTTAAAGACGGTTACGGGTACCCAGCAAAACGGTGATTCCCGCGTTTGGGCGCTGGTTAATCCATACCGGCCCATACCGGCGCTCTGGAGACCCGTGCAGGCGATCAATGGACGGTGCCTGAAATGTGGTTACCGGCTGGCGTGGGTTGTGGTTCGAGGGAAGACGACGACACTCTCCCGCCAAACATATTCGTTGCGATTCCAACCGTCGCGGCCGTCTATAGGATCGAACGGCTCGTCTTCTTGGTCTGCCTTCATTGCTTCTGCTCTGCTTTTCCGCTTTCTTGCATTTTCTCACCGGCCTCTTTCAGGCTCTCTCCTGCCTTTTCCATGGCTCGACCCGTTTGTTCTTTGGCCTTCTCCATTGATTCATCTAGGGCTTTGCCGGCCTTGTCCACTTCAGACTTGCAGGAGCCAAAAGGGAGCGAACACAATCCTACCAGAGCTGCCAGGAATAGGTTTTTGATTCTTTTCATGGCTCGGTTACCTCCTAATCCTGAATTTAGGTCTAACTAAACAGTACACTAACATGAAAATGACATTCATCGACTTAGCCATCCGTCGGCTTACCGAGATATTTTCAGGATAATCCAAGTAATCCACCGCGCAAGTAGATTTGGGAAAACGCCGAAGAGAGAGGGAGTTTCTTGAAACCTCGCTCAACTCTTAACATTTCCGAAGCTTCGCCCTTAATTTTCGGCTTCGGATTTCGGTTCTTCTTTTTTTGAAACAAGGTGCATTCGGTGGCCCTTCGCACACTCCCAAAGCTCTAGCGGTGGACTGTCGGAAGTCGGCTCCTCGGTGCTTACGTGAAATAACTCAAGGCCACACGGACGGTCAACGACCAGCACGGGACATTTCCTTCCATACTTCCAACGAAGTCGCAGAACAGAAGATTCTACCGCCCGTACGATTGTCGGCTACCTGACCTACCAGTCTCCAGTGAGTGAGGACTTTGCCAAGTTTGTACTGAAAGTCGTCTTCTCCTTGTATGCGATTTACTGAGAGCAAGACATTGCATTTCGGCTTAGGCCTTCATCATCAACGGGACTTACCAATGGAATACATTTTGCTGAGTTTTTTCGAAGAGACTCTTCAACATCTCAAAATATACAGGGAGGATTTATGGAAAGAATAGAAAAGTCGATCGATGTCGAGTGCCCGATCAGTACTGTCTATAACCAGTGGACCCAATTCGAGGATTTTCCACGCTTCATGAAAGGGGTCAAGAAGGTGACACAGTTAGATGATCAGCGACTGCACTGGGAAGCTGAGATAGCGGGCAAAGACAAAGAATGGGACGCTCGAATCACCGATCAGATTCCCGATCAGCTCATCGCTTGGCAAAGCGAAGGAGGTGAATATACCTCCGGTGCTGTAAACTTCACGTCTGTGGGTCCAAATAGTACTCGCGTTAGCCTCCAGCTGATGTATGATCCCGAAGGTCTCGTCGAAAAAGCCGGCGACGCGCTCGGGCTAGTTTCGAGTCGGGTGGAAGGCGACCTTGAACGATTCAAAGAGTTCATCGAGGGACGGGGTCAAGAAACCGGCGCCTGGCGGGGAACTATCCGTTAAGATTTCCGCGGTTATCCAGCGTAACGTCTACTATTGGGACACTTTGACGGATCAAAGATAGTGCGAAAGGATAGGATAAGTCTTATGGAACACCAACTTCAGACGATTCCTGTACGTATTTACGACCGCGATGAGCACATTATTTTAGCAGCTCCGATGCCTGGGCTTGAGCCTGAAAACATTTCCATCGAAATCGAGGATACTAAGGTAACGATCAAGGGAGAGGAGCGCGGGCCACGCCAGCACAGCGCCGATGTGATCGTTGATGAATGGACCATTGGACCCTATTATCGCGAAGTCTTGCTACACCAGAGCATAAGGGCTCCATTGACCAATGCGACCTATGGCAATGGCGTGCTTGTCTTATCGATGCCGAAAGGGCGGGAATCTGACGAGCATTTGAAAGTGAACTTTACGCTTCATCCAATTGCGCCGACGCGAGGCGAACGGATAGGTCATCAGGGTAACGAAATCAAGGACGTTCAAATGCAATCTCAATCACAGCAGCGCTAACTTCGTTTCGCGGGCTCATTTAGAGGATCAGTATTGATGAGCCACAGTTTCGCTGGGTGCGTAAACACATTCCCGACAGTCCGCGAGCGCAACGATTTCCCGAACTATTCCATAACAGGAGCCTGCCAAGAAAGGCTACTTCCCTCGACGGAGCGCAGCGCAAACCTTTAGACGAGCCAAGAAAACTCAACTTTCTCGGAGACGATTGACATCTATTAGCCGATTATACTGGCGTTTGGCCAAGGTGCCGTATATTCGACTAACCCTGTGCATGCATTATCGGTAGACGACAATGAAACAGCTTGGACGGTTGGACCGATACCAAAAAGAACTTGCTAAGATCACCCGCTCCAAAAATATGCCTTCCGACTGGGCTTCCCCGGATCAACGTTGCCGCGCGGCGATCAAAGCTATGGGACAGTACGGCCAGGTTATTCCGTTGAGCGAGAGGCGCAAACAGATTCAAAAATAGAATCTGCATCTTTGTCGCGCTGCGCATTTGTACAAAGCTCTCCCGCAGGTCAGACTTGCGCTGTCGCCTGTTCTTTAATTTGCAAGGTTCAGTTAAATTCCCACGCGACACAGTCAAGCAGTTTCCTACTGAGCGTCTTACCAGCCCGATTGGCGCCTTCAATGTTCCATGTTGCCTTGTTCCTTGGCGAACGGACATTCGTTGAGCGAATTTCGTACCAGCTGTCTGATCAGTCAAACACTGCGAAGTTTTTGATCTCTTAAATTTAAAGCGCTTCTGTGTGGCACGCGCATTGCGCCTGCACATAGGCTGACTGACTCCGAGCCTGCCAGGAGGTGCGGGTGGTCGCGGGGGCGAGTCGCTCAAGCTGGGGTGCAGTTGGCCGGGTATGATCCAGCTTTCTAGAGCCGCACTCTCAATGATAGCCGTGGTCCTCGTCGCCGTGGCACTTGGGTCGGTCTTTGTTGGCTTGAAGCTCGGGGTGCGGTACCAAATCAACCAAGAGTGCTGTCAGATCCCGCTGTCTCGAAGCCTCGTTGTAAGTGCCAAAGAATTCCTGGGCTTAGCGACATTTTATTCCCAGATGGGTCAGGACAAGTGGGTATCCGAGGCAGTTTTTCCGGGTGTGAAGAACGGATTCTTCCTGGATGTAGGATCGGGAGACGGCACCATCATGTCGAATACAAAAGCGCTTGAGCAAAAGGGCTGGACTGGCATCTGTATCGATCCGTTTCCCAGAAATATGCAGGATCGCAGCTGCCAAATTTTCAAAGAAGTTGTATTCAGTAAAGCTGGCGAGCGGGTGAAATTTTGGGCGCACCCAACGGGTTTTGGGGTGGGATCGTAGATACTTTAGGTCCAAAGGCCATACTGGAGAAGGCTCCGATCATGGAGTTCACTACCGTGACACTCGGTGACATCCTCGAACGCGCGAAGGCTCCTCGATTCATTCATTACTTGAGCCTTGACATTGAAGGAGGGGAGCTCAATGCACTAAAGGGTTTTCCATTCGACAAATACCAGATAGGCGCGCTGACTGTCGAGCACAACTATCTGGAACCCCAGCGCAGTGAAATCAAAGCGTTGATGGAAAGCCACGGCTACAAGCACGTCCACACTTCGGATCGGGACGATTTCTACGTGCCGGCTAATCCTTAGATTGCATGCGGTTGTTCAAGCCGGCTTTGCCGTCGATCATGCCGGAAACGGGGAGGGATGGGCTCCACTTGGTTCTCTCTGAGCCGTATGACGCACGTTTTTACAACGGCCTGACTCTGACCTTACTCTTCGGAACGGGTTGGTACGGGATCGCAGCTACGTGTGGAGGAGAAGGTTTAAGGTGCTGCCGAAAATCTTCCGTTATTCTTTAGACCAAAAATTTCGCAGTGCGGCCAATTGGATAATGCGACAGGTGACAACCGAGTCAAAAGAAGAGCGGCTCGATCTACATAAGGAGCAGCTCAAGAAAATCCTGCTGGTCCGAGCGACTTTTCGCATGGGACATTCGATTCTTGCAGTACCGGCGATATTGCTGTTTCGGAAAACTTTTCCTCATGCCAGGATTGATTTTGTCGGAGCACCGGTATCCGCCAAGGCTTTTGGGAATCTTCCGATCGATCATCATTTTTCTATCACCCGCCGTTATCCCGGCTCCGCATGGGACTACCCTCTTCTTCTACGGCAACTGAGATCTGTGGGCTATGACATCGCCGTGGATCTGAGTTGTTCACAGTCAGCCATGGCTTCGTTCGTCGTGGGATTTTCGCGGGCGCGCTTTCGAGTCGGTCTTCGAGGGAAATGGGACCGATGGTTCAATGTTAGGGTTCCTAGACCAGCCGAGACAAACAAATATCGAATGCTGCCTGCTTTTCTTAGGGCTCTTGGCCTGGAGGTGCAAGAGAGTCTTCCCTCATCACTTCTTTCTGATCGAGAGGACGAACAAGGAAAAAGGCGAATAGAGGAGCTGGCTGGCTGGGGCGGCGCGAGACCTACCGTTGGGGTTTTCGTCGGCGGCCGCAAGACGCGGGGCAAAAAATGGCCGATGAATAATTTCTGTGAACTCATTACTGCTCTTTACTGGCAGGGGGTAAATGTTGTCACGTTCTTCGGGCCTGAAGAGAAAACTCTGATGCGGTTTTACAGCGATGCTTTAGACTCGGGCATTGCTAAGGTCTTCGAATCGTCGTTCAGCGACTTTGCTGCCATGGTTTCGAATTGTGGTCTTTTTGTAACCTGCGATAGTGGGCCCATGCATCTTGCTTGCGCCTTGAACACGCGCACAGTTGCTATATTTCAAAATCCGAATTTCGACCACTGGGGTCCTCCTCCCAGCCTCGCACGGATCGTTCACCAGCCTGGCTGCTGTTCTGTCGACGAGGTGTTCGAAATTTGTCTCGAAGAATTGTCGCTTGATCCTACTCCGTCACCGTCGATGTTCATTTCTCAGACACGCAAAGCAGTCTCGAGGCTCGAGAAGTCGATCGCTTTGCAAAGACTGGTCTTCCTTAGCCGCTGTGCTCAGGGTTTATTCCTTTTCTCACTGATGATTTGGACGTGGTTTTTCCCTCCTTCGGGCATCTTTGCCGAAGGAACCTGGACGGATGCGTTTATGGATACGGCGGGGATTGGAAGTCTGAGCGCCGGCGGCTTAGTACGAATGTGGGCACTGAGCCATGGTGAAAGATGCAGTCGATTGCGCCGAGCCAAAACCCCAAAGCTCATCACCACAGGCCCTTATTCTTACATCCGCCACCCTATCCACGTGGGCTACTTGCTGATCGGACTCGGGATGATTTTCCTTTCGGACGCATTTCTCCTCACGCTGTTTTTTTTGGTTTTCTTTGCTTTGCACTATCGCATTATCATTCCCGCTGAAGAAGAGTTCCTCAAAGAAAAGCTGGGGGAGGGGTTTGACCTCTATTGCAAGTTGGTTCCAAAATACATTCCCCGGGTTCTGCCCAGGTGAGTCTTCTCATTGGGGAGGCATTTTCCTGGACTTTGGTGTTTCGGTGAAAAATTGGATGCGGCTAGGCGGTTTTCTAGGGCAAAAATCTGCTGACCTGCAGCACTGACCAACTGTTCACAGTGCCGCCTTTTGGCCGCATGATTCCGCTTAGACCTTGTGAAACTCGGCAAAGACTCATCTGCGCTGCTTGTAGTTTTGTTAGGATTTTCTGACATCAAAGCCGAGGTCGAGAAAGAATTCCCGGTAGACAAATCATTTCCCAATATCCTCGAAGAGCGCGCTTACGCGCCGCGCATGCGCCAGATGCTGGAGCGCTTCGGTTTCCGTGCCAGCCTAGCCGTTCCCTTATTACGCGAAGACCGCATCATCGGCGGAGAGAGAGAATGTTTGGTGAGCTGAATGAGGAACAAGCTGAGTACACCGACGACATCCTCTCCTCAGGTCGCCATCTTCTGTCCCTTATCAATGAGATCCTGGATCTTTCCAAGGTTGAAGCTGGGCGGATGGAGCTGGAGCTGGCTAAGTTTGATCTCCCTTGGCAATAGATCACGCACGCACCTTTGTGCGGGAACGGGCCGCAAAGCACGGCATCGGATCGGGGAAGGACTATCCGGGAAATCGAGCGAGTGTGATCGCGTTTTCGATTTGCGGTACAGCCTCGGGACAAAAATGTTTTGCCACCTGCAGAAGCATTTTCGCCTGGTCTAAATCACACAGAACGGCAATAGTGTTTGCTTGGGTCTTTACAGCATTTTTTAGCCTGAAGTATAAAGGAGAATCTTCGGTGGCCCGCTTTAGTAGGGACTCATAATGTTCGATAGAAAGCTCAACTAGTGGTTTCATGGTGTTCGGGCAATTTGAACTCGACGTTATGCTATTGCATCGCTATCACTCTGTACGAGAACCCGCAAACGCCATCTGTCAGGTAAATGACAACTTAGAGCAAGAGGGGCCGAGCGTGAACCCGACCCTTGTACTTACTTCCTATCTTCCGACAACCCGCGTTAGAAGATCGGCCAAGCGACATCCCGCAAGAATTATCCTTCGGTCAGCAATCCGGCTCGCACTAACAACGTAGCCCGCAGGAAGCACGGGAGCCGCTGCGACCATCGTGCAATCCATATTTCCGCCCCTCGGACTCCCGGTTAGTCGTCCGTTCAGGTAAGCGATCTTCGTCGCAATGTCGAAGCTCTCCTTCGCCCACGACTCAAAGCCAGTGTTCTCAAGTTCGCTAAGCTGGCTCCGCTGAAACTCCTGGCGGTTTCAGAGCGCCGTGGTCTCGTTTCGGAGCCGGGTCAGATTCTGGCTGGTGTTTTTGGTAACTTCCTATAAATCATCTTCATACGGGAACTTTCTAAAATCTGCGTCACCTAGTGTCACCCGTCACCTTCCCCCGAAAAACAGCCCACATCTGTCCGCAAGTCAAGTAACCACCGAGTCATTCTGCCGTGAGAACGCTCTGAGGCGGCGTTCAGTTCACCGATGCCCACGCGGCGCAAACGGCCGAATATCGACCGCCATGCCCATCGCGTTGTACCCCGCGTGATTCGGATGCAGATAGTCCCACGGCAACTGGGTAAATTGGCTGTTCGGCAGGAATTCCGCCTTCATGTTGCCGGTTGCGGGATCGAGCGTCGCTTCATCGAAATCGACCACGCCATCGAAGAGTCCCGACGTACGGATGAAATCGTTGAGCATCTTGCGATCGGCATCGATCGGCGCTCCATTGTCCGCGGTGGCCAGGAACGCTGGGAAGTTGATCAGATCCCACCCTTCGGATGGATTGTTGAAACCCAATGCGGACGTCATCGTCGCGCCGTACACCTTGATGCCATTCGCGTGCAGCCTGCCGACCACGTCCTTGTAGCCCGCGACGATGTCGTCGGTCGGGTGAGCGGCGCCGAGATCGTTGATGCCCTCCAGCCAGATCACATGCGTCAGTCCCGACAGCCCCAGCACGTCGCGGTCAAGCCGATCGACCGCCGCGGGTCCGGCTGTTGCGTTGGCCACCACGGGATTCACGACACGGTTGCCGCCGATCGCCTCGTTGACGATGCTAACCTTGCTGCCGTACGCGTTGTGCAATCGGCGCGAAAGCACGTTGGCCCAGCGGTCGTTGATGTTGAGTGTCGTGTGCGTGCCGTCCGTGATCGAATCACCGAATGCGCAGATGACGACCGTGTCGGGCGGCGCGATCACGTCGACGGCAGTCAAAAAGAACCACGACGTTGTTGTGAACACGTACGCGAAGCCGTTGACGTCCCTCGTGTGATCGCCGCTGTTTGGCGCGGTGATGAACGAGGTCTGATTGGCACCGCTATGATAGGTCATGTGACCGCTGTCGCCCTGGATCGAATAACTGATTGCAAGGTTGCGTCCCTGGACCACCGGGTCGTCGGCGTCTCTTACCCACGACAGATGAACGCTGTCGCTCCATACCTCCTCACCCGCCGGGATCGTTACCGAGTTCGACCCGCGGAACGTCACGCGTGTGTTCGTGCCGTGGACGAGGTTGGCACCGTACTCCTGCAAACCGACGGTGACCGCGTCGAAGGTGAGCGGCTGATTGCCGAAGACATTCGAAAAGCGGATGCGAACTTCATCGCCCCAGAGATCCGGCTTGACGATCGAACGCAGAGTCTGTGTGGTTGCGCCGCGGTTGCTCCCGTCGGGGAACGGAAATTTAAGATCGGGTTGAATGTTCGCCTGCGCGAATCTTGCCGGCGCTGGCGCAAGCGCCTGATTCTGAACGACCGGCGCGGTGTAGACGAAGAAGGCGGCTGGAGAGGTGGCCCAGCTCGCGACCCAGTGCCAGTCGCGCTCGGCCGCGGTCGCCACCGGGCCAATCGCAAGCGTTGCAATAACGGACAGTGTGGCCGCGGCTTTGCTCAAAAACTCGCGGCGCTTCATTGACAAGGACAACATCGCGGATTTCGTGGCATGCCTCCTTTGGATCGAGTGTCGTGCTGAAGAGTTTACTTGCCCGACAAAAACAACAAGAGTGACTAGACTTGAATATATGCTTTTCATGGAAGTGCCCCTTTCGTTTTTCCCTTTCTGCTATGGCTCACCTTGTAATCCTCGTCTTTTTAATGGCAAGAAGGTGAGGGTCAGGCGGACCGCGCCCTCGTCCAGGCGATATACCGGCGGTCTTTTCAGTCGTCGTCATCGCCTCGGTGATCAGATCTGATCGGGCGGTTGCCGAGGTTGCTGAACTTCTGTAGCCTCATGCCCGCGTCTACTTCTCCGGTATAGACGTTGCCCTTGGAATCCACGGCGAGGCTGTGCACCGCGGCGAAGTGTCCGGGAAACCTGCCGCCGCGGCCCGTTTTCGTCAGCACTTCGCCCGTGCTCCTCAGGAACGTCCAGATGTGCTGGTTTTCGCCGTCGGCGTTGAAGAGGTACGTCTGCTTTCTGTCGGGGGACAGTCCTGCGTTGTACGCGGAGCCGTTGCCGAGGGTGTTACGGTCAGTGAAGAATTCGCTGACGAAAGTCCCGTTCTTCTGGAACACCTGAATCCGGTTGTTCAAGCGGTCGCAGACGTAGACGAGGCCATCGCTCGCCGCTGCCACACAGTGAACAGGCGTGCGGAACTGCTGATCGAGCGGAGCGTTGGGGTCGTACGGCCCGGGATCGACGTCGTTCGGCACGTTGCCGTAGGCGCCCCAGTGGCGCTTGTACTGCCCCGTGGTCGCGTCGACAACGATGATGCGCCTGTTCTGGTAGCCATCGGCAATGTAGAGCTCGTTAGTCGCGCGGTCCAGGTCCATCTCGGCCGGACGGCCGAGAAGCGGT
>WNGE01016801.1_pt1 | contig 11209 bp, 7 predicted proteins | sample 5400651 | NCBI WGS metagenome assembly WNGE01 (sample SAMN13153370, study PRJNA577476) | soil metagenome | isolation source: 60 cm soil or saprolite under grassland replicate 2 | place: USA:California | collected 2016-06-15 | reverse complement strand
CCTGCATCCGGACGGAGGCGAAACGCCGCCTCGACGGCTGCCTCCGCCAACGCGAGGCGCGCAGGCGTGTGATCGAAGCCAAGGAAGTGAATGAGGTCATGAGCGTATGCGAGCTGACAATAGGCCTGGAAAAACGTTGGATCATGCGCGACGGCCTGATCTAGCAGGTCGGCCGCCTTGAACAAATTACTTCTTCCACCGGTGCGATAGCTCGCGGGAATGAGATTCTTGGCGCGACTGTAGAGATCGAAAGCCGTGAGGTTGGCGGTCGGTGGGCGTTCAATAGCCAGTTTCTCAGCGGGCGAGATTTTGGCGTGAAGCTGCTCGGCGACTTTTTGTGCGATCTCACTCTGGATAGCGAACATGTTTTTCAAATCGCTATCGTATTGCTTCGCCCAGACGTGCGAATCCGTCCGCGTGTCGATCAACTGCGCGTTGATATGAAGCCAGGCTCCGGTTTTGCGCACGCTACCTTCCAGCACGTGAGAAACACCGAGGGCTTGACCGATCTGCCGCGTATTCCGCTCGCCCCGATATTGCATCACGCTGGTGCGACTGATGACCTTGAGATCGGCAACGTTTGCCAGCTTCGTTAAAAGATCGTCCTGGACACCATCGGCAAAAGACGCGTCCTCTTTGTCGTAGCTCAGGTTTTCAAACGGCAGCACCGCGATTCCTGTTGTTGGTGGACGTTCGACTAGTTCGCTTTTCCAAATATTCCAGCCAACGGCCACTGCCAAAGCGACCGACAGTGCGATCACGGCCGCAATAGCTGGTTTCCGCTGCACCCATTTTCTTCCGCGAGTGAAGATTCCAGTGCGGCGCGCACGGATTGGTTCATGCTTTAGCCAGCGTTCGAGGTCTTCGGCCAGCGCGAGAGCGCACGAGTAGCGGCGCTTTGGATCTTTTTCGAGGCACTTCAAACAGATCGTTGAGAGGTCGCAGTCCACTTTTGAATTCAACAGGCGCGGTCGGCGCGGCTCAGTCTCCAACAACAAGCGGACAGTTTCGTAAGTCGTGCCTCCGGCAAAAGGCGGATGACCGGTCAGCAAGTGATAAAGCACTGCGCCAAGTCCGTAAACGTCCGTTGCGCTAGTGAGTCTCGCAGTCGCGGGATTATTACCAGTCGCCTGTTCTGGCGCCATGTAACTCGGCGTGCCCAGAACTTCCAAGGTGCGCGTGACGGTGCTCTCTGTCTCCACCAGGCGTGCCAGGCCGAAATCGGTGAGGTGTGGTTCGCCTTCTGCATCGAGCAGTATGTTTCCAGGTTTAATGTCGCGATGGAGGATGCCATGCTCGTGCGCGTAATGAACGGTGCGCGCTAATTTCGCGATGAGCTCTACTGCCCGACGCGGCGGCATTGGTTCCTGCTTGACCACCTCATCTAGTTGGCCGCCCTCTACCAGTCCCATGCTGAAGTAACAGGAACCCTCCCGTTCACCGATTTCGTAAATGGGAACAATGCAGGGATGATTCAGGCTCGCGGCGGCTTCTGCTTCGAGGCGGAACCGCCTCAAGTGCGCTTCCGTGGCCCAATGGCCCAAGCCGATGACCTTGAGCGCGACGATGCGATTGAGACTCTTCTGCCTGGCTCGATAAACCACGCCTTGACCGCCTCGCCCGATTTCTTCCTGGACGTCATAATCGCCAAAGTCTCCGAGCGTTCTTGCTGGCCGCGCAGCACGGTAATTCCGGGGCGTCGGATTGATTGCCTCGCGATTCTCGTGCATGAGCAGATCAAGACCGGTCTCCAGTTGGCAAGCTGGGCAGACTCCCTGCCGCGCGTCAGCTGGAATCTTTGCCCCGCACTTTTCACAAACGCCGCTAACGGTCTTCATTCCAATGCCAGATGATCCGTCGTTCCGATAGAATACAGGAGTTCTCGGGCGGGTTACGCGCGTAATACCGCAATCAGATAACGCAGCTCATCTTCGATATCGACAGGAACCATTACCGTAGGGGCGACTTCTTCGCGCAACAGTGACCGATAACGTTGACGGAATCGGTGGAATGCTTGGTTCACAGCGTTCTCGGTCATGCCCAACTCACGTCCAATCTCGACCTGCGAAGAGCGGTCCGGTTCGTCGGTGAACGATTTCTGTAACCGGTCAAACAACTGCTTCTTGCCAGCAGCACGATACTCTTCTTCAAGACGGGCCAGGACCTGGTTAAGTACTGTCATCGCCCAACGACGCTCGAAAATTTGGTCGGCGGTTAAAGTGTCTGCCGGCGCGCCATCCATGCGCTCGCAATCGCGTAACCCATCGAGCGGAATCAAACGGCGGCCTTCACCGCGCTTGATAGTCATGGCCCGGTGTCGCTCATTCGCTAGGAAATGTTTGAGGGACGTCAGCAGATAGGAACGCAGACGGCCTTTCTCTTTGCGGACAGTCTCCAGGTCTCGGCGCTCCAGCAGGAGCGCAAAAAACCCCTGAGTGAGATCTTGCGCGTCTTCCGGTGTGGCGCCCTGTCGCCGCACGAAGGCGTAGAGTGGCCTCCAATAGGTGCGGCAAAGTTTTTCGAGTGCTCCATCCGCTGCAGGCGATTCACCCTGCGCGGTGAGGACCATACTCCAGTGGGTTGTGGCAAATGCCACAGCGCCGTTTTGCGCGTTTCCGCCAATCGTGCTCAGTGAAGCCCCGTTATCCTTAGCAGGCACGTTGTGATCGAACGAAAAAGCTGTGGGAAAAGCAAGTCTGCAGATGATCGACAAAGAGCGACGGCTTGGGCAGTCCCGAAAGCGTTCGGGCTGGGAAACCGTCAACTCCTTGCTTCCGTTATCATCCAGCGCGACCTGCGTGAAAAATTGTCAGAGAACATTTGACAAAATGTCGTAATCCATTTACGACGGACGAAAGAAAAATAAATCGTGGCGATTTAAGGCGACTTGCTCCACGTAAAAAACTGCTAAAGAGCTGTGCGGATTCTTGCGAATCCCTCCGCGCTTTCGGTTTCTTGCGCTGACCGCAGTCCTCTCGATTGCCATCCAAATCGAAAGGAGAAACTGCAATGATCACTGCCCTCGAACCCATCGAGAACACTGAAACTGACTATTGTTTTGAAACGCTGGCGCTGCATGCCGGGACAACCGCGGACCCGGTCACTGGCGCGATGCTTACGCCGATTTATCAAACCACTACTTATCGGCAGGAAGCGGTCGGTAAAAACAAAGGCTTCAAATACAGCCGCTCTGAAAACCCGACGGTATCCGCCTTGGAACGGCGGCTGGCAGCGATCGAAGGCGCGAAGTTTGCGACTTGTTACGCGACTGGCTTGGCGGCAACCAGTGCGTTGTTCCTGACGTTGCTTAAGTCTGGCGACCGCGTCGTAAGCTCGCAGGCGGTTTATGGCGGCACTGTGCGTCTGCTCCGTCAAACGCTCGCGCAGTTCGGCGTGGAGGCGGAGTTCGTCGATACGGCCGACGCAAACGCGTTTGCCAAATCTCTTCGAAAACCAACTCGCCTAGTCTTCATTGAGACGCCTGCCAACCCAACTCTAAAGCTAAGTGACATTGAGCTTGCTTCTCAACTCACGAGAGAGGCAGGCGCATTACTCGTCGTGGATAACACGTTGCTCACGCCGGCGCTGCAGCGGCCACTCGAGTTAGGCGCAGACATCGTGTTGCATTCGACCACCAAATTCATCGAAGGCCACAACGCCACTGTTGGCGGCGCGCTTATTACCCGCCAGGCGGACCTGCACGAGCGATTCTTATTCACACGCAACACAATTGGTGCAATTCAGTCACCCTTCGCAGCGTGGCTGACATTGCAAGGAGTCAAAACATTGCCGCTCCGTATGGCGCGTCATTGCGAGAATGCATTGCGCGTGGCGCGATTCCTGGAAGGGCATCCGCGTGTCATCGGGCTCGCTTATCCCGGTCTCGAATCATTCCCTCAATTTGAACTGGCACAACGCCAGCAAAGCGCGGGCGGGGCGCTGATTGCTTTTGAAGTGGAAGGCGGCGTTAACGCTGGCGTCTGTCTGATGAACGCGGTGCGCCTGTGCGCGCTGGCGGAGAACCTGGGCGCAGCGGAAACCATTATAACCCACCCGGTTTCCATGACACACGGTAGCGTGCCACCGGAGCAACGAGCGGCGGCGGGGATCACCGATGGACTCGTTAGGCTCTCAGTTGGCCTCGAAAATCCCGACGACATCATCGCTGATTTGGAACAGGCGTTGGACGCCGCTTCGGAGGGGCAACTCTTATGAGCAAAGCGAAGACCATTGTCTTGAAGTTTGGCAGCTCGGTCCTGCGAAGTGAACACGATTTGCCGGAAGTCGTTCAGGAAATTTATCGGGTGTGGCGAACGGGAGAGCAGGTCGTAGTAGTCGTTTCCGCGTTTGGCGATACTACTGACCAGTTGTTAGGCCGCGCTATCAGCATTTGCGCTGAGCCTGATGAAGTCACTCTGGCTACATTTCTCGCGACTGGCGAAACAACCGCCGCGGCATTGCTTGCCCTTGCGCTGCAGCGAGCAGGCATTCCTGCCAAGGTTTTCGACGCGGCGCAAGCTAGTCTGCGGACCAAGGGCAGCGTGACTGATGCGGAATTAATCGGGCTTGATACAGCGCGTTTGCTGTCAGAGGTGCAGCGCTTCGTGATCGTGTTACCGGGCTTTGTGGGTCGCGATGAGCAAGATCGCACGACTTTGCTGGGGCGAGGCGGCTCTGATTTCACTGCCGCCTTCGTCGCGCATAAGCTCGGCGGTCGCTGCGTACTCATCAAAGATGTCGACGGGCTTTATGCGAGCGACCCAGCAAAAAGTTCCAAACGTCCAGCGCGGTTCAGAGAGGTAACGTACGAAACCGCTGGTCGGATCGGTTCCTCTTTGATTCAAACAAAAGCGATTCATTTTGCTGCTGCTCATCGATTGTCGCTGGCGGTTACATGCATCGGCGCAGATTCCGGAACCAAGATTGGCTCTGAATTCGATCGAATTGCTCGACCAAATACACCAAAGCAGCCACTTAATGTGGCTCTTCTCGGGTGCGGCACAGTTGGCGGCGGGGGTCGTGAAAGGCTTCTGAGTTTGCCTGATGAATTCATCATAACAGGCGTCGGTGTGCGCGATCGAAAACGGAAGCGATTCCGCTCCGAGCAGGACGATCTACTGACCGAAGACTTCGAAGAACTCATTGATCGTCCCTGTGATGTCGTTATTGAATTAATCGGCGGCACAACGCGCGCATATGACCTGGTTCGGAGAGCATTGCGCGCCCGGCGCCACTTGGTTACTGCGAACAAGGCGTTACTTGCGGCTCATGGCGAGGAATTACAGAGCATCGCAGTCGAAAACGAGGTGGTTCTTTGTTCGAGTGCCGCGGTCGGTGGCGCGTTGCCGGCGCTCGAAGCGATCGAACGCGCCAAGGCGGCTGGGCCGATTCGCGCCGTCTCCGGGGTTTTAAATGCCACCTCAAATTTTGTACTCGACGAAATCGCTGCCGGCTTAGGGTTTGCGGATGCCATTTCGGCCGCGCGCAAAAATGGTTATGCGGAGGCAGATCCATCCCTCGATCTGGACGGAACCGACACCACCCAAAAGATGATCCTCCTCGCTCGGTTAGCATTTGGTCTGTCGCTCCCGTTCGCCTCCATCCCGCGTGAAGGCATCGAGCGTTTAACGGCAACGGATCTGCAAGCGGCACGCGATCGTGGAACAAGCGTGAGACTTATCGCAACGTGCCGGCGAACAGCTCAAGGAGTCGAAGCACGCGTTGCTCCGATGGAAGTGCCGCAGAGCCATCCATTGGCGTCGGTCGCCCGCGCGCAGAACCGCATATTGGTCGAGCTCGTGAGCGGTGAAACATTCGTCGCTTCGGGCATCGGCGCGGGACGTTGGCCTACGACGGAAGCAGTCATTGCAGATTTGATGGACCTACGCCGTGAGATTTTCGCAGAGCCGAAAAAGATCGCACAGATCGAGGAGGAATGCGTCGCGTGAAAACAGGTACGCAATGTGTCCACTTTGACACGAGTGAACAACGCTTTCGGGAGTTTGGCGCAATTTCCCCGCCTATTTACCAGACCGCGACCTTTCGCCAGCCTATGGCTTCAGAATTCGGCGAATACGATTACACGCGCACGGCGAATCCGACGCGTGCGTTGCTCGAGCGACAACTAGCTGCGTTGGAGGGAGGGATTCGCGCGTGTGCGTTCTCCAGCGGCATGGCAGCAATCACCGCATTGACGCGGTTACTGGAAGTTGGCGACCACATCCTCGCCGGGAATGATCTTTACGGCGGCACTGTCCGTTTGCTCGATCAGGTCCTCTCTCGTTCCGGCATTTCTGTCAGCTACGTCGATACCACTGATTTAGAAGAGGTGCGCGCAAGTTTTACTGAGCGAACCCGGTTGGTGCTGATTGAAACGCCGACTAATCCGCTGCTGCGAATCTGTGATATTAATGCGCTTGATCAACTTGCGCATTCGGCCGGAGCGATTCTGGCGGTCGACAACACAATGCTCTCGCCTTGTTTTCAGCAACCGCTGGCGCTGGGAGCCGACGTTGTTATCCACTCGGCGACGAAATTCCTCTGCGGCCACAGCGATGTCACTGCGGGGGGGTTAGTCACAATCGACGCGCAACTACATCGACAATTGGCTTTTCAGCAAAACGCAGAAGGCGCCGGCCTCAGCCCATTCGAATCGTGGCTGCTGTTGCGCGGGATCAAGACGCTTGCCCTGCGGGTCTCGCGGCAAAACACTTCGGCTATCATGGTCGCACATTTTTTATCACGGCACCCGGCCGTCAAAGATGTCTATTACCCTGGACTAACGAATCATCCTGACCATCAATTGCACCGCGCACAAGCGACCGGCGATGGCGCCGTCATCAGTTTCACAACCGGGGATGCATGGCTCTCGGAGCAGTTTGTCTCCGCGACGCAGCTCTTCGATATCGCCGTCCCGCAATCGCTCAAGGAAAGTATATCGCCGCCACCCGATCTTGTGCGGCTATCGATCGGAATTGAGGACGTGGATGATTTGGTCGATGACCTGGCTCAAGCTTTCACCGCGGTCGCAGATCATTACGCTAAGACCTTGGCGGTGTTGGGCGGGGCGCCGGAGTCGGACACGGCGTCGGATCCCTGCGGTAAATAATCAGCTCTTGCGTTTGCGTCCGATTTCTTCCAACAGCTCAATTTGGATCTGCTGAATCTCGAACAAACGGTTGTATTGCCGGCGCAGCAGATGGTCGATTTTTTCGTGCAAATGCCGGATCTCCAGTTCGGCTTTGAGATTGACTTTGTAATCGTTCTCCGCTCGTAAACGATCACGCGCCTCGGCTCGGTTCTGGCTCATCATGATGACCGGCGCCTGGACAGCGGCGAGACAGGAAAGAATCAGATTGAGAAGGATGAACGGATAAGGATCGAACGCTCTGGTAGCGAGCAACGCGATGTTCGCAGCGATCCACACGAAGATAACAGCGCCAAATGTAATGAGGAACTTCCAACTGCCGCCGAACTCAGCAATTCGGTCGGAGAGTCGCTCGCCGAAGGTGAGTTTCTTTTCGAATTGCTTCTCAATGTCGCTGGAGAGAATTTCGTGCTGTTCCAGGCTTTCAATGACCTCCTGGTCGAGCGCGGAAAGCTCGCCGATCTCGTCCTGTAAAACTTCTTTGACGTACTCCTTTCGGAATTCACCGAGGTCTTCGAAGCAGATGAACCCTTTACTGTCCAAGCCGGGCCTTTCTTTCTTGATGAATTCGAGAAGCGTCGGCCGAATCAGCTCCGCCATCATTCCGCCGTGCGGTGATTTTTGTTTTTTGCAGATCTGACAGATCAGTGGTGTGGTTGCACTCTGGCTCATCGGAAATTTCGCTGCTGAATTAAGCTGTTGTTCTGCCACTTGTCGATGCCGGCTTGCGCCCACGATTGCAAATACCGACCGAAAGCTCGCCTCTCCCTTTGCCGAAGGGAGAGGACTAAGGTGAGGGTTTCGACAAGCACCGCTCCTGCAGCGCAAACCAAATTGCTTGCAAGACGCTGTCGAGTTCCTGGCGAACTTGATGATTCCAAAACCGCAGCACAACGATCCCCTTGCGAGCCAGAAATTCCGAGCGCGTTCGGTCGCGAATTTGTCCGACACAATAGTTATGCCCGCCACCGTCCAATTCGATCGCGAGCTTTGCGGTCGAACAATAGAAATCCAAGATGTAGCAATCCAATGGATGCTGACGGCGAAATTTGTAGCCTGCAAAATTTCGGTTCCGCAAATGCCGCCAAAGAATGCGCTCAGTGTCGGTTGCCTTCGTGCGTAACAAACGAGCACGATTCACGAAGAATTATCTTAGTTACCAATGCTATTTTCGAAAAGCAGGATTTCACCCCTCACCTTAGTCCTCTCCCCTTAGCGAAGGGGAGAGGCGAAAGGCCACAGCGAGCGCATGCGGTGCTTTGGCAATTAATGAGCACCGCCCGCGTCTGTGACGGATGATTCGTTCTTGAATGGGAATCGCGAACAGCACACTTTATCGCGATGGAAGAAGCGGAAGTTCCTCTCGAACATTTGCAGGAGCAAGTCCATCACAAAGCCGAACACAGCGGCGAAACATGGATTTCGTGGGTGGCTTTGAGCACTGCGATTCTCGCTGTCCTGGCCGCGATTGCCGGACTCCTCTCCGGGCAACACGTGAACGAGGCGGTGATGAACCAAATCGAAGCGTCCGATCAATGGAATTACTATCAGGCGAAAAGCATCAAGGCTTCAGTGCTTGACGCCAAGATGTCGCTTGCCGGCGCGCCTAACGAATCGGACCAATCAAAGCGCGACCGTTACGAGAAAGAACAGGAAGAAATCAAATCGGACGCCGAGCACAAGGAAGCCGCCGCGAAATCAAACTTTCACAAGCACGAAGTGTTCGCACGCGGCGTCACCATGTTCCAAATCGCGATTGCCATTGCGGCAATCTCAGCGCTTACAAAGAGACGCCACTTTTGGATGGTCAGTTTGGTTTTCGGGGTTGTCGGCTGCGTCTTTCTCATCCTCGCCGCGATCGCAAGGTAGGGGCGATCGACTCGGAAACGCGTGGACGTCAAAACGCCCGGTGACCGCTCTTTTCTGCGAACTTCGCTCCGCGATTTCCGTAGAAAAGGGGAGGCGACCAGTTCTTGCTAGCCAATGGCGTACAACTATTTTCGTAAAACACGCAAATTTACCATTGCGGCGGACGGGATCACTTTGTTAAAAGTCATCTACGCGTGAAAAAAAGCGCGACAACTCGCGCGGGCACAGCGCCACGCTGGGTTGTTGTGGAAGGAGACGGTTGTATCAGCGAACCGGCGCTGGCCATGATCCGTGGTCGCAGCAATCGGTGCCCTGTTCGGGCCGGCGCGCCTTGTTTTAACCTCGCCTCACAGGTAATCGATAAGTCATCGCAGCCAGAGGAGGGCATCCGATGAGTTGGATTACCATCGTCTGGTCGATGAATGCCGCCGCGTGTTTGACGCTGGCGGCAATATACCTGGTCGTCTGGTGTAAGCAGCGTGAAGGCTGGGCGCACCTGTTATTTTCGGTCACCGCTGTGGCGGCGGCGGCCATCGCCGCGTTCGAGTTAGCGATGATGCATGCCGGGACGGTCGCCCAATACGAAACACTCCTGCGCTGGATACATCTGCCCGTCTGGGTGCTTACCCTTTCGTTCGTGGCTTTCGTGCGACTCTATCTCCAAGCCGGGCGACCATGGCTCGCGTGGAGTATCTGCAGCCTGCGCACACTGGTGCTGGTTGTGAATTTTAGTGTTACGCCGAACATCAACTTCCGGCGAATTACAAGCCTCCGTCACTTCTCGTGGTGGGGCGGCGACATGATCTCGATGCCGGTCGGTGTGGCAAATCCGTGGGGTCTGCTTAGTTCGGTGAGTCTATTGTTAGTCCTTGTCTTTTTCGTCGATGCGACAGTTACCGTCTGGCGGCGCGGCGACCGTCGACGCGCCTTAGTTGTCGGTGGCAGCATGATTTTCGGCGCGATTCTGGCATGGCATGTGCCCCTCGTGATCTGGGGAATCATCAATGTTCCGTTTTTCCTCTGTTTTGCATATTCGGGAATCGTTGCGGCGATGGCCTATGAACTCAGCTACGATGTGCTTCACGCGGCGCAGCTCGCGCGGCAGTTGCAGGCTAGCGAAGCCACCCTGCGCGAAAGCAAAGAGCGTATAGATCTGGCCACCAAGGCAGCAGGGCTTGTCGTGTGGACCTGGGACATTGGGCGCGATGAAGTCTGGCTTTCGGAAAAAAATCGGGCTCTTTTTGGCTTTTCTGAGTCGGAGAAGCTCACCGCAGAGCGTGTCCGAAGTGTTGTCTATCCGGAAGATCATCAATTAGTGCGCCAGCTTGTGGAGAATTCACTGACGACTGCCGAGGAAGTCCAGGGTGAATACCGGATAGTGCTAGCTGATGGCAATGTTCGCTGGATCACCAGACGTGGCCGCGTTGAGTTCAACGGCAACGGTCAGGCGGCTTGGGAGCGCGGCGTCTTAATGGACATCACGGAGCGCAAGCAGGCCGAAGAGCAGTTCCGTCTGGTGGTCGAGGCGGCGCCGAGTGCCATGATCATGGTCAACGCGGAAGGCCGCATCACCTTGGTTAACACGCAGGCAGAGGCCGTCTTCGGTTACACCCGCGAGGAGCTCATCGACCATCCGATTGAGATGCTTGTCCCGGAGCGATTCGGGTCTCATCACGCAGGTGATCGGCACGGTTACTTCGGCAACGCACAGGCCCGGCCGATGGGCGCCGGACGGGAACTCTTTGGACGACGCAAAGACGACAGCGAGGTGCCGATCGAAATCGGCCTCAACCCGATTCACACATCTGAGGGATTATTTGTCTTGGCCTCTATTATTGACATCAGCGAGCGGAAGCGAGCAGAACTGGAGGCGGCGCGTCAGCGCAACGAAATGACGCACCTGTCTCGCGTAACGATGCTGGGCGAACTGTCCGGCTCGATTGCGCATGAGCTTAACCTGCCACTAAGTGCCATCCTCTGTAATGCGCAGGCTGGGCAGCGGGTCCTCGCGAACGGCGCCATCGACCCGACTGAGCTGCGAGAAATTCTTAACGACATCGTAAGCGAAGACAAGCGCGCCGCCGAAGTCATCCGGCGCTTGCGCCTGTTCCTGAAAAAAGGTGAGGTGCAACAGCATTCGCTCTGTATCAACGGAGTTGTTCAAGATGTCTTAAAGCTGATCCGTAGCGACCT
>WNGE01011422.1_pt2 | contig 11209 bp, 8 predicted proteins | sample 5400651 | NCBI WGS metagenome assembly WNGE01 (sample SAMN13153370, study PRJNA577476) | soil metagenome | isolation source: 60 cm soil or saprolite under grassland replicate 2 | place: USA:California | collected 2016-06-15 | reverse complement strand
GCAGGACTGAGGCATTATTGAGCTATGTACTGGGCTGGTTCAGCGGCTTAATATTCTTTTTCATAGAGCGAAAAAATCGTTTTGTGCATTTCCATGCCGCCCAGTCTTTCATCTTTTTTGGGATTGTCTCGGTGGTATACATTGTTATCAGACTCCTGAGCATCATACCCCTGCTGGGTTTCTTATTGAGCCCCGTTCTCGGCTGTGCCACCCTTATCTTGCTTATTCCAGCTGCCCTTATCTGGGTACTCTTGATGATCCAGGCGTATCGGGGTGTCACCATCAGATTGCCCATTGTTAGCGGTTATGCAGAGAGCCTTGTGACGAGATTCTCTCCAAAAAAGAAGAGCACAATATAATACTGCTAGCTTCATCCTACTTTGCCCGCAGCCCCTGCAAATTTGCCAGTCTCTCACGGGCAATGGCATTTTCAGGATTGACCTTCGCAAGGTTTCTATAGACACGGCTGGCCTGCTCATACTCGCCTACTGTTTGATAGGTCTGGCCAAGCAAGTCATAGGCCTCATAGTTATTGCGGTCAATGGTAATCAACTGCTGGAGGGCAGCTACCGCTTCCTTGACCTGCTGTGTATCGAAATAGTGTCGGGCAATCACTACCTGGTACTGAGCCGCCTCCTGGGTATACCCCAATTGCAAGCAGAAACCGACAATTTCGCGTAACAGTTCCAGCGAGTCAGGGACGAGTTCGACGGCCCGGCGCAGGTTTATCAGCGCCTCCTCGGTATTGCCCATCTCGGCATAAATGTTGCCAATGCGTTGAAGTGCCCTTGCCGCCTCTTCCGGTTGGTTACGGCGCTGGTAGATATTGGCAAGTAGACGCAGCTCCGCGATACCTTCTTCCAGGAGACCCCGGTTCACATAGATGTCAGCCAGATCATCGTGGGCCCGTGGATCTTCTGGGGCCATGCGGACCATCTCGTTCAAGACACTCATGGCATTTTCGGTTTGCCGCTTGCTGCGGTAGTGGCGTACCAGGTCGGCATATTCTTGTAATGCGTTCTGGATATCTCCCTGGCGGGCAGAGATCTCCGCCAGGGCAGAGGTCACCTCATCCTGATACGTGGTGGTCTGCTTCAACCGGCGCAAAATCGCCTGCATCTGCTCCTGTTTGCCCGTTCGCCCATAGGCTTTGGCCAGCAGCATTGAGATTTCGACTTCGGGAGCCTGGTGCTCTTCCCCATCTTCGCGTGGACGTGCTGCCCACAGGCTGGGATCAATGGAGCCTTTCGACGTCTGCCGTACTGTCTGCAAGGCCTGTTCAAGCAACTGGATAGCCGCTTCTGGCTTGCCCTGTGCCAGCAAGCATTGCGAAGCGCTGACCCGTGCCACGACTTCAACCGCGCTATCGCGCATGGCCAGGGTATAAGCATCAATGGCTCTATCAAAATACCCGGCTTGCTGGTGAATCTGTCCCAGGGCAAAGTGGACATCAGCGTTATTGGGATAGGTTTCTGCCGCCTGGTTATACTCACGCGCCACCATGTCATACTGGCGTTGCCCTTCGCCACGCAGTTGCCAGCGAATACGGGTCAGCCCCTCCAGGGTCGTGGCCCGGCCGGTACCCAAACCCGTAATCATAGCAATATGCCAGCGAACCAGGGCCGTGATGTTGCGTGGATCCACTTGCAGCACCCGTTGGTACTCCGCCACGGCCTGCTGAGTCCGGCCCAGTTTCTGTAAAGCCAGGGCATAGTTCAAGCGTGTAGGCACACTGGTTGGGCTCTCTTGCAAGGCTTGCTCCAGCTCGGTCAGTGCGCGATCCATATAGCCAAGACGGAGGTAGGACTCCGCTGCCAGGGTACGCTCACGCAGCAAGTCTTCCTTATGGCCCTGTGAAGAGAGCAAGTTAATCAGGCGCATCCGGTAGGTAAGATTGTTCGGTTCCAGCTGCAGGATACGCCGGTAGGTAGCAATGGCATCATCCAGACGACCATTGACGATGTAGGTATCGACGAGAATGGCGTATTTGGTGATGGCCTGCTCGACCTTGCCCTGGCGTACGTAGATTTCGCACAGCACTTGGTGGACATCCAGGTACTGCGGAGCCATATCGATCACATGCAGGCATTCTTCGGTGGCAGGTGTCAGCAGGCCGTGGTTGATGTACTTCTGAATATCCTGCATAGACTGCACGACCTGCAGCCGAAGGTTTTCGGGCAGTGAGGCAGTACTTGCTAGCACGGCCTCGGCGACCTGTTTTAATGCCTCATCTTTGCTGCTTGAGCCAGCAATCTGACTCAATAACTCTTCAGCCCCCTTATTCGTGCTTTTTACGGGCGAGTTTTGTAAGACCGGACTGAGCTGATCTACTCTAAGCGCCGGCGTAGCAGGTACGACAGGCGACTGGGCGGGAGGCACCATCTGATCGATTGGCTCTGATGCTACAGGTATCTTCGGTTGAGACTCCTCGGTCAGAGGCGTGGACACTTCACGCTGTGAGTCAAGCTGATTTTCCTCGTCGTGCGCATCCGGTGGGATAATGCGTGTCGCATTTCCCGGCTTTGCGTCCTCTGTCAACCATGAGGTGGATGTAGCTACAGGGGGCACAGGATACATTTCTGCCGTTTCAGCGGCGACTTCCCCTGCCTGAGGTCTAGGAGCAATACGCTGCTCGGTGGTAGGCTGATCAGCCAGCTGCGACAGCGGGGACGACTGGGCCAAGGTTCCAGCTGGCTTATTAATAACCTGGGTCTTATCCGCGTCACTCAAAATACCCGTCAACCAATCCGGTAGTTCTCCTACCTGGTTTGCAGCTCCCTGGGGAGATGCAGGCAATTGAGCTGACGCAGGAGGAGGTACACTACCCCTATTAACCATGGCCGCGGCGTCTTGCAGCGGAGGCTGTTGCATGGCAGGATGCGCCCCCGCTCCCGCCATTTGCTCAGGCGGCAACACCTGGGTCGTATTCACCTGCTGCTGTGGCAGAGGAGTTACAGGTCGAACTGGCGCAGGTGCGTTCTGCATCTGTTGGAGCATAAACTCAACCTGAGCCACCTTATCCTTCCAACCCCGGCTGCGCAGGAAACCGAGCAAGGCATTGTAAACCGTGGAGGCTTGCTCTAGCTCACCTAACGCACGGTGAGCTTCAGCCGCTTCCTGGCAGAGCTGTACCAATTGGTCAGATTCTTCAACAGTCAGAGCATCCAGGTTCACGCGGTCAACGGCTTCATCAAAATGTATCGTTGCAGTGCGCAAGTCACCCCGCGCTCGATAGCACTGCCCTAATGCATAGTAGCAAGAGAGGGCATAGTCTGGATCGTTGAGCAGCATCTGGAATTGGCGAATAGCCTCATCCCAGCGTTGCTGTTCCTGGTAAAGCCAGCCTAAAAAGTAGCGTGCATCTGGCCTATCGAAACCGCTCTCCAGGATCTGTTCACAGAGGTCGATAGCATCATTAAAACGACCCTGGGCTTGAAAGGTTTGCGCCTGCCTCAGCACTCCTGTGACCTGGCTAGCAGTTACTCGTTTATGTAAAGCAGGATCCGCGCCCCCGCCAGCTATGCCCGCCGTAGTAAGAGATGGTCCAGGATTACCTGCCCCGCCGAAATTACCCATGTTACCCATGATGCCAGTATTACCTCCGCTTATATTGCCCGATGTCATCCTCTCGGTCATTGGGCTACCTGTGAAAGCTAACGGGCCAGATGGCGTTCCCGCCATTGTACCCGCAACAGATGTAAACGTTGCACCCGTACTGGCTCCCGGTGGGAGCGGCCCGGATGGTTGCTGCCCCTGGGCCCTCATCATTGAAAGCATCTGCTGGGCCTGTACATTTGAAGTGTCTATACGCAGTACCTCTTCACATTGCATACGTGCAGCCGTAAGATCGTTTCGTCGAAGATACCCCTGAGCGGCTGCCAATCGCTCCTGGATCATAAAGGAGATATCTTTTTTCCCAAAATAGTATGCCGCGAGACGTTCATGAGGCTCAGGATCGTGAGGAGACAACTGAACAGCCTTTTGCCATGCCGCCTCGGCCCTTGCACCTTGACCGGCCTGTGAGTACAAATCTGCCAGGTGAAGATAGGCTTTATATGCATCATCGCGCCGGTTAAGAATGCCATACAATTCGGCTGTTTTGCTCAAAGCTATGACATTGCTAGGGTCACGCTTGAGTGTGTACTCATACTCATTAAGTGCCTGTTGCCACTGTTTGGTTTGCATATAGCAAAACCCCAACCCACTCCGTGCCATGGCATCATCTGGGAACTCCGCTAGTGCCCGTTGGTATTCCCGTGCCGCCTCCGCCCAATGACTATCCCAACGGTAACGGTCAGCCGCGTTCATTGCCGTACTAAAAGCTTGTCTGTTCCCAGGCATGAAAGGTTCACTTTCTCGAATGTCATATAGTAGAGAGGTGCAACGTAATGCACCACCTGGACCCTCTAGGACTCTCTAGTTAAAACTAGGTTACTACAAATCTTTTCCCAGTCCCTTTTTTTGGTACTAAAGTACCTTCTGAAGCCAGGTATCTCCTATCCACGGTAGTTAATGAATTGCAGCGCGACAGGATAATCTTTTTGCTTGAGTAGTGCAATCACCGCCTGTAGCTCATCGCGGCTCTTAGCTGTAACCCGAATGGCATCCCCCTGGATTTGTGGTCGCACTTTCGGATAGCTCTCACGGATGTACTTCGTCATCTCTTTAGCAAGGTCTTGTGAAAGCCCCTGCTGCAACTGAATGACCTGCCGCACTTTCCCTCCGGCGGCGTTCTCCTCTTTTCCAGGCTTAAAAATCTTTAATGATAGTTTGCGGCGAATCGCTTTGGATTCAAGTATGTCACGTACATTTTTGAGTGTGAGCGAGCTATCCGTGAGAATGGTGATGTTATCCTTGTTATAGACGATCTCAGTTTTCGTATCTTTCAGGTCATAACGGGTCTTCACTTCTCGCCGTGTCTGATCAACAGCGTTAACCAATTCCTGCTCGTCAAACTGTGAAACTATATCAAATGAACAGTCTCCGGCCATTGAAATCCTCTCTTTATCGTATAAATGGTACAGAATGGCTAGATGAGGAAAATCCTTCTACATATCCTAACGCATGATATCTTGTCTATCTTTGGCCCATTGTAGCGCATTTCTTTGTTCTTTGCCACTCGCACCCCCCAAGTATCTCACGGGGTATACTTTGCACTTGAAACACCCCCCATATGGTATTATGGGGAAGTCAAAATTGAAACCCGGAAGGTAATATTCTATGGTGGCAACCATCTTTGATAGCAGACCGCTTGTCACGCGCATGACCCGAGAACTGCGCAACGAGGCGGCAAAGTTTCGCAAACAACACCATCGGCCGGCACGACTGGCGCAACTGGTTGCTGGCCATGATCCCGCTGCAGAGGTCTACAGTAGACAATTGGTGCGTTCCTGCCGAGAAATTGGACTAAGCTGCGCAACGCTGGCATATCCATTTGAAATCGAAGAAGAAGAGCTACGCGCAGAGGTGGCTGCCATTAGCGGTGACGCCAACACCGACGGTGTCATTCTCCTCCTCCCGTTACCTGAACATATCCGGCAACGCATTGTCACCGACGTCTTGCCCCCAGAGAAGGATGTTGACGGTCTTGGCTCGCGCAATGCAGGGAATTTACTGCTTGGCTTTCCCAGTTTCATCCCTTCTACTGCTGATGTCATCCTCAGGATTTTGCTGGATGCTGGTATTCCGGTTGCAGGTCGCCATGCCGTGGTCGTTGGACGCAGTAATATAGGTGGTAAGCCCGCGGCGCTTGTCTTGATGCGCCTGGACGCCACAGTGACGATCTGCCACTCGTATACGCAAGATCTCGCCAGCATAACCAGGAATGCTGATATTCTCGTGGTGAGCATGGGGCAACCGGCCGGCATTACCGCCGGTATGGTGAAGCCAGGTGCGGTAGTGCTGGATGCTGGTATTAATGCCGTTGATGGGAAGGTTGTGGGTGATATCGATTTCAACAGTGTCAAAGAGGTGGCTTCGTTTCTTACCCCTGTGCCGGGTGGTCTCGGCCCTTTGACCCACTTGATGCTGATTCGCCACACGCTCGTTGGCCCCGAGTGACTGCAACTTACTGCTCTGTTGCAGAAATTTAACATTGCTCGCTTGTTTCTCAACCATATCCTTACCTGTTCTCCATGTAGTCTCAGTTTAAGGCTGGTAGAATGTTTTGTATAGACAAACAAACTTGATATGTTAACGCTCGTCGCATCCACATCAACCATAGGAGAACAGACAATGGCCATCAGCATTCGTAAAGATACGTCACAATATACCTCAGGCTCAGAAGCACTACATGCTTCTATGTTTCCACAACACGGTCTGTTGGAGACGACGGTGCAAATACGTCGCTTTGAGTTACTGCGGCTAGCTTTTTTCGTATTGAAGCTCCGCAAACTCGAACAACGTCTTGCTGATGGTCAAACGAGCATAGAAAGCTCACAAGAGCAGAAAGATGAACAAGGCTTTCGCCGCAACCTTCTACATCATGTTATCTTTCAGCAGGTGTTGACACTTATTCGGCTAGATGCACGCGGACAGGCCATGCAGATTATCGAGGCCTGCCAAAACTGAGCGCGTAGCGGTTTTGCGGGCTGACGGCATTTCCACTGAAACGGACAATAATACCCTCCTTTTCGAGGATACGTCTCAACTCTTGCAGGTTGATATCGCTGCTGACAACAAGAACACGAGGAGTGAGTTTGCGCAGTTTAAATGTTTGCAGTTTTGGAGATGAGCACAGCTCATCTGCTACGGTCCCGCTTGATACTTCAAGCAGCAGGACCTGTGAGATCCTGACATCTTTGTACAGCTTTACCCAGTCACGCAGGGTATAGGCCACATTTTGTGGTATCTCTTTCTGACTGCGTTCTTCCAGGATGCGCAGTATCTGCTCAATGTCGTTACCTGCCTCCATACCTCGCAAAACGGATGCTCGCGTTAGCGTGAGGCGGCTGACCATATCTACCTGGTTCACCTGCACAAACGGCAACAGGCTGTATAAAGTAGGCATATCAGGTCGCAGTAACAGCAACTCGAAATTGGGTTGCAATACCAGCGACCGATTACCATTAGACAGGGGAGACGCGGCAGTTTTGACCGGATTAGTACTATCTGCTGATAGGACGGCAGCTCCCAGGTCGGTGAGCATGAAAGCATCCGGGTTGGCAAACTGGTCGGTTTCTGCCAGGCCCCGATCTTGATAGCCAAGTGTTACGATGCCTAACTCATAAAGTGTGGAGGACAGGAGGCCAATGTAGACCTCTCCCTCGCAGCTATTCCACCTGGCACGCATCGCACTCGACTTACGACGGTCGGCTGGGCGTATATTGTACTGCACTGGGCGTAATTCAAAAGGGTCCTTATCCCAGATTGTTTGCAGGAGGGATGCCACACTATACCATTGTCCAGGCGTACATTTCTGTAATTGCTCTAGAATTGAGCCGCGAGCTGCCATTGGATTCCAATAGTATGGGTCATACTGTCTAAAGTTCACGCCCCGTATATCCAGCCAGCCAAAGCTGCGCGTCCAGCATTGAAGCAAGCGCCTGGTCTGCTCGGTCACATCCAGCTGCGACCACTGCTCTAACTGGAGACCAGGTTCATAACGCGCCTTAATGCCCTCCAGGGATGCTTGTGAGAGGTGTACAAGCCCAAGTTCCTGGCCTATCTGGAACAACATCTCCATATAGGCATCCTCTTCATCCATGAACCTGAAGCGTGGTTGCCCACGAAGCATGGGGTGAATTTTGGCTGCGAGTCGTTTGGGCACTTTGCCAGCCTGCGTGGGCTCTATATTTTGCTGTTACATTGCACCGATGATTACCGCCACGTCATAAACAATAGGGGTATGGCTAGTGCGTACTCCAGGTGGCGGCGAAGCAAGGGAAACTAAACCTGTTGGAACTACTTCAGGTTCATTTTGTGCAGCGGCTTTTTTCAAGCTCGGGTATGTATTTGATGGTATGAAAAGCACACGTTCCTGCTCTGAAAAGGTATCAAAAGCCAGCGCATATTCTTCAAGCTGGTGCAGTGCGGTTAACAGGGTTGTATCATCTAAGCCAGTGTGTTTGCGTACAGCCTGCATACTCACCTTATCACCCTGCTCGCACAACCACTTGAAAAGGTCGCGTATGGGCGGATCAAGCCGTTGTAATACCTCAAAGGCACCGTTAGGCAGCACCAATTCATCCTCTATTATTGACCGTAGTTCGGCGTGCGTATAGTAACTCCCGGCTGCTATGTTGTAGTGCTTAGCAATAATATCTAGCTCGCCATGATAAAAAGATGAAAGGATCTTATCGAGCATCATCGTTGAGCGGTCGGACTTTGGCGAGAAATATTCCTTTCCGGCTGTATACAAAGCATCGACGCTCTCCATATAGGGGTACAATAGAGCCACGTCCTCAAGTGTCGTCACACCCTTACTTCTGGTAAACGCTCGTTCGCTGCGCATCTTTACCGTATTTTCCCATAGGAGTAAAAGCCGCTTGAGACTGCTTATTACTGCTTCAAAACTTGTTTCTGATAGTTGGGATTTTTTCAGCGTTACATCACGTTTTGTCCCACTACGAGCCGAATGTCCGAGTATACGGTACAATACCTGCCGTTCATCTGGCGAGAGATACTCCCAGACGAAACGTGCGGCAAGGGGATCTTGCACACGCTGCAGGAGGACATCCTGGCGACTCTGGGAACCTTTAACGGGCAGGCCACTCATTCCCCACAAATGAAAAATCTGCTCAAGCTGCTGGGTCGTACACTGTATTAATGCTTGTCTAAACGTCTTCATTGTTCACAACTTCGCGTACCCATAAGGGTTTCTCTACATTTCTGGTTGATATTGCTCAAGATAGCGGATAACTTCTCGCGTCAATTGGCTAGGGGTAGAGGCGCCGGCGGTAACTGCCACCCGCTTCTTGCCTTTCAACCATTCAGGTTTCATTTGCGAGAGGTCGATACGTACTGCTGGGACACCAGCCAGTTCCTCTGATACCTGTACAAGGCGATTGGTGTTGTTGCTGCGCGGATCACCTACCACCACGGTCAAATCAGCCCCCTTAGCCTGTGCTACCACTGCCTCCTGGCGGCTCTGGGTTGCGGCGCAGATATCGATATGCACCTCGGCCTGCGGATAGAGGGTCTTAATATAATCGATAACGCGCCGTGTATCCCACTGCGAAAGCGTTGTCTGGGTCGAGATTGCCAGCTTTGCCCGTTGTTCCCCTGTGAGCCTCAGAGCATCCACGTCGGCCTCATCTTCTACCAGGCTGATGTGCCCGGACACTTCACCGAGTACGCCTTCTGGCTCGGGGTGCCACTTTTTGCCGACATAGAGGATGTAGTAGCCGTTTGCCACTAAATCACGTACGAGATCATGCGTGACGGTTACATCGGGGCAGGTGGCATCGATACAGTTCAGTCCGCGTTCGCGCGCCCTCCGTTTTACAAGGGGCGAGACCCCATGCGCTGTAAAGATAACGGTGCCCTCCGTAACCTGCTCCAGGATGCTTGCCCGCTCTGGTCCATCGAGTGTTATCACACCAAGATTCGTTAGTTCCTCGATTGCATGTCGGTTATGCACAATCAGCCCAATAATGTAAATGGGACGCGGTACACTCGGGTCTTTCGCCGTTTGACGTACCAATTGTAATGCATCGACAACCCCGTAGCAATAGCCACGAGGAGAAATTTTAATGACTTCCATGAATTCCTCGTAAATGGGTACCTGCAATTATCCTGGCAACTGCTATTCAGGCTCCCACCTTCGCAAAACATACGTTGTTATGAGTGTACCACATGCTTCAAGATACTTTCATCCGCTTTGGAGAAAATGTGCCACATGTCCTCGAGAGTATAGAGACATCACGTACTATTTTCCCCGGAGACCTTTTTTGTGGCCATAGGGCACGAAAAGCCAGAACAGGTGGCCCGTTGGCTGGGTGAAGTACATATGTTATAATCTCCTCAGAACGGGTGTTCTGCCTCTCATCGGCTCAGGTATTGGCTGGATTTGAGAACGTTGGCAGCTGTTTTCTTGTTCGCTGATGTAAATCAATAACAACAAAAGGAAAGGGTATTGACTGTCAAATTGACTGTCAAAGCGAGCAGAAAAATACCCTGGTTCTGTAGAGGGTGAACCAGGACATGAGATTTAAAGGAAATGGCAAGCAAGCTATGAGAGGTCTTTCATCTCTCACGAACAAGGAGTGTTGGAATGAGTTTTCTACTTCTAGTCTCCATTGTCCAATCGGTTATCTGCTGATTTAGCGTGTCAAAGCGTTGGTCTAGCTGTACCTTGATCGTTGCCAGCCGCTTAATCGTATCTTCGGTTAGCCCTTTCACCATCGCCATTTCCATGGCCATTTCCTGGCAGGCTTTGATGGTTTCAGTCCTGAACTGTCTGAGGCAAGGTGTTAGATAGTACAATGTATATTTTTGTAGCCTGAATGGCCTTCTAGTGAGGCTCTGGCGGCTTTTCTTCCTTTGGAACTGATAGTATATTTCGAGAGTTGATGTTAGTCGTAGTGAAATGAAGGTACTCTTTGTTTCTAATCGAACATTGATTTCAGTAATGTTTTGCAAACGTTCTCATGTTCGATTTTTGAATTTGAGACGATATTATTCTGTTACGGCGTTTTTCTTCTTAGCTCTCTTCCTTCGAGTTTGTACTTCTAGAGTCTGTTAGGGACTCGATTTCGAAAACTGGTCAAGGACTAGAAAAGGCCGTCCATTGATGAAGCATGAGACAAGCAAACACGACCAGGTGCAAGCCAGCAAGGGTGGCAGGAAGCCGCTCATAATCACGGACCAGCCGTCGGAAACGGGAGGTCCAGGCAAACGAGCGCTCCACCACCCAGCGGCGCGGCAGCAAGACAAAGCCATGTTTGGCTTGGGGCAGTTTGATGACCTGCAACTGCATGCCGTGCGCTTGGGCCTCCTGGGCCGGGGTGTCGCCGGTGTAAGCCTGATCAACGAAGGCGAGTTCGACCGACTGGCCAGTCGCCTCTTGCACGGCCTGAGCAAGCTCGCCCACTTGAGCTCGGTCCTGTTCGTTAGCGGGCGTCACCAGCAGAGACAGCAGATTGCCCAGCGTGTCGACCGCCGCATGCACCTTACTGCCTTTGCGTCGCTTCGCTCCATCATAGCCCGCACGACTGCCGCTTTCAGGCGTCGATTGCAAGGTGCGACTATCAAAGATGGCCGCCGAGGG
>WNGE01008203.1_pt1 | contig 11210 bp, 7 predicted proteins | sample 5400651 | NCBI WGS metagenome assembly WNGE01 (sample SAMN13153370, study PRJNA577476) | soil metagenome | isolation source: 60 cm soil or saprolite under grassland replicate 2 | place: USA:California | collected 2016-06-15 | reverse complement strand
CGCGCCGGCAAGCCGGCGCTCCTGCCCGCGCGCCGCTTCCCGAGCGACCCGCACTCGACACGGCTCGAGGAGAACGACGCGGCCGTCCTGTTACGCAGCGACACACGCGAGCACATCGATGAGGCGTACAAGGCGCTCTTCGAGGACCTGAAGCTCTTCCGCGTGACGAGCGTGCGCCGCGGCTTCGCAGGCGGTTTCGACGGCGGGCCGGGCTTGCCGAAGCGGATGGCCGTCGCGGCCGGCATCGCAGGCGCCGACCTGATCCCCGACGGGGCCGAGCTCTTCCTCGGCTTCACGTCGACGCAGAAGGCCGGCCTGGGACCCCGCCACATCGCGAATCACGAGACGCTCGGCTACGTCGACCTCCGCGGCGGGTACTTCCACGGCGGCACGCACATGCACCTGTCCCACATCACCGAGGACCTCGAGGCGTGGTACCTGAACTTCGACTTCGACGAGCGTGTCCTGACCGCGTTCCGCCCGGGCCTCACCGACGTGAAACCGGGCGCGCAGACCGTGCACCAGGGCCCGAAGGACGTATCGGCCGCCCGGGACGTGGCGCAGCAGTTCACGCGAACCGGCCGCATCGGGCACAGCGGTCCGATCCAGACGACGTCGAGACTGCAGAGCGACGTCGTCGGCCCGGACGGCACCGTCTATCCGAAGGGCACGGCGATCCCGCAACGCGCCGATTTCAACACGCTCGACAATCCGTTCGCGTTCTCCTCTCAGCCCGAGCGCGACCGGTGGACCCCCGAGCCGGCGGCAGGGGTGCACTTCGTCGTCTTCAACCCCTCGGGCGACGACTTCGAGCGCAACCGCCTCGCCATGGACGGAGTCTTCCCCGACGGCACGAACCTCGAGCTCGGTGCGCGCTCCCGTGCGCAGGGGTTCAACTCCGTGCTCCAGACGACGCACCGTCAGAACTTCCTCGTGCCGCCGCGCCGTCACCGGTCGTTCCCGCTCGCCGAGCTATGACCTGCGGCGCCGTCAGGCGCCGAGCCGCTCGAGGACGATCGCGACTCCGTCCTCCTCGTTCGACGCCGTCACCTCGTCTGCTGCGTCGATCACGTCAGGGTGGGCGTTCGCGACGGCGACGCCGTGACCCGCCCACGCGAGCATCGGCACGTCGTTCAGATGGTCGCCGAAGGCGACGACGTCCCGTGGCTCGATCGCGAGCTCCTCGCACACCTCGGCGAGCGCCGCGGCCTTGTTCACGCCGGCGGCCGACACCTCGACGACCCATTCGCCCGAGATGTAGACGCAAGCCTCGTCGCCCAGCACTTCGCGCGCGGCCGCGGCGATCACCTCGAGCTCGTGCCCGTGGTGGCGGAGGATGAGCTTCGTCGGCGGTTCGTCGAGCAGCTCGAGCGCGTCGCCGATGCGCGTGTCAGGCGGGGGCGTCCAGTTCCACGCACTGAAGCCTTGCTCGTGCGCGAACGACTCGCGTTCGACACCGAAGAGAATGCCGGGAAGACGCTCGCGTAGCGTCTCGACGAGCCGGACGGCGACCTCGGTCTCGATGGCGCGGATGCGCCGGACAGACTGCTCCCGAAGATCGAGAACCATGCCGCCGTTGCTCGCGATCGCCGTGCCTGCAAGTCCTGCGGCGTCGACCACCTCGCGCACGCCGCGCGGCCCGCGGGCGCTGACGAGCACGATCTCGAGCGGCGTCGCCTGCAGCGCCGCCCGAGTGCGCTCGGACAGTGAGCCGTCGCGGCGGAGGAGCGTCCCGTCGAGGTCGATTGCGGCGAGCTTGTACCGCAACTAACGCACTAGCCGAAGAACGCCTGGGCGACCGCGTACCACTCGGGCGGCACGGTCTTCAGCTCGGCCGTCGCCTCCTCGAGCGAGACAGCGACGATGTCGTCGCCGCGAAGCGCCGCCATCTGTCCGAACTGCCCCGTGTACGCGAGCTCTGCGGCTTTCAGACCGTAGCGCGTCGCAAGAACGCGGTCGCGGGGGGTGGGGGAGCCGCCTCGCTGCACATGGCCGAGGACGGTGACGCGCGTCTCGAAGCCGGTGCGCTCCTCGATCTCGCGGCCGAGCACCTCGCCGACGCCGCGGTGGGAGAGCGTGACGTGCCCAAACGCGTCGACCTCGCCGGTGTCCTCGATGCCGGGCAGCTCGCAGCCCTCGCTCACGACGACGATCGAGAAGTTCTTGCCGCGGGCGTGCCGTTTGCGGATGCCATCGGCCACTTCGTCGTAGTCGAGCGGCTGCTCGGGGATGAGGATCACGTCGGCGCCGCCGGCGATGCCGCTCATCACCGCAATCCAGCCGGCGTGCCTCCCCATCACCTCGACGACCATGACGCGGTTATGCGACTCGGCCGTTGTGTGCAGGCGGTCGATCGCCTCGGTCGCGACGGTGACTGCGGTGTCGAAGCCGAACGTGTAGTCGGTGCCGGAGAGGTCGTTGTCGATCGTCTTCGGTACGCCCACGACCGGGAAATCGTGCTCGCGGAAGAGCCTCGCGGCGACGCCGAGTGTGTCCTCGCCGCCGATCGCCACGAGCGCGTCCAGTTCACGATCGTGGAAGTTCTGGAGGACCTTCTCGACGCCGCCTTCGAGCTTGAACGGATTCGTCCGGCTCGTCCCGATGATCGTCCCGCCACGGGGCAGGATGCCCGACACCACCTGGGGCCCGAGGTCGCGGAAGCGTCCGTCGACGAGGCCGCGCCAGCCCTCGAGCGCGGCGACCGTATCCCAGCCCTCCGCGTCCGTGGCGCGCACGACGGCACGGATGACCGCGTTCAGCCCCGGGCAGTCGCCGCCGCCGGTGAGGATCCCGATCGCCTTCGCCACGGCCTAAGTCTTACCGGCTGCCGCGGCACACGTGCCCCTTCTGAGGTATGGCCCCCACCCGTTTCCCAGCCGATGCTTCGTTCCTATAGCGGCAACTGCGGTGAAGGACCCCACATGAGGAAGCACTCAAGCGTCGAGGCAGGCGGCAATCGTGTCGGCAATCGCTGACAACGGCGGCGGGCGGCCGCCACAATCGCCTCTCGGCACGCTCCTCATCGAGCGTGGGCTGATCACGACCGAGCAGCTGGCGGTAGCGCTCGACGAGCAGAAGTCCTCCGGGCAGCCGCTCGGCTCGATCGTCGTGGCGCGCGGATTCGCCTCGCCGGCGTCGGTTGCTCAGGCTCTTGCGACGCAGCATGGTGGCGTCCTCAAGACGGAGTACGGCTTCGCTACGGGCTTCGGCGCCGGGCAGACCTCTCCGCTCAGCTTGAGCGAGCCCCCGGTGAGCCCACCTCGCGCAGTCGCATCGGCCAAGACCTCTACGTCCTTTCGGCGCACGCTAACGGTCGCTTCGGAGCCCAGCCCGCGTGCCGCCGAGGTCGACCGTGAGGCGGTCCGCTCGGAGCTCGAGCTGGCATCGCAGGAGACGGAGCGGCTCGCCGGTGCGAATGAGCGCCTCGCCGAGGCGCGCGCCGAGCTCGAGCAGCGGCTGGCGACGGAGGCACAGCGCGTGTCGTCGCTCGAGAGCACCGTTGCCGCGCGGGATACCGAGATCACCAAATTGACCGCGGGCGCCGTCGCCTGGCAGAACGCGTACTCCGAGCTCGAGGAGCGGCTTGCCCAGACGACGCAGCACGCGGCGTCGCTCGAGGGAGAGGTCGAAGCGCTGCGTGCGGCCGCGACTGCCTGCGAGACGGCGCGTGGCGTGCTCCAGCTCGAGCTTGCGCAGGAAGTCGAGCGCGCCGAGTCTCTCCGCGCCCAGCTGAAGGCCGCCGAGGAGCGTCACGTGTCGGGCGAGTCACCCGACTCGGTACGCGCCGAGCTCGAGGAGCGGCTCGCCCAGGTCACCGAGCGCGCGTCGGCTCTCGAGGCGGAGGTGGCGGCAGCCGAGGAGATTCGCGCATCGGCGTCGGCATCCGCCGACCTGGAACGGCGGCTTGCGGAGACGGCCGAGCAATTGCACGCGGCCCATTCGGCGCGGACCGAGCTGGAGGAGCGTCTCCTGCGTGCAACCGAGGAGGCTGCCCGGCTCGAGGCTCAGGTCGCGGCTACCGAGGAGCTTCGCGCGTCGGCGCTCGCATCCGAGGGCGCGCGCGGCGAGCTCGAGGCAAGGCTCGCGTCGCTCGAGGCCGAGCTGGCCGACCGGGGCGAGGCGCTCGAGCACGTGCGCGAGGCACTGGCCTTCCGCTGGGCCGCCGCCGAGAAGCATCTCCTCTTCTTCCAGGGCACCGACGGCTACGAGCTCGTCGAACGGGACGGACCGCCGCCGAGGCCCGGCACGAAGGTCGGCGAGCACGTCGTCGTGCGCATCTCGGCGGGCACGCTGCCCGGCGAGTTGCCGTGCGCGTACCTCGTCGACTGATCAAGAGCCGACGACCGGCGTGAGCTCGCTGCGGTTGCCGGAGGTGTCGACCGCTTGAATCGAGTACGTCGAGCCGGCGGGTGACGGCGCGTCGATGAGCGTCGTTCGGCCGACGAGTCCGACGATGTTCACCTTCTGTGGCGTGCCACCGGGAACGGTCCGGAAGACGTCGTAGCCTGCAAGGTCCGTCTCGCGTCCGCTCGTCCACGTCAGCGTGACGGTCTGCGCCGTGCGCGTCGCCGCGGGTGCAGCGGGAGTCGCCGGCGCCGTCTTGTCGCGGAACAGGAAGGGGAGCCACGACAGGAGCGGGATCGTGCCGACGTCGCGGGCGTTGCTGCGTGCCAGCGGCTCGCCGATCCCCGGCAGCTCGTCGTGCAAGCAGATGGCGGTGTCGACCTCGGCCGACTCGCGCGTCCCGATGGCGTCGAAGAGCGTTTGCGCGGGCTCGAGCTGCTTGGCGATCGCGCGCCGGCGAAGCTCGTCCGCGATCACACCGCGGGCGACTTCGACATCGGCGCCCCGTCGAGCCAGTGCGCGGAGGTAGGCCTTGCGGCTCCCCTTGAACGCACTCGCGATGGCGGTGCGCTCCACGTTGAGCACCGCCTTCTGCGTGATCGGCGCCAGGTTTAACAGGGCGGCGCGCGCGAACTGCGCCGTGAGCGCAGCGTGCCGGTCCTTCGTCAGCCGTGAGAGCGCGGCGACCGAGCGCGTCCATACGCGCCCGTCGGCGAAGCTGCACGTCGCCCCCTTGGGCAGGACGATCTGCCCTTCGGCGAGCGACGGGGCGAAGCCTGGGCCCGCCATGGAGGGCGCGTCGCAGAGCCTCGCGTCGCGGGCCCACAGCCAGGTGCAGGCTGCAGTGGGCTTGTCGGGGTCGCTGTCGGCCCCGAATGTGCCCCAACCCCAGGACCACAGGGTCGGGATCTGCAGCTCGGCCGCGACCTGACGGGCGGCGAGCGCTTCCCACTTCACAACGCGGAGCCACGCCTCCACCGGCGCGAGCCCCTGGCGACCGCCGATGCCGGGCGTCAGCCCAGAGTGGAAGCCGAGCATGAAGCCGAGCCTCGATCGCGGAACGCCGGCGCTTTCGAACAGCGCGCTGGTGAAGCGCAGTCCGAGACGCATCCGCCGGTTCGCGATCACCGGCCCGAGGGGGAAGATCTTCGCCGCGTCGTAATACGCCTCGTAGACGAGGCTGGCGCTCTGCGATGCTGTTTGCCACCACACACCCGCGTCGCCCTCGACCGTCGGGTTGCCGTGCACGAGCAGCGCCGGATGCGCGCCGCGCGCTGCCAGCCGCTGCAGGACTGTGAGGACGTTCGCGCGATACGTCGTGTTCGTCGCGCTCCACGGCGGCGCGAGCTGCGCACCTTGGAGCTCGTTGAGGGCGATCCACGGAGTCGCGCAGGCCGTGGACTTGACCGCGCGGTCGTAGAGCGCGTCCGTCTCCGGGGTGACCGTCGCGGGGTCCGCCGGGGCAGCGGGATCGCCGGTGATGTTTGCGAGATGCAACTCGAAATGTGTCGTCGCCGCGCCTGCAATGCGGAACGCCGCCGGGACGATCGTGCCGCTCGACGCGACGACGACGCCAGGCTTCGAGAGCACGGCGCGGACGTCGGGCCTGACCGACGGCTCGCCGTAGTCGATCCACATCGGAATGGAATCCGGAAGGCCGCATTCACCGTTCGTGCGGCTGCCATGCGCGCCGGCGAGGGGGGCGAGCGTGAGCGCTGCCGCGGCGAGGGCGGCGCCGGCGGCGCCGAAGGCGGTGCTGTGGAACCTCACGCACCAGACCGTAGGCCAAGCCGCTCACGCGCGGCTCACGTGCGGCGGGCCGTGACTCGCCGGCGACTCTGGTTACGCTGCCGTCGTGGCAACAGTCGAGCTGAGGGCCGTACAGCGCCCCGCGCTCCCGCCGGGCGAGCGGGAGCGGCTGCAGCGGCGCGCGCGCCTGCTTGCGTGGGGCGGCAACGCGTGGCACGTGGTCGAGTTCGGGATCGCGCTGGGCGCCGGCATCGCTGCGGGATCGATCGCGCTGATCGGCTTCGGGGCCGATTCGTTGATCGAGGGCCTGGCCGGGTTCGTGATCGTTTGGCTGTTCACCGGGTCGCGGCTTCACTCCGCGACGGCTGAGCGGCGCGCCCAACAACTCGTCGCGGGGAGCTATGCGGTCCTCGCTGTCTACGTCTCTCTCGAGTCGGTGCGAACGTTGATCGAGGGACATCATCCTGGGACGTCCTGGGTAGGAATCGGGCTGGCCGCCTTTACCGCCCCGACGATGCCGCTGCTCGCCCGTGCGAAGCGCAGCGTCGGACTGCAACTCGACTCGTCCGCGACGGTCAGCGAAGCGGGGCAGAACATGATCTGTGCGTATCTGTCGGTTGCACTGCTGGCCGGCCTGCTCCTCAACGCGATGGTCGGGTGGTGGTGGGCCGATCCCGCCGCAGCTCTCGTGATCGCCGCCGTCGCCGCCGGCGAGGGACGGCGAAGCTGGCAGGGCAAGAGCTGCGAGTGCTGTTGAGCGGCCCTTCGGTGCCTGATCCGCGCCCAGGCACCTGATGGCTCCACTGAGGGATTGCAGTCCCACGCATCCCGACCGACCATGAGAGGCGAGGAAGCCGGCGGCGCGGCCCAGCCGGTGATCAGTCTTCGAGAGGGAGTCCCTCATGGCCGCACGCGTCGTCTCACCAGGAGCAACTCGACTTCGCGATGAGCGAGGCGCGAAGGGCGTCTCTCTGAGAGGCGAGCGGGGTCAGGTTCTGGTGTTCAGCGTGATCCTGTTTGCGGTCCTGCTCGGTATGGCGGCGCTGGCGGTCGACCTCGGCTCCTGGTATCGGACGCAGCGGCAGGATCAGGTGGTGGCCGACGCGGCCGCGCTGGCCGGCGCGCAGGCGCTGCCCGATGACCCGGTCCAGGCGGTGAGCCTCGCTTCCGAGTACGCGAAGAAGAACGGGGTGACGCTGGCGGCCGGGGCGGTCACGATCAAGTCGACCTCGCTGCCGCACGACACGATCCAGGTCAGCTACGCGCAGTCGAGTCCGGCCTTCTTTGCGAAGATCTTTGGGATCGACCACGCAGACACGCGCGAGCAGGCAACCGCCCGCTCCGGCGTGCCGGGTGCGGCTCGCTTCGTCGCGCCGATCGTCGTGCCGGCGTCCAACCCGATGCTGCAGTGCTCTCCGCCGCCCTGCGCAGGCACGACCCAGATCTCGCTCCTCGACCTGCACAAGCCGGGGGGCGGAAACGCGGCCGGCTCCTTTGCACTGCTCAACCTGGTCCAGAACGATAGCGGCACCGCCGACGCAGGCACGCTCGCGGAGTGGATGACGGACGGCTACCCCGACGAGATGCCGATCGGCACCTACTTCGGCGCGCCCTCGACCAACTTCAACAGTTCAGCCTTCCAGGACGCGCTCACGGCGAGGGTCGGCACCGAGGTCCTCTTCCCGGTCTACCAGCCGCCGATCGTGAACGGCGGCTCAAACGGCCAGTTCGACATCGTCGGCTGGGTCGGCTTCCACATCAACTCCCAGACGGCGGGCGGATCAGGCGGCACCCTCGTCGGCTACTTCACCAGGTTCATCGCCCAAGGTCTCCCCGCCGCCGGCAACCAACCGGGAAGCAACGACTTCGGCGTCCGCGTCGTCTGGCTAATCGAGTAACACGCGCGGCGGCTCACGATCGAACAGTCGCGGGCGCCCAGAGCGACACGTTCTCGGAGTAGATCGAGGCGTGCTTGGCGCTCTCACCGGATGGCGGTGTCGCTGGGCTCATAACGATCGAGCTGCTCAGCCGCAGTTGGGAGGCGATCAGGGCTCGGCTGGCGTGCCTCGCGCGCAGCGGTGCAGGGATTTCTGGCGCCGAGACCGCTTCCAGGTCATACGCGCGACGTTCACGTGCGCAACGGCGATGACCGGCTGCTCCGCGTCCAGCCCTTCGTCGTGCGCCGGTTAGAACGCGCCTCCTGGAATGAGCTGTGCGCGTGGATCTTGGGTGAGACGCTTCGTCCAGTTCAGGCGGCACTGGTGATGGTATTCCTCGACGATCTCGCGGGGGACTTCGACCGCTTCCAGGGTGCGTAGTCGGCGTTGAGTCGGAGGGCGAGTAACAGGTCGTATGGCTCGCGCAAGATGCCGATGGCTACTTGCGGCCCGCTTTCCAGTGCCATGGAGCAGCGGCCAGCCGGACCTCGGCGCTCGCACGATCAGGCTGACGGGATAGTCACCCGCAGGGCGGCACCCCACGGGGGAGCCACCTCTACCGTGCGGCGCGGGCGGGCGACGCCGCCGGTGCGTACACAGTGAGATCGTCGCCGAGCAGCGCGTGGATCTGCTTTGCCGGGACGGGGTGCCACACCGACTGCCGCGTGTGCTTTCGGCTCGTGTTCCCGCTGTGGATCATGCCGACATACACCGTCTCGTCCTCGAGCGGGACGAGGCGGCGGAAACGACCGGCGCGGAGGAAGCGCAGGTCGATGGCGGTGCTCGCGTCCGGGAACGGGTTGCGGTGCCACAGTTCGCGCGTGAACAGAAGCGTTCCGTCGGATGCCCACGATTGCGGATCCCACGGATAGACGTACCGCCACGCACGATCCGTCGCGGGCTCGTAGTAGAGGATCCGGTTGAGGCCGCAGACATCGCCCGCACCGCGCTCGAGCGCCTCGACCTGTGCCGTGAGCCGTCGCGGAGCGACCCAGTCGTCGTCGTCCCAGTTCGCGATCAATTCGCCCTCGGCCGCTGCGCAACCCGCGTTTCGCTTCGCGCCGATCGTCCGGCGCTCGTCGATACGAAGGTGGCGAATCCGGTCGTCGCTCGGGAGGAGATTGGCGACCGAGCGCGTCCCGTCGTCGACGACGATCAACTCGCGCGGGTCGTAGTCCTGGCGCAGGAACAGCTCGACCGCCTGCGCCACGAGACCAGGCCGGTCGAAGGTAGGCAAGACGCATGAGACGAGCGGACGCGCGCCGGCCGGCGCGCGTGCCGCGGTCCTCTGCAGCACCATCAGGCTCCGCGCGAGGTGGACGCGGCGGTACGCACCCGTCTGGAGCACCTCGTGCACGAGCGCCTTGACGCCCGGGAAGTAATCGGCGTAGTCGTGGAATGCGACGTAGCCGCCGGGAACGACGTGAGGCTCGAAATGCCAGAAGTCGCCCGCGACGTTCGAGTAGTCGTGCAGGCCGTCGATGAGGAGGAAGTCGATCGACTGCGCCCACGGCACATCGCCCGATCGCCGCCGGACGGCCACGACGACGTCCGATAGCCCAGCGGCGGCGATGTTCGCCTGGAAACGGTCGAACGTCGGCCGCATCCGCTTCACGCCCTGGTCGACCGCACCCACCTCTCCGTCGTGCGGGTCGATTGCAACGACGCGCGCATCGCGCGCGAGCGTCTGTGTAACGCATCCGAGCACGACCGTCGACCGGCCGCAGTAGCTCCCGACCTCGACCAGCGTGTGGGGACCAGGAAGCTCAGTCAGCGCACGTGCCGCGGCTGCGGCAAGCAGGTCGGCCTCCTCCTCCTCGAGCCACCCTTCGATCCGCTTCATCGCGCGCAGGATCGGCCACGTGAGCAGCAGACCAGGCGCGTCGCCGGCCGTCGTTGTGGGCTGCACCCGCTGGTACTCGCCGAAGCGTGCCCGCACGCGACGGCGCAGCGGATCGTCGCAGCGCCTCGGCACCGGGTGCAGCCAGTACACGTCCTCGCGAGCGAGCGCCGTTGCGAGCTGCCGGGGCGTGTAGCGGGTGTTGTACTTCACGTACTCGTAGCTGCATGGGCTGCGCGCGACCTCGAACCCGAGGAGCGCGACGAGCGTCGGAAGGATCACCTCCTCGGTTGCCCAGATCTCGGTGCGCCGGACGATCTCCTGCAGCTGCGCGTCGTTTGCGAACACGTCGACGAGCTCCCGCGCGGCGGCGGCGGTGAACACGGTCGACGGCCAGAACGTCCAGTGCGGGAACTTCTCCTCGCCGTCGCGAAAGCGCCGCAGGAACGGGCGCCAGAGCTCGAGCTCCTTCAGGGCGGCGGCGGGCGGGCCGATGCGCGTCGCTGCCGGCTGAACGCCGGGGGCGTTGCCGAGCATGCCGACGTCCGGACGCGTCGCGAGGTGCGCGGCGAGCTGCGCAGAGTAGCCCGGCCGCGCAGCGAGCTGGTCCGAGTCGACGATCGTGAGCGTGTCGAACGACAGCGTGTCGAGGGCGAACCGCATGCAGTCGAGCGCGAAGTCGTGCAGCCGTCCCCACGCGAGCGGCCGCGGCCGCGGGTGGACGAGCGGGTCGCCGCCGGCGGCTGCGATGAGGCCCGCGTCGAGGAGCGACGGGTCGCGGCCGCCGTCGTAGAGCAGGATCGTCGAGTCCGGGTCGAGGAAGCGCAGGTTGCGCACGAGGTCGAGGACGACGTCGCGCCGCTCGTGCACGAGAACCGCGTGGATGTTGTGGAACCCGGTCACACGCGTTGCAGGTAGAACGTCGTCCCGACCGCGATCTCGTCCTGCTTCAGCGCGTCCGTCCAGCGTACCGCCGGCCCCGACACCTGCCAGCCGCGAAGCTTCGCGAGATCCTCGCGCGTCGTTGTGTTCTCTTTCAGGATCTTCGTCTTTCGGTCACGGCCCTCGTACGGAACGCTGTACGTCAGCGAGGCGGTGAAAGCCTCGCGCTTCAACCCGGCAAGGAGCTCGGCGCAGCGGCTGCACGGGCTGTAGTTCATCGAGACCTTCAGGTCGACGAGCACTCCGAGAAGCGGACTGAAGTTGAGGAACTCCCAGAAGGAGTACTCGGCGTGACTCGTGTTGGCGAGGAACGCCGGATCGCCGCTGTTGTAGCTGTACGTCTGGAGCGTCCGCGATCCCGGTGCGGGTCTGAGCAACCGTGTCGCGACGCGCGTTTG
>WNGE01031675.1_pt1 | contig 11212 bp, 10 predicted proteins | sample 5400651 | NCBI WGS metagenome assembly WNGE01 (sample SAMN13153370, study PRJNA577476) | soil metagenome | isolation source: 60 cm soil or saprolite under grassland replicate 2 | place: USA:California | collected 2016-06-15 | reverse complement strand
GTTCTTCCGCGACGCGGACACCCTCGACCACCGCGCCCGGGCGGTGGGCTACGAGAAGGCGATGGAGCGCGTCTCCGAGCGCTACCCGGACGACCGCGAGGCGGCCATCTTCTATGCCCTCGCGCTGCTGGGGACGGCGCCTCCCGCCGACAAGACCTACGCGAACCAGAAGAAGGCGGGGGCGATCCTGAACCGGGTCCTGCCCGCGCAGCCGGAGCATCCCGGCGTCGCGCACTACCTGATCCACAGCTTCGACTACCCGGAGCTGGCCGAGCTGGCGCTTCCCGCGGCGCGCAGCTATTCGAAGATCGCCGAGTCCTCGCCCCACGCGCTGCACATGCCCTCGCACATCTTCGTGCGGCTGGGCCTGTGGGACGACTCCATCCGCGCCAACGAAGACTCCGCAGCCGCGGCTCGCGCGCACGTGGAGAAGGCGCAGCCCGGCGCGACCTCTTTCGACGAGCTGCATGCCATCGACTACCTGGCCTACTCCTTCCTGCAGGAGGGCCGCGACGCCGAAGCGCTCCGGATGGTCGAGCGCGTCCGTAAGGTGGAGAAGCTCGACAACCCCAACTTCGCCGCCGCCTACGCCCTGGCCGCCGTACCCGCGCGCTACGCGTTGGAGCGCGGCCGGTGGGCGGAAGCCGCAGCGCTCGAGGTCGCGCCCACCTCCTTCCCGTGGGCGAAGTTCCCGTACGCGGAAGCGATCACGTACTTCGCGCGCGGAGTCGGCGCGGCGCGGAGCGGCGACGTGGCCCGGGCCCGCGAGGCGGTCGCGCGGCTGGAGGCGCTGCGCCAGGCGGCCATCGACGCCAGGATCGCCTACTGGCCGGACCAGATCGACATCCAGAGGCGGGCGGCGGCGGGCTGGCTCGCGCGTGCCGAAGGGCGCAACGACGACGCGCAGCGCGTCCTGAGAGAGGCCGTCGAGCTTGAGGCCGCGACCGACAAGCATCCCGTGACCCCGGGCGCCGTGCTCCCCGCCCGCGAGCTGCGCGGCGACCTGCTGCTCGAGCTAGGCCGGCCGGCCGAGGCTCTGTCCGAGTACGAGGCCTCGCTCAAGGTCGCCCCCAAGCGCCGGTACGCGCTGGCCGGAGCCGCGCGGGCTAGAACGGGACTCGCGTCGGGATCGTAGCCTCCGGGCGCAGTCTTTCACCGGACTCGGCGTCGCGGACGAAGGCCCGAGCAGGGATTGCTCATTGGGGAAGCGGCCGGCCGCGCGTCTCCTCGCCGAAGGGCAGAAGGAGCAGGCCCACGAGGAAGGCCGCTGAGGTCAGGGCGACCGGGATGCCGATGGTGTGGAAGTGGGCCACCCCGGCCCCCACGAGGAACGTGACCCCCGCGCCCACGAAGCGTCCGACCGAGGTCGTGAACGCGAAGGCGCTGGCGCGGCACTCGGTGGGGTACTGCTCCGGCAGCCACAGCGTGTACATCGCGAAGTTGGCCCCGCCGACGCCCAGGAAGAACAGGCACACGAGGAAGGCTTGGAGCGCGCGGTCCTCGAGGTAGAAGGAGTACCCGAAGCCGAGCAGGATGAAGGCGAACATCAGGAGGAAGTAGAAGCCGAGGGTCACGCGCCGTCCGAGGCGCTCCGCCAGGACGGGCAGCGCCAGGCAGCCCAGGATCGTTCCCGTGGAAAGGAGCATGGTGGCGAAGGACGCCAGGCGTGCGGCCTGGGGCGCGGCGTAGGCGGCCCGTGTCGCGAGGAACGTCACCGCCGCGGGGACGTACACCGATCCCGCCCAGAGACCGATGATCGACACCAGGATGAAGAGGCTGTTCAGCGCCGTCCGGCGGCGTAACCGCGGGTCGAAGAGCATGAGGAAGGCGCGGCCCATCGAGAAGCCGCCCGTCTGCGCGCGCCGGGTCTGCCACCGCTCCGGCTCGACGACGCCTTTGCGGATGAAGGCCACGAGCAGGGCTGGCGTGCCTCCTACGACGAACATCGCCCGCCAGCCCCATTCCGCGCCGATCGTGTAGTTCGCGATCGCGGCCAGGAAGATGCCGAAGTAGTACCCGGTGTGCATCACGCCGGCCGCCACCTTTCGCCTGTCCTCCGGCCACTCCTCGGCGACGAACGTGCCGCCCATCGACCACTCGCCCCCGATGCCGACCCCGGCGAGGAGCCGGAAGGCGGCCAGCGGCCAGACGCCGGTGGCCACGGCCCCAAGGAACGTGAAGAGCGAGTAGCAGACGATCGTGAGCATGAGCGTCTTCACCCTTCCGAACCGGTCGGCCACGGGGCCCCAGAGAAGCGAGAGGCCCCAGCCGACGAGGAAGAGCGCGAAGAGCAGGCCCCCGTAGTAGCCGAGGTTCTCGGGGGTGGCGGGGATGCCGGAGCGCGGGAGAAGCTCCCGCAGCGCGGGGACCATCACCAGCGCGTAGATGAACGAGTCCATCCCGTCGAGGGCCCAGCCGCCCCAGGCGGCCAGGAGCCCCCGCACCTGGTTCTTCGTGAGAGGGGACGTCGCTCTAGCTCCGGAAGCTCTTGAGCCGCGCGTCGGCCCCCTGCCGGAGCACCACCGTATCGCTGCCCACCGCCGCGAAGGTCACTCCGAGGTCGAGGTAGCGGCGGGCGTCGGCCTCGGCGGGCGCGAAGATGCCGAGCGGCTTGCCGGTGCCTTTGCAGCGAGACACCGCGTCCGCGATGGTGGCCTGGACGACGGAGTGGCCCGGCTCCCCGAGGTGGCCGAGGTCGGCCGCGAGGTCGGAGGGCCCGATGAAGAGCGCGTCCACGCCGGGGACGGCCGCGATCGCCTCCAGCTCGGCGAGGGACGCCCGGGTCTCGAGCTGGAGGATCACGCACAGCTCCTCCTGAGCCCGGCGGGCATAGTCGTTCACCCGCCCGTAGCCGCTGGCCCGCGTGATGGTGGCGACGCCGCGGATCCCGTGGGGCGGGTAGCGCGTGGCCGCCACCGCCCGGGCCGCCTCCTCGGCGTTGCGGACGAAGGGCACGAGCAGCGACTGTGCCCCCGCGTCGAGCAGACGCTTGATCAGGACCGGGTCGTTCCAGGCCGGACGCACGACCGGGGTCGCGGTGCCCCCCTCGAGGGCGCGGAGCTGTTCGATGACGTCCGGCAGCTCGTTCGGCGAGTGCTCGGTGTCGATCAGGACCCAGTCGTAGCCCGCCCCCGCGAGCAGCTCGGCCACCACGGGGCTGCCGAGGGACAGCCAGAACCCGATCTGCCGCCGGCCGGAGGCGATCGCGCGCTTGAACGCGTTCCGCGGGACCTCCATCAGTGGATCTCGGGCTCGGGGATGGGGGCCGTCCCCTCGAGGAAATCGAAGTCGCAGCCCTTGTCGGCCTGGGTCACGTGCCGGGCGTAGATGCGCCCGTACCCGCGCGGGTAGTTGACCTCGCGCGGCTTCCAGCCCGCGCGCCGGTGGGCCAGCTCCTCGTCGGACACGCGCAGGGTGAGCCGCCGGGCCGGGACGTCCAGCTCGATCAGGTCGCCGTCGCGCACGAAGGCGAGCGGTCCGCCCACGAACGACTCCGGGGCCACGTGCAGCACGCAGGCCCCGTAGGCCGTCCCGCTCATGCGCGCATCCGAGATGCGCAGCATGTCGCGCACGCCCTGGGCCAGGATCTTCTTCGGGATCGGCAGCATGCCCCACTCGGGCATCCCGGGGGCGCCCAGCGGTCCCGCGTCCTGGAGGACCAGGACGGAGTCGGCCGTCACGGGCAGGGCCGGGTCGTCGATGCGCGCCTCCAGGTCGTTGTAGTTGCGGAAGACCACGGCCGGGCCCGTGTGCTGCCGGAGGCGCGGCTCCACCGCGGTGTGCTTGATGACCGCCCCGTTGGGGGCCAGGTTGCCGCGCAGGACCGCGAGCCCGCCCTCCGGCCCCAGCGGCAGGTCGCGTGGGGCGATCACCTCGTCGTTGAAGACGAAGGCCCCGTCGATGTTCTCCCCGAGGGTCCGGCCGTTCACGGTCCGACACTCGGGGTGGAGGAGATCGCGGAGCCGGGACAGGGTGCCGCGCAGACCGCCCGCGTAGTGGAAGTCCTCCATCAGGTACTGCCCGGAAGGCCGGATGTTGGCCAGGAAGGGGGTGCGGCGGGAGAGGGCGTCGAAGCGGTCGAGGTCGAGGCGGGCCCCCGCGCGCCCCGCCATGGCGATGAGGTGGATGATCGCGTTGGTGGAGCCGCCGATGGCCATGGTCGCCGCAGCGCCATGGTGGCGGTCACCGCGTTCTCGAAGGCCTCGCTGGTGAGGATGTCGCGCGGCTTCAGGTCCTCCCACACCATCTCGACGATCCGGTGCCCGGCGGCGGCCGCCATCCGCGCGTGCCCCGAGTCGACGGCGGGGATCGAGGAGGCGCCGGGCAGGGTCATGCCCAGCGCGTCCACGGCCGCGGCCATGGTCGAGGCCGTGCCCATGGTCATGCAGGTCCCGGAGGAGCGCGCGATCCCGTCCTCCATCTCCCGCCACGCGCACTCGTCCAACGTGCCCGCCCGGCGCTCCGCCCAATACTTCCAGACGTCGCTCCCGCTTCCCAGGATCTGCCCACGCCAGTTCCCGCGCAGCATGGGCCCCGCCGGCACGAAGATGGCGGGCAGGTTCATGGTGGTGGCGCCCATGATCAGGCCGGGGACGGTCTTGTCGCACCCTCCCATCAGCACCGCTCCGTCCACCGGGTACGACCGAAGCAGCTCCTCCGCCTCCAGGGCGAGCAGGTTCCGGTAAAGCATCGTGGTCGGCTTCATGTACTGCTCGCCGAGGGAGAGGGCGGGGATCTCCATGGGGAAGCCGCCCGCCTGCCAGATCCCCCGCTTCACGTCCTCGGCGCGCTGGCGGAAGTGGCCGTGGCAGGGGTTGGCGTCGCTCCAGGTGTTGAGGACGGCGATCACCGGCTTGCCCTGAAGCTCTTCGCCCCCGAACCCGGATTGCTTCACGCGTGAGCGATGGCCGAAGGAGCGCACGTCGTCCTTGCCGAACCAGCGATGGCTGCGGAGGTCGATCGGGCTCTTGCGGGTCACGCGTCCTTCTCCTTGAGGGCCTGCGCGACCGGCGCGAGCCGCTCCAGTTGGGGGCCCTCGAGGGGTGAGACGTAGGGGGGGATGGGGCCGGTGCGGGCGATGCCGGCCAGCTCGGTCGCGTGATGGAGGACGCGGGCGGGGCCCCAGTCGTCGCGCAGGTCCTCGAGGGGCTTGAACGCCGTCCAGAGGGACTCCGCCTTTGCCCAGTCCTTCGCGAGGCCGGCGGCCAGCAGGGCGTTGCTGAGGCGGGGGGCGATGCACCCCGAGCCGGTGGTCATCCCCGCGAGCTGGAAGTCGCGGAGGTGGACCACCGCCGGGCGCTCCCCGATGCCGCTGACCACCCGGCTGCGGTCGACCCGCCGCAGCAGGCCCTCGAGGTAGGAGTCTCGGGCGGGATCGGGCCGGACCACGGCGTACTTCACGGCCACGCAGACGCCGTCGGCCACGAGCCGGCCCACCGCGTCGAGGCCGCGGTCCTTGTCCGACCCGAAGCCGTCCTCCGACTTGAGGTACAGGATGAGGGGCAGCCCCGCCGCCTCCGCGATCTCGCGCAGGCCGGCCTCCAGGCCAAGGGCGTCGCGCGGGTCTCCGCAGGGGAGCATCATCGCGGAGCGGAAGGAATGGCGGCGGAGGAGACGCGCCTGGTCGATCGCGCGGCCGAAGGAAGGGCCGAGGCTCGGGATGGCCCAGCGCTCGCGCGGGAAGCCGGCCAGCCAGCCGACCAGCTGCTCGTACTCGGGCAGGGAGACGTGATAGAGAAAGGCGTTGCCGCCGTAGAGGAACCGGCTCACCCCGCCCGCCGCGATGTGGCGGGCCACCCGCTCGGCCTCGTCCAGGTCGAGGGGCCGGCCCGGCGCGTTCCGGCGGGGGAGGGGAGGGACGGAGAAGACGCCCCTCAGGTCCTGGGGAGCGACCGCAGCCTGCGTCATGGGTGGCAGGATAACGCAAACACGCGGAGCCAGACGAGCAGTAGCGTTTCCCTCCCCCTACGTGGGGAGGGATAGGGTGGGGGGTCGATGACAGATGGGGGGTCGATGAAAGAACTCTTGTTGATGTTCAAGCGCCGGTACTTCGGGCTCGTGCTCGTGTTGATGCTGATTTCCGCCGGCCCTGCAGCCGCCGGAGCCGCCGACAAGCGTCTCGACGTGTACTGGATCGACGTGGAAGGCGGGGCAGCTACCCTCATCGTGACCCCGGCCGGCGAGTCGGTGCTGGTGGACGCGGGCAACCCCGGCGGCCGCGACGCGGGGCGCCTCCACCGCGTGGCGACCGAGGTGGCCGGCTTTTCACGCATCGACCACCTGGTGGTGACGCACTACCACGTCGACCACTTCGGCGGGGTGGCGGAGCTGACGGCGCTCATGCCCGTGCTGGCCCTCTACGAGAACGGTGTCGACTCCGCACCGGACGAGGAGCGCAACGACCCGCGGCTCGAGGCTTATCGCAAGGCTCCGGTCGGTCGCCGGCTGATCGTCCAGCCGGGGATGGAGATCCCGCTGCGGGGCGCGAAGGGGTCCGAACGCCCACGCCTGCGGTTCCTGGGGGGACGGCAGCGCTTCGTGACCTCGAAAGGCGCGAAGCAAAACGAGGGCGTCTGCCAGGACCTCACGGAGAAGGACGCCGACACGAGCGACAACGCCAACAGCGTGGTGATGGTCCTCGAGCACGGACGGTTCCGCTTCTTCGACGCGGGCGACCTCACCTGGAACATGGAGGGACGGCTCGTCTGCCCGGTAGACCGGGTGGGGACGGTGGACGTCTACCAGTCCACCCACCACGGCCTCGACCGCAGCAACAACCCGGTGATCGTCCGGACGCTCCAGCCGACGGTCGTGGTCTTCAACAACGGCCCCCGCAAGGGAGCCGATCCGGACACCATGGCCGCGGTGAGGTCCGCCTCCTCCGTCAAGGCGGTCTACCAGGTCCACCGAAACGTGCGCGAGGGCGCCCCGAACACGATCGACTCCCGGATCGCCAACCGCGAGGAGGCCTGCGCGGGCGAATTCGTCAAGATGTCGGTGGCCCCCGATGGCGAGAGCTACGTGGTCACCGTGCCGTCCACCGGGTACACCGAGGCCTACAAGACGCGGCGGCGCTGACCCGGATGGCGTTTGCCTCTCGGCCCGCGCCCGGCTAGCATCAGCGTTTTGCCTCGCCCGGGCCGGCACCTCCCGAGCGGAAAGGACAGGATGACTCGCAAGCTCGCCATGGGAGCGCTGCTCGTCGCGGCGGTGGCCGCGGCCGCCGCCTGCCAGAGCCAGGAACAGAAGAAGGAAGAGACCAAGACGGCCGGGGGGACGGCCGCGATGACGGAAGACGAGAAGACGGTGTACGTGATCGGCCTCCGGATTGGCGGCCAGGCGACGATCCTCCACCTGAGCGCGGCCGAGGTCGAGGCCCTGAAGCGAGGGGTGGCCGACGCGGCCACCGGCAAGAAGCCCGAGGTCGATCCCGAGGTCTACGGCCCGAAGGTCCAGCCTTTCGCCCAGGCGCGGATGCAGAAGGCGGCCGAGGCCAGCGCTTCGGCGGCGCCCGCGCAGAAGCAGAAGGGGGCGGAGTTCGCCGACGCGGCGGCGAAGGAGCCCGGCGCGGTGAAGACCACGAGCGGCGTCGTCTTCAAGTCGCTCTCGGCGGGCAGCGGGAAGAGCCCGGTGCCCACGGATACGGTCAAGGTCCACTACCGCGGCACCCTCACCGACGGGACCGAGTTCGACAGCTCGATCAAGCGCGGCCAGCCCGTGGATTTCGCGCTGAACGGCGTGATCTCCTGCTGGACCGAGGGCGTCCAGAAGATGAAGGTGGGGGAGAAGGCCCGGCTGGTGTGCCCCTCGAGCACCGCCTACGGCGACCAGGGCCGGCCCCCGACTATCCCCGGTGGCGCCACCCTCGTGTTCGAAGTGGAGCTGCTGGCAATCAAGGGAAAGTAGGAGAGCCTTCGCGTGAAGGCGAGGAGCCGCGCGTGGATCAGCGTTTCCTCCCCCCTACGTGGGGGAGGATAGGAGGGGGGGTCATTAGTGAAGATCCACGAGTACCAGGGGAAGGCGGTCCTCGCCCGGTACGGGGTCCCCGTGCCGAAGGGGAGCGTCGCCTATACCGCCGACGAGGCGGTGGAGGCGGCCAAGGGGCTCGGCTTCCCGGTCGTGGTCAAGGCCCAGATCCACGCCGGCGGGCGCGGGAAGGGCGGGGGAGTCAAGCTCGCGCGCTCGGCCGACGAGTGCGAGTCGCTCGCCAAGGGCATGCTGGGCATGACCCTGCGAACCCACCAGACGGGGCCGGAAGGTCGGGTGGTGCGCCGGCTCCTGATCGAGCAGGGGATGGACCTGGCGGGCGCCAAAGAGATGTACCTGGCGATCCTGGTCGACCGCGCCACCGGGCGGCCGGTCTTCATGGCCTCGGCCCAGGGCGGGATGGACATCGAGGAGGTCGCGGCCAGGGACCCGTCGGCCATCCTCAAGGAGTCCGCCGATCCCGCGGCGGGATTCCAGCCTTTCCAGGCGCGGAAGCTCGCCTTCGGGCTCGGCATCCCCGAGAGCCTCGTCGGCAAGGCCGTCCCCTTCATGCTGTCGCTCTACCACGCCTTCGAGGCGGTGGACGGCTCGCTGATGGAGATCAACCCGTTCCTGATGATGAGAACGGGCGACCTCTTCGCCCTCGACGCCAAGGTCAACTTCGACGACAGAGCTGAAGGAGCTGCGCGACTTCGACGAGGAGGACCCCCTCGAGGTCGACGCCTCGAAGCACGGCCTGAACTACATCAAGCTCGAGGGCGGGAGCGTGGGCTGCATGGTGAACGGGGCCGGCCTCGCCATGGCCACCATGGACATCATCAAGCTGGCCGGGGGGAGCCCCGCGAACTTCCTGGACGTGGGCGGGGGGGCGAACGCGGAGCAGATCCGGAACGCCTTCCGCATCCTGCTCGGGGACCGCGACGTGAAGGCGGTGCTCATCAACATCTTCGGGGGCATCCTGCGCTGCGACGTGCTGGCCGAGGGTGTGATCGCCGCGGTGAAGCAGCTCGACGTCAAGGTCCCGGTGGTGGTGCGGATGAAGGGCAACAACCTTCCACGCGATCGGCTGCCGGGACTACGGCACGAACGTGGTGGGCGGGGTCACCCCGGGCAAGGGTGGGACCTCGGTGGAGGGCTTCCCGCTCTTCAACACCGTCGAAGAAGCCGTGCGCAAGACGGGGGCCAACGTCTCGGTGGTCTTCGTCCCCCCGCCGGGCGCGGCCGACGCGATCATGGAGGCGACCGACGCGGGGATCCCGCTGGTCGTCTGCATCACCGAGGGCATCCCTACCCTCGACATGGTGAAGGCGGCCGCGTTCCTGAAGGACCGGAAGACCCGGCTCGTCGGCCCGAACTGCTCCGGGGTCATCTCGCCGGGGGAGACGTGCAAGGTCGGGATCATGCCCGGCCACATCCACAAGGGCGGGTCGGTGGGCGTGGTCAGCCGGTCCGGGACCCTCACCTACGAGGCGGTGGCCCAGCTCACGGCCCTCGGCATCGGCCAGTCCACCTGCATCGGCATCGGCGGCGATCCGATCATCGGCAGCAACCACACGGACGCCCTGCGCCTGTTCAACGACGACCCCGGGACCTCCGCCATCGTCATGATCGGCGAGATCGGGGGCGACGCCGAGGAGAAGGCCGCCGCCTTCGTGAAGGAGCGCGTGAGGAAGCCGGTGGTGGGCTTCATCGCCGGCCAGACCGCCCCCCCCGGCCGGCGCATGGGCCACGCGGGGGCCATCATCTCCGGCGGCAAGGGCACCGCGGCCGAGAAGATGAAGGCGATGGAAGAGGCCGGCATCCGGGTGGTGAAGTCCCCGGCGGACATCGGGGCCGCGGTGGCGGAATCGCTCGAGAAGTAAGGCAGAGGTGAGTCCGTTGACCGAGCGAACGTTTTCAATCATCAAGCCGGACGCGGTGAAGGCGCGGCAGGCCGGAGAGATCCTGGCCCGCATCGAGAAGGCCGGCTTCGAGGTCGTGGCCCTCAAGCTGCGGCGCCTCTCCCGAGCGGAAGCCGAGGGCTTCTACCACGTCCACCGGGAGCGGCCGTTCTTCCCGAGCCTCTGCGCTTTCATGTCGTCCGGCCCCTGCATCACGATGGTGCTGGAGCGGGAGGGGGCCGTCGCGCGCCTGCGGGAGATCATGGGGGCCACCGACCCGGCCAAGGCCGCGCCGGGGACGATCCGCAAGGACTTCGCGGCCTCGATCGAGGCCAACTGCATCCACGGCTCCGACGGAGCCGACACCGCGCGGTTCGAGATCGCGTATTTCTTCCCGGGGATCGAACTGCTTCATTGAGCAAAGGGGACCCGTCTAGCGGACGGGAAGTCCCTGCTCTTGCCATTGATTCAGCCGCAACGCCCAGAACCCGCGGCGCCCGCCCAGGTGGGGTTCGACGTCTCCCCAGCGCCTGACGACCTCCTCCGGGGTGGTGAACTTCCAGACGTCGCGGTCCTTGGCCTCCCGGAGCACGAGCGCCAGCAGGCGATCCCGCTCAGGGTCGGAAGCGTCCGTCAGCCGCTGACGCACCTCAGCGACGGTCATGGGGCTGTGCCAGGTGAAATACGGGACGGCAACCGGGTCGTCGAGATCGTCCGAGAACTGCACGAGCTCGTGAGCGCGGAAGCCGAGGGCCACCAGGCGTTGGAACGCCACCACGGCTTCGCGGCGGGCGGCCCTGTCCTCGCTCCGCAGGGCGGCAGCCAGAATGGGCTTGACGTCCTCGATCCAGCCGAAGGCCGACGCCCTTTCGCGCCTGAGGCCGGCGAGCAGAGCCAGGCATCGGGCCGTAGGCAAGGGGTGGCGCGGGGCCACCTCCGCCAGCCGGCGCACGACGAGGTCTTCCAGGTCGATGCTTCCGCCCGCCCGCAGCACGAGATCCAGTTGCTCCAGCGCCCAAGCCTCGTCGAACGGACCCGCTACGAACCAGGAACCGAAGGCGCTCATCTCGGGCCGCGAGGCGGCGTTGCCATCCGCGCCGGCGTGGCGCCGTTCCCATAGAGCCTGGAAGCGTTTCAGCACGGCTTGGTCGACACGTTCTTCTTCCAGGCTGTGGCCGACGAACCAGAAGAAATGCCGGCGCAACTTCAACCCCGCGGTGTCGAGAAAGCGCTCGAGAAGGACCTCCTGGCCCTGTGCTTCCAGCGTCCCCCGACCGCAGAAGAACGCCAGGTGCTCGGCCAGGGCCTGCTGGTCGATGCCCAGGCCGGCGTCTCCCTCCGGGTCG
>WNGE01018886.1_pt1 | contig 11213 bp, 8 predicted proteins | sample 5400651 | NCBI WGS metagenome assembly WNGE01 (sample SAMN13153370, study PRJNA577476) | soil metagenome | isolation source: 60 cm soil or saprolite under grassland replicate 2 | place: USA:California | collected 2016-06-15 | reverse complement strand
TACCGGCCGCGACGAGGTCCTGGTCGCGCCCTACCTGCATCCCGAGTACCTGGAGGTGCTGCGCTGCTACGCCGAGGGCCGCGGCTTCAGCGTCCGCGAGGGCGTCGACCCCGGCGCCGCGACCGCCGTCCAGGTCTTCCAGAGCCCCGACTTCCTGGGCCTCATCCCGGACGCCGCCGAGCTCACCGAGGGGGCCCACCAGGCGGGGGCACTGGCGGTCGCCTGCGTCGACCCCATCAGCCTGGCGCTGCTGGCCCCGCCCGGCCAGTACGGCGCCGACATCGCGGTCGGCGAGGGCCAGCAGCTGGGGCTCGCCCCCAGCTACGGGGGCCCCCACCTCGGCTTCATCGCCTGCCGCCAGGAACTGGTCCGGCGGCTGCCGGGCCGGCTCGTGGGCGAGGCCCACGACGCCCAGGGCCGGCGCGGCTACGTGCTCACCCTGACCGCTCGCGAGCAGCACATCCGGCGCGAGAAGGCGACCTCCAACATCTGCACCAACCACTCCCTGTGCGCGCTGGCAGCCAGCGTCTACCTCACTTACATGGGCCCCGAAGGCCTGCACCAGGTGGCCGAGGTCTCCTACCGGCGCGCCCACACCCTGGCCGCCGAGCTCGCCCGCTTGCCCGGCATCCAGCTGCTGCATCCCGAGCGGCCCTTCCTGAACGAGTTTCCGGTGCGGATGAAAAACGTTTTACACCGCCTCCGGGGGCTGGAGACGGCGGGCATCCTGGGCGGCCTGCCGGTCGCCCGCTGGTACCCGGAGCTGGAGGACGTGGCCGTCTTCTGCTGCACCGAGCTCAACGACCCCGCCGCCCTCGGCCAGCTGCTGGCCGCCCTCGAGCCGGGCGCGTGAGCGAGCCCCTCAGCTTCGAGCTCAGCCGGCCCGGCCTGCCCGGTCCGCGGCTGCCCGCGGCCGGGGTCAGCGGCGCCCCCGCCGAGCAGCCGCTGCCGGCCGCCCTCCGCCGCCGGCGGCAGCCCCAGCTGCCCCGGCTCAGCGAGCCCGAGATCATGCGCCACTACAGCCGGCTGGCCTCCCTCAACTACTCGATCAGCGAGAACTTCTACCCGCTGGGCAGCTGCACCATGAAGTACAACCCGGTCGCCAACGAGGTGGCCGCCCAGCTGCCCGGGTTTGCCTACCTGCACCCCTACCAGGACGAGGCCACCACCCAGGGCGCCCTGGAGCTGATGTTCGAGCTCGAGCGGGCGCTCTGCGCGATCGCCGGCGTCGACCGGGTGACGCTCCAGCCGGCGGCCGGCGCCCACGGCGAGTGGAGCGCGCTGCGCATGATCCAGGCCTATCACCAGGGCCGCGGCGAGAGCCGCGACCAGGTCCTGGTCCCCGACAGCGCCCACGGCACCAACCCGGCCAGCGCCGCCCTCTGCGGCTTCCAGGTGGTGGAGGTCAAGTCCGGCGCCGACGGCCGGATCAGCGTCGCCGACCTGGAGTCCAAGCTCAGCCAGCGGGTGGCGGCGCTCATGCTCACCAACCCCAACACCCTGGGCCTCTTCGAGCGCGAGATCCTGGAGGTGGCCGAGATGGTGCACGCGACCGGGGCCAAGCTCTACTACGACGGGGCCAACCTCAACGCCCTGATGGGCATCTGCCGCCCCGGCGACATGGGCTTCGACGCCGTCCACATGAACCTCCACAAGACCTTCACCACCCCCCATGGAGGCGGCGGCCCTGGCGCCGGCCCGGTGGGCGTCAAGCAGGAGATCCTGGCCATGGGCGGCGACGGGCTGGCCCAGGCCTCGGAGGACGCGGTGCTGGCAGCCAACTACCTGCGCGGACGCCTGGAGGGGGTGCTCGACCTGCCCCACGAGGGCCCCTGCATGCACGAGTTCGTGGCCTCGGCGCGCAACCTCGGCGAGCACGGGATCAAGGCCCTCGACGTCGCCAAGGGTCTGCTCGAGCGCGGCTACTACGCGCCCACCATCTACTTCCCCCTGATCGTGCCCGAAGCGGTGATGGTGGAGCCCACCGAGACCGAGTCCAAGGCCACCCTCGACGCCTTCGCCGACACCGTCCGGGAGGTGGTCGAGCTGGCCCGCCAGGACCCCGACCGCCTGCACCGGGAGCCGGTCAGCCTGCCGGTCGGCCGGCTCGACGAGGTGGCTGCCGCCCGGCGCCCGGTCCTGCGCTGGCAACCGGGCTCCAACGGCTCCCCGGAGCCGTCTTAACAGCCCGGTCGAACCCCATTTTGGGGTAGAATTCGTATTCGGAGCCACCTCCCCAGTTTGCTTTCCATTCAACTTCCAACACTGGGACGGTCGGCCGCTGCATGAGCGTCTCTAAGGACCTCGCCGGCGGTCGCAGCATTCGCCCCCGTCCCCTCGGCGCCGACGTGGCGTACACCGCCGAGCAGATCCAGGTCCTGGAGGGCCTGGAGCCGGTTCGGCGGCGTCCCGGCATGTACATCGGCTCCACCGACACCCGCGGCCTCCACCACCTGGTCTGGGAGATCGTCGACAACTCGGTCGACGAGGCGCTGGCCGGCTACTGCGACGAGATCATCGTCACCATGCACGTCGACGGCAGCATCTCGGTCCGCGACGACGGGCGCGGGATCCCGGTCGACAAGAAGGAGGACGGCCGCAGCGCGCTCGAGATCGTGCTCACCGTGCTCCACGCCGGCGCCAAGTTCGGTGGCGGCGGCTACAAGGTTTCGGGCGGCCTCCACGGGGTCGGCCTCTCGGTCGTCAACGCGCTCTCCGAGCGGCTGGAGGCGGTCGTCTACCGGGACGGCAAGGAGTACCACCAGAGCTACCTCCGGGGGGTGCCCCAATCGCCGGTGCAGACCGTCGGCAAGAGCACCGCGCACGGCACCCTGATCCGCTTCTGGCCCGACAGCCAGATGTTTCCCGACACCACCTTCGACCGCGAGATGATCCTGCACCGCCTGCGCGAGATGGCCTTCCTCAACAAGGGCCTCAAGATCGTGGTCGACGACGAGAACCTGGGCTACCCCTACACCTTCTACTTCGAGGGCGGCATCCTCGCCTTCGTCCGCTTCCTGAATCACGGCAAGGGGCTGGTCAACCAGATCCCCTTCTACGTCGACCGCGAGGTCGAGTCGACCCAGATCGAGGTCGCGCTCCAGTACAACCAGACCTTCGTCGAGAACGTGCTCGCCTATGCCAACAACATCCACACCGCCGAGGGCGGCAGCCACCTCACCGGCTTCCGGGCCGCGCTCACCAACGCCCTCAACCGCTACGCGCGCAAGGCCGGCCTGCTCAAGGAGCAGGACCCCAACCTTAGCGGCGAGGACGTCCGCGAGGGCCTGACCGCGGTCATCAGCGTCAAGCTCCTGGAGCCCCAGTTCGAGGGCCAGACCAAGACCAAGCTCGGCAACGCCGAGGTCCAGGGCCACGTCTCCACGGTGCTCGCCGACGGCCTCAGCCAGTACCTCGACGAGAACCCCGCCGAGGGCCGCCGGATCATCGAGAAGTCGCTGACCGCGGCCCGCGCCCGGGAGGCCGCCCGCAAGGCCCGCGACCTGGTCCAGCGCAAGTCACTGCTGGAGTCGACGACGCTGCCCGGCAAGCTGGCCGACTGCTCGGAGCGCGACCCCCACCGCTGCGAGCTCTTCATCGTCGAGGGCGACTCCGCCGGCGGCACCGCCAAGGCCGGTCGCGACCGGCGCACGCAGGCCATCCTGCCGCTGCGGGGCAAGATCCTCAACGTCGAGAAGGCGCGCCTCGACAAGGTGCTCACCAGCGAGGAGATCCGCAACCTGATCACCGCCCTCGGCACCGGGATCGGCGAGCGCTTCGAGTACGAGAAGCTGCGCTACTGGCGGATCGTGACCATGACCGACGCCGACGTCGATGGCAGCCACATCCGCACCCTCCTGCTCACCTTCTTCTTCCGCTACTTCCCGGAGCTGATCGACAAGGGCCACATCTACATGGCCCAGCCGCCCCTTTACAAGGTCGAGAAGGGCAAGCAGGTGGCCTGGGTCTACAGCGACGCCGACCGGGACAGGGAAACCAAGCGCCTGGGCGCCAACGTCAAGGTCAGCCGCTTCAAGGGTCTCGGCGAGATGAACGCCGACCAGCTCTGGGAGACCACCATGAACCCCGAGCAGCGGGTCCTGCTCCGGGTCGAGATCGAGGACGCGGCCGCGGTCGCCGACACCTTCGAGAAGCTGATGGGCAACGACGTCGAGCCCCGCAAGAAGTTCATCCAGGCGCACGCCAAGGCCGTGCGCAACCTGGACATCTAGGTCGGCGGCGCCCCTTGCGCATCGCAGTCGACGGCATGGGTGGCGACTTCGCGCCCTCGGCGGTGGTCGAGGGTGCGGCGCTGGCCGCTTCGACCTGGCCCGACCTGGAGATGGTGGTGGTCGGCCAGGCCGACCAGGTGCAGCCGCTGGTCGAGCGCCATCCCGGGCTCCGCTTCCGCCCCGCCACCCAGGTCATCGAGATGGACGAGCACCCGGCCCAGGCGGTGCGCGCCAAAACCGACTCCTCGATGAGCGTCTGCGCCCGCATGTGCAAGCAGGGCGAGGCCGCGGGCTGGGTCTCGGCCGGCAACTCGGGCGGCATCCTGGCGGCGGCGCTCCTGATCCAGGGCCGGATCCGGGGCGTCGAGCGGCCGGCGCTGGGTAGCGTGGTCCCAACGCGCGACTGCGCAAGAACGGCAACGGCCTCAACTTCGTGGGCAATGTGGAGCCCAAGGAGGTCTTCGCGGGCAAGGCCGACGTGGTGGTCGCCGACGGCTTTGTCGGCAACGTCGCCATCAAGATGGCCGAGGCGACCGCCGACTTCCTGTTCCGCAACCTGCGCGAGGAGATCCCGAGCACGGTCAGCGGCAAGGTGGGCGGCCTTTTGATCCGGCCCGGGGTGCAGCGCATCCGCTCCCGGATCGACTGGCGGGAGTTCGGCGGCGCCCCGCTGCTGGGCATCGACGGGGTGGCGGTGGTCGCCCACGGCCGCTCCGACGCGCGCGCGGTCAAGAACGCGATCCGGGTCGCCCGGGACGCGGTCGCGGCGCGCCTCGTCGACAAGCTCCGGCAGGCGGTAGGCCGATGAACTCGGAACGCCGGCGCGTGGTGGTCACAGGGATGGGCACCGTCAACCCGATCGCGAAATCGCTGGACGAATACTGGAGCTCGCTGCTCGAGGGCAAGAGCGGGGCCTCCCCGATCGAGGGCTTTCGGACCGAACGCCTGGCCACCAAGTTCGCCTGCCAGGTCAAGGACTGGGACCCGCTCGACCACATGGACCGGCGCCTGGTCCAGCGCTCGGCGCGCTTCACCCACCTGGCGGTGGCGGCCTCGCGGATGGCGGTCGACGACGCCCAGCTCGACATGGCCAAGGAAGACCCCTACCGGGTCGGCATCGAGATGGGGACCGGGATCGGCGGCTTCGACATGATGACCACGATGTCCGCCGACTTCATCCATGGCGGGCGCCTGCACCCGCTCTTCGCGACCATGGTGATCCCCAACATCGCGGCCGCCCAGGTGGCGATGCAGTTCGGCATGAAGGGCCAGAACTCGACCGTGGTGACCGCCTGCGCGGCGTCCACGCACACCATCGGCACCTCAATGCGCGCGATTCGCGAGGGCCACGCCGACGTCATGCTGGCGGCGGGCACCGAGGCCTCGCTCTGCGAGACCGGGATCGCCTCCTTCAACGCCATCAAGGCGCTCTCCACCCGCAACGACGACATCGAGCACGCGTCGCGCCCCTTCGACGGCACCCGCGACGGCTTCGTGCCCGGCGAGGGCGCCGGCACCCTGATCCTGGAATCGCTGGAACACGCGCAGGGGCGCGACGCCCGCATCTACGGCGAGGTGATCGGCTTCGGCAACACCGACGACGCCTTCCACCAGGTGGCGCCCGACGAAACCGGGCAGGCGCCGGCGGAGGCGATCCGAATCGCGCTCCGCGATGCCGGCATCCGGCCCGAGGACATCGACTACGTCAACGCCCACGGCACCTCCACCCAGCTCAATGACGCCGGCGAGACGCGCGCACTCAAGCTGGCGCTGGGCGAACACGCGCGCAAGGTCGCCATCTCTTCCACCAAGTCGATGATCGGCCACCTGCTGGGCGCGGCCGGCGCGGTGGAGGCGATCGCCACCCTGCTGTGCATGCAGCACGGCACCGTGCACCCGACCATCAACTACGGCACGCCCGATCCCGAGTGCGACCTCGACTACGTGCCCAACGAGCCGCGCCGGCTGGACGTCAACGTCGCGATCTCCAACGGGTTCGGCTTCGGCGGCCAGAACTCGGTGATCGTGCTCAAGAAGTTCGAGGCCTAACCATGTCAGAAGAACAGCCACCGCAGAACATCGGGACCATCCTCGGCAAGAGCCTCCAGGAGGAGATGCAGACCTCCTACATGGAGTACGCGATGTCCGTCATCATCAGCCGGGCGCTGCCCGAGGTGAGGGACGGTCTGAAGCCGGTGCAGCGCCGGATCCTCTACGCCATGCACGGCGCCGGCGCCACCTCCGGCTCCCGCTATCGCAAGTGCGCGGCCTTCGTCGGCGACGTGCTCAAGCTCTACCACCCGCACGGCGACACCGCCGTCTATGACGCGCTCGTGCGGATGGCGCAGCCCTTCTCGCTGCGCTATCCCCTGATCGACGGCCAGGGCAACTTCGGCTCGGTCGACGGCGACCGGGCGGCGGCCATGCGCTACACCGAGGCGCGGATGGCGGCCATCACCAACGAGCTGCTTGCCGACATCGAGAAGAACACGGTCGACATGGAACCCAACTACGACGGCACCGAAACCCAGCCCACGGTGCTCCCGACCCGGGTTCCCAACCTGCTCATCAACGGCGCCACCGGGATCGCGGTCGGCATGACCACCAACATCCCGCCCCACAACCTGCGCGAGGTCTGCAGCGCGGTCACTCACCTGGTCGAGAATCCCGAGGCCACCACCGAGGACCTGCTCCAGTTCGTGCACGGTCCCGACTTCCCGACCGGGGGCCTGATCATGGGCAGCACCGGCATCAAGCAGGCCTACGCCACCGGCCACGGCAAGATCGTGGTGCGCGCCCGCCACACCTTCGAAGAGGCCGTCAACGGCCGCGAGCGGATCATCTTCGACGAGCTGCCCTACGCGGTCAACAAGGCCAACCTGGTGATGAAGATCGCCGAGCTGGTGGCCGACCGCAAGCTGGAGGGCATCGCCGACCTGCGCGACGAGTCGGGACGGGACGGGATGCGGGTGGTGGTCGAGCTGAAGCGGGACGCGCGCCCGTTCACGGTCCTCAACAACCTCTACAAGCACACCGCCCTGCAGTCGACCTTCGGTGTCATCCTGCTGGCCATCGTCGAGGGCCGGCCGGTCGTGCTCTCGCTCAAGCAGGCGCTCCAGCTCTTCATCGACCACCGCCGCAACGTGATCACCCGGCGCACCCAGTTCGACCTCGACAAGGCGCAGGAGCGGGCGCACATCCTGGAGGGCCTCAAGATCGCCCTTGACCACCTGGACGAGGTCATCAAGACCATCCGGGCGGCGCCCGACACCGACACCGCAGGCGACCAGCTTCAGTCCAAGTTCGGGCTCAGCGAGCGCCAGGCAAAGGCGATCCTGGCGCTCACGCTGGGCCGCCTGACGCAGCTCGAGCGCAAGAAGATCGACGAGGAGTACGAGGACGTCATCAAGACCATCGCCTACCTGGAGTCGATCCTGGCGTCCGAGCAGAAGGTGCGCCTCCTGATCGGCGAGGAGATGGCCGAGATGATCAAGAAGTACGGCGACGACCGCCGCACCGTGATCTCCGACCAGGAGCCGGGCGAACTCTCGGCCGAGGACCTGATCCCCAAAGAGGAGACGGTGGTCACGCTGACCAACCGGGGCTACATCAAACGCCAGCCTTCGCGCACCTTCCGCGCCCAGCGCCGCGGCGGCATCGGTCTCAAGGGGGCGCGCACGGTGGCCGGCTCGGATGCGCCGACCGGTTCCCGAGAGGAGGATTTCGCCCAGCACCTGCTGATCACCCACACCCACGCCTCGATGCTCTTCTTCACCTCCCGCGGGCGGGTGTTCCAGCTGCGCGTGCACGAGGTCCCGGAGCGCGACCGCACGGCCAAGGGCATCCCCCTCAACAACCTGATCGATATCGCGCAAGGTGAGCGCGTGGAAGCGGCCTTCGTGCGTCCCGAGTCGGACGATCCCAAGGCCCGCTACATGCTGATGGTGACCAAGAAGGGACAGATCAAGAAGACGGCGATGAGGGAGTACGCCAACGTGCGGCGCAACGGCCTGATCGCCATCAACCTGCAGGAAGGCGACGAGCTGCACTGGGTGTCGCCGACCAGCGGCGAAGACGACGTGATCATCGCCACCAAGCTCGGCAAAGCCATCCGCTTCAGCGAGACCGAAGTCCGCCCGATGGGTCGCGACACCATGGGCGTAATCGGGATCCGGCTCGGCCGAGGCGATGAGGTGGCCGGCATGGCGGTGGCGCTGGAAGGCGCCGACCTGCTGGTCGTCACCGAGCGCGGCTACGGCAAGCGGACGCCGATCGCCGAGTACCCGGTGCACCACCGCGGCGGCCAGGGCGTGTACACGCTCAAAGTCACCGACCGGGTCGGCAAGCTGGCGACCCTGCGCGTCACCGACGACCCCGACGACGAGGTCCTGCTGATCACCGCCTCGGGCATGGTGCTGCGCACAACGGTGGGCTCGATCTCGCAGATCGGGCGCCAGACCCAGGGCGTGATCGTGATGCGGATCCAGTCCGACGACCAGGTGGTCACGCTGGCGCCGGTCGGGCTGGAGGAGGAGGACAAGCCGGCTTGACTCTGATGGCCGGGATCGGCGTCGGGCTGCTGGTGCTGGCCCTGGTACTGACGCTGATCGGCCTGCTGGCCGCGCTGCCGCGGGCGCTGCGCGTGCGCCGGGCCTCGCTGCGAACGCTGCAGCTCGCTGCGACCTACCGGCTGCTGTTCGGGATCAGCGCTCTGGAGCTGCAACTGGCGGCTCTCGAGCGACACCAGCTGCTGCGGCCCTATCGCCGGGTTCGGCGCTGGGTCACCCATCCCCTGACGGTGGCGCTGGCCGAATCCTGGGCCCGGCGGCGCAGCCGGGCCCGCGCGGCTACGCTGGAGGCGATGGGGCTGCCATGAAGCGCCGCCGGCAGGCCGAAGAGGCCGCCGCCGATCTCGAGGGCGCCCTCGACATGCCGGTGCCAAGCGAGCCGATCGAGGGCGAGACCGGTGTCGACGCCGCCTACCGGATGGTCGACGAGGCGGTGGGCCGCGAGCGGGTGCGGATCGCCCGCGAGCTGCACGACGGGCTGGCCGCCGACCTGGCGACCTCGGTGGCGCTCTTCAAGTACTACTTCGAGTCGGCGGCCAAGACCGACGAGGGCCCGCAGGTGCTGCGCAACATCCACGAGATCCTGGAGAACCTGCTCTCCAACACCCGCAACACTCTGCGCTCGATGCGGCCGCGGCGGCTGGGCACCTCCTCCCTGGTCGACGAGCTCAGAAAGACGGCCGACGATTTCGCACGGCTGTACGGGATCCGGGTCGAGCTCTGGTGGGGCGGTCGCGAGGAGGAGCTGACGGCCGGTCAGCGCGAGGTCGCCTTTCACATCGTGCGCGAGGCCCTGACCAATGTCCGCCGCCACTCGGGCACCGCCATGTGCCGGGTACGCCTGGCCTTCGCCGCGCGCCCCTTCCTGATCGAGGTCACCGACGAAGGCAAGGGCTTCGAGGGCTCCAACTCCGGTGGCTACGGCCTGGTCGGGATGCGCGAGCGCGCGGCCGGGATCGGGGGGCGACTGGAAGTCGTCACCACCCCCGGGCGAGGGACCACCGTCTTTCTCTTCGGCCCCGAATCGGCCGGCCTCTGACGGAGAGCGGCCGCCCCAGCTCCTTCTGGGGCGGCCGGAATGGGGGAATGGGGTTCAGAGAACGCGGGGCCGGGTCCGCGATTGGTAGGGGAAGAGGTCGCCGAGGTCGAACCGCGAACGGAGGCTGAGCTTGCGGAGCACGCTGTCCGCCAGCGAGCGGGCCCCTTCGGAATCGAGGGCGAGGGCCTGGGCGACCTCGGGGTCGGATAGGCCCTCCGCGATCAACTGGGCGGCCTGCCGCTCCTCGGGGGTGAGGCGGCCGAGGGGACCGGTCACCGAGTTGACGGCCGCCGTGAGGGTGACGCCGAGCGCGGCCACGTAGTCGATCTCGTCCTGGGTGTACCAGTGCTCCTTCTTGGCGCCCACGATTAGGATGCCCACCGGCCGTGTCTTGGGCAGGCCGACCGGCGCGTAGATCAGGGCCGGCCAGTCCCGCTCCCAGTCGTCGAACTCGACCGGATCGACTACCGAGCTGACCGCGATCGGGTGGCGCTCGAAGAGACAGCGGCGAGAGAGGTGGCTGAGCTCCATGAAGATGGGTTGGACCGGAGCCTCGCGGTCCATTTCGGAGTCGCCGATCACCCGAAGCCGCCCGTCCCGCATACCGCCGAACACCCAGCGGTCGTGGCGGACGACTTCCAGTGCCAATGCGAGGTGCTTGCGGGTCTTGTCGAGGTCGATCAGGTTCGCCATGTGCGCGACGCTAGGTCCCGGCTCGGGGTCGAGTCCTCACCTGCGGCTCATCTCCTCCTCATGACTGGATGAGGTTTGTTAAGGTCGCCGAGGGCTGGGAGATGGCGAAGCTGCTGGTGGTCGACGACGACCTCCGCTCGGCGCGCGTGATCGCCGAGCTCCTGCGCCGCGCCGGTCACGCGGTCGATGTCGCCGGGGGTGGCGCCGAGGCGCTAGAGCGCGCCCGTGCCGACCCACCCGACCTCATGGTCCTCGACTACGAGATGCCCGAGGTCGACGGTGAGGCGGTGATCGGCGAGCTCACGGCGCCCGATGGGTCGACCGAGTTCCCGATCCTGATCCTGACTGGGGGTCGCGTCGAGCCGGCCGACGAGGCGTATTCGCTGGGAATCGGGGCGGTGGACTATGTCAGGAAGGGCGGGGACACGGGAGTGTTGGTGTCGCGGATCGGCGCCGCCTTGCGCAAGCACCGGGATTCCGGTACCTACGTGCGCCGGGGGAGACTCCTCATCGACACCGTGGCGGGGAGGGTGTGGCTCTCCGGTCAACCGGTCGCACTCGAGCATCGCCCCCTGCAGGTGCTGGCCTACCTGGCGCAGCGTGAGGGGGCGGTGGTTGAGAAGCTCGAGCTCCTGGAGACCTTCTGGGGGAGCAGTTATCGAGGATTCCTGCACAGCGTGG
>WNGE01008199.1_pt1 | contig 11213 bp, 13 predicted proteins | sample 5400651 | NCBI WGS metagenome assembly WNGE01 (sample SAMN13153370, study PRJNA577476) | soil metagenome | isolation source: 60 cm soil or saprolite under grassland replicate 2 | place: USA:California | collected 2016-06-15 | reverse complement strand
TGGAGGCGTGAGTTCTTCTACACGCCGTGCCGCCGTAGATACACGGGACGCGCTGTTCGCTAAAGTCGCACCCGCGCTCAATGCACAGCCCGACCGATTGGAGTGTGTGAATGGCACGGTCCGCGTTAAAGGAGATTGCAGTAAATCACTGAGCTGGAAACAAGCCTGTTCGAAGCTCGGGGCGATGCAGGTTACCGTGCGCGGTAAAAATCCCGACAAGGACAAGCCTCCCGATCTCACCAACAGCGGTGTGGGTGGCGTGCAGATGGCCGAAGTCGAAGTAGACCCTGAAACCGGAATCGTAAAAGTCAAAAAAATGGTCGCGGTGCAGGACTGCGGGCTAGTCGTGAACCTTAAGACTGCCGAGAGCCAGTGCCATGGGGCCTTGATCATGGGCATCAGCTACGCCCTTTTCGAAGAGAAAGTGATGGACCAGGGAACTGGGCGGATGCTGAATGCGGATATGCAGTTCTATCGCCTCGCTGGGTTAAACGACATCCCTGAGCTGGTCGTGCACATGATGACTGGCAAAGGTTACGACGAACGCGGCGTGATCGGACTTGGCGAACCGCCCGTGATCTCGCCCGGCGCGGCGATCTCCAACGCGGTCGCGAATGCCATCGGCGTGCGCGTGCCGTTTCTTCCGCTCACGCCTGATCGCGTCCTGGCCTCGCTGGGACAGAAGGGAGGTGCCTGATGAGAGCCTTTGAATACGTCAGCCCGAACAGCAGAGCGCAGGCGGTCAGCTTGCTAGGAACCGCCTGGGGGAATACGGAAATTCTTGCGGGCGGAACCGACCTGCTCGCTTTGATGAAAGACGACGTTGTCACCCCGAAGCGGCTCGTGAATATTAAAGACATCAAAGATCTCCGCGGTGTCTCCTCCAATCAACAGGGATTGCGTATTGGTGCCCTCACTACGTTGGGCGATTTGGCGGAGGATGTCAGCATCAGAAAAAATTATCCGGCACTCGCTGAAGCTCTGGTCGAGGCCGCCAGCCCGCAGATTCGCAACATGGCCACGATCGGCGGCAATCTCTGCCAGCGTCCGCGCTGCTGGTATTTCCGCAGTGGATTAGGGCTGCTGCCCAAAGACGAGAGTGGCAAAGACTTGGTCGCTGAAGGCGAAAATCGTTATCACGCGATTCTGGGCAACGAGGGTCGCGCGAAGTTCGTCAGTCCATCTACGATCGTGCCAATTCTTATCGCCTATGGCGCCAAGATTCGCCTCGAAGGTCCGAAAGGGAAGCGCGAATTTCCGCTGGAAAAATTCTTTGTGATTCCAAGAAGTGAAAATGAACGAGAACACGACTTGCGCCCCAACGAAATCGTCACTGAGGTTGTGATTCCAGCTGCGTCAGGCGTGAAAGCTGCGCATTATGAAATCCGCCAGAAGGAAGCCTTCGACTGGCCTCTCGCAGTCGCCGCAGTCACGTTGAAGATGAGCGGCTCGAACGCGCAGTCAGCGCGGGTTGTGATGGGATATGTTGCCCCGGCGCCCTGGCCCTCTGCTGAAGGAGAACAGGCCTTGGCTGGACAGCCTATTAACGAAGGAACCGCTCAGAAAGCTGCTGAAGCTGCGGTGAAGAATGCCAAGCCGCTCAGCCACAACGCTTACAAGGTGCAACTTGCTCGCGTGGCGGTAAAACGCGCGATCCTAAAAGCCGCCTCGGGAGGTGCCGCATGATCAGTGAGTCGGATCGCTTTAACACCAATCATCCGGACCTCTGTCCGTCGCTGCGCTGGAAGGGCCAGTTCATTCTCTCCGAGCCGGACCCGACCGTGCCTCGCTCGAACGATGGCCTGTTCTGGTGCATCCACACTCAAACCTGCATTGGCCCGGATGGCGAGCTGGCTGAGCCCGGCAAGTGCCATTCCAAAAGCCGCGCGTGCCACGGAACGGGCAAATGTGGGTAGGAGTTGTTGCAGAAAGACTTGTCATTTCGAGCGGCGAGAAATCTGCTTCTTGGCAACGAGAAATTGCAGAGGCTTCAGAATAGGCCAAAAACACGTAGGGGCGGGTGCCCTCACCCGCCCAGCGGAGCGAAGCTCCGCAAATTGGTATTTATGCAAGACCAGGCGAGCTGCGCCCGGACGAAGCGTCCGGGCCTACGTCAGCATCAAAACATGAAACTATTCGAATAAGGAGTCGGCCATGCGTTATCAGCTCTCTATCATCATCGTTCTATTCTTGATGTTGCTTTCTATCGTTGCTTCCGCGCAGCAGATTCGCGGCGACTATCTGGAGACTCGCAGCGCCGATGTTTACACCGGCCAATGCTTCGCCAATGGTGAGGTCAATTTGGTGGGGAACGAAGCGATCCTTGCATGGCGGGTGCAAAGCGGAAGCTGGGACGGCGTCCCGCTGGAAGGACTAACCGTAGCCGCGGCTGTGCGGGCGAAGGGCACACTGGGGGACCCATATGAGAATCCCTATCCAGCAAAGTCCGTGCTGCTGGTTGACGACCAGGCAAGCGCGCAGCAACGCACTGCACTGACGAATTTTGCGAAACACATGGGCGGCGAACTGCTGAATAACGTCGAGCAAGTCATACCCGTGCAGATGGAATTGGTGGTGAATGCGGAACATCATGGGGCCGCTATGCTTCGCGCTGGCAGGTTTGCGACCGTGCAGACGCGCTCCATCGGCGACAAGGACCATCTCTGCGGAAACGAAGAGACCTACTATCCGCCGCTTACCCAGTTGTCCCATTCCATGCCGGCAGTCGCCTTAACCGATTCCTACAGCGGACCGGGGCTCGGAACTTCATGGGATCTCCACGGGAAACGGAGCGCCTTCGTCGGTACTTTTGCTCGATAAAGAAAAGCGGGAGAAAACACAAGGGTGCGCAGCAGCGCGTTCTCCATCATTTGCGTTCTGGTGCTTTCGCTGATCTGCACCGCCCAGAGTGGCAAGATCGAAACCCTCGGACCCTTGACCGACACGAGTGTTCCCAATGCCATTCGCCAGACGCTCGACTCCAAAGGGTATCGCGTTTTGCTTGATGACAGCTCTCCTGTCTGCGAGCTATGGCTACGCAAAAACGTTCCTGTCCAAACGAAGAAAGATTCTCAAGACGTGATTTACACGCAACTTGCCGAGTCCACGTTCGTTGGCGTTCTGCGTTTCCCGAAGACTGGCAGCGATTTTCGTGGCCAGGCGATTCCCGCCGGGTACTACACGCTACGCTATGCATTGATTCCCAACGACGGAAACCACCTCGGTGTAGCTCCCAACCGCGATTTCCTGCTCCTCCTTCCGGTGGCATCCGATGCCGATCCGAATGCCAGTTTCAAGTTCCAGGATCTCGTAGCTCTAAGTCGAACGGCCACGGGAACCAAGCATCCCGGTCCTTTGAGCTTGGCTCAGCCGGCTGGAACGGCACCGGCTCTCTCCAAAGACGACCAGGACCACTGGATCTTTTCCGCCGCCGTGAAGCTTGCATCAGGAGAAGAGCTCCCGTTTGGGCTTGTGGTGAAAGGAACGGCGCAGCAGTAGATTGATCTATGCAATATGGCCCGCGCGGTTTGCCTGCACTGCCAACTATTGTGGATAGCTGCTGCTATTGAATTGCGACTTCAACCTAGCATTATCGATTGCGCCCACATCCACACCAACGTCAGTCCCGTCGCTCGCGGCGCCTGCGTAAAAGCTTCGCCCGGTGCACGACACGTTGGCTCCTTCACAGAGAGCAAACGCGTGATAATCGCTGGGGTTAGGAGTGGCAAAATTTCCCACGTAACCTAGGCAGCTCGCATCATAAGTGCCGGAGCATGCGTTTTGCCGAGGAAAAAACAACGTTTCTGCCGGATAGATTTCTTGTCCGCTCACATATTCGGAATAGTTAATAGAGTCGCTCCTGCCCTCCGCCACGAAATGATTAAAATTCAGGCTGCCGATGTCCCAGCACTGTCCGGAGTAAATGGACCTTGAGCCATCTGTCCGGCCGCTGCAAGACCATCCCAATCCCGTAGCTGCCCCTGCCGCGTTCGACGAGATTGAGTCCATCATCCTGAAATCGCGCGGGAAAAATGCGTTCGGGCCATCTCCATCGGAGGCAAACAAAATCCCCGCTGTGACTCCGTTCGCGACCATCGTGTTATGCCGATAATTCAACTTTCTCGGCCAGCCCTGAGAATTGGAAAGCGTGCAGCCCACTGCGGCGGTGATGGGCACATCTGGGCCAGGGTTGCTGTATGTTACCGGCCCGTTTGTATTCGGATTCGACGTCAAGGCTGGAACACGGCTGACATTGAAGCTTGGATCGGTGCAACTAGTTAACACCCAATCGCCGGCCCCAATGCCCGTGGCCGGGCAGTTCGTGCTTAAGCATGCACAACCTGTCATGCTCGCAACATTTGATGCTCGCGTCACGCTGCAGCTATAAGTCTGTCCGCCGCTGGACAAGCCCAATTCGACAACGCGGCCGCTTCCGTATCCGGGGACGCCGAGATCCCAAAATAGATTGTTGATGATGTCCACTCGCCGGGTAACTTGGCTCAGGCCCCCGCCCGCATGAGGAGAGCTCCGGCCTAGAACTTGGAACACTCCGTAGCTGTGTGCGACAAGGTTATTGGCAAAATAAATGTCAGTTACGAGGGATTGATTTCCTCCCGTGCAACCGGCGAAGCTGCACGCAACGGGAGACATCAGGACGATCGTTCCTGATCCGGCATCACACCAGGCTTGATAGAATTCATTTCCCTCGATGACGACCCTTCTGGCATTTCTGATGTCCAGGCGATCCGAAAGCATCCAGTTTCTGCTGCCGGTCAGGCCACAATGCGACAGCGAAAACCAGTTCGGATCCAGGTCAACCGTATTCAGCCGGATCTCGATGTCAGACGGGACCAGTCCCGGGATGCTTGGCGGCGTGCCACCGAAATGTAGCGTACTGGCACCGCCTCGCAGATGATTATTAACAATCTTGAATGGGCCTTGTCCATCGTACGTGCCAAGCGCGTGTGAGTCGATCCCGCTCTGTTGCATCTGGTCGAAAAAGCTGTTAACTACCCAGCAGTATGAGCAATTCAGGCGTACCCCAGTCTTCAGGCTCGCGATCGCGCTGCCACAGGGCACGGGCTCTGGCCAGATCGGAATTGTTGTCGGAACCGTCCCACCGCAACCGTGAACATACATATGATCGAATCCAATGTGACTGCCATTTTGGGCGAGTGTCTTAGCTGGAGGGTCTGGCCCGAAAGTCACCAGTGGCTGCCCTTGCCCAGCGGCTGTATTAGTTGTTGCGACTTCACCATCATGCCAAACATAATGGTGCGCTCCCGGCTGCGTGAGAATCGCAGGCGTGTTAACAGTCGTACTTTCGATGGTGTACATATGCGCAGCTCTCTGCTGTGCCAGAGTGTTCGGTCCGGTCGCGACTGTGAACATCGGAGTAACGATTCCAGCTTCAGCGGGCCCGGCCTGCGAGTAAGCGAACCGCTGCGGACCTAACACCGTCACCGGGAAAGTACCATTGAAGTTCTGGATCGAGCCGGTCACATTTTTAACTTCAACAACATCTCCGGTTTTCAAACCGTGGGTCTGCGAAGTCGTGACTGAAGCCGTATTGCTATTTCGAGAGACAGACGCAATCTGCACGCTTCCCACTCGCACTCCGGCTGGCAGGGGATTGGACGACTCAAAAACAATGCACTGGCTGCCGCTATAGCCGGAATTTTTTGCCAGAATTGTGTCTGTTGATCCCACAATCTCAATGTGCGCGCCGGCCGTAATCTGAATGAGTGTTCCTTGGTTGTTCTGGGCGCGCAGGTTCTCTGCGTCCGTAATCGCTTGGTTCAGACCAGCGGGCGTGGGCTGATAGTCGCCCGGCGCGGTTGGACAAAGCGAATCGCCCTGCATGCAAACGCGCTTGACGACGCTAGTTGCCCCATCGCACTCGTGCTGATTTACCCAATGCAACGGCCGAGCCGCTGTGGTTGGTATTGAGACGGCAGCAAGAGATTCTGACAAACTGCTTGTTTCTGATTGCCCCAACCCGGCGCATATAGCAAAACAGGCAGCACACCAGACTTTGGCCACAGTTCTCATCTGGTTGTTCATTTCGCGAAGCCCTCTGATGCTAAATATATTAGTCCACAGCAATGGTCAGAACCTGGAACATGTGTTGCGTATGTGCTTTCTTGGTGTGCTGGCCCAACCAGCGCTTTCTCTGCTCATAAAAGCTGTCACCTCTCCCAGCGATCCGAATCTCACGCTTAGAGAACGAGCTGGGTAAACGATATTTGATGCTCGGTTCGGAAGAGGTTACTATGGCGCGACTGATTCAGTTTTATGTTCCGCAGAATTTCAAACCACCGAAGAGACAGCGTGGGCCTCTGGAACAGCGGGGCAAGATCATCGAGTTCCAAAGTGCTGCGATAAGGAAGTCTGCCTAGGCATTGGGGAAGGCACGGCGCTGGCTGCTGTCTTCACTCGGCCCATTGATGCAGTCAGGCCTTAACAGAGGAGCAGGTTTATGGAAGCAAGTCGTCCATTGTTCATCCCGGTGATTCTCGGTACCGCCAGAATGGGGCGTATGAGCCTGCACGCAGCTCGCCTTGTAACCGGGGAACTGGGTAAGTGCGCGGGCGTCGAGACCGACCTCATCGATATCGCAAAGCTTCCACTGCCCACCAACGATGCGGGAGAGGCCATCAAGCACGCCGACTTTTCCGCCAAGATGAGCAAGGCAGATGCTTTGGTCGTCGTCTCCCCGGAGTACAACCATGGCTATTCGGGCCTTCTAAAGCATGTCCTGGACAGTTGCCTCAAAGAATATATTCATAAGGCTGTCGGCATTGTGGGGGTATCGGCTGGACCATTCGGCGGCGCAAGAGTGATCGAAAACCTGTTGCCAGTGATGCGAGAACTGGGTTTGGTTACGATTTTCTGGGATGTGAATTTCTCGAGCGTGCAGAAAGTGTTTGCCGAGGACGGCAGACTCCTCGATGATTCCTACATCCGGCGCACAGATAAATTTCTCAGGGAACTGATCTGGATGGCTAAGGCGTTGCGCCAGGGTCGTGAGCAAATATCGCTGGACTGATCTAAAAAACGTGAGGATGGCTGCCGTGGCTAAAATTGCCGTCAAGATGATTTGTCCGAGCTGCGGAGTGGAAATGAATCACCACTGCGACAAGCTTGTGTACACCACCGACACGAAAAATGCGGGTCCGACCGATCCGAGCCTGGGCGGATTCATCGAGGAGTTTCATTCCTGTCCCAAGTGTGGTGGTGGAGCCTCTCGTCACGCTTAGGGTGCTTCGCGGAGCAGGTGCTCAGAGCGCGATCGACACCGATTTCGCCTCGTAACGGCGAAGCCTTCAGCCGCAAGACTCGTCTCAGCCTCGTTCTCGGCCTTTAGCAATCAGTCTACGAGTAACTGGCACGTCCAGATTGTGTCGCGGAGCGGCCCGCCAATGCTTCGGACTCTCGAATTTCCAATTCCATTTGGCGAAGGTGTGTGGCTTCTGCGGGGTCCGTTCCTGCCATCAGTTTGCTTTTTTCCAGGAAGTAGCGCCAGCCCACTTGCCGGTCTTCCGAGCTTTGACGGGCTTCGAATTGCTTAATTGTGATCTCTGCGCTCTGCCGGCCCTTGACAACTTCGACCACTCCGCCGGACTCGTAGGTCCGGCCGTTGTAGCGGACGATGGCGTAGGAAGCTTTGGATTCGTCGCGTGTCAGAGACCCTCTCTTCTTCAATTGTACAAGAATATATTTAATTGATTGCTTGCGGCTAATTACCAAGGGCTAGCGTCGTCCGCTTCGCAAGGTGTATTGCCCATCCCGGTTCTCAGCTTGGATCAAGTCATCTCAACTCATCGAACATGTCATCGAGGTTTCTAATTTTGCCGCAGAGTCACAACGACTCGGTTCTCGGATTGGCCTCGGTGATCGACGCAATGGTCATCCTGGGGCTCGTCCTCAACAATTGCAGTGACACAGCGAATAGAGCCACCGACATTACTTGCAACGCCACCAGGGTCTCGAAAGAAAATCCTATGGGCTGGATTGGATTGAAAAGACAGGTTATGCCAACAAAGGCAGCCACCCACCAGTACTTGCGAAGATTTAACGCTTGCACCAACACGAACACAGCTCCTGCCGTGATAGCAAAATCCAAATAAGTCCTCAGGTTGGCTGGTATGCGCCACCAGAACATACCCACGAGCAACATCGCAATGGCAACGTACTTCATAATGGTTGTAAGCATCACATCCTCATTTCATTAGTCATCAAACGAGTTCGAAACGTATTACGCACGAGCCTGAACCCTTCATCGCTGGATTCGGCCATGGGAGATACCCCATTGTTTCTTCACCATGGATTGGTGGCGGGCCTCCCGTATGACTAAAACAATCCCTCCCACGAACATCATGGTTACCACCGCAGCGATATACAGGTCTGGGGCACTCATGTAGTTTCACGTTTCGTATGTTTCGTTAGTTACTGTCGCTTCGCCTTGGCTTCATTCACTCGCAATGCGCGTCCGCCCAAGTCGCTTCCACTCAGGGCTAGGCATGCTTTGTCTGCCTCACTGGCCTCGGTCATCTCGACAAATGCGAAGCCTTTCGGACGCCCGGTATCTTTATCCATCACAATATTCACCCGCTCGACTGCCCCGTGTGCCGCGAATAAGCTTCGGAGTTGTGGCTCGGTGGTGCTGTGGGGTAGATTGCCAACATAAATGTTTTTCATAGTTCCCTCGCTTTCAATTGCTGTAATGCGTTTCGTTAGGTGCGATGAGTCAGTCACATTGTCTCTAGTCCAGGGAGGCTTGCCGATATATCAGCGAGATCCTCGTCGGCCCCTACCTTTCTCCAACAGGCAATTCCGCTTGTCGCACTTGTGAGAACAAGATAGCGCCAGCATGACCATTCATCTTAGTTTTGAAGTTACTCCGCTCATCAGTTGACTCCAGCAGGCAGCCTTGCTGAATATGCCGCGAATGTGCACAAACCGTTATGTAAGGCAGGCCCAGAAAGCGGTTCTCCTCTATTTTCGTGACTTCGAGGCAATTGAAGTCCAGCTTTCGCACGTTTACGAAAATCCGGTTCAACGCTCTTTGAATACTCTTGGCCGCAAGACGACCGAACGCAGTGCCCTTCACTTCCGCTGCCATGAAGAAGCAGTTCCATCCGGCACTGCGGATCTTTTGATCCAAGGTTGAACTCGTGAGAGATTGAAGTACTCCCCACGGTCCTGAGTAAGGCTCGCTTTCCAAATTTAGGGTCCGCATTATGAGCGGACGATTCTCAATGAGAATAGTTCCGACTTGAACCGTTGTCTCCATAGTCTCGATGCCTCCCTGTACGGCGCACAATCATCAGGCAGTAGCAAAGAACTCTTCAGGCGGCCATGCCATCCGCAACTTTGTGGAAGGTCGAGTTCACGATGTCGGAGACTCGCAGCTTCGGATTCCCGTCCAGTACCGGTTCCAAGCTTTTAAGCACTAAGGGGTAACCCGCGGTGCTGTAAGCCTCTGCATGTTCTTTGGTCTCCCATAGACTGATGGCGACAACGTCTGTTCCACCGGCCATCGCAAAAGTGATTACATCTTTAAACCCGGGTTGTTTGCGCAGAACGGGAATTACTTGAGAGTCAAAAATCTGCGTGAACTCATTCAAAGTATTGGGCCTCAGGCGCAGCGCGACATTGCGAGCAAACATAATCAGCCTCCATCGATTGAACAAGTAATCTAAGAGGGAAAACTTCAGATGGGCTGACTTAGTTCAGGGAATCTGAAAGAGTGAGAGAAAGTTGCTCGCTCATGTTCAACAGTAGTCGTTCCCCGTAAAATTGTCAAATCACCGCAGTTAGGAAGATCGACACCTTTAAGTCCGAGTGTGTCTAGCCCAGCCCGAGTTCAAGTGTCTTGCCTTGGCTGTAAAGGTGCATATCGACTGGTGTTCTTGCAGGTCGCTCTTAGCGCGTTCCATATCAACCTGTTTCTTGCCAGCAAGTTCAGTACTGACCCGATAGAACGCTGCAGAACGGGTTGCGATGTACTTGGCGAGTCTCGACTGAAAAGCTCGCTCGAGATCCCTGCACTCTAAACAGGTTGCGGAAAAAACTCACTAACGCCTGCTACACCGTGGTAGAGCGGCGCTTCAGCGCCGCGTAAGTCGCACAAAATCAGTGAGGGCTTTAGTCCCTGAGGCGGCGAATCACCTCAACCCGAACTTTTTCCGCAGGCGGGTGGCCCGCATCTGCCGCCGCCCGATTCAGAGGAAGAAAAATGAGAGCCCATTCGGGTGCCCCATTTCTCATGGCGCACCGTTTGCGCGTTGTAAGCATCGCCCAGTTGAACTCTTTTGCGTGCTTTTACGTACTATGAGGCCAGACTCCCCAACAATGGAGGACTCATGACCTCGCTCAGCAAGAACGCCAGAGTCGCAGGGCTCCTATACATTTTGGCCTCAGTGGTTGGCGTCGTGCGCCTCCTCTACATACCCACAATCTTGATCGTGCATGGGAACGCGACCGCGACGGCAAACAATATCGTGGCGCACGAGTCGCTCTTTCGCTTGGGCATTGTGAGCCAACTGCTCGCCAGCGTCCTCTGGCTCTTCGTTCCGTTGGCTCTTTATCGATTGCTTAAGGAAGTCGACCAGGCGCTCGCTGTGCTGATGGTGATCCTGGGCAGCTTGATGCAAGTGCCTATATTCTTTTTCAACACAGTGAACGATGCCGCCGCCTTGCTGTTCGTGCGCGGCGGCGATTTCTTGACCGTATTTGACAAGCCGCAGCGCGACGCATTCGCCATGCTGTTTCTCCGCCTGCACCACCAGGGTGATCTGGCCAACGAGATATTTTGGGGGCTGTGGCTCATCCCATTCGGCCTCCTGGTGTACAGGTCGCGCTTTCTGCCCCGCTTCCTGGGCGTTTGGCTGATGGCCGGCTGCTTTGGCTATCTGGCCCTCAGTTTTACCGGTTTACTGTTCCCACAGTATGAGGACAAAGTCTTTACCTACGCTCAGCCACTCATGATGGGCGAGGTGGCGACCATGCTCTGGCTCGTGATCATGGGCGCCAAGGAGCAGCGCTTGGCGGGTGGCCCACATCTCGCGGGAGTATAGCTCTAGAGAGGATCACTCATTTTAATCCGGGGGGTGGCCCATGTTTGCCTGGGGTTGGCAAACGTGGGACCCCGCTCAACGTATAGAACCTTTCCCGGAAATACTCCGTTGCATCGTGTGTTGTGGAGATGG
>WNGE01028862.1_pt1 | contig 11214 bp, 10 predicted proteins | sample 5400651 | NCBI WGS metagenome assembly WNGE01 (sample SAMN13153370, study PRJNA577476) | soil metagenome | isolation source: 60 cm soil or saprolite under grassland replicate 2 | place: USA:California | collected 2016-06-15 | reverse complement strand
TTCCAACTTGCCAGCCCCTTCTGATTCGCAAGTTGGAAACTTGCGCCACCGATGAGCAAGACACGAGCGGTTTGGTTTTTCATCGGAGCGCTGACTCTGATTCGATTGTCGATGTTAGGATCGACCGATCTCGAATTCGACGAAGCGCATTACTGGATGTGGTCGGAACGACTGGCGGCGGGTTATTTCAGCAAAGGCCCGGGCATTGCCTTCGCGATTCGCGCGAGCACCGCGATTTTTGGCGCCACCGAATTCGGCGTGTGTTTCTGGAGCCCGATACTCGCTGCCGGCACGAGTTTGCTTCTCTTTTATTTCGGACGCCGTCTATTCAACGAGCGCGTTGGCCTTTGGACCGTGATCGCTTTCAATGTGACGCCTATTTTTAATGTCGGCGCATTTGTCATGACGACCGATGCGTTGTCGATCTTCTTTTGGACGGCGGCGATGTTTACGTTTTGGCTTGCGGTTGAAAGGAGCCCGAAATTTTCGCTCTATTGGCCGCTGACAGGGTTACTCATCGGTCTTGGATTTCTGAGTCGATATACCAATGCCTTCGAAATCGTCTGCGTCTTGCTCGTTCTCGCATTTGCTCCGCGACTTCGGCAGGAATTCAAGAAGCCGGGTTTGTACTGGCTGCTCGGGCTTTTCGCAGTTTGCACGATCCCGCCGATCGTGTGGAATGCGCAGCATGCCTGGATCACGCTCATTCATCTGCGCACCCGCGGGAGTTTGAGCGAAGACGTCGGTTTTCGACCACCGGAGGCATTCAAATTTTTCGGGGAACATTTTCTGTTCTACTCGCCGCTGCTCTTTGCCGCTTTGGTCTGGGGGGTGCTCGGCAGCTGGCGGCGCGTGAATCAACAATTCAAAGTGCTATTTCTGTTCTGGTTTGGATTGCCCGTCTTCGCTTTTTATTTCCTGCTCTCAATGAACCACGTGGCGACGCCGAACTGGGACGCAGTGTCGTTTCTCAGCTTCGGATTGCTCGCGGTCTATTATTGGTGCGAACGAGTCGAAGGGCGCGGCGTAAAAGCCTTCCGATTTGTTGCGCAGCGCAGGTTTCCGTTTTTGGCGGAGCGATCCGAGCGATCGGCTCCGCGGTTGGAAATCGATGACCGCTGAAGTGGAGCGAATACGCAACGATCTGGAAACCAAACTGGGCGAGAAATTATTTTTGATTGCGGACGAACGCCATCGCGCTTCCGAAATTTCGTTCTATTTGCGCGACAAGCGACCGGAAGGCCCCGGCCATCCGCCAGTTTACCTGGTCGAATCGCAGGACCTGATAAACGAGTTTTCGTTCTGGCCGCGCTACGATCAGTTTGTCGAACAGCCCGCCAAGCCGGGTCAATCGCCCGATGAAACCTTCACCGAGCAAAAAGGCGTGAATCTTTTTGTAGGACGCAGCGCGCTCCTTGTTCGTAATTACGCGAAGCAGCCGCCGCACAACATTCGTGCGGCATTTGAATCTACCGAGATCGTGGGCACCATCGAGTTGCGGCGTTTTGGCCAACATGTGCGCTACTGGCAAGTTTTTCTCTGCCGCCATTATCGCACGCTGCCGTTATGAACGACGCAATCGCATCGCCGGCTGTTTCTGTGGTGGTTCCCGTGTTCAACGAAGAAGAGAACATGTCGATCTTGCAAGCGGAATTGCGAGCCGTGCTCTCCGGTTTGGATCACGAAATCGTTTTTGTCGATGACGGCTCGACCGACCGCAGCGCCGAGAAAATCGAAACCGCGGCGAACGTTCGAGTTCTTCGATTTCAAAAGAACGCCGGCCAAAGCGCCGCGCTATATGCCGGGGTTCGCGCCGCGCGCGGGCAGACGATTGTGATGATCGATAGCGATTTGCAAAATGATCCGGCCGATATCCCGCGGTTGCTCGAGGAAATTTCGCGCGGCGCCGATCTCGTTTGCGGTTATCGCGCGAAGCGGAGGGACACGATGACGAAACGCCTGACCAGTCGCATCGCAAATCTTGTTCGGAGCAGATTCACGAAAGATTACGTGCGGGATACGGGATGCACGCTCAAAGCGATGCGACGCGAATGCGCTGATGCGCTTGTTCCCTTTAAAGGGATGCATCGATTCATTCCGGCTCTGATCAGAGGCGCGGGGCATCGGTTGGTCGAAATTCCGGTGAACCATCGGCCGCGCCGGTTCGGCCAGACCAAATACGGTTTCGGAAGTCGCGCGCTGCGCGCCACCGTTGACATGTTTGGTGTGCGGTGGCTGCTCGCCCGCCGTTTAAATTACAAAATCCGCGGTTCTTGAGACTGAAATGCGCTTGTCAACTTAAGCGTCACCGCTAAGCTTGCGCTCCCGAATCGCGCTTCTGCATGTCGTTGGGCAATTTACTTTCCGCCGAGCAAATCATCCCCGAGATGAAGGCGACCGAGCGTTGGCCGGCCATCGTCGAGCTAATCGATCTACTCGTGGGTCTGGCCAAAATCAAACCCAACGACCGGGACAGCATTCTCGCTTCGCTCAAGCAGCGCGAAGAAACGATGAGCACCGGCATCGGCTTTGGCATCGCCATTCCGCATTGCTCGTCCGATCGAATCGATGACGTCGTGGCGGCCTTCGGAAGATCGACTACTGGAATCGAATTCGACGCGCTTGATAATGCGCCGGTGAAATTCGTCGTCCTTTTCATTGTCCCGAAGAACCAGTTTCAAACCCATCTCCGCACGCTCGCCTCGATCGCGAAATTTCTAAACGACCGCGGCACGCGCGAAAAACTTGCCGACGCGAAATCGACTGAAGAAATCTTGTCGATCTTTCGCGATTCAGCACAAAAATAAACTGTAGCGGCGGTCAAAGACCGTCGGACGAAATTAATGCGGCGCTCGCGGAGCGCCGTTACAGTCCTGCAATTCAGCAATGGAAACATTCCAAACACTTCTCGCGAAGAGATTGGCCGACGCTTTGACGAAAGCCGGATTTCCTAACGTCGGTGAGCTGACGCAAGCGACGGATCCGCGTTTCGGCGACTACCAAACCAACGCGGCATTGGTGCTCGGGAAGCAGGGCGGTGAAAATCCAAAGACGGTTGCGGAGAAGATTTTGCAGCATCTCGATGTTGCCGATTTGTCCGATTCGCCAACCGTCGCTGGCGCGGGCTTCATCAATTTCAAATTATTGCCGAATGCCGTGGCCAGAAAAACGCGGGAGCTCTTTGCCGATGAGCGGTTGGGCGTCGCAAGATCGACATCTCCCAAAAAAATCGTGATCGATTTCGGTTCGCCGAATGTGGCCAAGCCGATGCACGTCGGTCACATTCGCAGCACCGCGCTCGGCGACGCGCTCGCCCGGATCGCAACCTTTCTCGGGCACGACGTGATCCGGGATAATCACATCGGCGATTGGGGGACGCAGTTTGGGATGGTGATCTGGGGTTGGAAAAATTTGTTGGCGCGAGACGCGCTCCAACGCGATCCGCTCGGCGAGATCGTTCGCATTTATAAAGAGACGAACGCAAGATCGACATCCGATCCGGCGGTGCGCGAAGCGTGTCGTCAGGAATTGGTCAAGCTTCAATCCGGCGACAAAGAAAACATCGACATCTGGAATGAGTGCGTCGCGCTCTCAATGCAGGATTTCGAACACGTCTACGACCTGCTCGATATTCACTACGACATCCAGTGCGGCGAAAGTTTTTATTATGATCGATTGGCCGGCGTGGTCGATCGCTTGCTCAAATCCGAAATCGCCGAATTGAGCGAAGGCGCGGTCGTTGTTTTCTTCCGCGATGTTCCCGAGCTGGCGGACAAACCATGCATCATTCGAAAAAGCGACGGCGGGTTCAATTACGCCACGAGCGACATCGCCACGGTCGAGTATCGAATCAACGAACTGAAGCGCGATACGGTTTGGTATGTGGTGGGCGCGCCGCAAACCTTGCACTTCAAGCAGATATTCGAGATCGCCCGGCGAGAAGGGTCCAGAGCCGATTTCCGTCACATTCCATTTGGCAATGTGCTCGGCGAAGACCGAAAACTGATGAAGACGCGCTCGGGCGAAAACGTGCCGTTGCGACAATTATTGGAAGAAGCCTGCGCGCGCGCGCGCAAGATCGTGGAAGAAAAAAATCCAAACTTGAGCGATGCGGAGAAGATCGACATCGCGCGCACAATTGGCATCGGTGCGGTCAAGTATGCCGATCTCTCCCAATATCGAATGACCGATTACGTTTTCTCCTGGGACAAAATGCTGGCGTTGCAGGGCAACACGGCGCCTTATCTGCAGAACGCCTACGTCCGGATCCGCTCGATCTTTCGCAAGAGTGGCGCGGGCGCGCCGCAGATCGACAAGTTCATCCTCAACGAATCTGCCGAAATCACTTTGGCCAAGAGGCTGTGTCAGTTCGTCGAGATCGTGCCGCAAGTGTTCAACGATTTTCGGCCGAATATTCTCGCGAAATACTTGTTCGAGTTGGCGAACAGTTTCCACGCGTTCTACGAAGAGTGCCCGGTTCTGAGATCGGACGAACCGGTGCGCAGTTCGCGTCTCGCGCTGTGCGATTTGACCGGGCGCGTTTTGCAGCGCGGCCTCGATTTGTTAGGCATCAACGTACCGGAGAAAATGTGACGATTTTCGACAGAATTAACAAAATGAACAGGATTTGAATTTCAACCTCAGCTGCCTGCATTGGGCAGCACTCATCCTGTTTATTCTGTAGATTCTGTCTAAGATTTTCCTTTCGTGAAAACTGAGCATCCACGTATTCCGGCTTGCACCTACCGGCTGCAATTCAACCGGTGGTTCACGTTCGCCCAGGCGCGCGAGATCGTCTCGTATTTGCGCGCGCTCGGCGTCAGCGATGTTTATGCATCCCCATATTTTCAGGCCGGCGCGAACAGTTTGCACGGCTACGACATTACCGATCACAACAAACTGAACGCGGTGATCGGTTCGCACGAGGATTACGACGCGTGGATCGCGGGGTTGCACGCGCACGGCATGGGACAGGTGCTCGACTTCGTGCCGAATCACATGGGCATCACCGAACCGGGCAACAAATGGTGGGCGGACGTGCTCGAGAACGGCCCAAGCTCAATGTATGCGCCGTATTTCGATATCGATTGGCGTCCGCTCAAATCCGACCTGCGGGACAAAGTTCTGCTCCCGATCCTGACCGACCAATACGGTCGCGTGCTCGAGCGCGGTGAGTTGCAGGTGCGCTTCGAAGAGGGCGCCTTCTATCTTGCCTACCAAAATCAGAAACTGCCGATTGCGCCCGGCACTTATCGGTTTGTGCTCGAGATGGCGCTGGAGAATCTGGCCGAATACAAAGACGAAGAATTTTACGCTGAATTTCAAAGCATCCTGACTGCGCTCGAGTATTTGCCGCGACGGACGGAGACCGATCCGGAAAAAATTGCCGAGCGCGCCCGGGAAAAGGAAATCGTGAAGCGCCGTTTGGAACGGCGTTGTCAGGAAGCACCCCAGGTTCAGCGCGCGATTGAGAAAGCGCTGGCCAAAATTAACGGTCGCCCAGGCGATCCGCGGAGCTTCGATCGCTTGGATGAGCTTCTTAACGCGCAGTCTTACCGGCTCGCATTTTGGCGCGTCGCGGCCGAAGAAATTAATTATCGCCGTTTTTTCGACGTGAACGATTTGGCGGCGATCCGGATGGAATTGCCGGAAGTGTTCGACGCCGCTCATCAGCTCGTTGTCGATCTTGTCCGGACGGGAGCGGTGACCGGACTGCGGATCGATCATCCCGACGGCTTGTATTTGCCAAAAGAATATTTGGAAGCCTTGCAGCGCCGCTGTGCAAAGACGCTGGGCATTCCGTTGCCGAAAGACGGCCGCGCCGTCTACATGATCGCGGAGAAAATTTTGACCGGCGCAGAAAAGCTTCGTGCGGATTGGCCACTGCACGGAACCAGCGGTTACGATTTTGCAAATCAAGTCGCCGGCGTTTTTGTGGACGCATCGGCCGAAGCTTTCATCGGACACACCATGCACTTCGTGCATCTTGTTTACGCGAAGAAGCGCTTGGTGATGCGACTGGCGCTGGCTAACGAGGTCGAAGTGCTCGGCAACATGCTCGACCGGTTATCGGAAAAAAACCGTTGGTATCGCGATTTCACGTTTGAAGCGCTCGCCCGCGCGGTTCGGGAAACGATTGCCTGCTTCCCGGTGTATCGAACTTATCTTGCGCCCGGCCAACCGGTGAGCGACGAAGATCGACAAGTGATCGAGCGCGCGATCGCTTCGGCCAAGCGCCGCAATCCGGGAATGGAGGAATCGATTTTCAATTTTCTTCGCGACATTTTGCTTTTCCGGTTTCCGGAGAACCTGGATGCGCAGGCGCGCGAAGAGCACATGCATTTCGTGCTCAAATTCCAGCAGTTCACCGGACCGATCATGGCGAAGGGGCTCGAAGACACGGTGTTCTACATTTACAACCGCCTGGCGGCGCTCAATGAAGTGGGCGGCGAGCCGCAACAATTTGGCCTGAGCATTGACGCATTTCACGAACGTAATCTGGATCGTCATCGTAACTGGCCGGCGACATTGCTCGCAACTTCGACTCACGACACCAAGCGAAGCGAAGACGTGCGCGCGCGAATGCTTGCGATCTCGGAGATTCCGGAATTGTGGCGGCGCTCTTTGCAACGTTGGCGGACTGCGAATCGGCGCTGGAAGAAAATGGTAAACGAAGCGGAAGCGCCCGACGCGAACGAGGAGTATCTGCTTTACCAGACGTTGCTGGGCACCTGGCCCACCGCGGCCAATGGCGCGCCGGAACAAAACGTCGGCGCTGAATACATTCAGCGCATTCAGGCTTACATGACGAAAGCGTTGAACGAAGCGAAGCTGAACACGAGTTGGATCCAACCGAATGAAGAGTGGCTCGCCGCGACGCGCGATTTCGTTGCCAAAGTTTTGGACCCAACTCCGAAGAACAAATTTTTGCCGGCTTTTCTTCCAGTCGCGGAAGAGATTGCCCGGCTGGGCGCGATCAACTCACTTGCTCAGACTTTGCTCAAGCTGACTTCGCCGGGGGTGCCCGATATTTATCAGGGAAACGAAACCTGGGATTTCTCTCTCGTCGATCCGGACAATCGCCGCCCGGTTGATTACAAACTTCGCGCGGAAATGCTGTCGTGTTTATCGAGCAAGACTCCAGAAGAGCTTCTGCAAAATTGGCCGGACGGCCGCATCAAAATGTTTTTAACCCAGAGAGCGCTGCATTTTCGGAGTGAACATGTCGAACTTTTCCGAAATGGTGATTATCTGCCGCTGCGCACAACCGGAGCGTTTGCCGATTGCTGCCTCTGTTTCGCCCGCCAACTAGATCCGCGGTTCATCATCGTAATTGTCCCGCGGCTTTCATCGCGAATCGGGTTCCCGCCAACCGGTGAACGTTGGAAGGATACAGTGATCGAATTGCCGGAAAACTTATCGCTCGAGCGTGGGCGCGAGATTTTTACCGGACGCGAGTTGCCGATCCAAAATCGTCAAATCCGCCTCGCCGAAGCGTTGTCGATCTTGCCGTTCGGGATCGTGACAAATTAACGGTGCGCGCCTTGAACGAACTTGTCGCTCAAGTCGCCGACCCATTGAGAAAAGTTGCCAAGATTTTTCGCCAGATCGGCAGCGAAACTTACAAACGTGATGTGCGGCGAGGCCACGATCAGCATCACACTGAGCAATGCGAGATTCATGAGGTAAATCACAACCAGCGAAAAAACCGTTCCATGATCGCGCAGGTCGGTTTGGTTCTTTGGGATCATCCAACAAGTGAAGGTGAGATGGAACGCCCAGGTCGCGCCGATCACCGCGTAAAGTAATCGGCCGTAAGGCTGGACGTTGTAAAAAATACTGAGCACTCCATAAATCGCGATCGCGAGGGCGCTGTAGAGTGGGAAGAAATATGGGGCGAGCGCGATCCAAAAATTGGTGCGGTTGGTAACGACGTGGCCGCCATCCCGGCCGATGCGGAAACGACTGACCCGGCCACCCATTAACCAAATCCAGACTGCGTGGGTTAGCTCGTGACCAAACACGTAAAGCAAGATCGGTCGCGGCAGCCCGCTGAAAGCAATCAACCAGAGCACCGCGCCTAACGAGAAGAACCAGAATTCCTGTCCGGCCCATAAGCGTTGGGTCATCGCCGCACGCGCAAACACGGTAAAAAACGTCTGCGTCAGAATCGCGCAGACCGGGAGCAGAAAGATGGCGAAAAGAAATTTCACCCAGCGCGTCGGGACCATGAACGGAGCCATCGTCGCCGAGCCCCGTCTTGTTGGGACCACATAGGATGGAACTTTTACCCGGCCTGCCGGCTTACGTCCGCGAACCATTGGCGATCTTCGATTCATCAATGCAAGAAACTAAAATTCAGATTAACCACGGATTGATCGTTTCGCCTTCTTTAATGAAGAGCGGGACGTTGATCGGTTTGCCGGTCTCGAGTTTTGCCGGCTTGGTCACGTTGCTGGCGGTGTCGCCGCGCAAGCCTTCTGCCGACTCAACCACTTTCAGATTCACCGACGCTGGCATTTCAATCTGCACCGGTTTGCCTTCGGCGTAGACGACCTGAACAGAAAGATTTTCGACGAGATAATCGCGTCCTTCGCCGATCAAATTCTCCTGCAAGGTGATGGTGTCGTAAGTTTCCGGGTCCATGAAATGGTAGCCGTTGTGATCTTTGTAACTGAACTCGAGTTGTTTTCGCTCGATATCGACCAGGTCGACCTTGTCGGTGGAACCCAAGCGGACGTCGGCGCTGTTGCCGGTGTTAATGTAGCGGATGATCGCCTGGACGAACGCGCGCTTGTTTCCCGGCGTGCGATGATGCACTTCGAGGACGATGGCGGCGTTGCCATTGTATTTTATCGCCATTCCTCGGCGGAGATCGTTTGCTGCGGACATTTCGTGAAATGATGAGTGATAAGTGACTAGTGATTAGTGAAAAGAGGGCGGACGTTACATGCGTTGTGTGATTTTGCAATTGTAGGGCAGGCGCATCGCCTGCCATTCATCGGCAACCGACGCGGTTGCCCTACAATAACTTCAGCCGGGTCAGGTCTTGCGAATCGACCACTCCGACCGGCACTTTGTCGTCATCGACCACGACGAGATCGTCGATGCGGTGCGTTTCAAGCAATTTGAGAACTTCGACTGCGAGTTTGTCCTTGTGCACCGTCACCGGATTCAACGTCATCAGGTCCGCCACCAAGCGTTCGCCGACTTTCGGATCCGACTGAAAATGTCGCGCGAAATCGCCATGGGTGAAGATGCCGAGCAATTGTCGATCTTCGCCCGCCACGACAGCCGCGCCGGTGCGCACGCTGGTCATCGCTTTGAGGACGTCGCGAACAGTCGCAGTTGGCAAAACCACCGCCATTGATTCGCGCGGACGCATCAGCTGGTGCACGCGAATGAGCAGACTGCGTCCAATTTTTCCGCCGGGATGAAATTTCGCGAAATCCTCTTTGTTGAATCCGCGCGCTTCAAGCAGAACCATTGCGATCGCATCACCCAGAGCGAGCATGGCGGTCGTGCTTGAAGTGGGCGCGAGATTCAACGGACACGCTTCCTGCTCGACATTCACATCGAGAACGACGTGCGCGTTTTTGGCGAGAGTGGAGTCGGCGTCGCCGCAGATGGCAATGATCTTGACCTGAAACCGCGCGATCGCCGGCAAAATGCGTACGAGCTCTTCGGTTTCACCGCTCGCGCTCAATGCCAGGACGACGTCGCCGTCGGCCACCATGCCGAGGTCGCCATGCAACGCGTTGAGCGAATCCAAAACCACCGCGGGCGATCCCGTGCTGGTCAATGTCGACGCGATCTTGCCTCCAATATGCCCGGATTTACCGACGCCAACGACGACTACTTTGCCGCGCGCATCCACCGCGTCTTTAATCAAAGCGACCGCGCGGGAGAAATCATCGCCCAGCCGCTGGCGAAGCCGCTGGAGCTCTAGAATTTCAACGTCGAAGACGCGCCTGGCTTTTTCGAGATAATCCATTTCTCTTGACAATTCTGCGCCGGAGGAGTCTAACCGGCAAGAACTTGCGAGGCCTTAACCGGAGAAAAAGGAATGAAGAAGCTCGTGGTGGTTGGAATTCTGATGACAATCGCGGGCCTGGCCATGGCGCAACCGCAAAAGAAAACTTTCACTGCTCGTGTGAAAGCTCGTCCCGCGCCGACGCCGCCACCGATTAAGAAAGAAAATACGGACGGCGTTCTTCCGCGCGCTGCCCGTGGGGGAAATCCATTTCAGATGTTGAATCCGAAGGCTCCGCCCCAATACGGAAGAGCCGAAGACAGCGTGGTCCTTGATCCCGACACCGGAAAGTGGAAAGGGATCAAGCTCTTCACAATTAATTTTTGATTTTGCCGTTCGATGTTTGATTTCAAACATTGAACGACTCGCCTGATCCAAGACCGGTTGTCGCCTTTTATTGCGCGACGTTTCTCAAGCCGGAGATGCTGCACATCTACCGGCAAATCACCGGCCTTCGCCGGGTTCAGTCAATCGTCATCGCCCAAAAGCGCGAGAATCCGGACAAGTTTCCGTTCGATAAGATCGACATCGTCGCAAAACCGGCGACCCATTTTTTGCGGCGTTTCTGGTTTCGACAGGTTCGAAACAAGCCGTGGCAGATCTCGTCGAAAGAACTCCGCGCTTTGACTGACGTTCTGAATCGCGAGAAAGCGCAGCTTCTGCACACTTTCTTCGGGCACATTGCCGTGCATCTCCTGCCGCTGATTCGAGCGTGGCCGAAGCCAATCGTCGTTTCGTTTCACGGCGCGGACGCTTCGGTGGACATGGAAAAGCCTGCTTATCGGAACGCGACCAGGGAAATGCTCGACCGCGTGACGCGAGTTTTTGTGCGCTCCGCTTCATTGCGCCGCGCTGTGGTCGAGCTCGGATGCGACGAAGACAAGATCGACATCGTCCGCACCGGCATTCCGCTTGATGAATTTCCATTCTGCGAACGCGAGTTTCCCCCCAATGGCGAATGGCGTTTCGTCCAAGCCAGCCGCCTGATTGAAAAGAAAGGTCTGGCGACGACCCTTCATGCATTTACCGCTTTTCTGGCGCACTATCCGCGCGCAACGCTGACGATTGCCGGCGAAGGACCTATGTTGCACGAGGTCCAGGAATTGACGCGCAAACTCAAGATCGACAATCGCGTGGTTCTCCCTGGCTTCGTGGAGCCGGAGAGATTGCGCGAGATTTAT
>WNGE01008194.1_pt1 | contig 11217 bp, 13 predicted proteins | sample 5400651 | NCBI WGS metagenome assembly WNGE01 (sample SAMN13153370, study PRJNA577476) | soil metagenome | isolation source: 60 cm soil or saprolite under grassland replicate 2 | place: USA:California | collected 2016-06-15 | reverse complement strand
CTGGTCGTGGCGACCGGCGAGGGTCGGTCACAGGTAGGGGCGGCGCGGCGGCGGCTGGTCGTGTTCGGCGAGCGCGTCGTGGAGCAAGTCGGCGCCGGTCGCCTCCAGGCTGGCGGTGGCGTCCTGCCAGCCGTGGGTGTAGGCGAGCCGCAGCGCGCCCTCGGCGTGGCCGCGCACGGCTGCCGGCAGGTCCGCCAGGAAGCTTGCCACCCGCTGGTTTTCGACGTCGTCTTGCGGCAGCGGGTTGCCGGCCCCGTCGGTGGTGTCGCAGTCGCGGACGTGCTGGACGATCAGGTCCTCTTCCCCGGCCACGAACACCGCGCCGCAGTCCCAGCCACGGCAGCGCCAGATCGGCTGCTTGCGTTGTGACACTGGTCAGCCTCCCGGTGGTGGGCGGGCGGGCCGCCGCGGCGCTGGCGGCAAGGCGTGCCTGGTCGCTTCAGGAAGCGCCCGCTGGCGGCAGTGGGGCTTTCCCCGGCACTTGAGGTGAGTGCGTAGGGGTAGGTCGGCGGTCTCGGCGGCAAGGGCGGCGGCATGGGCTGGGCCTGGCTGTCGATGACGAGCGTGGCGACGAAGGCGGCGAGGCGGCTGGCCTCGGCGCGGGTGAGGTCGGGCAGCAAACGAAGCGAGATCACCTGCGATGGCCGCAGCGGGAAGGGGTAGGTGAAGCATGGCGTCGTTGGGGTCGGCGGCCGGCCGGTGCGCGGGCACGGGTGTGGTGGTGGGCGGCGACGGCGGCCGCCTGGCGCGGCGGCGGGTGCTGCCGTGGCCGCCGCGGCCGGGTAGCGGCATGCGGAAGCCGGTGGGGTCGTCGAGGTAGGCAAGGTACAGCCGGACCGCCCTGCGGGGGGGGCGGTCCCGGTAGGCGACCAGCGTGCCCGGCTGCAACGAGGTCGTGTGGGACGCCTCGAAGCGCTGGGTCACCACCTTCAGGTCCAGAGCGCGGATGTGCAGACGCTCCCACTTGTCGGTGGCGCCGAGCACCCGGCGCGCTGCCGTGCGCAGGTGGAGGGTCTCCCTCCTGGCTACCAGGCCCTGGTCGTCAAGCCATGTGGGACGGTGCGCTGGCTCAGGTGTTGGTCGGGTGGCTGCTGGGCGGGCGTACCGCGCGCAGGAGCTGGTCGCGGAGCTGGCGGGTCGGCTCGGAGGGGTCGTCGTCGAGGTCGGCCATGCGCAGCTCCAGCCGGCGGTAGGTGCGGCGGAGCTCCTCGGTGCGGCCGAGCCGGGCCTGCACGCGCATGATCCGCTGGTACAGCTCCTCGTTGTAGGGATCCCAGCGCAGCGCCTGCTCGAGCACGTCCAGGGCAGGGTCGTGGTGGTCGACCTGCTGGTGCAGGTCGGCGAGCCGGCCGGCGGCGTTGACCGCTTGGCGGCGCAGGTCCTCGCGTTCGGTGAGCGCCCAGTCGTAGTCGGCGCCGTCCACGAGGTCGCCCTGGTAGGCGGCGAGCGCCCGCTTGAGCGCGGTGGTCTTGGCGGCCGGGTCGGTGGCGGTGGCGGCGTCGGCGAGGGCGTGCTGGAAGCGCCACAGGTCACAGCCGACCAGGTCGGGGTTGGCCTGGTAGCGGTCGACGACCCGGGCGATCACCGCGGTGTCGGCGCGGGCGGCTGGGCCAACGACGCGGCGGAGGTTGCCGAGCACGGCCTTGAACCAGTCGACGCCGCGGTCGGGGTCCAGGTCTGGCCACAGCGCGTCGATGGCGGCGTCGCGGGTGACGCCGGCCGGGTGGACCAGCAGGTAGGCCAGCAGCTCGGACGCTTTGGTGCGCAGGCCCTTGGTGATCCGGCGGCCGTCGAGGTGGAGCTGGAGGGGGCCGAGCAGCTGGACCTCGACCGGCCGGGTGGGCGTGGGCTCGGCGGGCGGCGCGCCAGTGTCGGTGGGCTCGGGCGCCGCGGTGGGGGCCAGCGGCTGCTCGGCGGGTGACGGCGGCGTTGGCGGGGGCGTTGGCGGGGGCAGGTCTGGTTCGGCGCCGCGGCCGGCGGCGATCACGCGAAGCAGCGGGTCGGCGTCGTCGGCGGTGAGGGTGTACAGGCGGGCGCCGAGCAGGTCGGCGGGCGCGCCGTCTGGTTGCGCGCCGGTGATCGTGCCGGCCTGATCGGCGACGAGCGTCAGGCCGGCCGGGTTGGTGCCCAGCAGCACGGCGCCGATGCCAAGGCGCCGGCCCGCCGACAGCACGGCGTGCAGCCGCGGGGTGACTGCTTGGGTGCGGGCGTCGGCGACCAGGATCAGGGTCGGCAGCGGCTCGGCGGGGTCGACGGCGGCGTAGGCGGCGATATCGGCGATGTCGTGGTCGGCAAGCAGTCGGGTGCGGCGCAGCAGCTCGACTTCCAGGGTGGTCAGGGCGGCGTCGAGGTCATCGGTGACGGTGAGCCCGGGCAGGGGAAGGGGGTCGCCGAGCAGCTCAGCGGCCAGCGCTTGGCCGGCGACGAGCACCTCGCCGGTGTCGGGCCGGGCGTGGCCGAGCAGGGTGGCGATGACGGCGCGGCCGGCGGCTGAGGCGCTGGGGCCGGCCAGGCCGAGCCCGCCGGCGGTGAGGTCGACGGTGTTCTGAGTGCCGGCCTGCTGGGCGACCGCGACGACGCCGGTGGCCGCGGGCAGGGTCGGCACGCCGGTGCCGCTGCCGCTCGGCGAGCCACCGGCCGCACCGTGCCCGTCGGTGTCGGTGTCGTCGGGTTGGTCGGCGCGGCTGGCGGCGCGGAGCAGGCGACGCACGGCCGGGGTGATGAGCGGGTCGGTGAAGCGCAGGCCCGGCCGGGGCGGGCTTGGACGGTGGCGGCGCCGCCGGTGCAGGAAGGCCAGGGCCACGGCAGCGGCGACTGCCACCGCCAGCGACGGGCCGACCACGCTCCCGCCAGGCAGCCCGATCGCCGGGCGGCCCGGTCGGGTGGGCGTGGCCGCCGGGGGTGGGCTCGGCTGGCGGTCCGGGGTCGTCGTGGCGGCGGGCCGGGTGGTGGTGGTGGTGGTGGTGGTGGTTGGCGGCTGGGCGGTGCCAGCCCGCGGGGGCTGGCCGGGTTCGGGACGGCTGGCGGGCGGTGGTGCGGGCGGCGCCGACGGTGCGGCGCGCGGCGCGGGTGGCGGCGTGGTGGCGGTGGCGAGCCGGTCGTGCGCGTCGGCGGGCAGGTCCAGGACCCAGCCGGGCAGGATCAGGTCGGGGTCGGTGAGCCGGCCGCCGCCGGGCTGCACGCGGTCCTTGTTCAGCGCGTAGATCTCCGGGTACCGCCGCCCGTCGCCCAGGAACCGCTCCGCGATCCCCCACAGGGTGTCCCGCTTGACGCCCCGGGCCGGGTCGGATCCGTGGACGGTGTGGCGCAGCCGGACCGGCTGGCGCGGTCGTGCGGGGGTTGACGCTTGGGCCGGGCGGGCGGCGGGTGGGCGTGGCTCGTCCTGGTGGGAGGGCTGGCCGGCCGGGGTGGTCGGCTGGCCGGGGACGCTGGGATGCTGGATGGCGCGGACAATCGCGATCGGCGGCGGGGAGGGGGCTGTGCGCGGGCTGGCTTGGGGCAGCAGCAGCATCGCGGTTGCCAGCAGGTAGCCGGCGAGTGCCTGCAGCGGCCCGGCCAGCGGCACCCGCCGCGCGGTGCGGCCACGCGCGACCGCCGCGGTCTCGGCCGCGACCGACAGGGCCAGGCCCGCCCAGGCCGCCCACACGACGATCGCCAGCGCGTTGATCACCAGCGTGTCCGGCACGCCGTTGCCGGTCAGCCGGTGGCCGAGCTCGGTCCAGGTCGGCATCGTGTGCGGCAGCGGCCAGCCGACGAAGTGCCACAGCCCCCAGGGGACCCCGGCCAGCAGCACCGCCAGCGCGGCCAGCCCGCCCAGCCCGCGGGCCAGCCGGCCAAGACGCCCGACAGGCCGGTGGGCGGTCATGGCTCGGCCCGGCCGGTGCCGTGGGCGGCGACGGCGGTCCCGCGGCCGGTGACGGTCAGCTGGCCGAGCCCGGCCAGGCGGAGGATCTGCGTGTGCTGGGTGAGGGTCACGGTCACGGTGACCCGGTCGCCGGCGACCTGGATCCTGCCGGGGTGGCCGGCGGCGGCGAGGTAGGCGCGGGCGGCGGCGCGGGCGCGGGCGGGGTCCAGGGTGAGCCGGCCGCTGCTGCGGAATGTGGGGATGGCGATGGCTTGCGCGCCGGCGCGGGCTGCCGCCTCGGCCTCGTTGATCGCGCGGCGCTTGGCGGCCAGGGTGAGGCCACCGTCCAGGACGAGCCCGGCGAACAGCAGCAGCGCCAGCGTGATGATCACCACGAAGGCGGTGACCTGCCCGCGCTCGGCCCGGGCGGGAGGTGGCGGCACGACGGCGGGGTGGCTCATGGCGTGGTGGTCCCTCCCGTCTGGGGTCGCCGCGGCAGCCCTTCAGGATTCCCGAACCCGAGCGAGACCCCCCGGAAGGCGTCGAGCGGCTCGACGAAGCGGCTGTGGATGGTGCGGGCGCCTGGCAGGCGCAGCAGGGTGAGGTCGGCGAGGTCCACCGTGCAGGTGACGTCCACGGCGACCCAGCCACCCGCGGCGAACCTGCGGGTGTCGGCCGTCACCGTCAGGCGCCGGCAGGTGCTGCGGCCCTGACCGAGGGTCGCCGCCGCGGTCCGGCGGGCAGCCTGGACGGCGCTGGTGGGGTCGCGGGTGGTCGAGGCCGTCCGGGCGGCGGCGCGGGCGGCGGCGTCGACATCGGCTCTGGCGGTGGCGAGCCGTCCGAACGCGACCGCCAGCAGCAGCAGCATGATCAGCAGCGGCGTGGCCAGCGCCAGCTCCAGCGTGGCGCTGCCCGGCGCGTCACGCACGGCCGGTCGGCGCGGTGGGTGACTGGCGGTCATGGCGGCAGGCCGGTGTCAGGCCGGAAAACTTCGACGCTGCCCTGGGCGACGACCCGGACCGGCAGGTGCAGGCCCGGCAGCAGCATCAGTGCCTGGCCGCGCACCTCCACCCGGGCGGTGTTGGCGTCGCGGTGGACGCTGACCTGCGGGTGGACGAGGATCGTCGGGCCAAGCTGCGCGAGGAACTGGCGGGTGCGGGCCGAGCCGGCGGCGGCCGTGCCGCCGCGCAGCCGTGCGGTGCTGGCGCCCTCCTGCGCGGCGGCATCGGCGATGTGGACGGCGTGCTGCCACAGCGCGAACTGCACGATGCCAAGCAGCAGCAGCAACAGCAGCGGGGTCGCGAGCACGACCTCGACGGTGGCGCCGCCCTGCTGGAAGGGGTGCCGGTGGCGGCTGGCGGGTGCGGGTGGCATGGCGGCCTCGTGCTAGTTGATCTGCACGCCCTTGGCGGCGGAGATGATCTTCTTGACGATGATGGTGAGCGCGGTGATCGCCGCGATGGAGAGCAGGGCGATGACGATGGCGGTCTCGGCGGAGTAGCCCGCCTGCCCGCGGTGCAGCGCGGCCAGGCGGGCACGGACCTGGAGCAGCAGGGCGTGGAGGATGACGATCTCGGGATCGGGCACGGTGGCCTCCTTTGCGGGCTTTCCTACAGGCCGGTCATGACCCTGGCCATGGCCGGGTAGCCGATGAACAACAAGAACCCCGCCAGCAGCAGAACGACCGGCAGGCTCATCCGCTCGGTCGCGGCCTGCGCCGCGCTTTCGGCGTCGGCGAGCTGGTGGACGCGCAGGGAGGCGGCCTTGGCCGCCAGCGACGCGCGCACCTTGGCGCCCTCGGTGCCGGCCAGGCCGATGCTGGCGGCCAGCTCGACCAGCTCCGCGACGCCGAGCTCCTCCCCCAGCCGGCCCAGCGCCACCCACGGCGGCTCGCGGCGCAACCGGGCGGTGGCCAGCGCCCGGCGGAACTGGGCCGGCCCGAACCCCTGCCCGGCGCTGGCCGCGTCGGCGAGCGCGCCCTCGACCCCGGCACCGCCGGCGAGGGCGACCACGGTCAGGTCCAGCAAGGCGCCCAGCGCATGGCGCAGCTCACGCCGCCGGCTAGCGGCATTGGCCCGCAGCCCAAGGTCGGGCAGGAAAACCCGCCCGCCACCAGCGCCAGCGCCGCCCACAGCGGGACCCCCACCGGCAGGGTAACGCCCCCAAGCGCCAGCGCCGCAGTGGCCGCCGGCGCCAAAAGCAGCCCGAACAGCGCCATGCCGGCCTTCTCCGCCAGGTGGCGCTCCAGCGACTGGCCGGTGACCGCGAGGTCGCGGCGGGTGCCGCCAAACCGCAGGCCCAGCGCGGCGGCCAACCGGGCAAGCAGCCGGCCCGCCCGGACGGCCAGCCGGCCGGGACGGGCGGGGGTGGGATCGGAGGATGTCGGCGCCGGCGGGTCCGGGGCGGCCACGGCCGGCTGATGGCGGGCCAGCAGGACGGCAAGCGGCGGTCGTGGCGGGCGCAGCCCCCGCACGACCGCCAGCACGCCAAGGCCCACGCCGGCACCGGTGAGCAGCGCCACGATCATCCGGTCGCCCCCTCCTCTAGTTCTGAGCTCTGGGGTGGGGCGGGCAGCAGCCGCACGGACGGCTCGGCGCGGCCGATGCGGGCAAGCCACCAGAACGCGGTCGCGAACAGCCCGCCCACGACCGCCAGCACGAGCTGGCCGACCGCCGTGCCGTAGGGGGCCAGGTAGCCGCGGTTGGCCACCACCAGCCCCGCGGCCATGGCCAGGGTCACCGCCACGACCACCCGCACCGAGGTGCGGACCCTGGCGCGGCCGGCCTCCACCCGCAGCCGCATGGTCGCCTCCTCACGGGCCGCCTGCGCGAGCGCGCCGAGCAACTCGCCCAGGCGGCGCGCCTGCCGGCGGCTGGCCAGCACCAGCGCGGTGACGACCAGATCGCAGGTCGGGTCGGCGACCTCGTCGGCGAACGCCTCCAGCGCCGCCACCAGCCGCTCGCGCTCCAGCCGGGCCGAGAGCGCCAGCACCTGCGAGCGGATCAGGACCGGGGCGGCGGTGGCGGTCGCGGTGATCGCCTGCTCGACCCCGGCCGCGCCCGCCAGGGTGTCGCGCAGCATCTCCGCCCAAGTCGCCACCGCCTCCACCCGGGCGATCGCCGCCTGGCGGGCGCGGCTGCCGCCGACCAGGTCCGGCGCGGTCGCGGCAAAGCCCGCGGCCAGCAGCCCACCCACCGGCCAGCCGGTCGCCACCACCACCAGCACCCCGGCCCCTGCCCCAAGGCCCAGGCGCAGCACGGGCCGCTCAACCCGGCCGGCGAGCGCCTGCGCGAGGGCGGCGGGGTCGGGAAGGCGGCCGGCGAGCGCGGCGACGACCAGCAGCAGCCCCGCGCCGACGCCGGCGCCGCACAGCGCGGCCAGCGCGGTCACGGCCGCCACCCCCCCGCTGCCTGGTGGTCCAGCCAGGCCGGGTCGAACCCGGCGACCGCCAGCCGCACCAGCGTCGCCTCGCGGGGCGGCACCGACGCCACGGCCAGCCCGTCGGGGCCGCGCCGGAAGACCTCGTTGGACAGCACCAGCGCGCCGTCGGCGCCGGTCACCTCCCGGACCGAGGTGAGCTGGCGGCGGCCGGTGGCGCGGTCGAGGCTGAGATGGACGACCAAGTCGACGGCGCCGGCGACCAGCAGGTTGGTCGCCTCCAGCGGCAGCCGCTCCGGCGCCTGGATCGCGTAGCTGGCCAGCCGGCCGAACGCCCCGGCGGAGGAGTTGGCGTGGATGGTGCACATCGAGCCGTCGTTGCCTTGGGTCATCGCGTTGAGCATGGGGATGACCTCGTGGCCTCTGACCTCGCCGACGATCACCCGGTCGGCGTTGGTGCGCAGCGCCGCACGGACCAGGTCGGCCATGCTGATGGCGCCTTCGCCCTCCACGTTAGGCGCCCGTGCCTCCATGGCCACGACGTCGGCGTGGACCTCGGGGAAGCGCTCCAGGCCCAGCTCCAGCGAGTCCTCGATGGTCACCAGCCGCTCGTCGAAGGGGATCTCGGCCGCCAGCGCCCGCAGCAGGGTGGTCTTGCCGGCGCTGGTGCCGCCGGAGATGATCAGGTTGAGCCGCGCCCGGACGGCGGCGCCCAGAAACGCCCGCAGCGCCGGGTCGATGGTGCGCTGGCGGGCGAGGTCGTCCAGGGTAAGGGTCGGGTAGCGGTGCCGGCGGATCGCCAGGCACGGCCGCGTGACCACGGCCATGGCGGCGAACAGGCGGCTGCCGTCGGGCAGGCGCAGGTCCAGCAGCGGCGATGCCAGGTCGAAGCGGCGTTCGCCGAGCCCCATTCGCGCGGCGGCCAGGCGGACCAGCTCGATGAGTTCCTCGTCGGAGTCGGCGATGGGGTCGGTTTGGACGCGGCGGCCGTCGGCGTAGCGGACCCAGACCCGGTCGCAGCCGTTGGCGTTGATGTTTTCGATCTCCGGGTCGTCCAGCAGCCGCTGCAGCCGGCCCAGCCCGAACAGCAGGTCCTGCACGGCCTGGGTCACGTGGTCCTCATGGATGGGTGCCAGCGCGGGCCGGCCGGCGGTCAGCGCTGTCTTGGCTTCACGGTCGAGCAGGTCGGCGATGAGCCGGCTGGCCAGGACACGCTGATCGGTGGGGCCAAGCGGTGGCCGGCCGGCGGCCTGGTCGGCGCGCAGCCGGGCGGTGAGCTGGTCGGCGACCTGGGCGCGCAGCCTGCCGATCAGCTCGGCGTGCCGGCGCCGCTCCTGCGCCCCTGGCGGGTCGCCGTCGCTGGCGATGGTCATGGGCTGGCCTCCGGGCTGCGGATGGGGCTGGGATCGGGTGGTGCTGGCCTGGCAGGCCGGCGCTCGTCCGGTACCGCTGGTGCCGGCTGTGTCGCCTGGTCGGCCGGACCCGCCAGCCGGGTGGCCAGCGTGCGAGCCAGCGGCCACGCTGCACGCACCAGGGCCGCGCGGCGCAGCGCCCACGCGTTGGCGGGTGCGCCGGCAAGCCACGCCGCGCCGTGCCGGTCGCGGGGCAGGACGCCCAGCAGCTCGATCTCGAGCGCGGCGGCGATCTCGTCGGCCGGGTAGCCGCCCTGGCCGACCAGGACCAGCCCGAGCCTGGGGCATTCGCCGGCGATGGCGGGCAGGTCGGCGGCCAGGTGCTCCACCTCGGCCACGACCGGCCGGGCGACCAGCACCGTCAGCGCCGCGCGGCGGACGACCGCTCGCGTTGCCGCGCCAGGGTGGTGGAGCCGTCCGCAGTCGGCCAGCACGTCGGCGCCCATCCCCGCCAGGGTCTCCAGCACGCCCGGCGCCAGCAGCGCGGTGCTGGCCTGCTCGCAGCCCGGCGGCGATGCCAACACGGCAAGTCGCCCTGGCAGCCGCTGGCAGTGCCGCCACACCAGCTGCTCGCCGCGGCTGCGGCGCAACGCGGCGGCCAGGCTCAGCAGGCCCGGCTCCGGCGGCAGCCCGAAGCGGCTGGCAAGGTCCCCGCCGCTGGGGTCCAGCTCGGCGACCAGCACCCGGCGCTCGGAGGGCCAGACCGCGCCCAGCGCGACCGCCGTGGTGGTCACCCCGGGCGCGGCCTTGACCGAGCACAGCGCGACCATGCTCATGACCGGGCCGGCGCAAGCTGCACCAACGCGACCCGCCCGGCGGCGCTGGCGGCTGCGACCAGGGTGGCGTCGCGGGCGGGCAGCCGCAGCGACACCACGGTCGCCTCGCCGGTGTCGCCGGGCGGCTGTAGGTCCACGACCACCGCGGAGCCCACCAGCGCCGACCCCGCCACGCCCGCCGCCTGCGTCGCGGCGGGGCTGTCCGGGCTGCCGGTGTCGGCGACCAGCACGCGGGTCCCGGGCGCCAGGGCGGTGGGGAACTGGCCCGCCTTGAGCGCGACCGCGACCACCGCCTCGTCGGCGGTGAGCGTGGCCGGCGGCCCGAGCGCGGCGGTGGTCAGCGGCGCGCCCGCCAGCAGCGGCACCGCCAGCGGCCGGCCGAGCACGCTCGGCTCGTTGGCGGCGGCGACCGGCTGCACGGGGTCGTCGCTGGCCACATGCACGACTAGCAGGTCGCTGGCCGCAAGGACGTGGCCGGCGGCCAGCGGGTGGGCCACGGCGAGCACCGCGCGGGGCTGGCCGAGCCGCTGCGAGGCGACCACGAACGCCAGCGCGGAGCCGGTGACAAGCAGCACCCCGAGGGTCACCCATGGCAGCGACCGGCGCGGCGAGGTCGGGCCCAGGCGCAGGCGTGGCGGGCGCTCGGGGGGAACGTGGCGGGGGGCGGTGGGCAGCGTGGTCTGTGGCGGCACCAGCGACTCCTTAATAAAGGAGGGATGCAAGAGAAGGGGTGCGTTGTGGAGGGGGGCGGCGGCGGGAGGGTGCGGGAGGCTAGAGGGTGGGGGTGTTGATGGCTTGGACCTCGGCGACCGCCAGGGCGGTCTGGGCGCTGCGGGCAAGGGGCGGCAGCGTCCCGCCGCCGGTGACGTTGCCGCTCGCGGTCCAGGTGATCTGCCAGGTGGTGGTCGCGGTGACCGGGAACTGGCCGGTGGGCTGGCCAGCGGAGCTGCGCCGGTAGGTGTAGGCACAGCTCGGCTGCCGCGCCGGCCGGGCCGGGTCGAACGCCGTGCCCGGCCCGCCGCAGACCACCCTGCCGCCGTCGCCCATCGTCCAGGTCATCGTCACCGGCACCGCCGTGACCGTGACCGACAGGCCGGGGATGCTGGCGGTGGCGGTGCGTGTGCCCCAGCTTGCCTGCCCGACCCAAAGCACGGTCGCCAGGTTCACGAGCTGCTGCCGGTCGGCCGGCGGGTTGGTGTGGATCTGCGGCGCTGGCAGGGGCAGGAAGCGGGACGCCTGGCGGGCGAGCATCTCGGGGGTGACGACCTGGGGCTGGGGTCCTGGGCGGCCGGGGGTGGGCTCGGCTGGTGTGGGGATGACGAACCGGACGTTTAGGTTCAACGGGGTGGTGATCGCCGTGGGGTCCACGCAGCTTGCGGTGAACGTGAGCCCGGGGCCTCCCGCGGTCGGCGTGAAGCTGCACGACACGCTGGTCGCTTCACCGCGGTCGGCGCCCTGGCTGGCGCTGCCGTCGGAGCGTTCTGAGCTCCGCGCCCCGACATGCACGCCCGTGGGGTCCTCGCCGATGATGGGGGTGTCGTTGGCGGCAGCCGTGGTAGCGGTCCCCACGAGCAGGGCAAAGGCCAAGGGGACCAGGCGGGTCAGCTTGGGCATTTGCCTCTCCCTGCCGTTTGGGTGACGATCCACGCGCCGTTGATGCGCTCGAGGGTGATCACGATGTTGTCGAGTTCCGGGATCGAGGTGTCACGGAGCGCGCCAGTCTTCGCGTCGTACTTGAGGAACTTGCTGGTGTCGTTGCAGTCCTGGATCGTGGCCCTGGCGCCCTGCAGGGCGGTCACGCGTGGAT
>WNGE01012241.1_pt1 | contig 11219 bp, 11 predicted proteins | sample 5400651 | NCBI WGS metagenome assembly WNGE01 (sample SAMN13153370, study PRJNA577476) | soil metagenome | isolation source: 60 cm soil or saprolite under grassland replicate 2 | place: USA:California | collected 2016-06-15 | reverse complement strand
TGCTGCAGCAGGTGGACACGCCGCTGAACCTGTACGACGGGCCGAAGAACAAATTCGTCGCGGGCTTCATCGGTTCGCCGGCGATGAACCTGATCGAGGCCGAGATCACCGACGGCGGCGCGAAGATCGGCGACTGCGTCGTGCCGATCGAGCGCAAGCTGCTCGCGAAGGCCGGCGACGACAAGACGCTGACGCTCGGCATCCGGCCCGAGGCGTTCCACATCGCCGACGAAGGCCTGCCGGTGAAGGTCGCAGTGATCGAGGAGCTCGGCTCCGACGCCTTCCTGTACGGCACCGCCGAGCACACGACCAACCAGCAGATCATTGCCCGCATCGGCACCCGCCTGCACAACGACAAGGGCACGATCGTCCACCTGGCCCCGGACCCGGACAAGCTCCACCTCTTCTCGACATCCACCGAGGAGCGCCTGACCGCCTGATCGTCGTACCGGCCGACCGCCCACCCGGCCGTTAGCTTGGCCGGGTGGAGCCGCGGTAATCCCGTTGACCGGGGGACGGGTGTGGCGTTTGCTCGGCAGCGTGACGATCGAGCGCACCAACCCCGACGGGCTGCACCCGACGCCCGGCTACCACCACGTGACCAGCGTCCGCGCGGACACGCTGATCTACCTCGCTGGCCAGTGCCCGCTCCAGCCGTCGGGCTCGTTGGCCGAGGGTGGCTTGGAAGGCCAAACCGAGCAGGTCATCCGCAACATCCTGGTCGCGCTCGACGCCTCCGGAGCGACCCCGGAGGACGTCGTACGCACGGTCATCTATGTGGCCAGCTCGGTTCGCGAGGACCTCGCGGCTGTGTGGACGCAGCTCAACGCTTCGTCGCTCCGGCCGGCGTTCACCTCGGCCAGCACGCTCCTCGGCGTTGCTCAGCTCGGCTTTCCAGGGCAGTTGGTCGAGATCGACGTCACGGCCGCACTGGGATCTCGTGGTTCGGAGCCAGTCGCCGGTCGGCGTCGTACCGAGTCCTGAGCGAATCGACCGGTCCGGACACCTGCACCGTCCGCTTCAGCGCGGACACGCCATCGTTGCTGGTTCACTACGCCACCTCGATCGTTGCCCTCGGCGCCGATTTCACGGTGACCCAGGCCACACCGGAGGCCGCGGCGCTGATCGTCGAGGTGGGGCGAACGGCTCAGGCTGTCCTTCGCCGGCGCGGCAGCGTCCGCGGGATCAGCGTCGGATTGACGTTGCGCTCGACGACGTCGCGGTCCACCACCACCCGCTCGACGTCGTCGCGGCCGGGTACGTCGTACATCACCGGCAGCAGGACCTCCTCGAGGATGGCGCGGAGCGCGCGGGCACCAGTCCGGCGGAGTAGGGCGAGGTCCGCGATCGCCTCGATCGCGTCGTCGGTGAACTCGAGGTCGATGCCGTCGAGATGGAAGAGCTTGCGGTACTGCTTGATCAGGGCATTGCGAGGCTCGGTCAGGATCCGGACCAGCGCGTCGCGGTCGAGCGCGGGGACGGTGGTGACGATCGGGAGCCGGCCGACGAGTTCGGGGATCAGGCCGAACTTCACCAGGTCCTGCGGCATCACCTTCTCCGTCGTGTCCTTCTCGGTCGATGCGCCGAAGCCGACGCGGGCCGGCCGGGCGCGCTGCGCGATGAGCTGGTCGAGTCCGTCGAACGCGCCACTCACGATGAACAGCACGCGGGTGGTGTCGATCTGGATGAACTCCTGCTGCGGATGTTTGCGACCGCCCTGCGGCGGGACGCCGGCCGTCGTACCCTCGAGCACCTTCAGCAAGGCCTGCTGCACTCCTTCACCGGACACGTCGCGGGTGATCGACGGGTTCTCTCCCTTGCGCGCGATCTTGTCGATCTCGTCGATGTAGACGATGCCGGTCTCGGCCTTGCGTACGTCGAAGGCCGCGGCCTGGATCAGTTTGAGCAGGATGTTCTCGACGTCCTCGCCGACGTACCCGGCCTCGGTCAGCGCGGTCGCATCGGCGATCGCGAACGGTACGTCGAGCATCCGCGCCAGCGTCTGCGCGAGATGGGTCTTGCCGGAACCGGTCGGGCCGATCAGCAGGATGTTGGACTTGCCCAGCTCGACGTCGCCGGGCTTGGACCGGTGCCGTTTGTAGTGGTTGTAGACGGCAACGGCCAGCGCCTTCTTCGCATCGTCCTGGCCGATCACGTACCCGTCGAGGAACTCGCGGATCTCGCGCGGCTTCGGCGACCTGGCGGGCAGCTCGTCACTGACATCGCTGAGGTCCTCCTCGGCAATCAGCTCGTTGCACAGCTCGACGCACCCGTCGCAGATGCACAGCGGCGCGGGGCCGGCGATCAGCTTGCCGACCTGGTGCTGGCTCTTGCCGCAGAACGTGCACTTCAACACCTCGGCCGCCATCGCGCACCGCCTTTCAGATGATGTGAACATCCAGATGATAACAACATCTGAGTGCTATCGTGGGGTCGTGAGCCGGTTGAGCAGAGCGGAAGTACAGCTCCAGAACCGGGCGAAGGTGCTGGCCGCAGCCCGGGCGGAATTTGCCGAGCACGGCTACCGGGACGGCAAGGTCGACCGCATCGCCGACCGCGCCAACCTCACCCGCGGCGCCGTCTACTCGAACTTCCCCGGCAAGCGAGCCCTCTACCTCACCGCGCTCACCGAACTGGCCGGCACCTCCCCCGCCGCCTCGCAGCCCCGGCGTGAGCGCGGCGGAACTGACGGGCTCTCCGCGTTCGCCAGCGCCTGGTTGAGCCGACGCGACCTCGGCTTCGACGTGCTGCCGGAGGTGTCCGAACTGCCATACGCCGAACTCCTCGGACTGAACGCAGTTCTCCTCGGACTCTCACTCGACCGCCTGGCTCCTGGGCACCTCGGCACGAAGATCCAGGCGGCCCGCCTGGCCATCTCTCTGCTGCACGGCGCGAGCCAACTGGGAGCTAGTGCACCAGGGTTCGTCCAGCCGCTCGCCGTCGCCCGGGCATGTTCGGAGCTCGCCGATCTCGAGCTCGACGATCCATGGATGCCACCGCCGTCGACTCCGCCGGTGCGTCCGGCAGACGGGCAGTGGTCACCGCCGGCGGTGGTCGACGCGGTCGAGCGTCGTACTGCGGATTTCCAGGCCGACGGCGTGGTCGTCGTACTGGGGCTCAATCGGCTCGCTGCCGCGGAGGACGCCGTACGGTCGACCGACGGAGCCGTCACTGTCGCGCTCGTCTCGTCGGATCCGGCCGAGCTCGGGCCGTTGGCTCGCTACACAGTGGGCAGCCTTCTTGGTTGCCTGCGGCAATCGATGCCGCTGCCGCGGACCCAGGTGGTTCATGACGAGGCCGGCGTACTGGCGTCCGCTGTCGGCTGTGAGGTGATCGGCGACGATCTCGAGTACGCCGTACGTCTGGCAGGCGGCCGGATCGTCGCCTGGGCTGAGGGATTCGGAGCTGCTGCCGCGATCGCAAGAGTCCGTACGTCGGATCACCTGATGCTCTGAAGGTGCCGCCGAGGTGGTTGCCGACGGCACCTTCGTTTGTGGTTAGGCGGTGATGAGGCCGATGCCCAGGGTCAGGACGCCGAGGGCGAGGGAGGCGGCGCCGAGCCAGAGGACCCAGAGGAACTGGTTCGGCTGAGTCCGGCCCTTGCCCGCGGACGAGGCGAAGAAGCCGCCGGACATCAGGACCGCGGCGGCCGGGATCGCCAGCCGGGCGACCCAGAGCATGACGCCGGACAGGCCCGTCTGGTCGACGTACAGGAGGCCGACCAGGCTGAGGATCACCAGCACACCGGCGTGCGCGTGGCCGGCCCGCGCGAACGACTTCTGGAAGTCCGTCATCGGCACCTGGCCACGGACGATCTTGGTCATGAAGTAGCCGCCGAACTGGATCGTGACGATGGTGAGCAGGATCGCCCCGGCGATGACCCGCGACGCTTCGGTCATGAGAGCACGTTCTCCTTATCAGGTTCGATGTTGGCCTTGCTGGTTTCGAGCCGGAGCAGGCGGCGGGTCGGCGTACTGTCGGCCGTTCGGGCCACCCACAGGACCATCGCGAGGTAGAGGATCTGCTCGGGGATCCTCTGCCACAGCGGCGTCGCGGCCTCACCGTTGGCGAAGGCGACATCCGCGGTCGCCGCGTGAATGTTCGCCGGAAGCAGCATCACGAACAACGCGGCCAAACCGAGTGCTGCCGGCCATCGCGTCGCGGTGCGGACGAGGCCGATCGCGCCGAGCAACTCCAGTACGCCGGTGACGTACACCAACGCGTCGGCAAACGGCAGGAACGGCGGCACCATCCGCGCCAGATCAGCGTGGTTCGGCATCACCGTCACGTCGGCCGGTACGAAGTGCGCGCTCGAGGTGAACAGCAGCATGACCGCCATCCCGTGTGCCGCGCTCACCGGCCAACTCGCGAACCGCCGGACCCCGAGCGCACCCAGCGCCCGGAACACCAGCGTCGCCAGCACCAGTACGAGGGGGATCATCCGCCCCATCTCCTCCTATAGATAGTCGCAGTATCCGTTTATGGATACTGATACTATCCATGACAGGCGAGAGGAAGTCAAGCGAAAAGATGCGAATCGGGGAACTGATCCGGGCCGCCGGTGTGCCGGTGCCGACGATCAAGTACTACTTGCGCGAGGGACTACTCCCCCCGGGCGAGCTGAGCAGCCCGAACCAGGCGTCGTACGGCGAACAACACCTTCGCCGGCTGCGACTGATCCGGGCACTGGTCGACCTCGGCCAAGTTCCGATCGCCCAAGTGAAGACCATCATCGAAGGGCTGGACTCGAAGACCTTGCCCCTGCACGAGCAGATCGGCCGCGCCCACTACGCGATCACGCGGCCCCGCCAACTGACTTCGTCATCCGAGGACCCGGCCGCCTCCTCCGCCCGCGCCGAGGCCGAAGCCCAGGTTGCCGACCTCATCGTCGCGCGCGGCTGGACCATCCACCCCGAAGCCCCCGCCCTCACCACGCTGACCGAAACAGTCGCCGCCCTCCGCTCCCTGGGCCAGCACCAACTCGTCAGCTTCCTCGACACCTACGCCGAAGCCGTCGAACGCTTCACGGAACTCGAGATCAACGCCGTAACCTCCGGCACCCCCACCGCCGACGCCCCCACCCCAGACGCCATCGCCGAATCAGTAGTAATAGGCACCGTCCTCGGCGAAACCCTCATCTCCTCCCTCCGCCTCCTAGCCCAAGAATCAATCTCCGCCACTCGGTGGAAAGACACCATCCGCAAAAAGTAGCCCCCGGCAACCATCAGTCGCCTGGGGCCTAGTACGACGTACACGAACCGACACACCTCAGCCGTCGTGGGCCATATCCACAAAGCGCGAGTAGTGGCCCTGGAACGCGACGACCACGTCGGCAGTCGGCCCGTTCCGGTGCTTGGCCACGATGAAGTCGGCTTCACCCGGCCGAGTCGACTCCCGCTCGTACGCATCCTCCCGATGCAACAGGATGACAACGTCAGCATCTTGTTCGAGCGAGCCGGATTCGCGGAGGTCAGAGGCCATGGGGCGTTTGTCGGAGCGTTGTTCGGAGCCTCGGTTGAGCTGGCAGATGGCGACGACGGGGAGTTCCAGTTCTTTGGCCAGGAGCTTGATGGAGCGGGAGAACTCGGAGACCTCGAGTTGGCGGGACTCGACCTTCTTGCCGGACGTCATCAGCTGGAGGTAGTCGATGACGATGAGGCGGAGGTCGTGGCGCTGCTTGAGGCGGCGGGCTTTGGCGCGGATCTCCATCATGGTGAGGTTCGGCGAGTCGTCGATGAACAGCGGCGCCTCGGAGACCTCGCCCATCTTGCGGGCCAGCCGGGCCCAGTCCTCGTCGGTCATCTTGCCGTTGCGCATGTGGTGCAGCGGCACCTTCGCCTCGGCGGAGAGCAGGCGCATGGTGATCTCGTTGCGGCTCATCTCCAGGGAGAAGATGCACGACGTCAGGCCATGCTTGATCGAGGCGGACCGGGCGAAGTCCAGGCCCAGGGTGGAGTTGTGGGTCGGGATCATCGTCTTGCCGGCCAGATACAGGTGGTCGGGGTTGTCGACCTCGACGCACCGGACCGGCACGCTCTCGACCGGGTCGATCCAGTCCAGCCGGCGTTCGCCTTCGCCGGCCAGCGCGGCCGGGAAGCCGTGCCCGGTGATCTGACGCGGCGCCGACCCGGGGATCGGCGGTGTCAGCCCGGGACTCGCTGACATCGCCGTGTGCAGGTCGGCGGTCGTGCAGACCACCGGGCGGCCGCCGTCCTCGACCCGCCACTGGTGCTCGGCGTCGGCGACGATCGTGCTGCCGTCGGAGAACGACAGCCGGAAACACGGCCGGTCCACCATCACCTCGGTCGCCGCGACCACGCTGGTCGGCAGGCCGTTGACGTCGAGGAGCTGGTCGCCGACCACGACCTCGCCCATCGTGGTCCAGCCGGTCGGGGTGGGCAGCGAGGTGTCGAGCGCGAGCGCCTTCCCCATCGCGGGTCGGGCGGCGACGATGATCATCTGGCCGGGGTGCAGGCCGTTGGTCAACTCGTCGAGGTCGGTGAAGCCGGTCGGTACGCCGACCATCGCGTCGCCACGGGAGTCGATCGCCTCGATCTCGTCGAGGGTGCCCTCCATGATGTCCTTCAGCGGCGCGTAGTCCTCAGCGGTCCGCTTCTCGGTGACCGAGTAGATCTCGGCCTGCGCCTCGTCGACGACGTCGTCGACCTCACCCTCACCGGCGTACCCGAGCTGGACGATCTTGGTCCCGGCCTCGACCAGCCGACGCAGGATCGCCTTCTCCCGGACGATATGCGCGTAGTAGCCCGCGTTCGCGGCGAGCGGGACGGAGGCGACCAGGGTGTGGACGTACGGCGCGCCGCCGATCCGGGCCATCTCGCCGCGCCGGGTCAGCTCGGCCGCGACGGTGATCGCGTCGGCCGGCTCGCCGCGGGCGTACAGGTCCGTGATGGCGTCGAAGACGATCTCGTGCGCCGGGCGGTAGAAGTCCGTGCCGCGGATGGTCTCGATGCAGTCGGCGATGGCGTCCTTGCTCAGCATCATCGCGCCGAGCACGCACTGCTCGGCCGCCAGGTCCTGAGGCGGAGTGCGGTCGAAGCCCATCTCCGGGCTGCGCTCCTCCTGGCCGCCGCCCTGCCCCCCGCGGAACTCCGCCACGCTCACTTCGCCCGACCTCCTCGTCCGCCCACCGACCGGCTGTTCCGCACCTCGACAACCAACTCGAATCGAACACCTGATCGAATCATAGCCGGACCGCCGACACTTTCCGCGACCTGTCCACAACGGCCGGACAGATCTTTGCCGGCGCCATCCGCAGGCGGACTCGCCCCCGAGACTGCGGGCGGACGGCGTCAGTCACGCGACCGTACGCCCGTCCCGTCGCGGAGTGGTAGCCAGTCATCCACAGGGGGTGTGGACGAACTGTGGGAAACACCGTGATCGGGTGTGCACAGGATGGGCATATCCCTGTGGATATCTGGGGACAACGATCCACAACATCGCTCTGACCTGCGATTTCACCAATGCACAACTGTGGAGAAGAAAAAGTCTCGAACCTTCTTCCGCTCTGCCCCGGTCCAGTGGACTGTGCACAGCTGAGGTCAGGCACAATGAGCCTCATGCTCATGACAGCCCGCCCGGCGATGTGACCGAGCCCGGCCGACGCCGCTCGGGACTACGACGGCTGTTCGGGGACCAAGACCGAGAGATCCTGCGGTTGGCCGTCCCGGCGTTCTTCGCGCTGGTGTCGGAGCCGCTGATGTTGCTGGCCGATTCGGCGATCGTCGGCCATCTCGGTACGCCGCAACTCGCCGCTCTCGGTGTCGCCGGAACCATCCTGCAGACGCTGGTCGGCATCTGCGTGTTCCTGGCCTACGGCACCACCTCAGCCGTCGCCCGACGGATCGGGGCCGGTGACCACCAAGGTGCACTCGCTCAGGGCATCGACGGACTCTGGCTGGCCTTGCTACTGGGCGTCGTACTGGCTCTGGCTGGGCTGCTGCTTGCCCCGCTGGCCATAGACGCCTTCGACCCGTCGCCGGATGTGGCTGACTATGCGGTGACGTACCTGCGCATCTCCTGCTTCGGCATACCGTCGATGCTCCTGCTGCTGGCGGCGACCGGCGTACTGCGGGGGCTGCAGGACACCAAGACCCCGATGGTCGTTGCCATCACCGCCAACCTCGTCAACATCGGTCTGAACGTCCTGCTCGTCTACGGCCTCGACCTGAACATCGCAGGCTCTGCACTCGGTACGGCGCTCGCACAGACAGCCGCAGGCGTGGCGCTTGTAGTGGTGGTGGTCAGAGGCGCCAGCCGAGACGGTGCCAAGCTGCGACCTGACCGGCTCGGCATCATCGCGTCAGCACAGATGGGCGTGCCACTCATCGTCCGCACCCTCACGTTGCGGGTGGCAATCATCCTGCTCACCTTCGTCGCCACAGCCCTCGGTACGACGTCTGTCGCGGCACACCAGGTCGCCTTCACACTCTGGTCGTTCCTGGCTCTGGCACTCGACGCGATCGCCATCGCTGCGCAGGCGCTGACCGGCCGCTCGCTCGGCGCTGGTGACGTGGCCGGAACGCGTGCGATCACCCGCCGGATGATGTGGTGGGGTCTGGTCTCCGGACTGGTCGGCGGACTCGCGCTCTGGGGGCTGCGCGATATCTACGTGCCGTGGTTCAGCACCGATCCGGAAGTACGGCGGGACGGCGTACTGATCGGTGCGGGTGACGGGCCTTACCTGGCCGTCGCAGGCGTCATCGCCCTCGTGCTGTACGTGCCGCTGGCGTTGAGCGTGCTGTGGCTCGACGGCGGCATCGTCGCGCTGTGGTGGGCGTTCGGCGGCTTCATGCTCCTGCGGTTGCTCACTCTGGTCACCCGCGAGCGCCGAGACGCGTGGCTGGTCACGGGGGCTACCCGCTGACCCGTCCGTGCGGCATGGTGGGGCAGGAACGAAAGGAGCGGCATGGCCGACACCGACGACGAGCAGACCCTCGCACTCGAACCCGACCAGCGCGAGCAGGGCGAGGACGACAGCGCGGAGGCCGCCAGCGAGCGGCGCAGCGCCGGCAAGTGGGTCCGCGACACCGAACGCCCGGCCGCGGTTCTGACCCCTGAGGAGCAAGCCGCCCTTCTCGACGAGGAAGAGGAGCTCCGCGAGGACGACCTCGAGCTCGCTGCCCGCGAGGAACGCGAACTTGAGGAGCTCCGTCACCGCCGCGAGGCCATCGCCAGGGCGGAAACCAGCCAGGCGTTCCGACTGGCCGAGCTCGACGAGGAAGCGCGCGACCGGCACCGCCGCCTGGCCGGTGGCGAACGATTGCAGGCCCGCAGCGACTGGGCCCACGGCAACCATCTGCTCGACGAGGCCGCCGCCCGCCCGGACGAGCCCGGCGCGGATGCCACGGCTGCCGCCGGCCGGCGGTACCAGCGCGCCGCAACCCGCGAGGACGGGAAGGCCGAGTACGACGATCGGGTCGCTGACAGGTACGACGCGCAGGCGCGGGAGCGGCGCAGCGAAGCCCGGGAGTCCGAGCAGCCGCCTGCGGTAGAGGCGGTCCGCAACCCGCCGACCGAGGCACCACAGGCCCGGAAGTTCGTACGCCGCAAGCGCGTCAAGCAGCGGGACCGCGACCCCAAGGCACTACGCGAATTCGGCCTTGGTGACTAGGGTTCCAGCTCTTGCACGTGGATGATCAGCAGGTTCGCTGCCACGATCACCACGAAGACCACGGCCGCGACCGGGTGACCAAGACTCCAGAGCGCGGCACCAGCGAGCCCGAAGACGAGGACCTTGACGACGGATCTCACTACAGGCGTGCCGCGCTTGGCAGTTGGCGCCGCGAACAGACCCCACACAACAGCGGTGATGGCCGGCAGGCCGATCGCGAGCAGCAAGCGGACGAGCGTCGTACCGTCAACTGACCAGCCCCACCACGCAAAGATGCCTAGGGCAACCAACTCGACGAGGAACGCCAGCAGCAGGTTGCCCCCCGCCCACAATCGAGACAGAGCCACATCTAGATCCCGCGCAGGTTGGGCTGCCGCTGGTCGAAGAACAGCCCGGCGGGCGGCTCCTCCACGGGAAGCGGTGGGATCGGGTAGTCGGTGTGCGCTCCGCGGCAGGCCGCGAACGGGCCGTCCGGGTCGAGCAGCGCCATCATGTGCGGGTCCGCGTGGTCGCGCCACCAGACCGACATGCCGGTCGCCGGGTCGAGCCGGAGGTGTTCCCAGGCGCGCCAGATCGAGTCGAGCCGGCTGAGCGCCTCGGCGTGCCGGTACCACTCGGGACACCAGATGAACTGCTGCCCGATCCGCCGGGTGTAGAGGTAGATCAGCCGGTCCTCGACGAAGGCCGCGACATGCGGATAGAAGAGTTCCTGTTCACCATCCACGACGCTGCTCCTCACTCTGCTCCCACACCGGTACGCCGGTCGGCATCGCGGGCGGCTGCAACTGCTGCTGCGGGCCGGCCGTGACCCATGGGTTCGCACCCTGCGGTGAGGCGGCACCGGATGCTCCCGGGTCGAACTTCGCCAGCGAAGCCTTCACCGCGCCGGCGTCCGGCCGGGTGAACCACGGCACCGTCTTCACCATCGTGGCCGGGATACCGGACGGGAACACCACAGCGCGGCCGGGCGGCATCGAGGCGAGGTCGGAGACCTCGAGGATGTGGTGACGCTGGGTCTGCCGGCTGGTGCCGCGCTCGCCCTTGTTGTACGACACCGAGCTCGAGGTGATGTCGTAGTCACCGATCAGCTTGGTCAGTTTCTCCAGGAAGTTGGCGTCCGACGCACCACCGCCGTACACACGGATGTTGGCCGCGGACCAGAGCTTGTCCATGCCGCGCTCGCCCCAGCACTCCATGCCCTGTGCCCACGACTGCAGGATCGTCATCAGCACGATGCCGCGGGAGCCGAAGTGGCTGTACAGGTCGGGCAGGTTCTTCCAGCGGCACACGTTCGCCGCCTCGTCCAGTACGCCGACCAGCGGGTTCGGCATCCGGCCCATCGGGCAGCCCTTGGCGTACTCCTCGGCCGCCTCGACGACAGCCACCGTCAATGCGGTGACCAACGGTCCCGCCGTACCGGCGCCTTCCTTGGACAGGCTGTAGAGCGTGCCGCCCTTGCGGACGAACTCGTGCGGGTTGAACTGCGGGCGGGTGTCGTTGGGTCCCTGCGGGATGACCCAGCGGGTGACCTTGCGGTTGACCAGGAACTGGGCGCTCTGCTGCGCGGTGCCGTAGACGCCGGCGCGCT
>WNGE01011000.1_pt1 | contig 11219 bp, 9 predicted proteins | sample 5400651 | NCBI WGS metagenome assembly WNGE01 (sample SAMN13153370, study PRJNA577476) | soil metagenome | isolation source: 60 cm soil or saprolite under grassland replicate 2 | place: USA:California | collected 2016-06-15 | reverse complement strand
ATAGTCGGGTCTTCGAGTTGTTCCAGGAAGGCAGGGCCGCATGCGAATAAGATTTTGGATTAAGGCGTCGTTAATTCTTCCAGCGTTGTGCCTGGCGGGGCTGACGGCCTACGCGCAGCAGCAGGGTTCTTCGCAGCAGCAGACGAGCGACCCAGTCGCGGATGCCGCGAGGAAGGCTCGTGAGGAGAAGAAGAACGCGCAGAAGCCGAAGAAGGTTTATACGGACGATGATGTGCGCCATAACCTAGGCGGTCCTGCAGCGCCAAGCAGCACAACCGGCACGGGAGGCGCCGGAACGAGCTCCACGGGGGGCGCTGCTGCCTCGGGGGAGAAAAAGGCGACGAGTGAGCAGAAGGCGGGAAAAGACGAGAAGGGCGAAGATCCGAACAGCGAGGCCGCCTGGCGGAAGAGATTCCAAGACCAGCGAGAGAAGATTGCGAAGGCCGAAAAGGAACTCGATATCCTGCAACGCGAAGCGCAAAAGTCCCAAGTGGAGTACTACACGGATCCACAAAAGGCCATGACGGAGCAGAACAGCCGGACGGAAGTCAACGAGAAAATGGCGAAAATCCAGGAGAAGAAGCAGGAAATTGCGCAGCTGAAGCAAGGGCTGGATGACCTGGAAGACCAACTGAGGAAGTCCGGCGGAGATATCGGCTGGGCGCGGTAAATGAACTGAGTGTCGCGCCAATTCGGGCGCGTTACCCAAATAGTGGGTTTATCCGAGTGCTTTCCTTCTCTGCACATGTGTCTGTGGTTGTGGACGAAGCGCCGGACGGCGCGGCCGCAATTCAAAAGTTGCGGGCGCGAAGGTATCTGCTGGTGATTACGGATTTGAAAATGCCGGGAGCATCGGGGCTCGACGTCCTGCGCGAGACCAAACAGGCCGACGCGACAATACCTGTCCTTTTGCTGACGGCATACGGCTCGGTGGAAGAAGCTGTAGCGGCGATGAAGGAAGGCGCATTTGACTTCCTGCAGAAGCCCGTGGACCTGGATCACCTGAAGCTGCTGGTGCAGCGCGCCGCGCAACAGCAAGAGTTACTGCGGGAAAATATATTGCTGCGCGAAGAATACTCGGCGCGATACGGATTTCCGCGGATCGTGGGCGAGCATCCGTCAATTCGCGAGGTGAGCCAGCAGATTCAGAAAGTGGCGGCGACGGATTCCACGTGCCTGCTGCTCGGAGAGAGCGGCACGGGAAAGGAATTGTTTGCGCTGGCGATCCATCATCTTTCGCCGCGGCGCGAACAGGCGTTCGTGGCGCTGAATTGCGCGGCGATTCCGGAAGGACTCGTGGAGAATGAACTGTTCGGGCACGAAAAAGGGGCATTCACAGGGGCGGGTGCGCGCAAGGTCGGGAAGATGGACCTGGCGCACCGCGGCACGCTGTTTCTGGATGAGATTGGCGAGTTGCCGCTGGCGATTCAGGCAAAGCTGCTGCGCGTGCTGGAAGAAAAGCGATTCGAACGCGTAGGCGGAACGCAATCGATTGACGTGGATGTTCGAATCGTGGTGGCGACGAACCGCAATCTGCAGAAACTCACCGAAGAAAAATTGTTTCGCGAAGATTTGTATTTCCGGATTTCGGCCGTGCCCATGACGATTCCGCCGCTCCGCGAGCGCGGAAACGACGTGCTTTTGCTGGCGGATGATTTCCTGGAGAAATTCAGCCGGGAGTTTGGAAAGTCGGGCCTGGAATTATCGGAGGAGGCGCGCGACCGGCTGCTGCACTACCGCTGGCCGGGAAACGTGCGCGAGCTGCAGAACACGCTGGAGCGCGCAGTGATTCTGGCGAATGGGACGAGCATTCGGGCGGATGGTTTGCAGCTGCCTGCCGCAAAGCCGGATGCGGAGAGCTTGCCCGCGGGCATGCTTCCGGAGAAATTCAACTGGGAAGGCTCGCTGGAGGAAGTGGTAAAAGGTTGAAAGTTGAAAGTTAAAAGTTAAAAGCTGAAACCGAAAAAATTGTGAGCCGCTGGCAGTCCGCTTGAGCTTCTATTTTTGATGGCTCCCTTTAGGAAGAGTTGGACAGGTAACCAGGACGCACAGCGGTGTGAAGCGCGACAGTGCCGAACGTCCAGACGCGATAATCGACGGCTTGGAAGCCGACGGCGCTCAGGAGAGATGCGAGCTCGGGCGGGCGGAAGAAGCGCGCAACGGATTTCGGCAGGTAGGCATAGGCCGCTCGGTCCCCAGAGATGAAACCCCCAATGCGCGGCAGGATCGTTCGACAATAAAAACGATAAAGATCACCTAGAAAACCATCCGGTGGCTCAGCGAATTCGAGAATGGCGATGGTGCCGCCGGGCTTGAGCACGCGCTGAATCTCGCGGAGGCCGGATTCGTAGTTGGCGAGATTGCGAAAGCCGAAGGCGGTTGTGACGAGATCAAAAGAATCGTCCGGGAATGGGAGCTGCAAAGCATCTGCCTCGACAAAGCGGATCGGCCGGAGCTGAACCGGGTCAGGACCATGCAGGCGGGCGCCTTTTTTCCTGGCGCGCAGCAGCATCCTGTGCGCAAAATCCACGGCGACTACCCGCGTCCGATATCTGCGGTTAAACGCAATCGCCAGGTCTCCTGTTCCACAACAGAGATCGAGCACACAGGTCTCCCGATTAACGAAGATAGGCCGAAGACACTTTGCAGCGCGCGCGCGCCAGAGGCGATCGAGTTGCAAAGAAAGGAGATGGTTCAGGAGATCGTATCGCGGGGCGATCTGCGTGAACATTTCGCGGACTTTTCTCGAAGCGTCGGCTTCAGAGATGGCGCCTTCGGGGCGGGTTCCCTTGACCGGAGCGCTTACTTCAGCCATGAGGCCTTCCCAAATGGTTTTCACTTGCCGCGATCAAGCGCGGTGTGAAATGGAGAACGCGCTCGACGACATGAAGAGGGACCGTGTCGTAGGAGCGCGTCTCGCCGATGCGGGGCGAGAGCACGAAGCGCAGGACGCCGCTGCGCACCTTTTTATCGGAGCGCATGGCATCGACCAAAGTTGTGATCGGAACGCGAGGCCAGGCTGGCAGAGAGCCGAGGCGGCGAATCAGTGCGACGATACGGGAGACATCATCGGCCGGCGTCAAGCCGAGTTCGTGGCCCAGGAAGGCGGCGGCCATCATACCCCACGCCACGGCTTCGCCGTGCTGGTAGCGGCGATACTTCGTGACGCTTTCGAGAGCGTGCGCGAAGGTATGGCCGAAATTCAGAACTTCCCGGAAGCCGGACTCGCGTTCGTCGCGGCTGACGATGCGCGCTTTGATCTGCACGTTGCGCGGGATTAAGAAGCCGAGGGCCTGGCGATCGCGCCGCAAGATCTTTTCCATGTCTTTCTCGAGCATTGCGAACATCGGGGCGTCAGCAATGACGGCGTGCTTGATGACCTCCGCGAGGCCGCCGCGGAATTCACGGTCGGAGAGGGTGCGCAAGAGCTCCGGATCAGTGAGGACCAACTGCGGCGGATAAAACGCCCCAATGAGATTTTTCCCTTCAGGGAGATTGACGCCCGTCTTGCCGCCGATGGAGCTATCGGCTTGGGCGACAAGCGTTGTCGGGACGTGAACCAATTTTACTCCGCGCAAATAGGCGGAGGCGGCAAAACCTGCGACGTCGCCGACCACACCGCCACCGACCGCGACCACAAGTGACATGCGGTCGGCGCGCGCGCGGCTCAAGGAGCGCGCGATCTGCTCCACGCTGCGGAGACTTTTTGCGGATTCAGCGTCGTCGAAGAGGTGTACGGAGCTGTTTTTGGAAAGCCGCAGGCCGCGACGGACAAGTTTTCCAACGGCACGCCAAACTTTCGGCGAGGAAACCACATGGACCGTGGAAAAACGGCCGAGCGCGGCGACTTCCCGGGCAGCGCGGCGAATCACACCCGAACCGGAAACAACAAAATAGGGACCGGCCCCCGATTTCACAGCAATGCGTTTGATTTTCATTGGCGAGACATTTTGAATGTAACACACGCCCCGCTTGCGCCGCATTGTGAGCCTGCATTTGGGGTTGGCCCAATTTCTTCGTGCTACCATACTGGAGCGGACTGCTCCCCACGCTTATGACGAACTCCCAAAAGTGCCATCGTGCTGATTACGCCGTTGTGGGCAGCGGAATCGCCGGATTGCGAGCGGCGATTGAGCTGAGCGCGGCCGGAAGCGTTCTGGTTCTGGCGAAATCCGATTTGAGCGACTCCGCGACCGCCTGGGCGCAGGGCGGAATCGCCGTGGCCCTTTCCGACGAAGACGAGATCGGACTTCACGAGCAGGACACCCTCAAGGCCGGGGATGGGCTGTGCCGTCCCGAGGCTGTGGCCCTGCTTGTCGAAGAAGGCCCGAAGTACATCACGCAACTCATCGAATGGGGCACGGAGTTCGACCGCGCGGGAACGAAACTGGCCTTTACACGAGAGGCCGCGCACAGCCGGTCGCGAATCCTTCATGCACACGGCGATTCGACGGGCCGGGAAATCAGCCGGGCATTGCTGGCCCGTGCGCATATGATTCCGCGCCTGCATTTGCGCGCACATGCGTTTACTTCGGATTTGATCATTGAAAAAGACCACGTCGTGGGGCTTCGGTTCCTTGATGAAACCGATGGTTCGCAGCACGAGGTGCGGGCCGGGGCGGTTCTGCTGGCGACGGGCGGCTTGGGGCAAGTCTATCGAGAAACCACGAACCCCGAAGTGGCCACCGGCGACGGCATGGCCATTGCGTACGAGGCGGGAGCCGTTTTATCTGACATGGAGTTCGTACAGTTCCATCCGACGGCGCTGGCGATCAAGGGCGCGCCGCGATTCCTTCTGTCAGAAGCGTTACGCGGCGAAGGCGGGATTCTGCGCAACATCCATCTCGAGCGATTCATGAAACGCTACAGCGAAGCTCAGGAACTTGCTTCGCGGGATATTGTAGCGCGAGCGATCGTCGCTGAGATGCATCGCACGCACAGCGAGCACGTCTATCTGGACATGACGAAGAAGAACCAGGAATTTCTGAAGAAGCGGTTCCCGCGAATCTACGAAACGTGCCTGAGCTACGGACTCGATCTGGCGACCGACGTTGCGCCGGTTTGCCCCGCGGCGCACTACATGATGGGCGGCGTGAAGACCGACCTGTGGGGCCGGACTTCCCTGCCCGGTCTGTATGCCGCGGGCGAGACGGCCGCAACGGGCGTGCACGGAGCCAACCGGCTGGCGAGCAATTCGCTGCTCGAAGGGCTAGTCTTCGGCGCGCGGTCCGGGCAAGCGATGATGCAGGATGCGCCGGCCGGGAAGCGGCACGCAGGTGCGCTTCCCGGAAGCCCCGCCCCGCTGCCGGGCAATTCCACAACAACGCCCAATAACTCGTCCAAAGCGGCAGCGAAACCTTCACCGGCCTGCGCGACACTCATGAAGATCCGGGATGTGATGTGGCGCGACGTGGGGATTCTGCGAAGCGGGAAGGAATTGACGGAGGGCATCGAGCAGTTGCAGGCTCTGGAGTTGCCGAAATCGGAGAAGCCCGGACGAGCCGCTCACGAATTACGGAACCTTCAAACGCTGGCGTTGCTGATTGCACGTTCGGCGCTGGCCCGCGAAGAGAGCCGCGGAAGCCATTACCGCTCCGATTTTCCGTACCGGAATGATGAGGATTTGGGCAAGCATTCGGCAGTACAAAAAGGGAGCGATGTGCGGTTCGAAGCAGAACGCGCGCAAAAAAATCAAACGGCCCGGTAAATTCCCGCCTATTTCTCCTGAAGCTGCTTCACACTTTCAAGAAAAACATGGCCGGTGATGGCGAGGCTTCTTGCACTGATTTTGTCGAGGGTGTCCTGCGGAGTGTGCCAGTAGGGAATTTCCTGTTCACAGCAGCGGATTACATCCGTGGCAGGCACACCACGTTTCAAGAACGATTGGTGGTCGTCATCGAAGGGGCCTTCGTCATTCAGAAAGACGGTGGCGTATCCCAATCGTGCCGCAGCCTCCCAAACCACGTCCGTTAGCCAGCGAGTCGAGCCGGACTCGCGTCTGAAACGGAGGCCCTTGCTGCCAACGAGATCAGCAAGCAGGAAGGCACGAATCTTTTTCAAGTCGCCGTTCGCCGCAAGCCTTGCGGCCATCTGCCGGCTGCCGTAGCGGCTGTCGGTATCGCTCCATTCCTTCATGGCCTCTTCGCCGTCGAAGAAGGCGATCCACACAGGGTATTTGCCGCGTTGCTTGCACAGGAGTCGCGCCAATTCGAGCATCACTCCAGTGGACGAGCCGCCGTCGTCCGCGCCAACGAAATTTTCCAGGAGTTTCGTGTCGTAATGCGTGCCAAGAAGAATCACGCCAGGCTTTTGGCCGGGAATTTTCACCAAAATGTTTTTCATCGGGAGGCGACCGACAGGAGTGTCTGCCGTGAAGGCGTCCGTCTCCGCATTACAGCCGTAACTCTTCAACTCGGATTGCAGATAGTCCTGCAATTTTAAAATGGCTTGCGAGCCGGAAGGACGCGGGCCGAAGCTGACCTGCTTGGCGACGTGCGCGAAGGCGCGCTTGCCATCGAAGCCACCGGTCTTTTCGGGCGGAGGCGCGTCATCGGCCGCTTGCGGCGGAGTCGAAGCCACGGCGCTCATGAACGGCGGTTGGCTTGCGGTGCCGTTCGATTCGTTGCCACTCGCTTTGCAGCCCGTTAAGCTTGCGGGGCTGATGCAAAAAATTGCCGCGCTCTGCAAAACACGTTTCGCGAGCGAAGCCATTTACCGGGCCTCCGCTGGAGTGGCGAGCCGCCGTTCGCGCCGCCGAGTGACAATGGAGGAGACCGCGATTCCGACAAAATAAAGACCAACCATCGGGGCCATGAAAATAAGCATGGTCATGGCGTCGGGAGTGGGCGTCACGATTGCAGCCACGATGGCAATGATCAAAATGGCGTAGCGGAAATTCCTCCAGAGGAATTTCGGCGTGACGATGCCGAACAGAGACAGGAAGAAAATCAGGACCGGCAGCTCGAACATCAAGCCCATGCCGAGAAGGATAAGCAGGATCAAATCGAAGTATTCGTTCACACTAATCATCGGCACGACGTCACGCTGCAACATGAACAACGACCCGGGGCTCACCAGGAAGTGCAGGACGTAGGGAAGCGTGATGAAATAGCCAAACGTGATCCCCGCTAAAAACAGAAAGACCGTGGAGAACATGAAACCGGTGATGGCGCCACGCTCGTGTCTGTAGAGCGCCGGTGCGACAAAAAGCCATATTTGGTAGAGGACAATGGGTGAAGCCAGCACGATGCCCAGGTAAACCCCGATGGTGATGATGAGATTCAGATAACCCGCCGGGTGCGTATAGATCAGCTTCGGATCAAGGTGTGCGTCCGCGAGCGCTTTCAACATCGGCTTGTTGATCCAATAGATGAAATACTTTGAGAGGTACACTCCGACGAAAGTGCCGACGCCGATGGCGTAGAGCGAATAGATGATGCGTTTGCGAAGCTCGCTGAGATGCTCGAAAAAGGTCATCGCACCACCGGGCTCTTCGTCCGGCGCCGTGATCTGCGTGTTGGGGGTGGAATCGGGCACGGGTTCAGGCCGGATGGTGGGTGTCATGGGAAGAGTCTTGGGAGTTTGTGACCGCGGCAGCTTCGGTATTGTTATCCGCTGACTCCTCAGGGGAGCGCGGGACCGATTCGGCAACCGGTGAAATGACGGGAGCTTCCGAACCGCGGCTGTCGGCCTGAGCCTCGGTTGATGGCGTTTCTGTGCCCGCGGGGGCAGCCAGCACGGCGGGCTGGCTCGGCTCGACGGCGACGGAAGTGGCAGCTGCTTCAGCGCCTTTTTTGCGCTCGGCCACGAGTGCCTGGCGTTCAAGGTCGCGCATCTCTTCCTCAAATGCGCTCTTAAAGTCCGTGGAGGCCTTGCGGAACTCGGCCATGAGCTTGCCCAAGCTGCGGGCAAGCTCGGGCAGCTTCTGCGGTCCGAAAACGACCAGGACCACAATAAAAACCACGATCATGTGAGGAATGCTCAACATTGCGCTCAAGACCCGTCTAATGGCCCAATGAGCATGATAGAAAGCGTGTTAGTTGCTGTCAAACCGGAGTTGACGGTGTGCTATACTTTTTATTCGAGTTGTCACACGAGGTCAGGATGAACTCACAACGTCGCGGACTCGTAGTCGTTGTACTTGTACTTCTCGTATCTGCCGTTCTGGGGGGTATTTACGGCCCCAACGTGCGCGCCACGGCGGCCTCGGCCGACGATTATCAGACGGCCGTCCGGGACTTTACCCGGGTTCTGGACGTGGTGCAGAACAACTATGCCGACCCGGTGGATGTAGACAAGACCGTTTATCAGGGCGCCATCCCGGGCATGCTGCGCATGCTCGATCCGCATTCCAATTTCTTTGATGCCAAGCAGTTTGCGCTGCTGCGCGAGGACCAGCGCGGAAAATACTACGGCGTGGGCATGGTCGTCGCGCCGCGGGACAATCACACCGTAGTGATGGCGCCATACGTGGGAGCGCCAGCGTATAACGCGGGGATCCGGCCGGGCGACGTGATCGTCAAGGTGGATGACAAGTCCACCGATGGCTTGGGCACGCCGGAAGTGGCAGATTTGCTCAAGGGGCCGAAAGGCACGGTCGTCAAGATAACGGTTTCGCGGGAGGGCTATACGGAACAGTTCGTTTTCACGGTGACGCGCGACGAAATTCCGCGTCATTCCGTGGATATCGCTTTCCTGCTGAAGCCGGGCATTGGCTACGTTCGGTTGTCCGGGTTTAACGAGACGACCGATCGGGAAATCGCGGATGCCCTGAAACAGTTGAGCGCGTCTTCGCTGGACGGTCTGATCCTGGACATGCGCGGGAATCCCGGCGGATTGCTGAATGAGGCGGTTGCTGTGGGGGACATGTTCCTGGACAAGAACCAACTGATCGTTTCGCACCGTGGACGCACGTCGCCGGAGCGGAGGTATTACGCGGTGCGGGGTAACCAGGGCATGACCGCGCCGCTGGTGATCCTGGTGAGCAACAATTCAGCGTCCGCCACGGAAATTGTTGCGGGCGCGGTGCAAGATCATGACCGGGGGCTGATTGTCGGTGAGACGACGTTTGGCAAGGGCTTGGTGCAGACCGTGACGTCGCTGAGTGAAAACACCGGGCTGGCGCTGACGACGGCGCGTTACTATACGCCCAGCGGGCGGCTCATTCAGCGCGATTACAAATCGGTTTCGCTCTACGAGTATCACTACGAGCGCAAAGTGCCTGATCATCCGACGGAAGTGAAGTTGACGGATAGCGGGCGCCAGGTAACAGGCGGAGGGGGCATCACCCCCGATATCGTGGTGCCGGCGCCAAAGCTGACGAAATTCGAACAGTCCCTGTACCGCAACGATGTGTTCTTCCCAGCCGAAACCGGTGTTGGCGGGTTCACGCGCTACTACCTCGGAACGAAGCCGACAATCGCGAAAGAGTTTGAAGCTGACGACAACGTGATGCGCGCGTTCCGCGAGTACCTGAGCAAGCACAACGTTCGCTACACGGAACCCGAGATGGCCGAAAACCTCGACTGGATCAAGCGGAAGATCAAGCAGGAAGTGTTCATGTCCAGCTTCGGGCAGCAGGAAGGCCTCAAGGTTCTGCTCGAAGCCGACCCGCAGGTGCAGAAGGCCGTCGAAGCGGTCCCACAGGCGGGGGCGCTGTACCAGAAAGTGCGGCGAATCGTGGCGCAGCGAACCGGCGGGGCGGTAGAGCAGCCGTAAGACCACTCACAGACTACATTTTTGGTGTTGGGGAAGCAGCGTGTTCCGCCCCCTACCTGTTTGCATGCCTGTGAGCGCGTGTTGGCAGCTACCTGTGAGTTTGCTAAAATTTGTTTGCTACTCGTGGGCGAGTAGCTCAGCTGGGAGAGCGCCTCGTTCGCAACGAGGAGGCCGGGGGTTCGAATCCCCTCTCGTCCACCAATTCTCTTTCAAGCATTTGGCTTTAGCCTGCAAGGTTGCGAGCGGTCCGGCGCATCGCATGCCTGGCTTCCTTCTCGCGCAGGTTCAGACGACCGCTGGCCGCCGCTTGCCAACATTCGTCGCCTGTTCGAACGCGTAGGCCAGTTGCAGAGCGCCCCAGTCGTCGTGGTGACGGCCCACGATCTGAATCCCGATGGGCAGACCGCTGGCTGAAAACGCGCAGGGAACGGAAATCGCGGGATTCCCTGCTGTCGAGATGTAATAGGCGGATTTCATCCAGGCGATATAGTTTTCCATCTTTACGCCGGCGATTTCTGTCGGGTAGTGAACGTTCACGTCAAAGGGAAGCACTTGATTTACGGGCAAAAGAAAAAATTCATATTCTCCCTTGAATCCGCACATCCGCTGGTACAACGCCGTGCGTTTGGCCTCTATGCGCGAAAGATACGGGCCGGTAAGCTTGCGGCCCTCTTCGACGTGCCAGTGGATGTATTCGTTGAGCTCGTCGCCGTGGGTTGCCAGCAAGTCACCGAAGGCGAGCTCCGTTGACCAGTGGCGCCACGCCAGGAAGCACTCATTCGCGTCGCGAAAATCGGGCTCGGCATCTACGACAATGCATCCCAGTGACTCGAAGACTTTCCGCTGCGCTTGCACGGCGCTCTTGACCTCAGGCTCCCACGGCAATCCCATGTCTTTGAAGATGGCCACGCGCACGCCTTTGAAGCTGCGGTTGCCGAGAGGTTGCGCAAACTGCATGCCGGGTTGGTCAATGGAGATTGGCGAGTGATGGTCGAAACCGGCGAGTACGCTCAGGAAGAACGCACAATCAGCGACGTTGCGGGCTACGGGCCCGGGGACCGAGAGCGTGAACCAGCCTAAATTGGCAGGCACGTTGGGGACGCGTCCCGGCGATGGACGGATCCCGACGACGTTGCAGAAATTCGGTGGGTTGCGGAGCGAACCTCCCATGTCGCTGCCATCGGCAAGAGGAACCATTCCGCAAGCGAGCGCCACGCTGCCTCCGCCGGTGCTGCCGCCACACGTCTTGGTTACATCGTAAGGATTACGCGTCGGGCCAAATACAGGCTTGAAAGTTTGTGAGCCCAATCCAAATTCGGGAACGTTGCTTTTCCCAATAACGATTGCTCCGGCTTTTTTTTCCCGCTGCACCACGCGGCAGTCGAACTCCGGAACGAAATCGCTATGAAGCGGAGACCCGTAGGTCGTTCGAATTCCTTGCGTTTCGTGCAGATCTTTCACTGCTACGGGAAGTCCGTGCAGCGGGCCCAGCCATTTCCCCT
>WNGE01008189.1_pt1 | contig 11220 bp, 9 predicted proteins | sample 5400651 | NCBI WGS metagenome assembly WNGE01 (sample SAMN13153370, study PRJNA577476) | soil metagenome | isolation source: 60 cm soil or saprolite under grassland replicate 2 | place: USA:California | collected 2016-06-15 | reverse complement strand
GTAGCGGGCCGGAGCGCTGGTCGGGTGGGGATTGCGGCGAGGCCTACGCAGATCGGCCGAGGAAACATCTGGCCGCGGAGCACCGCAGCCCCCGTCTGATCGTCGTGTTCCGGCTGCACCACCAGCCCCCACCCGGTCGGCAAGGCAGCGGCATGCTCGTCCACTCGCGTCGTGGCACGGCTGGCCGGGGTGCCGCCTGCCACCGCGGCGGCCGGGTCGACGCCGCCAGCGAGCCTGGGACGGCGGGGGCCGGGGTCGCCGGGCCAGGCGGTCGGGTCGACGCCGGCGATGTACCGGACGGCCTCCCGCATCGCGTCGCCGGGGGACCGGCCGGCACCGCGCAGGTCGTCGTAGCGGCGCATCGCCGGTGGGTACAGCCGTCGAAGCTGCTGTTCGACCTGCTCGGCGGCGGTTGCGGCGCGGCTGTCCGCCCCAGCGTGCCGTTGTGCGGCCTGCCAGACCTGGCCGAGCTCGAAGACACTGGCGTGCCGAAGCCAGACGGGGTTGAGCCCCGGGGTGAAGGCCGCGGCAGCGGCGTGGCCGGCGGCGACCTCCGGGCTGACCATGGCGTTCAGCGCTGGGCGCGCCGGACCCGGCGGCCCGGTGTGAGCTTTCGGGTCGACGAAGGCCATGAGGTGGGCCGCTTTGGCCATCGCCGCAGCAGGGGTGAGGCCCTCGCCGCGGAGGCGGTCGTAGTGGCGCATGGCCGGCGGGTGCAGATGCCGCAGCCGTAGCTCGACCCGAGCGGCGGCATCGGCGGCCCGCGGGTCGATGTCGGCGTTGGCGTGCGCGGCGCGCCAGGCCGCGCCGAGGTCGGCAAGGCCGGCGGCCGCGAGCCAGCGGGCGTTGAGCGCGGGGCCATACACCGCTGCTACGGCGGCCTGCTCGGCCGCCCGCCGTCGGTGTAGGTCGACAAGGCGGCGGCGGTCTCGCGCGTTCTGCTCATCACGGCGGTCAGCGGCCAGGCGCGCAGCGACATCGGCGAGAGTCGCTAGCGGCAGCGCAGCCTGGGCGACGCGCTGCACGGCCTCGGTGGACGGGTCGGTGTACTGCTCGTCAGACACGAGTCCTCCTGCGCGGGGCGGCGGCCGTCAGCGGTGGGGGCCGCGGTGAATGGGTGGTGGGTCGGACAGACGCTGCACGGGTGTGGGTACGGGGGCGGGAAGCATTCGGGCGCGGCGGGCCTCGTGCACGGTGGCGGCGGCTTCGGCGGCGCGGCGGGCGGCGGCGGACTGCGCGGCGCGGGATTGGGCGCGGCGCAGCGCGGCGAGGGCGTCGGCGGTCGCGGCCAGCTGCAGCAGCAGCACCTGCATTGCGGAGGCTTCGCCGTTGCTGGCCAGCCGCCCGACCACGAGCAAGGCCCGAGCGGCCGTGCGGAGCCCTGCTGCGGTAGGGGTGCGGGCCGGGACGATCCCCCAGCGTTCTCGGGCCGCCCGGGCAAAGGCGTCGGCCGCGTCGGTGAGCGCGCCGCCGCTGCGACCGTCGAGGACGCGGGCAGCAGCGCGGTAGACGTCGGCCGCGGCGTGCGCGGCCGCAGCTGCGGCCGGGTCGTCGGCTACCGGGGTGCGGCGCATCTGCTCGGCGGCCTCGCCGGCGAGGCGGGCGGCGACTTGGATGCAGTGGAGCCGCTCGGCTGCCGCGGCGCGCCGGGGCGCCTTGGTGGGCCCGGGTCGCGTTCCGGGGTTGGCCGTGGTCAGCCAGCGGCGGCGTAGCTGCGTGAGGGCCAGGTCTGCGGCGAGCGTGCTCCCTGCGAACCACGCCGGCTGCCTGTCAGCTCCGATGTGGTCGGGCGAGGCGACGGCATAGCCGGCGACCTGCCCCTCATTGGGCGGTGCGCTACGCAGCCGCACCAGCAGCCCATCGCGGCGCAGCATGTCGGCGAATCCCTCGAGGTTGCTGGAGCGCGCGGCGGCGGCGCGTACCGCAGCGGTCAGTTTGACTCGGGCCGGTTGCATCGGCGCCGCCCAGCGACGGCGCAGCCGGGGGAGGGACAGGTCGGCGCCGAGTGCGCTGCCGGCGAACCAAACCGGCGGCCGGTCAACGGCTGCGCCGCCGGGATCCGCGACGGCGTACCCACTGACCTGTCCCGGGTGCAGCCGCGACTGGCGTAGCCGGACCCGCAGCCCTGCTTGCCGCAGCCGGTCAGCAAACCCTTCGACGCCGAGAGCATGCTCGGCGGCGTCACGGACCTGGGCGGCGACCAGCGCCCGGGCCGGCCCGGCAGGTTCGGCCCAGCGGCGGCGCAGCCGGGGCAGCGACAGGTCGGCGGCCAGCTTGCCGCCGCCGAACCAGACCGGCTGCCCGTCCAGGCCGTGATAGCCGGGCAGGCCGACGGCGTAGCCGGTGATCTCGCCCGGCGTTGTCTCGGAGTCGCGCAACCGAACAAGCAGCCCCTCCAGGCCCAGCCGCTCGATGAACTCCTCGACGCTGCCCGCCCGGGCGGCAGCCAACTGCACGCGGCGTCGCAGCACCTCGCGGGCCGGCTGCGGATGGCCTTCGCGGCGGGCACGCTCGGCCTCCGCCCGGCGGGGCCGGCACACCCCGCTTCGGTCCGGCCGGGGCGCCACCGTCAGCCCCAGCTCATACTCGGCGACGCCGCAGGCTTCCCCGACCCGGTAGTAGTCGTTGTGCAGCCCGAACGGCGTGCCGTCCTGACGGGCCAGTGTGCCGACCAGGTGGATGTGGTCGTCGGCGTGCCGGATGGCGACCCACCGGCAGCCGCCGTCATCGCCGCGGCAGGCCAGCCCGGTGCGGTGCATCACCTCCTCGGCCGTCGCCGCCCACTCCGGGTCGGTAAGCCAGCGGTCGGCAGGGGCGGCCCGGACCGAGCAGTGCCAGACCGGCCGTGGGGTGCTGCGGCGGTAGACCCGCACCGGCTGCTCGAGCAGCTCGGCGAGCCGGCCGGTGGCGCGGCGGCCGTCCGGGCGGGTCGGTGGGTCGAGCCAGTCCGGGTCGTCGAAGCCCGCGATGGTGTGGGGGTTGGTGTGCTCGTTGCGGCGGCCCGGCCCGTACAGGTAGGCCAACAGCCACGGCACCCGCCGGCCCCTGGTCACCTTGCCGATCACCGCGGCCCAGCCGTCAGGGCAGCTGCCGGACGATCGCCGCCACCGCCGCGTCCAGTCTTTCCACCGCCTGGTCGCAGCGCCGTACCGCGGCGCCCAGCCAATCTGGGGCCTGGCCGGTGGAGTGCAGCGTGGCGACCGCCTGGTTGACGTTGGTGCCGAACCGACGCACCTGCCCCCGGGCGGCGATCATTTCCTCGGCCAGCTCGTAGAGCGGGGAGGTGGTCGGCGGGGTGGTGCCTCGGGCGGCGGCCAATGACGCCTCGCCAACGTAGGCTGTGGTCGCCAGCCCAGCCCAGCCGGCTGCCGCCTTCAAGACCGCGAACTCCTCGTCGTCGTACCGCACGTACACACCGTGGGTGCGCGGGCCGTGCTGGTACGGCCGTTTGCGGCCCACTGCCCTTGCCGCTTCGGCCACTGCGGCACCTCCTCCACCCGACGCGCGGGCGAACACCGACGGTCTTCGGTCTGCTGGCACGTATAACATGATGTGCACGCCAAGTATCGGTTTGCATGCCGAGCTTCGTCAACCCTGTTTCAGTCGTTCGGTCCAACACCGTCGCGGGCCGACCTTCGCTCCTGGGCGTGCACGCAGGCAGCGTCGCGATAGGTCGTTGTGAGTTGCCCGTCCCGGCGCGTTCGGCGGCCCGCGCCCTGGGGTGTGGAAAGGTCGGCGCCGCGCTCGGCGCCTACCAGACCTCGACCGCGCCCGGTCGAGCGCCTCGGGTGGGCGGATCGTAGCCCCGGCAGGGCGACGATTCGCTCAGCCAAGGCATACCTTGCTCCTCCGTGGTTCCGGAATGGCGGACGAAGCGGTCGGTGTCGGTTGGCGTTACGCCGTGTGTCCTACGGGAGTTGGCGCTCGGCGCGCAAGAACGGGGACGATTCGCCAGTGGACAATCGGTGCGGCGGCAGGTCCGCGATGAACAGCCCACGAGTGGATGGGTGCGAAGGTTGGCCGCAGTAGGAGCGCTGCCTTCCGCCGAGGGATCAACGCCACCGCGGCCCCGGTCGTGGGCGGAGCGCCGAGGCGATCCGACAGCATCGCACAGGTCAAGCTCGTCCGCCGAGGCTGGGTCGGAGGCAGCGTACACAAGGGACGGGCGGCTCGGTCACCGACGCGGACGAATGGCCATACACAGACAACCGCGCCCGCGCGTTGACGCCCGCGCGTGACGCATGGTGGAGAGCACCGAAGCGGGGTGGACCCCGCCGATGTGACATCCGGCGCTGCGAGCCAGTGTGTCGCCGGCCGGGTGATACTCGCCATGCGAGAACCGGGGCCGCCCCGCGAGAGCCGTTAGAGCGCTGGCGTCGACGTTCTTTGTACGAGAGAACCCCCAGGTACTCTCGCTCGACGAGATACGCGAGAGTACGTTGGCCCAGCTACGTGGCGGGGGCCGTGCCCCGTCGACAGGGGGCAGCCGTGACCTCTCGCGAGACGACAGCCCCTTGCCTGGGTGGGGACCGGAGGTGCGCGACCTGGCGCGAGCCTCGGACCACCTGACGTTTGCAAGATCACAACGTAAGAGACCGGTGGGGACGATCTGGAGACATCGTCGGGTCCAGGCCCATCGGCTTGGCTCGACCAGCGTCTCAGTTCGGCCGGCTCGTACCAGGTTCCACAGCAGGTTGTCGGTCGGTCGGTCGCGCGCGGCCGTTGCGGCGCGCGTGGTCGGGCCGTTCGCCGTCTGCCGTGGACACACGGCCGGTCCGCCTCCACCGCGCCAGCACTGCCCGTCCGTAGTTGTTGGTCCCCGCCGCCCGGTCCAGCTCGGCACCGGTCGGGGTGCGTCCTCGCGCCCGCTCCTGCTGGAAATGCGCCCACATGACGTCCTCTGCCAGGCGCTGCGCGCCGACGTTCCCGGCCATCTCGAGTCGCGGAAGCGTCGCGACGTGCCCAGGCGCGTGGCCACCGCACGGATCTGCCGCCGAGTCGCCGTCAGACTTCGCTCGAGAGCCCGGCGAGACCGCCGGCTCTTTGCTGTCCTGGCCGTCCGCGGCAGTCTCGATCGGGCGAGAGCCACGGTTTCGCCCGGTGTCGCGCGAGTTGCCGGTCTCGCTTCTCTCGTCGCGCAGCTGCCCGTGCATCAGCAGCTCGACCGCGAGCACGAGAGCGAAGGGAGGCCAGCCGGCGACCACGACCGGTTGCCACGCCAACACCGGTGCGGCGGCGATATTGGCGGCGAGCGACACCGCCACGCCAAGACCGAACGCCAGCCGGACTGACCACCTCGCCCGCCGGTTCGCTCTGGGACGAGCCGCGAGGAGACCCAGGCTTGCCAGCACCATGAGGCCGTCTACCGACAGCGGCCACAGCGCCGCGCTGACCGCGTCGGCGCCGCCGTGCAAGGCGAACCGGCGCTGATGTTCGTAAGATGCGTACGCGGCCACCCCCGCTACGACGAGGGCGCAGCATCGCCGAACCCACATGTCGGCCACCGGTCGGCCGATGGGCCGGCCAACCGCAGCGCACCCCGCATCCTCAGTGTCCGTGGGTCCGCTGCGGTCGCTGCCGGGCAGCGCCAAGCCAGTGGCCAACGCGGCCTGTTCTGCCCTGTTGCTCACTGCTTCCCATCTCCGGCCGGGCGAGCGAGCCATGCCAGGCCCGAGGCATCGCGAGCGTCTACGTCGAGGATGCCGCGGACAGGTCGGGCTCTGGCAAGCCGAGTTCGGGCCTCGATGCGGCCAAGCGTCCGCGGCCGGACTTGCTTGCCGGCGATGTCCGCGACGGGTGAGCCAGTCGTTGTCTTGGTCGGTCGCGCGTCGTACCCGGTCACCGGTTCGGCGTTCATCGGTCTGTCACCGGGCTGGCTCCTTGGGGAAATGTCGGCCAGCATGGCGACAGTCACCAGGTCCGCCGCGGTGCTCGGCGACGAGATGCAGGTGGGTCCTTCCGCTGCTGCGTCCAGTCGAGCCTTGCGCATTGTCCGGCTGTCGGTCATGTCATCCATTGTGGATAGTCGGTGACTGGAGGAAGTCTTGATCTGGGAGGGTCGCCGGATCAACCATGCCTTCGCCGCCGCGTGGGGCGACGTACTCGTGCCAGGGCGTCGAGCGCCGTCTCGTCCGCGTCGGGGAGGGTGTGCAAATACGCCTCGGTGGTCGAGATGCTCGCATGGCCCATCCGTTCCTTGACGACCTGCAGATCGGCGCCGCCATGCAGGAGCCAGGAGGCGTGACCGTGACGCAGGTCGTACACGCGTACGCGGAAACCGAGGTTCGCCGTGTCCTGCGCGGGCTTCCACACGTGCTCACGGAACCAGCTGCGTGGGATGTGACCATCGGTGTCGACAGTTCTCGCCATGCGAGGGCTGTCCTTGCCGGACGCTCGCCGCTGGGCGCGGTAGACGGCGTAGGCGTCCTTGCAGTGCCGGCAGCGGCACTTCCCCATGGAGTAGCCGGACAGGGTGCCGTGCTTGTATCGGCGGCCACTGGCGTTCGGTTCGGTCATGCCCAGGCTGTCCGGGTTGGGCATGACCCTCAGCTCCGGTCTTGGGTGTTGCTGCTGACGGATCGCGAACAGCAGGTCGTCGGGGCCGAGAGCGAGGGCCAGCACGTGCTCATGCAGCTTGCGGACAATCTGCGTGCTGAGCTTCAGCCGTCGGTGCTCGTTGTCCTTCGGCAGCTTCACCACGAACCTCTTGCCGCCCGGGCGGTGCTTGGCGACCAGCTCGATCACTGCCCGACTCACAGTGAGTATGCACGTGGCGTAGTCCAAGTCTGCCACTCGAAGCTCGGTGAGTTCGCCCCAGCGGAGGCCGCTTTCGATGTCCGTCTCAACCAGGAGCTGAGCCTCCGCGTCGGGGAGGGCGTTGTAGATCACGTCGAACTGCTCGCTCGTGATGATCCGGCGCGGCCGCTTCGGCACTGGCGGGATCTTCACACCTTTGCATGGGTGGAGGACGGTAACCTCGTCGTTCAGGGCGGTCGTGAAGATGGCGCTAAGGACCATCTTGCAGTATCTGATGGTCTCCGGCGAGGCGCCGTCTGCGCTGAGCCGGGCGACCCAGCTACGGATGTCGGCCGGCATTATCTCGGCCATGGGCATTGCGCCGAACTCGGGAAGCAAATAGCGCTCGAGGTTGTAGATGTAGTTCTGCCGGGTTGACAACTCGATTACGTGGTTCGGCAGCCATTCGTCTTGGACGTAGCGGCGGAACGACTGCCGTCCACGCCGGGGGTCGCGCTGCCGCCCTTCGGCGACGTGGGTCTCCGCCGCCTGCCACGCCTTGTCGGCCTGCTTCTCCGTAGCGAAAGTACCGGCGCTGCGGACGCGTCCGCGGCCGTCGCGGTAGCACGCTCGAAACCGAGACACGCCGTCCTTGTTCTTCCGCTCGTGTGACCAGCCCACGCCGTCCTCACCTACCTCATGATCGCTTGGCAGCAGATTGGCAGCGGACTAGCCGCCATGAGCGAGCACTGAACGGAACCAGACGTCAGACCAAACAGGGCTCTGACCTGCACTTTAGTCGATGAACGGCCCAACCGAACACAATCGATTGAACAGGGTGACATCTCTGGCAGTGTGGGGGTCAGGGGTTCGAGTCCCCTCAGCTCCACCGTTGTGACCTGCGTAAACAGGGCCACAGAGATCGCTAGAGCGTCCGAGCGGTGCCAGGATGGCGGCCAGTTCTGGACACTTCGGTTCCGATCGCAGGCCGAGCGTGGGTCACCGACAGCGGGTCTGGTAGGTGGGCCGGCTGCCCCGACTGCTCCAGCGCGAGGACGAGAAGGCTCCTCCGGCAGGCCCCGCGGCTGGGCCGGCAGTGCCGAGGTCGTGATTTGCCGAGGGGGGACTGCAGCGGCCCTCACTGGCCTACGGCGTTGTGGGCGTGGAGGCTCATCTCGTGTCCACAGGTCGGTCGTCTGTTCCAACTAGCTTCAGATGGTGCATGATGGGATCGATCCAGTTGACGAGGGTGTGGGGCTTGGTAGTGGCTGACGACGACTTGGGGATAACCTACGACGAGCCGCCGGTTGTGGAGGTTGTCGCGGCAACGTCGTTCACGCGACTACCTGATGTCGCTCTGCCGCTCTTTGGTAGCCTTTGGGAGTCTGCCTGGTCAGAGGAATTCCCAAAGGTAGAGCAACAGCCGCCGTACGTCGCGCCCGCTGAGCGATTCGGCCAAGAGATGCTATCGCCACGTCTTTCGCTTCAGCTTTCCGGCAATTTTCCGTCTCCCCGCTACTGGTTCCTTTCCTCAGAGGGCAGCGAGTTACTTCAACTCCAGCAGGACTGGTTCGCCTGCAATTGGCGCAAGGTGGAACCCGGCGGCAGATACGATCGATGGCCAAGTCGGCGGGCTGCCTTCGATCATTGGTACCGCTCGCTGGATGGGTATCTCACGGAAAAGGGTATCGGCCCGCTTCGGCCGACGCAGTGTGAGGTAACCTATATCAACCATGTTTACCCTAACTCTGAGTGGAAAGATCATAGCGAGCTGAGTCGAATCATACATTTGGCCGGTGCGGCGCCCGCCGAAATGCCAGCACCGATCGAACAGGGAAGCCTCAACTATCAATGCCTTCTGAAGGACGAGAACGGCCTTTCGTATGGTCGTCTCCATATAGCTGCACAGCCAGCCTTCGCTCGTGATGGAAGTACACCGATATACGTCATTGAATTAACTGCGCGAGGGGGTCCTCCGACATCTGACGTAGATGGAGTGCTGGCCTTCCTCAATAAGGGTCGCGAGGTGATAGTTCGAGCGTTCGAGACCGTAATGACACCATCTATGCAGCGGGAGTGGGGTCGCCATGGCAGTTAGCTCGGTTGCGGCTCATCGATCACTACTCAGCGATGACGCTGCAAGGAAGATCCCCAAAGCTCCTGCACTTGGCGGATACGCTGCGCTCTCCAGCCGGGACGTGTTTCAGCAATGGGGGGCACCGACGGCGCGAATGCCTGATTGGCTTCTCTCGACGGTGACCGACCTCAACAGTCTGCTGGAACTCGAACGCGACTGGGATGGCCATCAATCTGCTCAGGTCAAGTTCGAGGCGGCTGAGGAGTTGCTCGGACTTATCGTCGCGCTCGCGCCCTACGCGCCGTTCCATCCCTGGGTGTCTGGCACGAGTGATGGAGGTGTGATGGCTGAGTGGCGGACTGATCAGCAGGTTCTGCAGATAGAGGTGGACGCGGATCTTGACGTATCCATTTTCTACAAGAGTGAGCCATTCCACCGTTATTGGGAGGGGCCCTTTGGGGAGGAACCGGACAGCATTGAGAAGGTGCTGTGGCGGATGGGATACGGAGGATAGCAACTATCGATGGCTCCCGATTCCAGCTTCGAGGACGATGAAAGTATCGATGATGATTCATTTCTCCTTCGTCGCATAAGCCCAGCCCATCTGAACCCCTCGTACGTAGACGCCGAAGGTCGGCGGCGCCTTACGTCTCAGTGCTTTCAGGACTACTCGGCGGATGCAGCGAAGAATCTGGGTCTTCCCGGTCCCTGCATGTCCGTGGGTCTTGAGGCGATCCTTCGCGGGCGGAGTCACGAGCCGCAAGAGATGCTGCGCGAATATCCGCAGCATGGGCTAGCAGAACTACGAACGCGTGACGCGCGTCGTCTGACCGGGCCAAATGGCGCCGACTGGGCACAGGGGATCATGGCGAATCCGACTGGCTCCGAGCCATGGCATGCCGTGGTCTTCTCCAAGACCACGGCGAAGAAGACCAAGGGCATGATGAACGCGTTGGCCCAGGCTGCACGTTGGCTCATCTATCCGCCCGGCCTCTAGTTCTGAGAATCTTGGCCGGTTTCCGGAGCATCCAACGACCTGCTTAGCGCGATGCGTCAATGCGATCCGCCATGACTGACCCATAGTGCGGCCGCCTTGCGATCCGCTGCGTCTTGGGCGAGCGCCGGCAAGACGTGCTGGTAGATCTCCCGAGTCGTGCGCGTATCGGCGTGGCCGAGCAGTTCGGCAACCACGCGTACGTCAACGCCAAGCGCGAGGAGCGTCGTTGCGGCGGTATGGCGGGCGTCATGAAGACGGACGATCCGGACTCCAGCTGTCCTCAGTAACGCGCGCCAGGCGCGCCAGTCGGCCTTCCTGTCCAGCGGCCGTCCGTTCGGCTGGGCGAAGACGAGACCGTGATCCTCCCAGGCAGTGCCAGCCTGGAGGCGCTCGGCGGCCTGCGCCGCACGGTGTGCCCGCAGGGCCTCGGCAAGCGGTCGGGGGAGGACAAGGGTTCGGCGCGACCGTGGCGACTTCGGGTCCTCGTAGACCAGACCGCCGCCAACCACCCTGTGGAGCGTCTTCCTGATGCGCAGCGTGCCGGCGTCGAGATCGACGTCGGACCAGCGCAGGCCCAGCACTTCCGACTGACGCAGGCCGAGGGCGAGGGCGACGATCCAGCGTGCGGCGTTGCGCAGTGCGGCCGCAGCGGCCAGGACGGCACGTGCCTCGGCAGGGGTGAGGGCGTCGCCGGATGCCGGCTCGCCAGCACTCGGCGCATCGACCAGTCTTGCGACATTACGGGCAACTCGGCCGCGCTGTTCGGCCACTTTCAGAGCACGTGATAGCACTCGGTGCGCGCGGAGCACGGTGGCCGAGGCCAGGCCCTTGCCGCGCATCTGAGCATGCATCGCCTCGACGTGCTCGGGTTGGAGCCGCGCGAGTCGGTGGTGACCGATCGCGGGCGTGATGTGCAGGCGGACGAGTTGGCGGTAGCTCTCCAGCGTCCGTGCGCGGAGCCGATTGACGGCGATGTTGTCGAGCCAATGGTCGAGCCAGGCGGCAACAGTCATCGTGCCCGACGTCGCGGTGACGCCAGCGTCGCGGCGCTGCTGTAGCTCGCGGACCTTGGCTACGACGGCGGCGCGGGTCGACGCGGAGACGTGGCGCCTGTCTCGCTTGCCTCCCGTCTTGGTGCCCATCGACACGTAGCCGTGCCAGCGGCCGTCCGTGCCCTTGTGAATGGTGGACTCGCCAGAAGCGCGCCGTTCATGGGTCGTCATTGTCATGTCCCTCTCGTTGCGGCGTCCTGTTGCGCAGTCGGTCTAGGTAGCACTGCCCTTAAGTTAGGGGCTGTATGCGGGCAACTGTCCTTTTCGGCCTGTCACGGTAACGATCATGTGACGATGTGACCGACACGCTTCCCGTCATGATCGACATGGTGAAGCTCCTGGTAGGACGCGGGTTGCTG